>Ga0265338_10011451_pt1 | contig 10241 bp, 6 predicted proteins | sample 42126metaG_FD_193579 | JGI IMG/M metagenome (GOLD analysis project Ga0265338, IMG submission 193579) | Rhizosphere microbial communities from Carex aquatilis grown in University of Washington, Seatle, WA, United States - 4-21-26 metaG | ecosystem: Host-associated > Plants > Roots > Rhizosphere >... | reverse complement strand
GCCAAGTGTCGTCTGCCCACCCCCACCGGCCCCGGCACCCCCGCTGGTCCCCGCGCCTCCCAAGTTCTGCGAGCCACCGCCGGCACCCGCAGTGCTGCCGGTCGATCCCGGAGAACTTGATGAGCAAGCGGAAGCGACAAGCGTCGCTGAAAGGAGAACGGTCGAAAAGACGTCTTTGCACTTCATGAGAGCCCCCATGTGTATATGGGGCAGTCGCTCGGCAAGACGGGTCATTCTTGCTTTTCGTCAACAGACGGCAAGATGCAAACCGGTGAGGCACCCGAAAACCGTCGGAGTCTATCGCTAGACGCGTCAACCACCCAGTAGCTGGTCAGGTTTGGTGATATCCTCGCCGGGTGGTCACATCGTCGATGTCTTCGGCCTCAGTCGCACACCATTAGCCGCGCTGGGTGACACCGACGCGACCGCCCCCCGCCACCCTCTCAAGGACAGATGCCCGGTCTGATCTGTCACCTGTGTGCCCGGCCTTTAGCCCGCGGGCCGTCGAATACGGCTCCGGTCACCGACTCCGCACGCGCCTTTTCACATGGAACCCTGTGAGGGTTCGCTCCGGGCTTCGGCGCTCAATCCCCGGCGTCGACGTCCGCGCCCAGATCCCCTTCCACGTCCGCCGTGCCCACATCCCCTTCCGCGTGTGGGGTCAGATCCACTTGCGCGTCCATGCTCACACTCACGTCGACACTCCGGTCCACGCTCGCGTCCGCACCCGCGTCCACACCCGCGTCCGCAGCATGGCCAGAGCAGCCCGCGGCCGTACTTGCGTTAAAACCTGGGTTCAGGCCGGCCCAGCCAGGGCCAGAGTACTTTTGCAGCTCCAGCCAGTTGTACGGCGGAAAATCATTGGGGCAGCAAACCAGCGACTTCGGACACTCCACACCGGGCCAGAACGGACCTCCGCACACGCACTGGGTAAAGGTGACCCCGGTGCAAAGAGCGTAGGAAACTCCGGTGCAACCCGGGCAGTTGTCGATCGCGACGTAGTACCCCGTTACGCAGGGTGGCTCAGGATCCCAGGGGTTATTAGGGTCATTAGGGGGCGTCCACGGTTTGGCGCCAGAAGTGATTGGTTGAAACTTTGGGCTGTCGTAGCATGACAGGCCGGCAGCGGTCGCCATGAACGCAACGCCGACAATGAATGAGGATCGCACCTTCGTTTGCACTCGCATAGTTCCGCCTCCCGGAGCACCGGGCCTATAGGAAATAGAGGAAGGTCATCTCAAAGCGATTGTTGTGGACCTTCGTCTCGTCTGCCAACTTCTGGTCGACACGCTGATAGGAGAGGCCCATCCGCACAGCGGGCGTTATGTCAAAAAAGATGTTCCCGTCGATGTAGCGCGAAGACTGGAATACGCCCAAGGCATTGATCCACGGTTGATTGGGCGAAATGGGATGAAAGAGACTCGCGATGTTGTTGGACCTTCCCTGACTGTAGTTCCCGCTGACAAAGACGCGCCCCGTGGGGGGCAGGTAGTACTGGATGCCGACAACAAATGTCTGCCAATTGATGGTGTGAATGACTTCGCTTCGATCGAACGCCACCAGTCCGGGGTCGACGTTGGGCGTGTACGGGCGGCCGACCAGGGGTGCGGCCCCGGTCGCATCCGGCACTGCGACTCCCAAATAATCGAAGAAGGTCCCGGGGGGCAAGGGGTACACATTGGGCATGGTTGCGCCTGCGGTCATTCCCGTATATTGGTCGGCATCACCGGTACCTGTGACAAACTCTCCGGTTAGGGTCAGCGCGTTTCCGCGATCCGTGCCGTCCTTCGCAGGGATGATGGGAAGCAGCACGTTGGCCGCGAGTGCCCACCCAATCAGTGGTATCGGCGAGGCGGGCAGCGGCGCATGCGGGTCGACCTTGAACTGGCGCAGCATGCCAGACACACCGATGGAGGCCGCCCGTGCATCCGTTCCACCGCTGCCCGGGGTCGTGATCCCCTTCCAATGGTTGAGGGCGAGGCGCACCCCCCCCTGGCCATCCGGCACCGCGGAATCGCGTTGAGCCGGGCGGAACGCCCCGGCCGCGATGTCGACGTTGATTGGATCCGACGCAAAACTGTGACTCAGGCGGAGCTGCACGGTTCGATTGAACAATTCATTGGGCAGTCCGAGGAAACCGCACGTGGCTCCGAAAAAGTAATTCTGCCACCCCAGGAGATAGTATGTCTGGCCCACCAAGGCGTCGACGAAGTCATCCTCGATCTTCAAGTACGCGTGCCGAACGCGGAATGCGGCGTTGTTGAAATACGCGGCCTCGGTCGTGGCACCGGAGCCCGATGCCAGCCCGGGCGATCCCCCACCGCTATTGATGCTTGGCTGATTGCCAAACAGGTCGAACTCGAGCACGGCCGATGGGCGAATGCCGTGGAATTCTGGAGATTCTGCCTTGAATCCGAGCCGGCTGTTTCGAATGGTGGCTTGCAGGCGCGGGTTGCGACCGGCCTGCGTCGTGGGATGAGCAATGACGTTGTTGTTCAATCCGTCGTTGAAGCTCCGGGTGGAGTCCCACATTCCGTCGGCTTCGGCGAAGCCGTAGATCGTCAGCTTCCAGTCGGCCCCGGCGCCGGCCGTTAAGACGAACGGAGGCCGAACCAACCATGGATTTACAGGAGTCGTCGGAGCGACGGGCGGGGTCAGCGCCTGGGGCGGTGGCTGGGCAGACTCAGTTGGCGGAGTCGGCTCTGGGGGCTGCCTCTCGGCAGGCGCAGCTAGCGGCCTGTCGTTTGATTGCGCATGCGCGGCCGACACGACGAGCAAGCCGGAACCGGCGATCAGGATGGCCAACGAAGATCGAGACATGATCAGACTGTCCTTTCGGGGCAAACTCCCGCAGCGCGCCTCATTCAATCACTCGTCGTCTACCTCATTCTCCTTATACCGAATTCACGCGCCCGGTGTCAAAAGTGGAGAACGAGCCGGGCGCGTGATGCCTTGGGATCTTCATCCCGGGCGAACGCAGACGCGAGTGCGAGCGGGCCAATTTCCCGGGCCTACTGCAGGACGCGGACGAGCGCTGCACTGGCGGCTGGAACATACACTGAGACGTTGTTTCCCGAGACCGTCTGAATGTAGGGTGGATTGCGAGGCCACACCCCCGCCGCCGTGACCTGCGCGCCCGCAAGGGTCACGCTCCCTGCCGCTGTCGTCAGTCCGCCGGCAGACGTCCCCTGTAGGTAGATCGCGCTCGCACTGGTCACCGCGGCTCCAAGATTCACCGTGGCGTTGACGGCGCTTGAGGCGTTCCTGTTGTTGAGCACCACGCTGGTGAATCCGTTCGCCTTGATGGCCCACGCGGTGAAATCCGGGGCGCCCGCGGGGGTCGTGGAAAGCAACGAACCTGTGCCGGCTTGGGTGAAGAGGAGCATACCGTAGTATTCCGGCTGTACCTGCACCACGACGCCATTCTGCTCCTTGATCGCCTCATAGTAGAAGGGGACCGTTCCATCCATTCCAGTCTCGCCGTTGTGGAAATTGATTCCGGTGCCGCCACGCTTGGCCACCTCAAACATGTAGTCGATCGCCCAGAGACCCGCGATGAGCGTGTCGCTTAGGCCCTGCTGACCGTGACCGGAGCAGGTGTTGTTTTCCCCCATGCGCCAGCCATCTGCGATCTTGTCCTTTGTGGCTGCACCCTGCATCGTCGTAAAGCAACTGGTGAGTTGGGTCGTTGTTATCTGGAGGTTGGGCACTGAGCATCCCGACGTATTGGCTCCGGCAACGTAGGAGTGCTGGGTCAGAAGGACGAGCTTGCTGCCATACTTCGCCGACTCGGAGTCGGCAAATGGAGCACTGTACGATGCAGCCGATCCAGTGGTGCAACCCGGGCCGGCCAACAGAGCGCCCGGCGCGGCAAGAATGGCGGTCGCGAACTTCTCGTACTGCGTTTGCTGGGAGGACCAGCTCCCATACTTGTCGGGCTCGTTGCCGATCTCGAACCCTTCGATGCTCAACGGACACTTGCTCATGACGTAGGCCGCCTCCGCTGCGGAGGCAGTCACGTCGCCCTTCTGGAAGTTGACGCCGTAGATGATCTTGCTTCCCGTCGCGGCCAGAAAGCCGCAGAGTTGGTCGACACCGCCGCTCGTGACGTTGAACGTGAATGGCTGCCCCGATGGCTGCGCAGGTGCTGGCCCTGTGCCAGCCCAGGAGCAACGTTCGACATCGTTGGCTCCAAGCCGCATCATCGGAGTCCCAAGCAACTTGTAGAGCGCAATCATGTTCGTGTTGTTGCTGGTGAACGAGCCATTCATGATGTGCGTCTTTTCGTAGCTGAACCCGGCAAAATCGGCAGCGATCGTCCCTACGGTGGTGCTGGAATTCACCGTCACCGTGGCCGTGGTCACCGTGCCCGAGGGCGAGGGACCGCCAGTCACGGGCATTCCCCATGTGCTCGTTTCCGTGCTTCCGGCCGCGCTGGTGCTCCCGCCCGCGCTCGTGCTCCCGCCCGCGCTGGTGCTCCCGCCCGCGCTGGTGCTCCCGCCCGCACTCGTAGTCCCGCCCGCGCTCGTGGTCCCGCCGCTCTTCGTCCCGCCCGCGACGCTCGTGCTCCCGCCCGCGACGGTGCTCGTCGTCCCGGCCCCGCCGCTCTTCGTCCCGCCCGCGACGGTGCTCGTCGTCCCGGCCCCGCCGCTCTTCGTCCCGCCCGCGACGGTGGTCCCGCCGCTCGCGGCGCTCGTGGTTCCGCCCGCGACGCTCGTGCTCCCGCCCAGGTCCGTCGTGCTCCCGCCCGCGACGCTCGTGCTCCCGCCCGCGAGGCTCGTTCACCCACCCTCGATGCTCGTCATGCCGCCCGCGATGCTCGTCATCCCACCCTCGCCCGTCGTGCTCCCGCCTGCAACGCTCGTGTTCCCGCCCACATCCGTCGTGCTTCCGCCCGCAACGCTCGTGCTCCCGCCCACGACGCTCGTACTCCCGCCCGCAACGCTCGTGCTCCCACCGCCCGCCCCCGTGGTGGCACCCGAGCCAGAGCACCCGGACAGGAACGCTGCGGTCAGCAGCACCGGACCCGCGAAGCGATAGAGAAAGACAGTCGACAATGGGCTCCTGCTGTTCATGAAGATCTCCTTGCGATCCATAAGGGGCAAAAACTGCGAGAAACGGGTCACGCGGCGACTCATAACACCCTGGATCCTTTGCGGCCAAGTGCAGCAGCGGCAAGGTCGTTCCGCCGGGACCTAACCTTGGATTAATGTCAGATGTTGAATCTTCCTACAGTGCGCCTCGGCAGGCAAACCGGGTCATCGGACCGGGCGCCCGAGGTGCCGCGGGCTCGATTCAGCCCCGCCGGACCTGGATGAAGGTGGAAATCACCAGGAAGAGCCCCAGCAGGATCCAGATGATCCCCCAGCGGATGTGCCGGCGCTGCTCGGGCCCGCGTTGCAGGCGCTCTTCGGGCTCGACGGTGCGATCACTGGAGGCTTCGCCTGCGTTCTCGTCGTCGCTGCGCTTGCGTACCCGCGGTGCACCCAGGTACCTGATGCGAAGGGCGCCAAACAGGATCAGAATGCACCCAACCGCGTAGGGGATAATGGGAGGCAGATTCAGTTGCATGACGATTCAAACTCCCGGCTGGCTAGCTCGCGATCTCGTCGGCCCTGAACTCGCGAATCACGGTCACCTTGATCTGGCCTGGGAAAGTCATCTCGCGCGAGATGTTCTCAGCAATCTGGGTTGAAAGAAGGGCCGCCCCTCGGTCGTTCACCCGATTCTCATCCACGTAGACGCGCACCTCGCGTCCCCCTTGCACCGCAAAGGCCTCATCCACGCCGGCGAAGGCACGGCTGATGCGCTCGATCTCCTCCAGCTTGGCCATGTGAGTGTCTTCGGCCTGCCGGCGCGCGCCCGGCCGTCCGCCCGACATGGCGTCAGCCGCCGCAACCAGATAGGCGTGGGGGCTGTTGAACGCCTCGTCGGTGTGGTGCGCCCCGATGGCATTGGCCACCACCTCAGACTCGTTGAATCGCCGCGCGTACTCCGCTCCGATGGAGGCATGCGATCCATCAAGTTCGTGCGTCAGCGCCTTGCCTATATCGTGCAGCAGCGCCGCCCGTCGCGCGATCTTGACGTTCAGCCCCAACTCCGCCGCCATCATGCCGCACAGGAATCCTGCTTCCACCGAGTGCTTCCACTGGTTCTGCGCGTAGCTGGTGCGGAAGGTGAGGCGTCCCACCAGCTTCACGATTTCGGGATGCGCGCGATCGAGGGCCAGCAGGGAGAAAGCTCGTCGCCCCAGGTCGAGCGTCTCGCGTTCCACATCCACCACAATACCACGGGCCAGCCGGGTCACCGCCGCGGGTCCACTGATCGATCGCTTCAACATGCGATTGACACAGCGACGAGCGATCTCGCGGCCCACCCCATCGAGGCCCTCGATGCGAATGGCCGCCTGTCCATCCAGGAACGAGAGCTGCACGCCGGCCACCGCCTCGATGGCGCGCAAATCGGCATCCGCGGGTGGCACCTGCCCGGGGCGCAGGTCCGACAGGGAGATGACGAACTGAAGCCTTTCGGTCAGATCGTGGCCGGAAAAGCGGCCAATCGCGATGCCCATGATTCTCTTGGCTGCGCGGATCTGAGCCCCCGCCAGCGCCGACTCCGCCGTCTGACGCAGGACCTGAGCGGCCGCCGCGCGCGCGTCCTCGATTTCCGCTTCCACCAAAATGCGCTGGGCTTCACCCGCGGATCGAGACGCCACCCGCTCCAGCTCACCTTGTCGGCTGGCCTCGATCGACCGCACTTCCTCGGCGAAAGCCCGCGCGTCCTGCTCTCGCTCGGCCACGGGCGCCTCGCGTTCCTTGAGACGGTCGCGCGCCTCCGCGACCAGCCGCACTTCTTCGTCAATCCGCACTGCCTGAGCCGCCAGCGCAATTTCGCCCTCCGCCAGCTCGGCTTCCCGTGCGCGCAGGGCTGCCTCCGCCTCGGCCCGAATCGCCAGGGCTTGTTCGCGCGCTTGGATGTCCGACTCACGTAGCAGGGCCTGTCGCTCGATCTCTGCCTCTCCGCGCAGGCGCCTGGCTTCGCCAGCGTCGAGGTCGGCCAACGGCCGTCGCAGACGACGCCCCGCCCACCTGCCCACGAGCGCGCCGGCCGCCAGGGCGACCAAGATCGTGATCCAGAGGGCCGGCTCGCCCATCTACGCGATCGCAAGTCCCAGGTGCGCGCGCAGGGCGAAGTATTCGTCCGACACGCACCACTGAATCAGGTCTCGCACCTTGTCCTTGGGATCGGCGCAGCCTACCGCCAAGGGCTCGGACTGGATTTGGTGGGCGGCCACCTCGATGTCGTTGCACATGAGGAAGCCAGCCCGCGATGACGTGTAGTCCACCGCCTTGCACCAGCGGTGCAGATCGGCTTCGGCCTTGCTCTCGATGAAACGCCGAACCACCTCAGCCAACTGCTCGACGTTCTGGGGCGGAACCAGGCGGCGCAGAAGTTCCAGACGCTCCGCCACGGGCTGTTCCATGTCGGACTTGATGGGTACGTTGGGCTGCACCAGCTTGAGCGCCGCGAGGAAGTACGCCTTCAGCTCGGACACCTGGGGCACCACCGCCGGCCAGCGCACGACGTGATCGGGCCGCATGAGCGTCAGCTTCTTGCCCAGAACGTAGGCTAGTTCTTTTTCCTGTTTGCCCTGCAGCAAGGCAGCCCCGACCACGAAGGCCGGGCAGAGCTGCTGCTTCTCGCGCGCGTTCATCATCTCGATCTCACCTGGCCAATCCTGGCGCAGGTACAGTTCAGGCGCGGTGACACCGAGGGCCTGGCTGGCATACACGAATACGCCACTGAACATGAGCTTGTCGTTGGTGGGATCGCGCCGATCGCGGCGTCGAATACCCACTTCTTTGTGTTCGCGCGCGCGAGCCGCCATGATGGCCTGGCTGATGTTGGCGAGAATCAGCGAAATGTAGCGATCCTCGTCGGAATGGTAGATGTACTTCTGCCAGAGTTCCTCGTTAAGTCGCGCTTTCACCCGGGACAGGGTCTTGAGCTTGTATTGCTCGTGGAAGCGCAGTTCCTCGGCGTCGGCCTGGCGCAGATAAGCCAGCACCGAGGCGGTGCACCACACCTGGTCGTACTTGCCCATTTCGGAATAGAGGTGCCGCAGCGTCTTCAGGATGGGCACCATGGCCGCGATATCCTGTGTGCGCTTGAGGATCAGCCGCCACTCACGCACCGCCTTGTCGTAGGCCTCCGGCCCCTGCATTTGGTAGAGTTCGGCCAGGATCTGGTGGCGTGGCACGTTGTCGGGCTCCAGCTTCGCGCACACCTCGAACGCCTCGCCCGCGGCGCGGTAGTCCTTGAGTCGTGAGCGATAGATCTCGCCCAAGGCATGCCACAGGGCGATCTGGGTGGACCTCTTCTCGGGCGGCACCTCGGCGCCCAAACGCTTGATCATGCGGCGGTAGGCGCGCTGTTGGTTGGTCCAGTCCTTCTTCGCGGTCATGATCTTGTCGATGCGCTCGAAGGGCTTGAGGTCGTCGGGATACTCGTCCAGCGCCTTGTTGTACAGTTCCACCGCCTCGTCGGGCGAGTGCAACTCGATGTTGGTGATCTGCCCGGCAGTCTGCAGGTACTTGGCCTTGACCCGACCGGTCTCTATGTTCGCCAAGCGCAGTAGGATCTCGACAGCCTTCTTCCACTGCTTGGTTTCGGTGAGCAGCTCCAACACGTCGACCAGTAACCCACGCGCGTCGGGCTTGACCTCGAGCGCCTCGAGATACGCCGCGATGGCCTTCTGCGGGTTCTTCAGTTTGTCCTTGTAGACCTCGATGATCTGCTGGTGCAGCTGCAGCTTCTCCTCGACATCCTCGATGTGCGCCAGCAGCGCCCGCTTCTGGCGAATCACCGCCTCCCAATCTCCCGCGGCGGCGTGGATCTCGGTCAACGCCTCGAGCGTGGGTCGGTGGCCGGGACTGATCTCCAGGGCCTTCTCAAACATGTTGATGGCCTTGGCCCGATCACCGATCTGCATCTTGATGTGGCCGATGCGATGGAAGATCTCCACGATCTGCGCTTCGCTCTGCGACTCGCGGTGGTGGACCAGAATGGTCTGATAGAGCTTGAAAGCCTCGTCCCATTGCTGGCGGCGGTAGAGCAGATTGCCCCGATCCACCAGGGTGGGCAGATGGGTGGCGTCCAGCTCGTAGGCCGCGCGGTAGTACTTGAGCGCCTTCTCCTCGTCGCCCATTTGCTCCGCCGCCTTGGCCAGGCGGTAATATAAGATGTTGAGCTCGCGGTGAGCGCGACGATCCGCCTTGCGCGCCAGCATCTCCAGGATGGGCACGAGCGGCGCCCACTCACCCTCGCGGTAGTAAATGTCGGCCAATGGGGTAGCCGCCTCGACGTGTTCCGGATCGAGCTCAAGCGTGCGCTGGTAGAGCTCCTTGGCCTTGGCCTCGTCGCCCAGTTCCGTTTGGTAGAGCTTGGCCGCCTCGTAGACCAAACGCGTGCGCTCCAACACGTTGGGCGTGTGGGCCTCGGCCCGCACCATCAACTGGGCCGCCTTGAAGGAGTCGCCGCGCCGCTTGTAGATGTTGAGCAGCGACAACATGCTCGGCACGTGAGTCGGGTCGATGGCCAAGGCATCGCTCAGGCGTTCCTCGGCGACATCCGACATCTGCATCTGTTCGTCCAGGATCTTGCCCAGACGGTAGCTCAGGTCGACCTTCTCTTCGGGCGACGCACGGCCCACCAGCCGCTGCATGATGTCCACCGCACGCTCCCACTGCTCGGTTTCCTCGTAGAGTCGCGCCAGCCCTCGCAAGGCTTCAGCATGGTCCGCGTCCGCCTTGACGACCTCGTCGAAAGCCTCGATGGCTCGGTCGGGATCGCGCAGACCTTCCTCGTACACCCGTCCCATTTCCAGATAGAGCGCAATCTTGGCCGCGACGTCGCCCTCCATGTCGATGTGCTTGCGGAAGGTATCCACCAGCGCATCCCACTTGCGTTCACTGCGATAGAGCCGTTCCAGCTCCTGGCACGCCTTGAGATTGTTGGGATCGATGCCGAGCGCCTGCTGCAGGCTGCTGATGGCCTCGTCGATCTTTCCCGGCAGCTGCTCGCACACCTGCGCCATGCGCACCAGGAGATTCACCCGATCGGCCTCGGGTGCGGTGACCTCGAGCTGATGCTCCAGGACCTCGAGGTACGCGTCCATCCGGCCGGCCTTCTCGTACAACTGCTCCAGCGCCTTGAGCGCGGGAAGGTTCTGCGGATCGACG
>Ga0265338_10011450_pt1 | contig 10241 bp, 13 predicted proteins | sample 42126metaG_FD_193579 | JGI IMG/M metagenome (GOLD analysis project Ga0265338, IMG submission 193579) | Rhizosphere microbial communities from Carex aquatilis grown in University of Washington, Seatle, WA, United States - 4-21-26 metaG | ecosystem: Host-associated > Plants > Roots > Rhizosphere... | reverse complement strand
GGTGGGTCTTGCGGAACGCCTCGAGCGCCGGCGCCGGCCCCGAAATGTCGAGCGTCGCCAGTTTCTCGACCTGGAAGAGGGACGCCAGGAAGACGGCGGAGCCGCCCTTGCGGATGCCCAGTTCGAAGACGTTGCGCGTCGGCGCGTCGCGGATGATCTCGCCGTAGGACCTGAAGTAACTTACCGTCTTCATCACCGAGAGGGCCTCGCCCTCATGGCGAATGCCGACGTCCTCCAGCGCGTAGTCGATGCCATCGAGGCTGAACGTGTCCTTGGATGTCCACTCGATCTGCGCCAGGCGCTGCTTCACCGAATTCGCCATCTGGAACGCCCCTCGCGCCCGTCCGGCGCGCCAATGCGTCTGTAGAGCGTCAGCGCGACCCGGGGCAATCGCCGGACCCCGAACACCGGCTCCAACCGGGGGATTGGCGAGCGTCGCGAGCCGTGTGATCTTCGAAAATACGAAGTCCTCCGGCCACGCTTGAAAACGCGGCCGGTTTTCCTCCCCACGGCATTGACGGGGGGGCATTGATACCTATAACAAGCCCCTTCCGCGAATGGGCGCGAAAGGCGTATTGGCTCCATCCGTATTTTTTCGGAGGGCTAGGCCGCTTTTTCGCGCTTTTGTGCGTGTCAGGAGATTCACACACGTGGCCCGCATTGCAGGCGTCAACATCCCTACGAACAAGCGCGTGGTGATCGCGCTTCAGTACATCCACGGCATCGGCCCGGCGAAAGCGCGGGAGATCGTCGGCAAGGTCGGCATCGAGGATGCCCGCCGGGTGAACCAGCTCTCGGACGCCGAGGTGCTGCAGATCCGCGAGGCCATCGACCGCGACTTTGTGGTCGAGGGCGACCTGCGCCGCGAAACGGCCGTCAACATCAAGCGGCTGATGGACCTGGCCTCCTACCGGGGTCTGCGCCACCGCAAGGGCCTGCCGGTCCACGGCCAGCGCACCCACACCAACGCCCGCACGCGCAAGGGCCCGGCCAAGCCGATCGCCGGCAAGAAGAAGTAAGAGCTTAAGGACCCGCCCAGATGGCCAGAGAGCCGCAACGCGTCAAGAAGCGCGAACGCAAGAACATCACCTCGGGCGTGGCGCACGTGAACGCCTCGTTCAACAACACCATGGTGACCATTACCGACGCCCAGGGGAACACCATCGCCTGGTCCAGCGCCGGCATGATGGGCTTCAAGGGCTCTCGCAAGTCCACGCCTTACGCCGCCCAGATGGCGGCCGAGGACGCCGGTCGCAAAGCCATGGAGCACGGCGTCAAGACCCTCGAGGTCAATGTGGCCGGCCCCGGCTCCGGCCGTGAATCGGCCCTGCGTGCTCTGCAGTCGGTGGGCTTCACCATCACCACAATTCGGGACGTGACCCCGATTCCTCATAACGGCTGCCGGCCGCCGAAGCGCCGGCGCGTCTGAGAGCATTTATGTCCTATTCCCCATCGTCGGCCGAGTTTTCCGCGCCGGCCAGCCCGGTTCGAGGGACTGAATCCGTGATCGAAAGAAACTGGAACGAGCTGATCCGTCCTGAGAAGCCCTTGATCGAGACCGGGAGCGACGGCGAACGCCGCGCCCGGATGGTCGCCGAACCGCTGGAACGCGGCTTCGGCGTCACGCTCGGCAATGCGCTTCGGCGGGTGCTGTTGTCCTCCCTGCAGGGCGCGGCCGTGACTTCGGTGCAGATCGACGGCATCGTCCACGAGTTTTCCTCGATGGAAGGCGTCCGCGAGGACGTCGTCGACATCGTCCTCAACATCAAGCAGCTGGCGCTGCGGTTGCACTCCGAAGGCCCCAAGCGCATGACCCTGCGCGCCACGGGCCCGGGGCCGGTGACCGCCGGCCAGATCGATGCGCCCTCCGACATCGAGATCCTGAACAAGGACCACGTGCTCTGCACGCTCGACGACGGCGCCACGATCCGCATGGAATTCACCGTCCAGACCGGCAAGGGCTATGTCCCGGCCGAGCGCAACCGGCCCGAGGACGCCCCGATCGGCCTGATCGCCGTCGACGCCCTCTACAGCCCGGTCAAGAAGGTCGCCTATCGGGTCGAGCCGACCCGCCAGGGCCAGTCGCTCGACTACGACCGGCTGGTGATGGAAGTGGAGACCAATGGCGCGGTCTCGCCGGTGGACGCGGTGGCCTACGCCGCCCGCATCCTCCAGGACCAGCTCCAGATCTTCATCACCTTCGAAGAGCCGAAGAAGAAGGTCGAGGGCGAGGCCAAGCCGGAGCTGCCGTTCAACCCGGCCCTGCTGAAGAAGGTCGACGAGCTGGAGCTCTCGGTCCGTTCGGCCAACTGCCTGAAGAACGACAACATCGTCTACATCGGCGACCTGATCCAGAAGACCGAGGCGGAGATGCTCCGCACCCCGAACTTCGGACGCAAGTCGCTGAACGAGATCAAGGAAGTGCTGGCCGGAATGGGCCTGCACCTGGGTATGGACGTGCCGAACTGGCCGCCCGAGAACATCGAAGACCTGGCCAAGAAGTTCGAAGACCAGATCTGATCGGCGCGCCGGGAGGCGCCCCGCGTAAGGAGAGACCGCTATGCGCCACGGTATTGCGCACAGGAAACTCGGACGGACGAGCAGTCACCGCACGGCCATGTTCGCGAACATGGCCGCGAGCCTGATCAAGCACGAGCAGATCACCACCACGCTTCCCAAGGCCAAGGAGCTTCGGCCCTTCGTCGAGAAGCTGGTGACCCTGGCCAAGCGGGGCGACCTGCACGCCCGCCGCATCGCCATCAGCCGCGTGCGCGACGTCGACCAGGTGCGTAAGCTGTTCGAGACCATCGGCCCACGCTACCAGAGCCGCGAAGGCGGCTATATCCGGGTGCTGAAGGCGGGCTTCCGCTTCGGCGACAACGCCCCGGTGGCGGTGATCGAGTTCGTCGACCGCGACGTCGAGGCCAAGGGCCTGGACTCCGGTCCGGTCCAGGAGGCCGTGGCCGAATAGGCCAGGGTTTCAGACCCACGAGATCGAGGCGGCCGCACCCCGGCCGCCTTTTTCGTTTCCGCCGCCCTGCTTGAATTCGCCGCCGCCCGGGGCTCACCATGCGGCGGGGCAGGGGAAGGCTGATGTCGAGTTTCCAGCGGATCTACGATCTCGCCGCCGAGCGGAAGGGGGGAGCCGAGGCGCTCGAGGCGCTGATCGCGCCGCACCGGCCCAAGACGCGCGAGGAGATCGCGACGGCGCCGGCCGACCGCTGGCTGGCGGCCATGACCCGCTTCGTCTTCATCGCCGGCTTCCGCTGGCGGGTGATCGACGCCAAGTGGCCGGGGTTCGAGGCGGCCTTCTGGGGCTTCGATCCGAACCGCTGCGCCATGATCTCCGACGAGGACATGGATGCGCTGCTCAAGGACACGCGCATCGTCAGGAACGGCCAGAAGATTTCCTCCGTCGGCCCCAACGCCCGTTTCCTGCTGGAGCTGGCTTGCGAGCACGGTTCCGCCGGCCGCTTCTTCGCCGACTGGCCCGACGAGGACTTCGTCGGCCTGCTGGAGGTCTTGAAGGCCCGCGCCAGCCGCCTCGGCGGCGAGAGCGCCATGCGGTTCCTGCGCATGATGGGCAAGCCGTCCTTCATCACCAGCCGCGACGTGACGGCCGCCCTGATCCGCGAGGGCGTCCTGGAGAAGCCGCCGTCGGGCAAGCGCGACCTGCACAAGGTCCAGGCCGCCTTCAACGCCTGGGCCGCCGAGTCGGGCCGCGACCTGACCTCGATCAGCCGCACCTTGGCGCTGAGTACTGGTTGACGTATTAATTCTCACATGCGTTAAATATATCCGGAAACGGAAAGGGATTCGCCATGACTAGGTCGGTCGTGCCCGCGGTGTTCTACAAGGATCCCATGGCGGCCCTGGACTGGCTTCAGAAGGCCTTCGGCATGGAGCTGTCCTTCCTGGTCACCGATAGCGAGGGGGCGGTCGGCCACGCCGAGTTGAGTTGGCGGGGAGACGCCATCAGCGTCGGCGGCGAGTGGGCGTCCGAGGAACTGATCGGGCCGGCGCGGATGAGGAGCCCTGCATCCGTGGACGGGATCTCGACCCAGACCATCCGGCTCTATCTGGACGATGGGATCGACGCGCACTGCGAGCGCGCCCGCGCCGCCGGCGCCCGCATCGTCCAGGCGCCCGGCGACCAGTTCTATGGCGAGCGCGTCTACCGGGCCCTCGATCCCGAGGGTCATGTCTGGAGCTTCAGCCAGAGCGTCGCCGCCGTGACGGTCGAGGAGATGGAGAAGGCCAGCGGCCTCACCATCCGGACGAAGGCCGACGCATGATCGCAGCGTTCGACCTGGAACAGGCGTTCCTGTCGCTAAGCGGCGGCGGGCGGGCGGATGTGCTCGACGGCGCGCACTTCGGCGAGCGGCTGTCCAAGGCGCCCGTCGACATGGCCTATCTTGTCGGAGTCTATCCCTTCGCGGATGACTGGCCGCACTGGGAGATGCATCCCAACGGCCACGAGATCCTGGTCTTCCTCGAAGGGCGCCTGGAGATGACGCTGGAGGAAAGCGGCGAGCGCCGCGTGGTCGGGGCGGGGACGGGGTCCACCCTCGTCGTGCCGCCGGGGGCCTGGCACATCGCCCGCATCCTCGAGCCCGGCCGGATGCTCGGGATCACCTTCGGCGAAGGCACCCGGCATAGGCCAAGGTAAGCGCGCCGATGACCGACGAACCTGCCGCCCCCAAATGGGAGAAGACCATGGGCCTGACCACGCGCACGCGGCTCTGAGAGGAACAGACATGGACCGTCCCCCGATCTCGCCCTTGCTCTTCTATCGCGACCCCAAGGCGGCGCTGGATTTCCTGGAACGCGCCTTCGGCTTCGAGACCCGCCTGATGGTGGAGACGCCGGAGGGCGGGATCGTCCACTCGGAGAGCGCTTTCGAGGGTGGGGTGGTCATGGTGGTCGGGCCGCCCAGCCACGATGCGGCTTCACCGCTCGACCTCGACGGCAAGATCACCGGCCATGTGCACGTCAACCTGAAGAACGGCATTGACGAACTCTGCGGACGCGCCCGCGCTGCGGGGGCCAAGATCGAGCGCGAGCCCGAGGACCAGCCCTATGGCGACCGCGTGTTCACCTGCCTGGACCCGGAAGGCCAGAGCTGGTCCTTCGGCCAGACCATCCAGAAGATGGCGCCGGGCGACTGGGACAAGGCCACCGGGACCACCACGAAGGTCCGCACATGACCGCCGATGACTTCCGCCGCCTGGCCCTGGCCCTGCCCGAGGCGGTGGAGCAGGGACATATGGGCCATCCCGACTTCCGCGTCGGCGGCAAGATCTTCGCGGGGCTCGACCAGACCGGCGACCGCGCGACCGTGAAACTGACGCCCGACCAGCAGGATGTGCTCAGGTCGACGGAGCCGGCGGCGTTCACGCCGTGCGCAGGCGCCTGGGGCATGCGGGGCTGGACCCACCTGATCCTGGCCGTGGCGAGTCAAGACTTGGCCCGGAGCGTCCTGCGCCTGGCGTGGCGCAACAGCGCGCCGGCGAAGCTGCTAGCCTCCGCGCCATGAGCCGCGAGTCGCAACGTCTCATCGATCGCACCTTCGCCGCCCTGGCCGATCCGCATCGCCGGCATGTGGTGGAGCTGCTGCGCGAGCGGCCGCACAGGGCGGGCGAGCTGGCCGAAGCCGTCGGTCTCTCGGCCCCAGCCATGAGCCGGCACCTCAAGACCCTGCGCGAGAGCCGCCTGGTCGAGGAGACGCCGGCCGAGTTCGACACGCGCGTGCGCATCTATCGCCTGAGGTCTCAGCCCATGGCCCATCTGAAAGCCTGGATCGAGGAAACCGAGCGCCTCTGGTCCGAGCAGCTCTCGGCGCTCAAGGCCCATGTGGAGAAGGGGGAGGCGTGACCTCCCGCGTTCTCGTGGCCCTCCGGATCCGCGCGGCCCCCGACCGGGTCTTCGACGCCTTCACCCGCGAGATCGGCCTCTGGTGGAAGCCGAACATGCTATTCAATTTCACGCCGCGCAGCCCCGGCGTGCTGGCCTTCGAGCCGGGCGTGGGCGGGCGCCTCACCGAGACCCTGCCCAACGGCAAGGTGTTCGAGATCGGCCGGATCCGCGTCTGGGAGCGGCCGACCCGCCTGGTGTTCGGTTGGCGGCAGGCGACCTTCACACCCGAGCAGGGCACCGAGGTCGAGGTCAGCTTCCTGCAGATCGGGGACGAGACGCGGGTCACCGTCGAGCACCGCGGCTGGGACACCGTTCCCCAGGAGCACGTGGCGCGGCACCATTTCCCCGACGCCCTGTTCCTGCGCCGCCATGCCGAATGGTGGCAGGCGCTGCTGGCCGCGATGAAGGCGCACGCCGCATGACGGAGGTTTCGGGCCAAGGCCGGCGCAACGCCGCCGTCGCCTTCATCTTCATCACCGTGATGCTGGACATGGTCGCGAACGGCGTGATCGGTCCCGTCTGGCCAAATCTGATCAGGGGCTTCGTCGGCGGCGACACCAGCCGGTCGGCGGTGGTGTTCGGCGTCTTCTCCACCATGTTCGCGGCGGCCCAGATCGTTTCGGCCCCGATCATGGGCGCGCTTTCGGACCGCTACGGCCGCCGCCCGGTGATCCTGATCTCCTGCGTGGGCCTGGCGATCGACTACCTCATCATGGCGACAGCCCCCAACCTGGCGCTGCTGTTCGTCGGCCGCGCCCTGGCGGGGATCACCTCGGCCAATATGTCCACGGCCGGCGCCTATATCGCCGACGTCACCCCGCCCGAGAAGCGCGCCGCGGCCTATGGCATGCTGAGCGCCGCCTTTGGCATCGGTTTCATCATTGGACCCATGATGGGAGGACTGCTGGGCCAGCTGGGGCCCCGCGTGCCCTTCTGGGCGGCGGCGGCCCTCACCTTCGCCAATGCCGCCTACGGCTTCTTCGTCTTGCCGGAGTCATTGGCGCCGCAGAACCGGTCCAAGCTCTCCCTGCACATGGCCAACCCGTTCGCGACAATCGGCATGCTGGCGTCGAGCGGCCAGCTGCTGGGTCTGTCCGCGATCAACTTCATGGCCCGGCTGGTCCACTCGATCTTCGCGGTGGTCTGGTCGCTCTATGTGGCGGACCGCTACAACTGGGGTCCGGGCATGATCGGCGTCTCGCTGGCGATGGTCGGCGCCTCCTCGCTGGTGGTCTCGGCGGGTCTCGTGCGTCCGACAGTGAACCGGCTCGGAGAGCGGCGCACACTGGTCCTCGGCCTCTTCTTCGGTGCGGCGGGTTTCGTCGCCCTGGGTCTCGCAGCCCGGGGATGGGTCTTCCTGGCGTCGACCTTCGTCCTTTGCCTATGGGGTCTGGCGACGCCCTGCATACAGTCCTTCATGACACGGCTCGTGCGGCCCGACGAACAGGGCCGGCTCCAGGGCGCGATGACCGGTCTGACCAGCATCGCGGGCCTGATCGGCCCAGCCTTGTTCGCGACGCCGTTCGCCTATGCCTCGACTCCCGCGCACAAGGCGATGGGCCTGGTCGGCTTGCCGTTCTATCTGGCGGGCGGGTTGATGGTGGTGTCGATGATCATGGCCTGGCAGGTCACCCGCACGCCCAAGGCTTCGCCGCATCCGGCCGTCTGAACGTCTGTCGCAGAACGGCGACTTGACGGTGTCAAGGCGGCCGGCCATCACTCCGGCCCGCTCGCCCGGGGTTTCGGCCCTCGCGAGCCCTCCCGCCCGAAGGACCGGATGGCCCACGACGCCCCGCCCTTGTCCGCCGCCGACGCGGCCGCTCCCGCGGCTGCGGCGCCCGTGCGCGGGCGCAGCGCGGCCCTGGCGTTCATCTTCGTGGCGGTGACCATCGACACCATCGCCATGGGCATCACCGCGCCGGTGCTGCCGCTGCTGATCAAGAAGATGAGCGGCGGGGCGGGCGACGCGGGCCTGATGAACGGCCTCTTCATGACCGTCTTCGCCCTGATGCAGTTCCTGTTCTCGCCGATCCTGGGCGCGCTGTCGGACCGCTACGGCCGCCGGCCGATCCTCTTGCTGTCGATCGCGGGGCTGGGGCTCAGCTACGCCGGCATGGCGGTGGCGACGAGCATCTGGCAGCTTTTGCTGATCCGGCTCTTCACCGGGGCAACCTCGGCCAATATCGCCACCGCCTTCGCCTATATCGCCGACGTGACCCCGACCGACCGGCGCGCCGGCGCCTATGGCCTGATGCAGGCCTCGATGAGCGCGGGCTTCGCCATGGGGCCGGCCGTGGGCGGCATGTTCCTGGCGCTCGGCCCCGGCGCGCCCTTCTGGGCGGCGGCGGGCTTCTCCCTGATCAACGCCGCCTACGGCTTCTTCGTCGTGCCGGAATCCCTGAGCCGGGAGCGCCGGGCGCCGTTCCAGTTCAAACTGGCCTCGTTCAACGCCGTAGGCGTGCTGCGCTCGCGTCCCGGCCTCCTGACCCTGGCCATGATCCTGGTCCTGGCCCAGTTCGCCATCATGGTCTTCCCGACCACCTTCGTGCTCTACGCGCTCGACCGCTACCACTGGGGCATGGCCCAGGTCACGATGTGCATGACCGCCTTCGGGGCCTGCTCCTTCGCGGTCCAGGCGGGGCTGTCGGGCCGGCTGGTGCGCAGGCTCGGCGAGCCGATGGTGGCCCTGATCGGCATGCTCTGCGCGGTGCTGGCCACGGCGATCTTCGCCCTGGCGCCGACGGGCGCGATCTTCTGGATCGGCATTCCGATCATGACGGTGTCCGGCATCGCCGGCCCGGCCGTCCAGTCCCTGATGACCCGCCGGGCCTCGGCGACCGAACAGGGCAAGCTCCAGGGCGCCAACACCAGCCTGCAGGCCATCGCCGGCATCGTCGCGCCGCTGCTGTTCGGCGAGGCCTACACCATCGCCCACGGATCGGGCGGCGGGCCGGTGGTGCTGGGCGCGCCTTTCCTGCTGGCCAGCCTGATCCTGGTGATCGGCGTCGTCCTGTCGCTGCAGGTGCTGCGCAGGCCCGCCGTCAGGGTCTGACGACGCCTTGCCAGTGGCCCGAAGCCGAAGTTCGCTCTCGTCCATCGGCGGCTCTGTGGCGAACTTCGGGGTCGATCAGGCCACTGGTAAGGTCATGATTCTAGTGTGGTTTTCGAATTCGAAGTTCGCCACAGCGCCCGCCCCAAGTTCAGGCGAACTTCGAATTCACCACACTAGCGCCGCAAAGCTGACGCTAGCTTTCGGCCCTTCGCCACGAGAGCCGTCCCAAGCATGCGCCTGCGCCGTTGCCTGATCCCCGCCCTGACCCTCGCCGTCCTCGCCGCCTGCTCGGGCCAGCCGGGCAAATCGAGCGCCCAGGCGGTGCAGGGTGGCTTCGCGGTCCCCGAACGTCGCCTGCCGGGCAGCGCGGGCGAGATGCGAATGTCCTTCGCGCCGGTGGTCAGGAAGGCCGCGCCGGCGGTGGTCAATGTCTTCAGTCGCCGGGTGGTGCGCCAGCAGGTCGACCCATTCTGGCAGATGTTCGGCATGCGGCCGCGCTCGGGTGTCGAGCAGTCCCTGGGCTCAGGCGCCATCGTCCGCGCCGACGGGGTGATCGTCACCAACCATCACGTGGTCGACGGCGGCCAGGACATCCAGGTGGTCCTGTTCGATCGCCGTCAGTTCCCGGCCAAGGTGCTGCTGGACGACGCCCGCGCCGATATCGCGGTGCTGAAGATCGACGTGAAGGGCGAGAGCCTGCCCACCCTCGCCATCGACGACCGCAACGACATCCAGGTCGGCGACCTGGTGCTGGCCATCGGTGACCCCTTCGGCGTCGGCCAGACGGTGACCAACGGCATCGTCTCGGCCATGAACCGCACGGCGGTCTCGCAGACCGACTTCTCCTCCTACATCCAGACCGACGCGGCGATTAACCCGGGCAATTCCGGCGGGCCGCTGGTCGACATGAACGGCAACCTGATCGGCCTCAACACCTTCATCGTGTCCCAGTCGGGCGGCTCGGCCGGCGTCGGCTTCGCCATCCCTGCGGCCATGGTGCGCCAGGTGGTGAACGCCGCGGTCGGCGGCGGCCATGCGGTGGTGCGGCCCTGGCTCGGCGCCCGCGGGCAGGAGGTGACCAGCGAGATCGCCGGCAGCCTCGGCCTGACCCGGCCCGAGGGCGTGCTGGTCGCCGAGGTCTATCCGGGCGGCTCGGCCGACCGGGCGGGCCTGGAGGCGCAGGACATCATCCTTTCGGTCGACGGTCAGCCGGTGAACGATCCGGGCTCCCTGGACTACGCCTTCGCCACCCGCGGGGTGGGAGATAGCGTCC
>Ga0265338_10011449_pt1 | contig 10242 bp, 6 predicted proteins | sample 42126metaG_FD_193579 | JGI IMG/M metagenome (GOLD analysis project Ga0265338, IMG submission 193579) | Rhizosphere microbial communities from Carex aquatilis grown in University of Washington, Seatle, WA, United States - 4-21-26 metaG | ecosystem: Host-associated > Plants > Roots > Rhizosphere >... | reverse complement strand
GACCGATGGCCTTTGCGTGGAGGGAATCAAGCGCGCCGCCCGTTCGCTGCGTGAAACCGTTTTTAACGGCCAAAACAAGTCCGCGCGCGGGGACATGGCGGTGGCGAGTTTGTTCGGCGGTTTCGCGCTGGCCAATGCGGGACTCGGCGCGGTCCACGGATTTGCCGGAGCCATCGGCGGCATGTTTAACGCGCCGCACGGTGCCGTCTGCGCCGCCTTGCTGCCCCATGTGATGGCGGCGAATCTTCGTGCCCTTCACGAACGTGATCCGCAAAATCCCGCCATCGCCCGATTCGATCTCATCGGTTCGTTATTGACCACTGATCCCCGCGCCACCGCCGAGGCTGGTGTTGAATGGGTGCAAAAATTGGTCGCCGATCTGCCGGTTCCAAAGCTATCCGCCTATGGCATCCACGAGGAACACGTGGCCGACATCGTTGCCAAAGCGGCCAAGGCCAGCAGCATGAAGCCCAATCCGATCGCGCTCACGCCAGAGGAACTGTCGCAAACGCTGCGTCTGGCCTTGTAGCAGTCCTAAAATGAAAAGTCCCTGGCAAGATCCATCCGTTATCGCGCAAACACAGTTGATCGCGCGGAGCCTCAAACAGTGGACCGGCCGGGATTTGCTGCCGGGGGAATTTTCACCAGCGGATTTTGCGGAAAGAGTATTCCATGCCCCCTTTGTGCTGGTTTCCCACGGCACGGAAACAGATCCAGTGCTCAACTACGGCAACCAGAATGCGCTCAAGCTTTGGGACATGTCCTGGGATGAGTTGACCAGCACGCCTTCACGCCTGACCGCCGAAGCCCCCAATCGCGAGGAACGAGCCCGGCTCCTCTCGGCAGTCACCGCTAATGGACACATTGACAATTATACAGGCATTCGCATTGCCAAGACTGGCCGGCGTTTCCGCATCACCAAGGCCTTGGTATGGAACCTGCTCGACGAACACCGAAGACATTCCGGGCAGGCGGCCATGTTTGAGCATTGGGATTTTCTTTGAGCTTGGCGCCCGCCCGCCCTAAGTTGCGACCATGCCAACTGGACCAACCACCGGAAAAGGCGAGCGAGCAGTGGTGTTACTACTCTGTTTGCTGGGGGCAATTCACGTATATATTTTCACCGCGGCATTCCCATTTTTCAGTGCGGTGGATGAACAAGTCCACATCGACCTCGTCGTGCGCTATTCCCATGGCGAGATTCCGCGCTCGCTGATGCCGGCATCGGCCGAGGTGCTGCCGTTTCTGGCCACGTTCGGCTCGCCGCAATATTTGACTCCAGCCAGTGCATTGACGAACGGCCAGGTTGCGCCGCCGCCGTGGAAACAGCCCATGGCAACTGTCCGTGACCAACTGGCCGCCAAGGAAGTCCGCTACGAACGAATCTTCAAAAACCACGAAGCCGCCTCCCCGCCGCTGTACTATGCGCTGGGCGGCGCCTGGTGGCGCCTGGGACGAATCCTCGGCCTGGACGGAATCCAACTTCTGTATTGGCTGAGATTTTTAAACATTCCGATCATCGTCTGTCTCGTCTGGCTTGGGTGGCTCACCGCGCGCCAGATTTTTCCTGAAAATAAATTCGCCCACCTCGCGCTGCCGGCACTGGTCGCCGTGCTGCCCCAATCCGGATTTTACGAGGTAAACAATGACGTGCTCCTGCCGCTCACTTTCGGGCTGGTCTTTCTATTTTTGCTAAAATTCTTTGAAGCAGACCAGCCTTCACCGGGTCTGGCCGCCGCGGTCGGCGCCTCGCTGGCTGCCGCCTTCCTGACCAAAACCAGCAATCTCCCGCTGCTCGCGGTAGCCGGATTTTTTGTCGTGGTCAAAGTTATCATTCAAATTTGGCGCGGCCGGATCCGCAAAACCCTGGTGCCGCTGTTGATATTATTGCTGATCGCCGTCCTGCCGATGGTGGCGTGGATGGCTTGGTGCAAAACCAATTTCGGGGACGTGACGGGTTCCAATCTCAAAATCCAGTTTCTGGGCTGGACCGATAACCCGCGATCGAATTGGTCCCAGCATCCATTGTTTACCTTGGGTGGCTCCTGGTATTTCCTGAAACAAAATCTCTCCACCTTTTGGCAGGGGGAAATGCTCTGGCTACAGCTGCCGCTGGCCCAGCCAGCAGTAGACCTGGCATACGTCGTCTTAAGCCTGGGTCTGCTGGCGTTAACGCTTTCAGCGATGCTCAGCCGTCCTTCGCCATTGGCCCCACCGACGCTGGCGGGAATGTGGTGCGGATTGCTTTGTCTCCTGGCCTCCTTCGCATTTTTCGCGTGGCTCTCGCTGAAGTTCGACTTTCAGGCTTGTTACTATCCTTCGCGGGAACAGCCGTATTTCGTGTCTGGCCGGCTGATGCTGGGCATGCTGCTGCCTTTTCTAGCATTGTACGTGTGCGGATTCGACCGGCTGTTGGGGAAATTCGGAACGGTCATTAAACTCGTGGTCCTAATTGCCATGCTGGGATACATGGTGTCATCGGAAATCACCACAGACTTGCCGGTGTTCTCCAGCGAATACAATTGGTTCCATCTCTGACTGAACCCCGCCCAGGCGAGCGGGTATCAAAACCACTTTTTGGCCTTGAAGTACAAGTAGGTTCCCAGTGTGGAAAGCACCATGCAAACGGCCGCAACGGGATAGGCATGGGAATAATCCAGCTCGGGCATATCCTTGAAATTCATCCCGTACCAGGTCCCGATCATCATCAGCGGCGTGGTGATCACCGTGATGAGCGTGAGCAATTTCACGACTTCGCCCGTTTGGTTCGACGACATGTTCAGATACACCTGCAAAATGCCCGTCAATGAATCGGTGTAATTCTGCGCGAGTTCACTGATGTGGAACAATGCATCGTATACATCCCGGAAATAAGGCACCAACTGCGGGCGCACCAGCTTGAACTCGCCGGCCGCGAACTTGCCGATTACCTCGCGCTGCGGCCCGATGATCTGGCGCAAGTGCAACACCTCTTTTTTCACCTGCAAAATTTTGTTCAGCGTCTCCTTGCCCGGCTGTTGCAAGGCCATCTGCTCCAACTCGGCGATATCCAAACTGAGATCGTCCAAGGCGGGCTTGTAATTGTCCACCAGGGTGTCCAGGAGCGAATGCGCCACGCGGTCCGGCGCGCGGGCAATGCCCATGGTACCGTTCAATGCGCGCTCAAGCACCGCCGAGACGCTGCGCAGCGGGCGCTCGTGATAGGTCACCAAAAAGTTTTTGCCCAGAAAAAAATCCAGTTCGCTCGTCGCAAACCGCGCGTCCTGACGGTCAAAATCCACCGCGTGAATCACCATGAACAAGTAAGGAGTAAACAGGTCGCCTTCCTTGGGCGAATATTCCTCCACCTTGGGCGACGGGCTCGGTTTGACGCAGTCCTCGATGGACAACGGATGGAAATGGAAAATCGACTCCAGAACCTCCTTCCATTCGGCCTGCGAAGGATCCTCCAAGTCAACCCAGAGGAAAAGGTTGGTGTCGGCCAGAATCGTGGGCATCAAGAATGCCTCCACGTCCTTCGAATGCAGCCGGCCTTGGGTTGTAAATGCAAGTGAACGAATCATGCCAGGTCATTTGGCTGTTTACTGGCTGTCATGCTAGGCGCAAACCGGCCCAAGGCAAGTTTCGTTTGAATATCGGTTAAGACGCTGCTCACTTGCGCCGTAGCAACCGGTTAGACGTTTCCCGATGCCTACCACAGGTTCCACATGCGAATACAATGCCGGCAATGTTCCGGCTTCGGATCATGGTGATCCGCTGGCGGAACAATTCTCGCGTTCAAGTTGCGGCTTTTGACTTTTCTCACCGCAAACCTGCAATTCCCCCTGGGAAAATAGCGTGGCACCACGCCTGCTTAACCGACCTGAACACAATTCCGAAACCAAAATATATGGAGCGGTGGAGGAAATGAAACCGTTAACCAAGCTGACAATTTGAGCAGCCTGGAGAAAACGACCCGCAAAGCGCCGCAGTTGCGGCGCTGCTTGTTTTTCGCCCGCATTGCGATCGGGCACATCGCCAGTCAATGAATGGTATTAACCAGTAATTATTTTCGCCCACGCCGACGTTCCTTGGCAGGTGGTTCTGGAAATTGATGACTCAAACACTCCGGACAAATTCCATGGCTGAACACGGCGCCGGCCGGATGCAGATGGGTCTCGGCCTCATTCCAGTTCCCGTGGCCATCACTAACGCGCCGGCACCACGAACATATTTTTATAAATGGCCGCAGCGGCGCCTCCTGTTCCGGCGCCGCGGGCGTGTTGGAACTGGCTGCGGCGACAACCCCTGGTGGAATTGGCTCAGGGGCGGCCTCGGGAAGCCAGCCTGCCGACGCATTGATGCATTCGGATTCGTGGGATGACTTCTGAGCTTTCATGTTCGGCACAAACTCGCACTCGCAACCACGCTTAACGTGATGGCATGGCCGGTTCTGCCATGTCGATGGCCAAGAGGTCATGCAACTTTGCCAGTCCACGCGCGATTCTTGATTTTACCGTGCCCAAAGGCACATGGAGAACCTGCGCAATTTCGTTGTAAGGACAATCTTCCAGATAGAAGAGGGCCACGGCTGCCTGATACCGCTCATCCAACTGCTTCATGGCACTCAGCAGTTGGTCCGTATCAGACTCACTCATGGGGACCGGCGATTGATCGGGTATTTCCGCCTCAAATTCGCTGAGTTCCAAGTGAGGAAAACGCACGCGCCGACGGTGCATTTCCAAAAATGCACGGTGTAAGGTTGTGAACAGCCATGATTTGACTTTGGATATGTCCTTGATTTGCGACCCTTTGGTGGCCCAAATGCAGAAAGTTTGCTGTGTCAGATCCGAGGCATCTGCTTCCGACCGGGTCAGCGAGTAGGCAAATCGGTACAAAGCTTCATAGTAATTCACCACCAAGCCATCAAAATCCAGTCTGGCCGGACCCGCATTGCTTATAATATCCGTCCTCATATACATTCAGACCTCACTAAGCAGCGGCAATGCCACGGTCTGAAAGCCGGATTTTGGGTCAAAAACGCTGGTTAATTCACGAATCCGCGTTCCGGGAATGGAACAGCGGAACAAAGTGTTCCGGTGCCGGAACAATGTTCCGTTGGAATCGGTGAAAAATCGTGGGCCTTCCTTGCTTTCAGCCAAAATGCGAACGGGCATTGTGCAACGCGACGCTGGTGACCGTCAGTAGTTGTTCAAGCCGGAAGGGTTTTGCCAGGCAAGCTGCGACACCGGCCGGTAGCGATTGCGCGCCGAATTCCAAGGTGCCGCTCATGAGGATCACCGGCAATGCCGGATAGCGCTGGCGCAAGACGGCCAGCATTTCAGTGCCATCCATTACCGGCATGGCGACATCCGTCAGCACGAGTCTTACGTCGTCCTTCTGCCGGTCCAGCAGCGCCAGCGCTTCGGCTCCGTTGGGCGCGCATAAGACGCGATATCCCTGTTCGGTCAGCGCGGGCGCCACCATTTCACGGGCAGAATGATCGTCGTCAATGAACAATATCAATTCGCCCTTTCCGCGTGAAAATTCCGGCGCGGGACCGGGCGCTGCCGGCGCTCCCGGTTGCGCGCGCTCCGCTCGCGGAAGATATATTTCGAAGGTGGTGCCGGCGCCCAGCTCGCTTTTGACTCCGATAAAGCCATGATGGTTGCGCATAATCCGCGCGATGGTAGACAAGCCCAGTCCCGTGCCTTTGCCCGGGCTCTTGGTGGTAAAAAATGCATCAAATATGCGCGGCAAAACTTCCGGGGCAATGCCGGTGCCGGTGTCAGATACCATTAGCACCACATACGAACCGGGAGTTGAGCCGGGAATCTCCTTCGTCTCAGTGTCAGTCAGTTCCACATTGTCAGCCGCCAGCGTCAACTCGCCGCCAGCCGGCATGGCGTCCCGGGCATTGACACAGAGGTTGAGCAAAACCTGGTGCAATTGCGTGGAGTTCCCCTCCACTGACCACAGGTCCGCCGGCACCATCGCTTCAACGGTAATGGATTTTGGCAATGTCTGCCGCACAATGTTCTGCATTTCCCGGACCAGCCAACCGACATCGAGCAATTCGCTCTCGCCATCCTGACCGCGGGCGAAAGTCAACACCTGCCTCACCATTTCCGCTCCGCGATGAGTGTTGGCCTCCATGACCGTCAACATCTGCTGCATGCCCGGCTCATTTAATTCACGGCGAATCAATTGGATGCCCATCAGGATGGGTGAAAGCGCATTGTTTAGGTCATGCGCCATGCCGCCGGCGATGGCGCCAATGCCGTCCAGTCGTTGCACGCGCAGGAGCTCGGCCTCGGTTCGTTTTTGTTCTGAAATATCCTGGATGGTGCCCACCATGTGCCGGACCACACCATCCGCATCGCGCATGACTTCGCCACGTTGATGGACAAAGCGCACTTCGCCGTCGGGCCGCAGGATGCGGTAATCAAGATTGAGTTGCGCCCCTGCTGCCACGGCGCTACGCGCGGCTTCGCGGACCTTGTCGCGGTCTTCCGAATGGACGTAAGTCAGGAATGAGTCGAAGGTCGCGCCAAACTGTCTAGGCGCCAGCCCGAAGATGGCGAAAATTTCATCTGACCAGTCCAGTTTATTTTCTACCACCTCCCACCGCCAATTCCCTAAATGCGCGATGCGTTGGGCTTCGCGCAAACTTGATTCGCTTCTTCTGACCGCCTCTTCGGCACGTCGGCGCTCGACCAACTCTTCGGTGCGCTCAGCGATGCGCTGTTCCTGGGCAACATGGGATGCCTGGACCTGCCCGGCCATGTCATTGAATGCAATCGCCAGCTGGCCGAGTTCATCGCGGCTGCGCACGGGAACTTTGGCATTGTATTCGCCGTGCTCAATTTTGGTCACGCCCGCGACTAGTTCGTTTAACGGCACAACCAGGCCGCGGGACACCAGCAGGCCAAGAATTAATGCGGCGAGCAGGGCCGCTCCGCCTGAGACCAGAATGCTCTGTCGGAAGACGCGGTTCTCGGCCTGGGCTTCCGCCAGCGAATAGAAATAGACTTGGGCGGCGGGCGGAAAACCGGCCCCAGTGTTGAGTTCCTGGAAGTAGGTCTGAAACGTCATCCGGCCAATGTTCACCACAAGTCCGCTGTTAAAATGGCCGCCCGTTTTCGGCATATTTGCGATTTCCGAATTCAATACCGGAAGCGAATTGGCGGGAATTGCGGACGAATATAATTGCCGCCCGAGCCAAATGCCGCTGAGCATTGAAGCGTTTGGGTTGCCCGTGCCCGCCGGCATCGGCGGGTTCGGGATGGCCGCGGCTGTGTCTGTGTCCGGCAATGGAAAGCCAATGGCCAGCACGCCCAATTTGTGCCGTTCGACCGGGTCGATCACGGGGGTGAAAACGAGTTCGTAAACTGATTCCTTGGTGCCGCCTCGCTGAAGGACCAGATAACCAACTTCCTGCGTCGCGTTGCTGACCACCGTTTGCCCAACCAGTGTTACCTTTGCCGCGATCGCGGGCAGATTGGGCAACACGAACGGGAGATTCGCCTTTGCGCTTGGGTTAAGGGTTTCACCCTTGCCATTGAGAAAGAAGAAAAAAAATCCTGCCTGGACATTGGTTTTGCCGGTTGAATAGGTCTTGAGCCCCGGCAAAAGCTGGTCCACGCCGTTTTGGTAGAGATCATCAATGTCACGGACATCGGCATCGGGTTGCCGGGCATTTTCCATGGCCGCGATGAGACGGGGGCTGGAGGCGATGTCGGCAACCAGGCTTTTAACGGGAGCGAGCCGCTGTTCCCGCTGTTGCAAAAACTCCTCCACCTGGTTGGCAAACGACTGCTCAAAATGCCGCTGATATGAGCCCAGCACTTGGTGGTCCGTAACCATGAGCATGGCAGCCGTCACCCCGGCCACGAGCAGCATCATGGCAATCAGAACTTTTCCACGGAAGTTTAACGCCATGCACAAGTCAGGTTGAGATCACCCTTTGGACATGTGGCAGAGTGTCGCTAACAAGTATGGCTCTGCTCCAACGCCGTTGCGGCCTGGCGCAGCTCAGGCCATTTCTGGAGCCGACGCAGCAACGCTTGCGGCGTGAGCCCGAGCTTGGCGGCCGTCCGGCGGATGCCGCCTTCAGCGCGCAAAGTCTTGGCAATCAAATCGTATTCCTGCTGTTCAAGGGCAGTGAGTTCGCGGAGCGCCGGTTTGGCGGCAATGGCTTCGGCGTCCATGGCAGCGGCGGGAGCAGAAGGGGTTGGCCGGTGGCCTTTCAACCATGCCAGATCAAGCTTGAGTTCGGTTGCAACCGGTGACGAACGGAGCAATGAGCGTTCCAGCAAGTTGCGCAATTCGCGCACGTTTCCCGGAAACGCATGCGCCCGCAAGGCGTCGAGATCCCACGCCCGCACGGCGGGCTTCGAACGTTGGTATTTATTGCAAAGTTGAACCAGCAATTCTTCGGCAATGGGGCCAATATCTTCGCTGTGCTCCCGCAAAGGCGGCAGCCGGATGCCAAAAACATCCAGGCGATACATCAGGTCTTCGCGAAAACGTCCGGCTTCCACTTCATCCGTCAAGGAACGATTGGTGGCAGCCACCACTCGCCCCGTGAAACGCCGCGTTTCGTTTGCGCCCAAGGGACGATACTCACGTGACTCAAGAAAACGCAAAAGCTTGGATTGGAGCGCAAGCGGTATTTCGCCAACCTCATCTAAAAACAGGGTCCCGCCATCCGCGGCCTCCACCAAACCTATGCGCCGGCGGTCCGAGCCGGTATATGCGCCTTTTTCGCTACCGAAGAGTTCGGCTTCAAACATTTCCGCGGGAATATTCGGACAGTTTACCGGTATATACGGCTTGACGCCCGACTGATCGGCAAACGTCAGGCGATGCAACATGCGTGCGGCCAGATCCTTGCCCGTGCCGGTTTCCCCCAGCAACAATACCGGAGCGTTCGCGTGCTGCGCTGCCTGCTGGAGTTGCTGGACAACTTCTTTCATTACTGTGGAGCCGCCCAGAATATTTCCCTCTTCGGATTCCAGTTCGGCGCGTCCCAACCGAAGCCGCGCCCGGCGAATCAAAGCGCCGAAATCGTCTGCTGCGACCGGTTTGGTCAGATAATCAAACAAGCCGTTGCGGGTGAGTTCAACCGCCTGGGCCAGTTCCGGTGCGCCAGTGATCATCACCGCCACGCTACCCGGATGAGCTTGCATCAGTTGTGAGTGAAATTCATAGCCGGTTCCATCCGGCAGCCGGTTATCCAGGATAACCAAATCGAAAGCCTGCTTGGCAATCTGGGCGCGCGCCGCGGCCACGCTGTGGCAGACAATCGGTTCGCCGCCTTCTTCACCAATAATCCGGGCAAACATTCCGGCAAGACCCGGATCGTCGTCCACCACCAGACATGAAAAAGGCGCTACCGATTCGGCATGTGAAGGTCGCTTCATTAGAACTCGCGGTAATCTGCGTCAGAATGGTGATTCCTGCCAGTAAAAACGCCTCGCAAAATATATCCATAAATTGCTATTAAGAGGACTAAATATAGCTTGTGTTCCCAGTGTTCGATGCCGGTTGCCTGCCCGGTTTTGGCTTGCCGCCCCAGCGGGGAAATCGGAGCATGCAGTATGATTCGAACCCAGCCGGCTGGCGTCTTTTTTGGCCCCTTCAGGTGCGGTGATAAAGTTTGTTTGAGAGGCACCCCTAAAATGAATGGAAGTCATTGGCTACGAGCAGGATTACTGACTGCCCTGATTTTTACCGGCCTGTGTGTCCGCTCACAAAGCGTGATCGAAGGCCGCGTGACCTTGCCCGCCGCGGACCCGCCGGCAACTTCGCCTCCGCGCTATGCCGGGCAGGAAGGCGAGTCGATGCCGCCGGACGGACCGGCTGCGGTCCTCTATTTGGAGGGACAATTTCCAGCCTGGGCCACAAATACGCCTCCCGGCACCAATGAAGTGTGGCAGCGGGGAATGCAGTTTCGCCCCGCCTTGCTTCCCGTTCGCGTGGGAACAACCGTGGCTTTCCCTAATGGCGATGATTTTTATCACAATGTTTTCTCCTATTCGCGCCCCAAGCGGTTTGACCTGGGCCGCTACCGGAAAGAAGACCAGCCGGCCACGGAGGTTTTTGACAAGCCCGGGGTGGTCAAGTTGTATTGCGACATTCACCAAAACATGCGCGGTGTCATCCTCGTGCTCGATACGCCCTTTTTTACCCGCACGGACACCAACGGAGCTTACCTCCTGCCGAACTTGCCGGCTGGAAAATATCAGCTCATTGCGTGGG
>Ga0265338_10011448_pt1 | contig 10242 bp, 10 predicted proteins | sample 42126metaG_FD_193579 | JGI IMG/M metagenome (GOLD analysis project Ga0265338, IMG submission 193579) | Rhizosphere microbial communities from Carex aquatilis grown in University of Washington, Seatle, WA, United States - 4-21-26 metaG | ecosystem: Host-associated > Plants > Roots > Rhizosphere... | reverse complement strand
GTAGGTGAAGTCCTTCTCCGTCTCGCCGGTCCGCACCGCACCGAAGCGCTCATGGAAGCGCCACACCGAGGCATTGTCCTTGCGCACGTGGAAGTGCGAGCGGGTGAACCCCAGGCTCTCTGCATAACGGTAGACCATCAGCGCCGACTCGATGGCGTAGGTAGTGGGGCTGCTCTCCTTGATGATCCACGAACCCCAACAGAAGGAATCGCCCTGCGGGTCGTAGAGCCGCACCGTGCCCACCGCTTCGCCTCGCGCATCCTCGATCACGAAATAGGCTTGGGCATCGTCCTTGGCGTAAGCCTCCAGCCAGGCACGCTGCTTAGCCAGGTCCTTGGGCGTGGTGGACAGGAACCCGGCGTCCTCGGGGGCGGTGCGCAGTGCCAGGATCAGCGCCGCGTCCTGCACGGTGGCGTCGCGCAGCGCCAGTTTGTTGCCGGTGATCCTGGCTGCCTTCGCCATGCGCGGGCCACGGGCGCGGTAGATGTAACGGGTCATCAGGAAGTTCAGGGGCACCGTCAGCACCAGCACGCCGAACACGGAGAGGCGCGGCGCGACGCCCAGTTCCACCGTGAACAGGCGCAGCAGCAGCCAGCTCACGGCGAAGCTCAGCAGGTAGTAGCCGGTGTTCCACAGGCTGTCGCGCCCTGCGAGGGGCTTGCGGTAGACGAACAGCGGGTAGGCCACGTTCACGAACACCAGGCCCACCACCCAGGAGATGGCATAGGCCGGCGTATAAGGCATCACGAACAGCAGCAACTGGTAGAGCAGCAGCGTGCCGAGGGTGTTGAGCGCGCCCGCGGTCAGGAAGCGCAGGCCCTGCCCCAGCAGTCTAGCGGCGCCGGGCACGGGTCTCGGCGATGAACTCATCGTAGTCGCGGATGTATTCGCTGGAGTCGTAGGGGTGGGAGGCGTAGACCGAGAGCATGGTGTGGGGCTTGAAGCGGTACTGCACACCCCAGATGTAGGGCGGCAGGTACAGGCCGAAAGAGGCGTCGGCCAGTTCCACCTCGCGCGCCGTGTCGCCGTCGTCCACGATCACCGCCAGGCTTCCCACCACCGCGAACAGGAACTGGTGGCAGATGCGATGGGCGTGCTCGCCGCGGATGCTCTCCTCCGCCACGTCGTGGATGAAGAACTGCCGGCGCGGCAGGAACGGCAGCTCCCGCTCGAACTCCACCGGTATCAGGTTGCCGCGCTGGTCCAGGATGTGGCGCAGCGGCCAGAGCTTCACTCCGCCGATACCCACGTCCGCCGGCGCGGTGAGGCGCGGGCCCGGCAGGGTGAAACGCTGTACCGGGCGGGACGGGTCGCGTGTGTTCATCCGGCATCACCGCTGCGCTTGCGGGCTCGGGCGGGCGGCTCGAAGCTCTCGCGGCCGCTCACCAGGGAAAGCGGACGGCGCTTGGTGTTCTCGAAGGCCCGCCACACGTAGAGCCCGATCAGGCCCTGGGTGAACAGGATCAGGGAACCCAGCAGGATCACCGCCAGGATGGTCGCGGTGTAACCCGGCACCGTGATCTGGTGGTACAGCCAGGCCCGCAGCAACATCACCGTATACACGGCGGCGGCGCAGAAGGTGAGGAACCCGGTCCAGATGATGGCCATGATGGGCAGGTCGGTGAAGGAGATGATGGAATCCAGCATGTAGCGCAGGCGCTTGCCGAAGGTCCAGGCGCTTTTGCCGGCTTCGCGCTTCTGCCGGGCGTAGCCCACCAACTCGCGGCGGAAGCCCAGCCAGAACAACTGCGCCACCAGCGAGCTGTTGCTCTCCTCGATGCTGAGCAAGGCCTCCGCGACGCTGCGGTTGCAGGCGAAGCAATCCACACCGCCGGCCGGCATGCTGCGGTCCACGAAGCGCCGGTAGAAGCCCCAGAACATCCAGGAGGACAGCCGGCTAGGCCAGGGATCGTCGCGCTGCTCGCGCACGCCGAAGGTCACATCGGCCCGATCGGCGCCGAGGATGGCGAAGAAGCGCGCCACCAGTTCCATGGGTTCCTGCAGGTCGGCAGCCACCACCGCGATGTGGTCGCCGCGCGCGGCGGCCATGCCGGTGCGCACCGCCTGGAACGAGCCGAAGTTGCGGCTGTGGCGGATGAGTTGTGTGGGATGAGGGAAGGAGGGCAGGCGTGCCCGCAGCAACTCGTAGCTCTTGTCCGGCGAGCCGTCGATGACGAACACCACTTCCGCGCCATCTTCGAGGGAGTCGAGCAGTCCCTGCAACGCCGACAGCAGGGCGGGGATGTTCGCCTCGTTCTTGTAGACGGGGATGACGACGCTCTGGCGGATGCTTGTACTACGGTTCGCCATGGATGGGGCTCAAGGGGCCTGTGTGGGGGGCTGCTGGCGCATGGCCGTAGATGATACCGGGTTGGCGCATGTGGAGCCGCAGGTCGGCAAGGCCGGACTGCGGCAGCGCGGCGCCGGACCACGCCCCAAACCCATGTATATGCAGGTAAAATAACCCGCTGCTCTCATGGGTTTGCATCCAGGCGCTCGCCGCGCGGACGTAAGGAAGCATGGACAAGATCCGTTTCAATTATCCCCACGCCACCGGCCGCGAGATCGAGGCGATCCGCGACGCCATCGAGAAGGGCCATCTCTCCGGCAACGGCCCCTACGGCAAGAAGTGCCAGGCCTGGCTGGAGCAGACCATCGGCAGCCCTAAGGCCTTGCTCACCCATTCCTGCACCGCCGCGCTCGAGATGAGCGCGATCCTCGCCGATGTGGGTCCCGGCGACGAAGTCATCATGCCCTCCTTCACTTTCGTCTCCACCGCCAACGCGGTGGTGCTGCGCGGCGCCACGCCCGTGTTCGTGGACATCCGCCCCGACACCCTGAACCTGGACGAACGCCTCATCGAGGCGGCCATCACGCCGCGCACCAAGGCCATCTTCGTGGTGCATTACGCCGGCGTGGCCTGCGACATGGAGGTGATCGACGCCATCGCGCAGAAGCACGGCCTCTTGGTGCTGGCCGACTCCGCCCAGGCCATCCATTCCACTTATAAGGGCAAGCCACTGGCAGCCTACGGTGCGCTCTCCTCCTTGAGCTTCCACGAGACCAAGAACGTGGTCTCGGGTGAGGGCGGTGCGCTGCTCATCAACGACGCCCGCTTCGCCGAGCGCGCCGAGATCATCTGGGAGAAGGGCACCAACCGCTCCAAGTTCTTCCGCGGTCAGGTGGACAAGTACACCTGGGTGGACGTGGGTTCCTCCTACCTGCCGAGCGAACTCATCGCCGCTTTCCTGTGGCCGCAGCTGGAAGACCTGAAGCCCATCACCGCGCGCCGCATGCAGATCTGGGAGAAGTACCACGCCGCGCTGAAGCCGCTGCGCGACGCGGGCCGCATCCAGGGGCCCACCATCCCCGTGGACTGCCAGCACAACGCCCACATGTACTACATCCTGGCCGCGAGCCACGCCGAGCAGGACCACATCCTCGATCACCTCAAGTCCCAGGGCGTGATGGCGGTGTTCCACTACATCCCCCTGCACAGCGCGCCCGCCGGCAAGCGCTTCGGGCGCACCAGTGGCGGCGAGCTCAAGGTCACCGACGACCTGTACGCGCGCCTCATCCGCCTGCCGCTGTGGCCTGACATGACCGAAGGCGACATCCAGCGCGTGGTGGAAGCGGTGCAGGGCGCGCTCGCCCGACCCGCCCAGCGCAAGGCCGCCACCTGATGGCCGCGCCGCGCAGCGCCACCCGCAGGAGCGCTTCGCCCAAGGGCGTCGACATCAGCGTGGTGGTGCCGGTCTACATGAATCGGGACGGGCTCGCGGAGTTCTTCCGCCGCGTGCAGCCGGTGCTGGAGGGCCTGACCCCGCACTGGGAACTCATCATGGTGGACGATGGCAGCACCGACGGCAGCTACACGGTGCTGCAGGAGCTGCGTGCCGGCGAGCCGCGCGTGAAGCTCATCCAGTTCGGCCACAACCACGGCCAGCACCACGCCATCCTCTGCGGCCTGCAGCACAGCACCGGCAGGGTGGTGGTGACGCTGGACGACGACCTGCAGAACCCACCCGAGGAGATCCCGCGCTTCCTGGCGGCCTTGGAGCAGGGCGCGCACATCGTGATCGGCCGCATCGCCGAGAAGAAGAAGCACAGTTGGTTCCGCAACTTCGGCAGCCGCATGGTGCAGAGCCTGACGTCGGCCATCCTCTCCAAGCCCAAGGATCTCAAGTTCTCCAGCTACCGCGGCCTGTCACGGCAGGCCGTGGATGCGATCTCCGCCTACCACGGCGTGCACCCTTATCTCCCGGCGCTGATGCTGAGCGCGGTGCCCACCTCGGCCATCGTCAACATCGACGTGCGCCACGACCCGCGCCACCACGGCAAGAGCACCTATTCCTTCCGCAAGCTGGTGAAGCTCTCCTCCTACCTGCTGATCAACCACTCCTTCATCCCGCTGCGCCTCATGATCTACTGGGGCGTGCTGGTGAGCGTGGCGAGCCTGGCCTTCGCCGTGTACGTGGCGGTGCGGGCGCTGTTGTGGCACCACGCCAGCGTGCTGGGCTGGCCGTCCCTGGCGGTGCTGATCTCGTTCTTCTCCGGCAACATCATGCTGGCCCTGGGCGTGCTGGGCGAGTACATCGGCCGCCTGGTGCAGGAATCCGCCACCAACCTGCAGTTCTACATCTTCCGCAAGGAATTCTGAGGCGTGTCCGCAGAGCCTGAGGCGCCGGCGCCCCCGTCGGAATCGGCCGGGCTGGAAGGCCTGCGCGCGGACGTGCATCACCTCAAGGCGCCCACCCGCCGCCAGTCACTGTGGCGGGCGCTGCGGGTGCTGGTGAGCCTGGCCATGGTGGGTGGCATCGTCTACCTGGGCCACAAGTACCACGTGGCGGATTCCCTCGAGGACACCGATCCCCTCTACCTCGCGCTCGGCATCGGCTGCTACCTGTGCGGACAGCTGGTGGCAGCCAAGCGCTGGCATAGCCTCTTGCATCGCAGCGGCTTCAAGCCGCCTTATCTGGCCGTGTTCCGCGCCAACACCATCGGCATGTACAGCAGCAACTTCCTGCCGGGCGTGGCGGGTGGCGACCTGGTGCGGCCCATCGCGCTCTACGGCACCGCCACCGTGCACAAGCCCCAGCTCTACGCCAGCGTGGTGTTCGAGCGCATCTGCGGCATCGCCTCCATCGTGGTGCTGGCCACCGTGGGCGGCATCTGGCTGGGCCTGACCCGCGGCGACTGGCGCTACCTGCTGGTGGCCGCACTGGTCCTCTGCGGCGTCATCGCCGCGCTCGCCCTGGTGCACCTGGCGCGCCACGCGAGACTCGAAGGCGATTCGAGACTCACGCGCCTGCTGCTCAAGCTCAAGGAGGGCAGCGAGCACCTGATGCGCTACGCCCTGCATCCCGGTACCGTGTTCATGGTGCTGGCCTACAGCATGCTGTTCCAGATGGGCAACATCATGATGTTCTGGTGCTTCATGACCGGCCTCGGCGCCCACACCTCGGTGTTCTCGCTGGTGCTGGCGGCGCCCCTGGCCTGGCTCGCCTCCATGACGCCCATCTCTCTGAATGGCTTGGGCGTGCGCGAGGGCACCCTGGTGGTGGTGCTGATGCAGATGGGCATGCCCCGCGCTGCCGTCACCGGCGCCGCGCTGTTGGGCCTGGTGCCCCTGTTCCTGATCTCGGCCCTGGGAGCGCTCTGGACCCTCAAGGTGTTCAGCCGCTTCGGTGCTGCGGTGGATCCGCCGTGAAGTCGCTGCCGGAGCGTCTCGCCGAGCCGCGCGCCGCGCGCGGAGTGGTGCTGGGCCTCATCGGCCTGTGTACGCTCGGCGTGCTGGTGTACGTGACCCGCGGCACCCTCGACACCATCACCCGCGACGAGTGGCGCTTCCTGGACATCCTGCATCACTGGTATGACGGCCAGTTCTCCCTGGCCGACGTGTGGGATACCAACACCGCCGGTTCCGAACACCGCGTGCCGGTGTTCAAGCTGTATTTCCTGGCGGACGCGCTCTGGTTCGGTCTCGATGTGCGGGTGGGTTGCTGGCTCGGCGTCGCGGCGCTCGGCGTGTTCGCGCTGCTGCTGTACCGGCACTTCCTGCGCATGCGCCCGGAAGGGCGGGACGCCTTCGATCACTACGCGTTCCTGCCGGTGGTGTTCACGCTCTTCAGCTACGCCCAGACCCACACCTACACCTACGATCTGCTGGCGGTGTTCACCATCACCGGCAGCATGCTCATGGCCGCGCTGTGGATGCAGATGGATTTCAGGCTGCGCGGTCCGCAACCGCTGTGGCGCTACGCGGCCTTCGCCTTAGGGCTGGCCGCATTGATCGTCTTGTTCGGCGCCGGCAAGGGGCCGGCCCTGGTGCTGGCGACGGCCGTGATCGCGCTGCCACTGGCGTGGCAGGCCGGAGGCCGCTACCGCCTGCGCGTGCTGGCCTGCGTCGGCGCGGGCGCGCTGGTCGGCGTCCTGGTCTATGGGCACGGCGGCGCGGGTGGCCTCAGCGACAGCAGCCTCGGCAGCCTGGTATCGCGCGTGTTCGCCGACCTTCCGGGTGCCGCCAGCTACGTGTTGCATGCCCTCGGTGCCGCGCTGGTCAACCCGGAGGTGTTCAATGCGGGCCTGCGCAGCACCGGCGTCGCTTGGGCAGGCGGACTGGTGCTGGCCGCTGCGGTGGCGGCGCTGGTGGTGTACCTGCGCACGCGGATGTATCGCCGCACGCTGCTGCCGCTGGCGCTGGCGGTTTTCGCGGCGGGTTATCTCGCGGAACTGGTGGTGGGACGCTTCGGCGGCGGTACCGAGAACGGCAGTGCGCCGCGCTACGTGTTCACGGATCACCTGCTGGTGCTGGCCTGCGTGTATGTGTTCGCCGAGGCCTGCCGCGGCCTGCATGCCGCCGGCCGGCGCCAGGCTGCGCTCACCGCGCTCCTGGTGCTGGGCGTGACGGTCGCGGTGATCGAGAGCCGCAGCCTGGACGTGGAATACCAGTTCATCCCCGCGCAACTGCGCGCCCAACAGGCCGCCATCGACGTGACCAAGGCGCGCATGGCCGGCCAGCCCGGCGACTATCCTGCCTGGGATTGTCCCAAAACCGATCTATGTGATGACGGCGCGCGCTTCCTGGCGCAACACCATCTGAGCCTGTTCCGCGAGGACGCCACCCCATGAGCCCGCTCTCCAAGGCCGCCTGGACGCAGTGGCGCGCCGCGCTGCTGCATCCTTGGACCCTGTTCATCCTGATCACGCTGGTGGTGTTCCTGCCGGCGGGTTTCAACATCGGCCCGGTGAACGATGGCTGGCTCAAGCTCGGCAGTTTCCTGAGCGGCTCGCCCCTGTACCGGGCCGACATCAGCCGCGCCTTCGGCGGTTTCCCGCGCGACTTCGGCATGCAGTTGGGCGGCGGCAGTTTCGTGGGCTGGCAGGCCTTCCTGTTCCTGTTCACCGCGCTGCGCGGCATCCTGTTCTACGAGATCGTGCGGCGCCTGTTCCCCACGCAACGCGCCTTCGCCGTGGCCTGCGGGCTGGTCGCCCTGTTCCATCCGGCGGACAGCGTGTACTTCTGGGTGGACGTGACCGGCGTGCACATGGGCCTAGTGTTCGCCCTGGCGGCCTGCCTCTGCGCGTTGATGCACCTGCAGAGCGGCAGCCGCGCCGCGGTGTTGGGAGCGCTGCTGTTCCAGCTGCTCACCTGCCTGACCTACAGCGGCTTCCTCATCTTCATCATCGCCTTCCCCATCGGCGTATGGCTCTTGGCCTGGGCCGACGGCCCCCGTCCCGGCTGCCGTTACCTCCTGCGCATGCTCTGGCTGCCCATCGCCTACGTGGCGGTGCAGGTGCTGCTGGTGTTGATACACAAGGGTCACGAGGGCCAGGTGGCGGACCTGGACGCGCATGCCGCCATCGTCGGGCTCGGCCGGGAATTCGTGTTGTTCCTGCAGCGCAGCGTGAGCTGGCTCTATGACATGCGGCCCATCTACCTGCTCTGGGCCTTGCCGCCGGTGGCCTTGGCTTGGGCGCTGACGCGGCGCTTGCCGCCGGCCGCGGCGGCGCACGGCCTCGCCTTCTACCGGGTGCTGTGCCTGGGGCTGCTGGGGCTGGCGCTGGCCTGCTACTTCCCCTATGCGGTGTCGGAGGTGCGCGTCGGCGGCATGCGCCAGATGTTCGCCGCCGGCATCTTCCTCTACATGCTGGTGCTGCTGCCCTTGTTCCTGCTGCTGCCCGGGCGCTTCCCCGCCCGCGCGGACCTGCTGCGCTGCCTCTTGGTGGCGGTGGTCGCGGCGAGCGTCACCTTCATCGGCTTGCAGGAGCGTGCCAACTGGGTCGATGAATACCGCGACGAGGAGAGCCTGTTGTCCGCCATCGCCACGCTGGCGCCGCAGCCGGCTCCGGACACACGCTTCGTGATACGCCTGCATGACGACGAGCAGGCGCAGTCCCTGGGAGGCTTCTACAACCGCCGCGCCGCGCTCATCTACGCGCTGCACCTCATGTACGACGACCGCAGCCTGAAAGCCATGTTCACCACGCTGGAGGCGCCGTATTTCAGCTTCGACCAGGACCAGCTACAGGTGACCCAGAAGATCAACGTCAACCGCGACGATTCCTCCGCCGTGCCCTATGGCCAGTTGCTGATCCTGGACTACGACGCTGCCGGGCATCTGCAGGTGCTGGACCGGGACTGGCTGCAGCAGCAGGCTCCCAAGGGTTTCAAGGTCACGGGTTACGATCCCGCGGCGCACCTCGGCGCCACGCCGGCGGCGAACTCCAAGGTCTGCGTGATGTTGGAAAAAGAGATGCGTCCGGCTTACTGCCGCTGAACAGGCTTCACCAACCGATACTGCGGCCACCGTCGACGGCGAGGATTTGTCCGGTCACGTACTCCGCATCCCGCACCAGGTAGAGGATCGCGCCGGAGACATCCTCCGGCGAACCCTTGCGCTTCAGCGCCGTGGCCTCGAGGATGGATTTCTTGGTGGCAGCGTCCATGGGCGTCTCCGGCCACAGCACCGGTCCCGGCGCCACGCCGTTCACCCGCACCTCCGGTCCCAGCTCCTTGGCCAGCGACAGGGTCAGCATCACCAGGCCCGCCTTGGCGATGCAGTACACGGTGTGCTCCCTGAGCGGCCGGTAGGCGTGTATGTCGATCATGTTCACGATGCAGCCGTGGTTCTTCTTGAGGTGCGGCGCGGCCGCCTGCGCCAGGAACAGCGGCGCCTTCAAGTTGCTACCCATGAGGTCGTCCCAATCGTCCTCGCCGATGCTGCCGACGGGCGTGGGCCAGAAGCTGGAGGCGTTGTTGACGAGCACGTCCAGGCCGTCCCACTGCAGCGCGGCTTTGACCAGGGATTCGAGCCCCTGGGTATTCCCTAAGTCCGCCTGGGCGATGGCGGCGGAATCGGGCCGTGCCGCATTCAACTCCTGCGCCAGCGTCGCCGCTTCCGCTTCCGACTTGTTGTAGTGCAAGAGCAGGTTCATGCCCTCCGCATGCAGGGCGCGGGCCGTGGCCGCACCCAGGCGTTTCGCGGCGCCGGTCACTAGCGCGGTGCGGCCATTGAGTTTAGAAGCGTGTTTATCCATACCGGGTCAACTTATATTTCCATAGATCGTGAACGCAACCCATAAGACCAGCACCAGACAGGAACCCAATATCCTGAAGACGCCGAAGTCTGTGTAGATAACCGCCGTCCCCAAGCTCTCATCCCATAGGGTGATCGATTCTTTCGTGAGCCTGTTATAAGACCGGACCAGGGTGACCAGGGAGATGACCGGCAGGCCCGCGCCCAGGCCGATCAGGTACACCGAACTGGCGCGCTTCAATGCCAAGCCAAACTTCAACTTATTGCCGAACTCATCTCTCACCTTGATGCCGAATATCCATTTCCCGGGGGTTGTGCCCAGCGTACACATGTACAGGCTTTCGATCGGGATCCAGAGTAGACAAGTGATCAAGATATTGACGATGAGATTGAACTTCGAGAATTGATCCAGTCCAGTGCTCAATCCCGGCAGCAGAGCAGGGGCGATTAGCGTCAACAACAATATGATGAGCAGTAACACGGGCACCACGACGAGCAATAGGCTCAGGTTCATGTCCACCATCCGGGCGAAATAGCGCCGCCACGGATGGACTTCCTGGGCCAGGATATCGACCGATCCGGTGGGAGCAGGCACCCGGTCTGCGAGTTCAGCGGTCTGCATGGTTCGGACCTCCGAATCCGGTATTCTTTGAAGATTGGCCTTACACCCTAATTCCTCCATTAAATCAGAAATCCGTGTTGC
>Ga0265338_10011447_pt1 | contig 10243 bp, 8 predicted proteins | sample 42126metaG_FD_193579 | JGI IMG/M metagenome (GOLD analysis project Ga0265338, IMG submission 193579) | Rhizosphere microbial communities from Carex aquatilis grown in University of Washington, Seatle, WA, United States - 4-21-26 metaG | ecosystem: Host-associated > Plants > Roots > Rhizosphere >... | reverse complement strand
CGCGCGGCGTCGGTCGTCGGGGAGGCGGGGCGGGCGATTCGCCTGCTGACACTGCCAGACGACACAAGCGCGTAGCACACAGGCAATCTGACTACGCAAATCGCAGAAATCTGCTCGACATACGCAGCTTGCGTATGTCAAACTTGCCTCGACAACGACAACGGCCGATCGAGGTGTGCGCTGTGCTGGTTGACGCGATGCTGACGGGGCCCGGTCTGGGCGAGCTGTCCGAGCAGGCGCAGACGTTCCAGGCGGCGGGCTACGCGGGGGTGTGGAGCTCGGAGGTCGCCCACGAGCCGTTCATGCAGCTGCTGGCCGCCTCGCAGGCGGCCCCGGACGTGCAGGTCGGCACGGCGATCTCGGTCGCCTTCGCGCGCACGCCGATGAGCACCGCCTACGCGGCGATCGACCTGCAGCAGTACAGCGGCGGGCGCTTCGTGCTCGGCCTCGGCAGCCAGGTGAAGGCGCACGTCGAGCGCCGCTTCGGCATGCCGTGGAGCCATCCCGCGCCGCGCATGCGCGAGTACATCTCGGCGCTGCGCGCGATCTGGGACGCGTGGGCGAACGGCACGCGGCTCGACTTCAGAGGCGACTTCTACACGCACACGCTGATGACGCCGTTCTTCACGCCGGGCGCCGGCGAGCACAGGCCGCCGCCCGTCTACCTCGCGGCCGTCGGCCCGCTGATGACGCAGGTCGCGGGCGAGGTCGCCGACGGCCTGCTCGTCCACCCCTTCACGACACCCGCGTACCTGGCCGAGCGCACGCTGCCGACGATCGAGCGCGCGCTCGCGCGCTCGGGCCGCACGCGCGCCGACTTCGCGATCTCCGTCAACGCGATGGTCGTCACCGGCCGCGACGAGGCGGAGCTGGCCGCCGCGGACGACGCGATGCGCGCACAGCTCGCCTTCTACGGCAGCACGCCCGCCTACCGCGGCGTGCTCGAGCAGCACGGCTGGGGCGAGCTGGGCGACGAGCTCAACCGCCTCTCGCGCACGACCGACGACGCCCGCTGGCAGCAGATGAAGGAGCTGGTCGACGACGAGGTGCTGCGCACGTTCGCGGTCGTGGCCGAGCCCGAGCAGGTCGGGGCGGCGATCCGCGAGCGCTTCGGCGCGGTCGCCGACCGCCTCTTCTTCGGCACGCCCTACAAGCACGACCGCGCGCTCCTGCAGCCGGCGCTCGCGTCGCTGCGCACCGCGGGCGGCGGGCGGTGAGCACCTCCGCCGGCGCGTCGCTGGAGCTGCGCCGCGCCTACGCGATGTTCCCCAGCGGCGTCGCGGCCGTCTGCGCGCTCGACGCCGCCGGCGATCCCGTCGGACTGGCGATGAGCTCCTTTACGACCGTCTCGCTCGAGCCGCCGCTCGTGTCCGTCAGCGCCGACCGCGGCTCGGCCACCTGGCCGAAGCTCGCGACGCTGCCGCGGCTCGGCGTCAGCATCCTCGGCGCCGGGCACATGGACGCCGCGCGGTCGCTCGCGCGCAAGACCGGCGACCGCTTCGACGGGGTCGCGTGGCACAGCACGCCGCACGGCGCCGTCCTGATCGACGGCGCCGCCCTGTGGATCGAATGCCGCGTCTACGACCAGTTCGACGCCGGCGACCACGTGCTCGTCCTGCTCGAGGCGCTCGACCTCGTCCCGCACGAGGACGTCGCGCCGCTCGTCTTCCACCGCAGCGCGCTGCGCCCGCTCGAGAGCTGATCCGGCGCCGGTTCGCCAGGCCGTGACCTGCCGGCTATGCTCGGCGGCATGTCGGACGCGCGACATGAGCAACGCCTCCGTCAGGCCGCCAACGACGCCCACGCTGCCGAGGAGCGCGGCGACGACGCGGCGGCAAACGCGGCGTGGCGCCGCTACCGGCTCATCGGCGACGCGGCGCGCGACCCCGACGAGCTGCTCGCCGAGGGCATCGCCCTGAGCCAGATGGGCATCGAGATGCTCGCGGTGTCCGATCGCCTGCAAGCACGTTGACCGGCTTCGGCCAGATCCTCTCCGATCTCAACCGGGCCGGGGTCCGCTACGTCCTCATCGGCGGCATCGCGCTAATCCGCCACGGCGTCGTCCGTATGACGCGCGACATCGACGTCGTCCTCGAGCCCGGAAACAACAACATCGAGCGGGTCCGCGGGCTGATCGCGGAGTGGGGCGCGACGCGCCCGGACGGCTCGCCGATCCCGGCTGACACGATCGGCGCCGGCAAGTCGATCCACCTCGCCACGCCACACGGCGAGATCGACCTGCTCCCCGAGCAGGCATCCCCGCTCACGTTCGCCGAGCTACTCGTGCGCGCCGACGTGAGAAGAGTCGACGGCGTCGAGGCGCCGATCTGCTCGCTGGGAGATCTCGTCGCCCTGAAGCGGATCGCCAGCCGCGAGCGCGATCTGGCTGACCTCAGCGAGCTCGAGGCTGCACACGGCGAACTACCTGACAGTCGAGTCGACGAGGGCCGCTGACAGCTACCAGACGCATCACCTCCCGGCGATTCTCGGGGCTGGGTGTCGCCGGCATGAGACCGGATCGGCCCACACGTCTGCCCGTTGGGGTTCACAAAGGCGCAGGCGGAAGCGATTCGGACCGAGGTCTATCACAGGGTCGTAAGGCCCCAGTTGGAGGAGCTGCAAGAAAGCGTACGGGGAATGTCCGGGGGCTTCATCAGAGCGGACGTCAGCATTACCGGCCCTGCCAGAGCTGTCCCGCTCGAAGAGCAGAATGATATGCAGCGGGTAGATTTCTCCTGCCATCCTGCCGAACCAGTCAAAGTCGTAGAAGAATGGCAGGCGCCTGTGCATTGCCTTCTTTGCGGAACGACAACCCTTCCGCCGCAGGCGCGGCCGTAGCTCGCACGACTGGTTCCTGCCCGCCAACCTAGTCGGCTCGGGTCTGCTGCGCTTGATGCGCCGCGCGCAGCTCGCGCCGCAGCACCTTCCCGGACGGGTTGCGGGGCAGCTCGTCGACCAGCTCCACGGCCTTCGGGCACTTGAAGTGCGCGAGGCGGTCGCGGCTGAAGGCGATCAGCTCCGCCGCCGTCGCGCTCGCGCCGTCGGCGGGCACGATCGCGGCCGTGACCGACTCGCCCCAGCGCTCGTCCGGCACGCCGAAGACGGCCGCCTCGGCCACCGCCGGGTGACCCGCGAGCACCGCCTCGACCTCGGCGGGATAGACGTTCTCCCCGCCGGTGATGATCATGTCGTTGATGCGGTCTCTGATGTAGACGTAGCCGTCCGCGTCGAGGCAGGCGGCGTCGCCGGTGCGCAGCCATCCCGCGGCGTCGACGGTCTTCGCCGTCGCCTCCGGGTTGCGCCAGTAGCCGGCCATCGTCTGCGGCGAGCGCGTCCAGATCTCGCCGACCTCGCCGGGCGCGCAGTCGCCGCCCGTCTCCGGGTCGACGATCCGCAGCTCGACCCACGGGAACGGCCTGCCGCACGAGCGCAGCAGCGCGGCGCGCGTGCGCGCCAGCTCGTGATCCTGCGCCGACAGCATCGTGATCGCCCCGGTCGTCTCGGTCAGGCCGTACGCCTGCACGAATCTGCACCGCAGCGCGTTCAGCGCGCGCTCGAGCAGCTGCGGCGAGATCGGCGAGGCGCCGTAGACGACACAGCGCAGGCCGCTCAGGTCGCACTGCGCCAGGCGCGGGTCCTCGATCACCATCTGGATCACGACCGGCACCATGAACGCGTTCGTGAAGCGGTGCTCGACCGCCGCGTCGAGGATCGCCTCGGCGCTCACGTCGGCCAGCAGGACCGCGGTCCCGCCGGCCTGGAAGCTGTTGAGCGCCCAGCCCGAGCCGCCGATGTGGAACAGCGGCATCGCGACGAGGTTGACGGAGTCCTCGTCGAACTCCCACAGCCGGCAGACCTCGGGCACGAGCGAGCCGAGGTTCGCGTTCGTGATCATCGCGCCCTTCGGCAGCCCGGTCGTGCCCGACGTGTAGAACTGCACCGCGACGTCGCCGGGCTGCGCCGGCACGTCCGGGTCGCTCTCGTCGCAGCCGGCGAGCCAGTCCTCGTAGGCGGGGAAGCCGCCGGCGTCACCGGTCACGACCACCGTCCGCAGCCGGGGCAGCTCGTCGAGGTGGGGCCGCAGCTGGTCGACGAGCTCGGGGCCGCACAGCAGCACGCGCGCGTCGGAGTCGGCGAGGATGTGCGCGACCTCGCGCGCCGACAGGCGCCAGTTGATCGCGAGCGTGACGGCGTTGACCTTGCTCGCGCCGAACATCAGCTCGAACAGCTCGAGGCCGTTGCGGTGCAGCGTCGCGACGCGATCCTGCGGCTGCACGCCCGCGGCCAGCAGCGCGTGCGCGAGCCGGCTCGAGCGCCGGTCGAGCTGCGCGTACGTGAGCGTGCGGTCCCCGCAGATCGCAGCGGGATGGTCCGCCCGCCGGTCGCGGTGGGTGCGCAGCATTCCGGCCAGGCTGAAGCTCATCGCTCGACTCCTCCCACGCTCGCGGCGGCCGCCAGCTCGAAGCCGCTGTAGCCCTCCGCCGCGACGCGCTCGCAGGTCTTCACATAGGCCGGGAAGCCGGGCATCGGCATGAAGACGCGCGGCTTGCCGGGGATGTTGGCCCCGAGGTACCAGGAGTTGCAGCTCGGGAAGATGAAGTTGTCGGCGATCCGATTCACGCGCGCGACCCACGCGTGCGCGGCCGCCTCGCTCGCCTCGATCGACGCGGCGCCGTGCGCGCGCAGGTGGCCGATGCAGCGCGCGATCCACTCGACGTGCTGCTCGATCGCGACGACGACGTTCGTCAGCACCGACGGGCTGCCGGGCCCGGTGATCGTGAACAGGTTCGGGAAGCCCGGCACGGCCAGGCCGAGGTAGTTGACCGGGCCGTCGGCGCCCCAGCGCTCGGCGAGCGTCACGCCGCCGCGGCCGCGCACGTCGATGCGCGTGAGCGCGCCGGTCATCGCGTCGAAGCCGGTGGCGTAGACGATCGCATCGAGCTCGACCAGCTCGTTCGCGGTGCGGATGCCGTTCGGCTCGATCGCGACGATCGGCTCCTCGTCGAGCGGGACGAGCCGCACGTCGGGGCGGTTGAACGTCTCGTAGTAGCCGGTGTCGAGGCACAGCCGCTTGCAGCCGATCGGCTGGCGCGGCAGCAGACGCTGCGCGACGTCGGGGTCGGTCACGGTCTCGCGGATCCGCTCGCGCGCGAAGTCGGCGGCCGCGTCGTTGGCCTCCATGTCCGTCAGCAGGTCGGTGAAGCTGAGCATGAAGGCGAAGCCGCCGAGCTCCCACGCCTGCTCCCAGACCGCCCGGCGCTGCGCCGGGTCGACCGCGAGCGAGGCCTCTCGCGTCAGCTGCAGATGCGCGCCGTAGGCCGGCCACATCTGGCGGTTGCGCTCGCGGAAGGCGTCGTAGCCGGCCTTCACCTCGGCCTCGAAGCCGAGGTCGATCGGCCGGTTGCGGGCCGGGACCGCGTAGGTGGCGGTGCGCTGGAAGACGACGAGCTCGCCGGCGCGCTCGGCGAGCTGCGGGATCACCTGCACGCCGGAGGAGCCGGTGCCGATCACCGCGACGCGCTTGCCGGCGAGGTCGGGCTCCTGCTCCGGCCAGGCGCCGGTGTGCAGGACGGTCCCGCCGAACGTGTCGCGCCCGGGGATGTCCGGGATGTTCGTGGCCGACAGGACGCCGGTCGCCATGATCAGGTACGTGCAGCGCAGCGTCGCGCCGCCGGACGTCCGGACCGTCCACGTGGACGTCGGCTCGTCCCACGTCGCACCGAGCACTCTCGTGTCGAAGCGGTAGTGCCGGCGCAGGCCGAAGCGGTCGGCCACGTGGTTGATGTAGTCGAGGATCTCCGGCTGGGCGGCGTAGCGCTCGGTCCAGTGCCACTCCTGCTGGAGCTGCGCGTCGAACGAGTAGGAGTACTCGAGGCTCTCGACGTCGCAGCGGGCGCCGGGGTAGCGGTTCCAGAACCACGTGCCGCCGACGTCGCGGCCGGCCTCGATCCCGATCACGGACAGCCCGTCGCCGGCGAGCTTGTGGACCATGTAGAGGCCGCCGAAGCCGGCGCCGACGACGACCGCGTCGGCGTCGGCGTCGATCGCGTGCGTGTCCATCCGCTACTCCCCGCGCCGGATCGTCTCGACCCCGGCCGGATCGACGAGGATCCCGTGCTGCTGCACGTTGTGCGCGTGGCCGAGGTGGTGGTAGCCGAACGCCGCCTCGATGCTGGAGCGCAGCCCCTGGATGTCGAGCGACTGGTTGACGGTCAGCTTCGCGAGTCTGAGCGCGAAGCTCGGCCGGCGCGCGATCCGCTCAGCCAGCTCCAGCGTCGCGACCTCCAGCTCCTCGCGCGCGACGACCTCGTTGACCATCCCGAGCGCGTGCGCCTCGGCGGCCGAGATCGGCGCGCCGGTGAACAGCATCTGCTTCGCCTTGCGCGCGCCGAGCTCGAACGGGTGGGCGAAGTACTCGACCCCGTTGGCGCCGAGCGCGACGACCGGGTCGGAGAACTCGGCGTCCTCGCTGGCGACGATCAGGTCGCACGGCCAGACGAGCATCAGGCCGGCTGCGATCACGCGCCCGTGCACCTGCGCGATCGTCGGCTTGGGCAGGTCGCGCCAGCGCCAGCAGAGCCCGAGGTACAGCTCCTGCTCCTGCGCGAAGTAGCCCTCGAAGCCGGGGTCGTCGAAGCCGCCCCACGGCGTCACACGGTCGAACTCCGACATCTCCGTCTCGTCGCGCAGGTCGTGGCCCGAGGAGAAGTGCGGTCCGTCGGCGGCGAGGATCACGACCTTGACGGCGTCGTCGTGGGCGGCCGCGTCGAGCGCCTGGTTGAGCTCGTAGAGCAGTCGCTTGCTCTGCGCGTTGCGCGTCTCCGGCCGGTTGAGCACGATGCGCGCGACGCCCGCCGCGGGCGTCTCCCAGCGCACCGTCTGAAGCTCCTGGAGTGTCGTCATCGTCTCTCCTCACCCTCTGGCATAGTACGTAGCGACAAGCGCTTATTTCTACGCGTACTGCTGATTTGCAGCCTAGCATTTGTGAATCGCGTACGCTATGGTGCGTCTCGGCACGTATTGATGGGAGCGAGGTAGGCCGTGGATCTGCTGTTCACACCGGAGCAGGAGCAGCTGCGCGAGATGACGCGCGCGTTCTTCGAGGAGGTCTCGAACGAGCGCGCGGTGCGCGCGGCGATGGAAAGCGAGCAGGGCTTCGACGAGGGCGTCTGGCAGCGCATCGGCGCCGAGCTCGGCCTCACCGGCCTGGGCATTCCCGAGCAGTACGGCGGCGCGGACTGCGGGGCGGTCGAGCTGGGCGTCGTGATGGAGGAGGCCGGCCGCGCGCTGCTGTGCGCGCCTTACCTCTCGACGATGCTGCTCGCCGTCCCCGCGCTGCTCGCCGCCGGCGACGACGCGGCCAACCGCGACCTGCTCCCGCGCATCGCCGCCGGCGAGCTGCGCGCGACGCTCGCGTGGGTCGAGGCCTCCGGCGACTGGACGGCGGACGCGATCTCGCTCCCCGCGCGCGCGAGCGGCGGCGGCTGGACGCTCACGGGCGAGAAGTCGTTCGTGATCGACGGCCACACGGCGGAGCTGCTGCTCGTGCTCGCGCGCACCGAGCAGGGGCTCTCGCTGTTCGCCGTCGAGGCGGACGCGCCCGGCCTGACGCGCACGCCGCTCGAGACGCTCGACATGACGCGCAAGCTCGCGCGACTCGACTTCGACGCGACCCCGGCGCGCCTCGTCGGCGAGCAGGGCGCAGGCGACGCGATCCTCGCCGCCGTCGAGCACAGCGCGATCTCCGGCCTCGCGGCCGAGCAGGTCGGCGGTGCGCAGCGGGCGCTCGACATGGCCGTCGAGTACGCCAAGGACCGCGTCCAGTTCGGCCGCCCGATCGGCTCCTTCCAGGCGATCAAGCACACCTGCGCCGACATGCTGCTGCGCGTCGAGTGCGCCCGCTCCGCCGCCTATTACACGATGTGGACGCTCGCCGAGGACCACCCCGAGGCGGCGATGGCGACGCACGTCGCGAAGGCCTACTGCTCGGACGCCTACTTCGACGTGGCGACCGAGTCGATCCACATCCACGGCGGCATCGGCTTCACCTGGGAGCACCCGGGCCACCTCTACTTCCGCCGCGCGAAGTCCTCCCAGCTGCTGTTCGGCGACGCGACCTTCCACCGCGAGCGCGTCGCGCAGGCGCTCGAGGTCTGAGCGGCGGACGGGAGATCGCGTCGTGCTCGACCACCTGCGCGTGCTGGACCTGACCGACGAGCGCGGCCAGCTCGCCGGCTCGATGCTCGCGTCGCTCGGCGCCGAGGTCGTGCTCGTCGAGCCGCCCGGCGGCGCGCGCTCGCGCGCGCTCGGGCCGTGGCTGCACCGCGACGGCGAGCCCGTCTCGCTCGGCCACTGGGCGCACAACCGCGGCAAGCACTCGCTCGTGCTCGACCTCGACGACGACGCCGGCCGCGCGCGCCTGCGCGAGCTGCTCGCGACCGCCGACGTGCTGATCACGTCCGAGCAGGCGCCGCGGCTGCGCGAGCTCGGCCTGATGCCCGCCGACACGGCGGCGCTCAACCCCGCGCTCGTGCACGCGACGATCACGCCGTTCGGCCTCACCGGCCCGAAGGCCGAGTGGGCCGCGACCGACCTGACCGCGTGGGCCGCCGGGATGGCGCTCGCGATCGCCGGCGACCTCGACCGCGCGCCCGTGCGGCTCGCGCTGCCGCAGGCGTTCCTACACGCCGCCGCCGACGCCGCCGCCGGCGTCCTGATCGCGCTGCACGAGCGCCACCGCTCCGGCCGCGGCCAGCACGTCGACGCCTCCGCGCAGGCGTCGGTGCTCGTCGCGACGCAGTCGACCGTGCTGTGCGAGCCGCTCGGCTCCGTCTCGCCGCGCCGCATGAGCGGCGGCGTGCGGATGGGCCCGCTCGACCTGCAGCTCGTGTGGCCGTGCAAGGACGGCTACATCGCCGTCACGCTGCTGTTCACGGAGACGACCGTCGCGTTCGTCGAGCGGCTGATCGAGTGGATGGCCGAGGAGGGCTGCATCGACGCGGGGCTGACCGGCCGCGACTGGGAGGCGTTCGGCACCGACCTGCTTGCCGAGGATCCCGCGACGATCGCCGACTACACGGCGATCAAGGCGGCCGTCGGCCGCTTCGCGGCGGCCCGCACGAAGGCCGAGCTGCTGGAGGGCGCGCAGCGCCGGCGCGTGCTGATCGCCCCGCTCAACACGGTCGGCGACGTCTCCGACAGCGCACACTTCGCGCAGCGCGGCTACTGGGACGACGTCGTCGACCCGCTCCTGTCCGGCGCGCCCTTCCGCGCGCCCGGCGCCTTCGCGCGCATGTCCGGCTCTCCCCTGCGGTCCCTGGGCAGGCCGCCGGAGCTCGGAGAGCTCTCGATCGAGCTCGAGCGGCCGGCCGTCCCCGCGTTCGGCGGAATGCCGGGGAACGGCCGGCCGCTCGAGGGACTGAAGGTGCTCGACCTGATGTGGGTCGTCGCCGGACCGACGATGACGCGGATGCTCGCCGACTTCGGCGCGACCGTCGTGAAGGTCGAGTCCGCAGGCCGCATCGACACCGCGCGTACGCTCCAGCCGTTCCTCGACGGCGAGTACGGGACCGAGCGCTCCGGCTCGTTCGCGAACCTCAACGCCGGTAAGCAGAGCGTCGCGCTCGACCTGCACGACGAGCGCTCGCGCGCGCTCTTCGAGGACCTCGTGCGCTGGGCCGACGTGCTGACCGACTCGTTCTCGGCCGGCACGCTCGCGCGGCTCGGCTACGACTGGGAGACGCTGCGCGCGCTCAACCCGCGGCTGATCGCGATGTCGAGCTGCCTGATGGGACAGGACGGCCCGCTCGCCCGCTTCGCCGGCTTCGGCAACCTCGCCGCCGCGATCGTCGGCTTCACGAACATGGCCGGCTGGCCCGACCGCCCGCCGGCCGGCCCGTTCGCCGCCTACACCGACTACGTCTCGCCGCGCTACGGCGTCGCCGCGCTGCTCGGCGCGCTCGAGCACCGCCGCGTCACCGGCGAGGGCCAGTACGTCGACCTCGCGCAGGCCGAGGCGTCGCTGCACTTCGTCGCGCCGGCGCTCGTCGACTACGCGCTCACCGGCCACATCGCCGCGCGCGACGGCAACCGCGACCCCGACATGGCCCCGCACGGCGTCTACCCGGCCGCCGGCGACGACACGTGGGTCGCGCTCGCCTGCCGCGACGACGCCGACTGGCGAGCGTTGCGCGAGCTCGTCGGCGATCCCGCGCTCGCGGACGCGCGCTTCGACCCGCTCGCG
>Ga0265338_10011446_pt1 | contig 10244 bp, 8 predicted proteins | sample 42126metaG_FD_193579 | JGI IMG/M metagenome (GOLD analysis project Ga0265338, IMG submission 193579) | Rhizosphere microbial communities from Carex aquatilis grown in University of Washington, Seatle, WA, United States - 4-21-26 metaG | ecosystem: Host-associated > Plants > Roots > Rhizosphere >... | reverse complement strand
CGCTCGACCGTCGCCTGGTCGCGCTTGTCACCGACGAAGCGCATCCCCTTCGCGAGCGCGGCCGGCCCGAGGAAGTCGGGGTCGGACTCCATCGAGTTGCACTCGGAGACGCAGCAGCCACAGTTGACGCAGAGCGCTTCCTTGTGGATGACCTCCGCGTCGTGGGCGGAGACGACGAACTCCTTCCCGTCCGGCGGCTCCGTGTAGCCCGGCTGGAGCCAGGGCTTGACCGCACGCATCTTCTCCCAGAAGGGATCCATGTCGACAACGAGGTCCTTGACGATCGGCAGGTTGCCCATCGCCGAGATCACGGGAACGGCGCCGCTCTCGGCGAACGGCAGGATCCTCTCCTTGCAGGCGAGCACGGCTCGGCCGTCCATGCGCATGCCGCACGAGCCGCACATCATCATCCGGCAGCTCTTGCGGTACGCGAGCGTTCCGTCGACGCGGTCCTTGACGATGTCGAGGCAGTCGAGGAGCGTCGCCTCCTCTGGCGTGTCGATCTCGTACTCCTTCAGCGCCCGCTCGCCGGTCGAGGAGTCGTAGCGCCAGATCTTCAGTGCGACCTGCATCCGCTCAGCCTCCAAGTCCAGGGATCGACACCTTCGACGCATCCACGGTCGCCGACGCAGGCGGCACGGATACTTGCACCATCTTGCCGTAGCCGGAGAGCGTCATCGTCACGGCAGCCTTCGCCGACTGGCCGGAGGACGCCGCGTTCGCCGTGAACTGGAGCTTGTGGACGTAGCCGTCGGTTCCGACCCAGACGTCGAACGGGACGCTCCCCGATCCGGCCACGCCCGGGAGCTTCGACGCGTCGACCGTCCCGCTGTACTGCGTCGTATCAGTCCCGCCGACCTGCGCCTTTCCCACCTCGCGTACGTCTGCGAGCCCTGCCAGCCGGTCGAGCACGCTCGACGGGTCGGCGGAGAGCGCTGCCCCGCCTGAGGCGCCGAGCAGGGACGACGCCGAGTTGATATCCGCCGTCACCCAGCTCTTGCCGGCCGGAAGGAACGCCGCGAGGAACGGCGAGCGCACGTAGATCGCGGTGCCCTTCGAGACCTCGTCGAGCGTCGTGCGCACCCCAGCGAGGGCGAGCGTCGCGTGCAACGAGCCGATCTTCTGCTTCGCGTCGAAGTCGCCGGCGCCCGCGAGCGACAGACTCTGGGTGCCTGCTGTGACCGTCGTCGCGAGCTTGACGTGCACGCCGCCGCCCGCGGCGGTCTTCTTCGCGGCCGCGTGGACGGCATCGGCCGCCGATGTGTTCCCCGTCGCGCCCTTCTTCCCGCCTCCGCCGCACGCCGCAGCGCCGAGCGCGAGCACGACCGCCGCGAGCGCGGCGAAGACAGCGCGCAGCATCAGTACGTCCGCTCCTGCGGCTGCCAGTGCGTGACCGTCACCGGCTTCCAGTCGAGAGCGGGCCGGCCGTCGACCCAGCGGACGATCGTGTGCTTCATGTAGTGCGCATCATCGCGGTCCGGGTAGTCGTACGGTCGGGCGTGCGCGCCGCGGCTCTCCTTGCGGGCGAGGCCGGCGACGACCATGCAGTCCGCGAGCTCGAGCAGGAAGCCGAGCTCGAGGGCCTGGGTCAGGTCGCTGTTGAACACGGCGCCCTTGTCGTCGACGACGACGTGCTCGAAGCGCTCGCGCAGGCCTGCGACGATCTCCTGCTGCTGGAGCATCTGCTCCTCGCGCCGGAAGATGCCGAAGTTGTCGTGCATCGTCTCGCCGAGCTCGTCGCGGATGCGCCAGGGCCGCTCGCCGTCCGACCGGTCGAGCAGCGCCTTCAGCTCGTGCTCGGCGTCGGACATCGCCGATCCCGGAACGGCAGCGGGGGCGGCGGCGAGCGCCGCCTCGGCCGCGTGCTGGCCGGCCCGGCGGCCGTAGGTGATCGTCTCCATCAACGCGTTGCCGCCGAGCCTGTTCGCGCCGTGCACGGACACGCACGCGCACTCCCCCGCCGCGTACAGCCCCGCGATCTCCGTGCGGCCCCAGACGTCCACGTCGACGCCGCCCATGTGGTAGTGGGCACCGGGCCGAACCGGGATCGGCTCCTCGATCGGATCGACGCCGACGAACGTCATCGCCAGCTCGCGCGTCCCGTGCAGGCGCTCGAGGATCTTCTCGGCTCCGAGGTGGCGCAGGTCGAGGAACACGTTCCCGTTGACGCCGCGCCCTTCGTCGATCTCCGTCTGCTCCGCGCGCGAGATGACGTCGCGCGAGGCGAGCTCCATCGCATGCGGCGCGTAGCGCGAGAGGAAGCGGTCGCCGTCCGCGTTCAGCAGGAACGCGCCCTCGCCGCGGCACCCCTCGGTGATCAGGACGCCGCTCGGCGCGAGCGTCGTCGGATGGAACTGCATCATCTCCATGTCCTTCAGCGGCACGCCCTCGCGCAGCGCGAGCGTCATCCCGTCGCCCGTGCACGAATACGCATTCGTCGTCCCGGCGTACAGCCGCCCCGCACCGCCCGTGCAGAGGATGACGACCTTCGCGGAGATCGCCTTCAATCCGCCGCGCAGGAGATCCCAGCAGATGACGCCCTTGCACACGCCGTCGTCGACGACGAGCTTCCAGACGAAGACCTCCTCGTAGACCTCGATGTCCCGCTTCACGAGCTGCTCGTAGAGCACGTTGAGAAGCACGTGACCTGTGATGTCGGCGGCGTACGCCGTCCGCGGCTCGCCGGCGGCACCGAACGGGCGCTGCGCGATCCGTCCGTCTTCCGTCCGGGAGAAGACCGCGCCCCAGTTCTCGAGCTGGTACACGTCGTCGGGCGCCTCGCGGCACAGGATCTCGATCGCGTCCTGGTCGCCGAGGTAGTCGGAGCCCTTCACGGTGTCGTAGGCGTGCTCCTCCGGGCTGTCGGGCGACGCGTTCCCGAGCGCGGCGTTGATGCCGCCCTCGGCCGCACCGGAGTGGCTGCGCACCGGATGCACCTTCGAGACGATGGCAACGTCGGCACCAAGCCCGACGGCCTCGATCGCGGCCCGCATCCCGGCCAGTCCAGCGCCGACCACCAAGACGTCGTGACTGGCCGCCATCGGGAGGGTGAGCCTATCGGATGCGCAGCGGCAGGCGCTTCGTGAACGACCGCACGAGGTTCGGGACCGGGTCGTACATGCTGTCGACCACGCGCTCCTTGAGCGGGATGATCGCGTTGTCGGTGATCTTGATGTGCTCGGGGCAGACGTCGCCGCAGCACTTCGTGATGTTGCAGAGCCCGACGCCGCCCTCGTCCGCGAGGAGGTGCGTCCGGTCGAGCGTGTCGAGCGGATGCATTTCGAGGCTCGCGACCCTCACCATGAACCGCGGCCCGAAGTACTGCGACTGCAGCTCGTGGTCGCGCAGGACGTGGCACACGTCCTGGCAGAGGAAGCACTCGATGCACTTCCGGAACTCCGCCATCCGGTCGACGTCCTCCTGGCCGATCAACCATTCGGTGTCGGGCTTCGGCGTGAACGGGGGGATGCGCTTGTTGACCTCGTAGTTCCACGACACATCGGTGACGAGGTCGCGGATGACCGGGAACGTGTGCAGCGGCTCGACGGTGATAGGCGACTCCTCGGGCAGCTCGTGGATCGGGGTCTTGCACATGAGTCGCGGCCGCCCGTTGATCTCCGCGCTGCACGATCCGCACTTCGCCGCCTTGCAGTTCCAGCGCACGGCGAGGTCCGGCGCGGTCGAGCGCTGGATCTCGAGCACGGCGTCGAGGACGACCATGCCGGGCTGAATCTCGAGCTCGTACGCGGCGTACCTGCCGCCGTCGGAGTCGCCGCGCCAGATGCGGAACGTGCGTGCACTCATCTCGCTTCGGCTGCCTTCCGCTCGTCGACGAGCTGCGCGAGATCGGACTTGGTGACGACCGGCCGCCGTTCGACGCGCATCGCGTCCCCCTCCCGCCGGACGACGACGTTGTGCCGCGCCCACTCCTCGTCGTACGCCGGAAAGTCGAGGCGGCTGTGCGCGCCGCGGCTCTCCTCGCGCAGGAGCGCGGCGCGCGTGACCGCCTCGGAGACGGTGAGCATGTTCCGCACGTCCCGGCACGCGTGCCAGCCCGGGTTGTAGGCAGCTCCGCCGGCGGGCGCATGCAGGCGAGCCGCCCGCTCGACGAACCACTCGAGGCTGTCCACCGCCGTGGCCAGCCCGTCTCGATGGCGGAAGATGCCGACGTTCGCCTGCATCGTCGCCTGGAGCTCGGCGTGGAGCGCGAAGGGGTCCTCCGTTCCGGGGCCGGTCAGGTAGCGGGTCATCTCGCCGGCGGCCTCGGCCACCTGCGCGCCGTCGACCGCCGGAGACGGCGCCGTCGCGGCGTACGCGGCCGCCCCGTCGCCGGCGCGCCGGCCGAAGACGAGGAGGTCGGAGAGCGAGTTGCCGCCGAGCCGGTTCGCGCCGTTCATCCCGCCCGTGCACTCGCCCGCGCCGAAGAGGCCGGGGACGCTCGACGCGCCCGTCTCCGCGTCGACGCGCATGCCGCCCATGAAGTAGTGGCACGTCGGCCCGACCTCCATCGGCTCCTTCGTGATGTCGACGCCGGCGAGCTCCATGAACTGCTCGTACATGCTCGGCAGCCTCTTCTTCACCGTCGCGGCGGGTAGATGGGTGACGTCGAGGAAGACACCCCCGTGCGGCGTGCCGCGCCCCTCCTGCACCTCGGTGTAGATGGCGCGGGCGACGACGTCGCGCGTCGAGAGCTCGAGGCGCTTCGGGTCGTAGCGCTCCATGAACCGCTCCTCCTCCGCGTTGCGGAGGATGCCGCCCTCGCCGCGGACGGCCTCGGTCACGAGCAGGCCGCGAACGCCGGGCGGCCACACCATGCCGGTCGGATGAAACTGCACGAACTCCATGTCGACGAGCTCGGCGCCGGCCTCGTAGGCGAGCGCGTGCCCGTCACCGGTGCACTCCCACGAGTTCGAGGTCACCTGCCAACACTTCCCGGCGCCGCCGGTCGCGAGGACGACGGCCGGCGCGGTGAAGACGACGAACTGCCCGGTCGCGCGCCAGTAGCCGACCGCACCGCAGACGCGATCCCCGTCCTTGAGCAGGCGCGTGATCGTGCACTCCATGAAGACGTCGATCCCCGAGTGCACCGCCTTGTCCTGCAGCGTCCGGATGAGCTCGAGCCCGGTGCGGTCGCCGATGTGCACGAGCCGCCGGTACGTGTGCCCACCGAAGGCGCGCTGCGCCATCTTGCGGTCAGGCGTACGGTCGAACACGCCGCCCCACTGCTCGAGCTCGCGGACGCGGTCGGGAGCCTCCTGTGCGTGCAGCTCGGCCATCCGCCAGTTGTTGAGGTACTTCCCGCCGAAGATCGTGTCCTGGAAGTGCACGCGCCAGTTGTCCTCGCCCTGGACGTTTCCGAGCGACGCCGCGACGCCGCCCTCCGCCATGACCGTGTGCGCCTTCCCGAGCAGCGACTTGCAGATGACGGCGGTCCGCGCGCCCGCCTCGGACACGGCGATCGCGGCGCGCAGGCCGGCGCCGCCCGCGCCGATCACGAGCACGTCGTAGTCGTGGATCTCGTGTTCCTGCGCCACGGCGCTCAGAAGATCCTGGGATCGTGGAACACACCCGCCGCCGCGAGCCGGATGTAGAGATCCGTGAAGCACACCCAGAACAGGCTCACCCAGGCCCATTCCATGTGCATGCCGTTCAGGAAGCTGACGCCGCGCCACACCTTGTGCCGCCCGCGGGCGACGAGCGAGCAGCTGAAGCAGTCTGTCCCGCCGCCGGCGAGATGGCGGAAGGAGTTGCAACCGAACGTGAAGAGCGAGAGGAACAGAACGTTGCCGACGAGGACGAGCGTGCCCAGGCCGAGCCCGGCGTGCAGCGACCCGTCGGAGCCGCGGAAGAAGAACGCTCGCACGGCGTCGTACCAGAGGAAGCCCAGGACGATCGTGGCGAGATAGAAGAAGTACCGGTGCGCGTTCTGGAGGATGAAGGGGAGCGACGCCTCGCCCCGGTACCTCCGCCGGCGCGGGCCGGAGACGGCGCATGCCGGCGGCGCCATGAAGAACGCCCGGTAATACGCCTTGCGGTAGTAGTAACAGGTGGCACGTAGGCCAAGCGGGGCCCAGACGACGAGGAAGGCGTACGAGAACGGCACGCTCAGCCCGGCGATGCTCTTCAGGTCCGGGGAGTAGAACGGCGACAGGTAGTGCGCGCCGCTGCCCGTGTACAGGTAGTGCGAGCCGAGCGCCACCGCGACGGTCGCGTAGACGCCGAGCACCGCCAGGCCGATGCCCGTACGGGCGGGAGCGAGCCACCAGGCGTCGGTCCGCGTTGTCGTGCCGAACCCGCCGGCGGGGCGGCCCGGCTCAGCGTGCGCGCTCATCGACATCCGAAGCTACCGGGACCGCATCGCTCGTGCGTCAGTGCACGCTGCTCAGACTCTCGGCCCGGCGAGCGCGACCTCGCCCGGAGCGTCCGCCGCGAACTTCTGGAAGTTCTCCTGGAACATCCGGGCCAGCTCGAGCGCCTTCGCGTCGTACCGCGCCGGGTCTCTCCACGTGCTGCGCGGGTCGAGGAGCTTCGGGTCGACGCCCGGAACGCTGATCGGCACCTGGAAGCCGAAGACCTGGTCCTCCCGGTAGTCGACGTCCTCGAGCTGTTCCGAGAGCGCGGCGTGCAGGAGGGCACGCGTGGCCGCGATCGGCATGCGCACGCCCTCGCCGAACGGCCCGCCGGTCCAGCCCGTGTTCACGAGCCAGACGGCGGCGCCATGCTCGTCGAGCTTGCGGCCGAGCATGTCGGCATAAACCGACGGGGGCTGCGGCAGGAACGGTGCGCCGAAGCACGTCGAGAACGTCGGCTGCGGCTCGGTGATGCCGATCTCCGTGCCGGCGAGCTTCGACGTGAAGCCGGAAAGGAAGTAGTAGAGCGCCTGCTTGCGGTCGAGGCGAGCGAGGGGCGGCAGGATCCCGAACGCGTCGGCGGTGAGCATGACCACCGAGCTGGGATGCCCGGCGCGCTTCTCCGGGTGCGCGTTCGCGATCTGCTCGAGCTTGTAGGCGGCGCGCGTGTTCTCGGTCTTCGAGTCGTCGTCGAGGTCGAGCACGCCGCGGTCGTCGACGACGACGTTCTCGAGGATCGTCCCGAACGTGCGAGTCGTGCGATAGATCTCCGGCTCCGCGGACGCCGACAGCCGGATGACCTTCGCGTAGCAGCCGCCCTCGAAGTTGAAGACGCCGGCATCGCCCCAGCCGTGCTCGTCGTCGCCGATGAGGGCGCGCTCGGGATCGGCGGAGAGCGTCGTCTTGCCGGTGCCGGACAGACCGAAGAAGATCGCCGAGCGGCCGTCCTCCCCGACGTTCGCGGAGCAGTGCATCGGCAGCACGCCCTCGAGCGGCAGCCGGTCGTTCATGACGGTGAAGATCGACTTCTTGATCTCGCCGGCGTAGAACGTGCCGCCGACGAGGACCTCCGTCCGCGACGGGTGCAGCACGATGAACGTGCCCGTGCGCGTCCCGTCCGACTTCGGCTCCGCCTCGAGACCGGGCGCGTGCAGCACGAGCGCCTGCGGCTCGAACGAGCGCAGCTCGGCGATCGTCGGCTCGATGAACATCGTCTTCGCGAAGAGCGCGTGGTACGGATGCGTCGTCACGACGCGGACGGCGACCCGGTGGGCGTCGTCGGCGCCGGCGAACGCGTCGACGACGTACAGCGTCGCCTCGCGGCCGAGGTAGTCCGTGACCTTCTCGCGGAGCCGCTCGAACGACTCCTCGCCGATCTCCTGGTTGCCGTCCCACCAGATGCGCGACTCGGAGCCCGGCTCGCGGACGACGAACTTGTCCTTCGGGGAACGGCCCGTATGTCGGCCGGTGTCCACCACCATCGGGCCGCCCTCTGCGAGGCGGGCCTCGCCGCGCACGATCGCGTCCTCGTACAGCGCCGGGGTGCTCGGACTCGACACGACGCGCCCGGTCGGTGTGATCCCGTGGACGCGGAGGTCCACGCCGCCGCGAACGTCCATGGTCGTCATCCTCGTATCGTACGTGGGATGGCCGAGCCGCTGCTGACGGACGGCGTCGTGACGCTCCGTGCGTGGAGGCGAGGCGACGTCGGCGAGATGGTCGCATGCCTCGACGGCGACGAGGAGGTCCGCCGCTGGCTCGACCAGGTCCCGCAGCCGTACTCGCCCTCCGACGCGCTCGCGTTCATGAACCGCACCGACGAGACGGCGTTCGCCGTCACGGACGCCGAGACCGGACGCGTGCTCGGCGGTATCGGTCTCCGTTGGAACGAGGACCGCGACGTCGCCGAGACCGGCTACTGGCTGCGCGCGGACGCACGCGGCAGCGGCGTGATGACGCACGCGCTCGCCCTCGCCGCCGGCCTCGCGTTCGAGCTCGGCGCCGCCCGCGTGCAGCTCCGCGCGGACGTGGAGAACATCGCGTCGCGCCGCGTCGCCGAGCGCGCCGGCTTCCAGGAGGAGGGCATCCTGCGCAGCGCGCGCTGGAGCGCACGCCTCGGCCGCCGCCAGGACTGGGTCATGTACTCGCTCCTGCCCGGCGAGCTGCGAGAACCCTGACGAAGTCGGCGGCCTTTCGTCACCATCGCCGCGTGCGCCGACGGTAGGCTCGTGCCGACGGGGCGGGAGGTGGGTTCTCCCGAGTGTGGACGCGTGTACCTCTTAGAGGCCGCGCCGGCGAGCGGGCTACGGCGCCTCCGTCATCGGGACGGGTGCGGGGTGCGGCTCGCCTCCGGGCCGCTGTGGCGCCGGCTCGGTTCGGACGACGAGCGCGACGCACGCGAGGACGAGCACGGCACCGGCGCCGATCGTCCACGTCAGCGACTCGTGCAGGACGATCGCACCGAGCGCGATGGCGACGATCGGGTTCACGTAGGCGTACGTCGCGACCGTGCCGAGTGGCGCGTTGTCGAGGAGCCAGACGTACGCGGTGTACCCGATGAGCGATCCGGCAGTCACGAGGTAGAACCAGCCGAAGACCGACCGCGCCGAAAAGTCGGCGAAGTGCGGGTGCGTCGTCAGGAGGCCGATCGGGAGGAGGATCGCGCCGCCCGCGAGCATCTCGATCGACGTCGCCGCAAACGAGTCGGCCGGCATCGGCAGCCGGCTCGAGATGAACGAGCCGGTCGCCCACATCACCGACGAGACGACGACGATGAGCAGCGCCCAGAGCGGCGAGCCGCCGCTCGGGCGGACGAGCAGGGCGAGGCCGGCGAAGCCGACGACGACGCCCCCGAGTGCCGCGGCCGGCGGCCGGTCGCCGCCGAGCGTCCGTAGCAGGACGACCCAGAGCGGCACCGCGCCGATGATGAGCGCCGACAGGCCCGTCGCCACGTGCCGCTCGGCGACGAACAGCACCGCGTTCGCCCCGGGCAGGAGCGCCCCGACGAGCAGCGCCGTCGCGAGCTCCGCCCGCCGCACCCGGAGCACCCCGAAGCCGCGGCGCCACGCGGTGAACCCCAGCATGAGCAGGCCGGCCGCGACGAACCGCGTGCCGACGGCGAACAGGGGCGGGATCGTCTCCCCGGCGAGCTCGATGCCGAGGTAGGTCGAGCCCCAGATGACATACACCGTGCCGAGGGCCGTCCACACCTTCGCGCGATGGCTCATACCCCAACACTGCCGGTTTCAGCGCAGGCTGCGCGACCCGAGCGTCGAACTTCCCAGTGTGGACACCCGCGCGGCCGCCGCACGCTTTCTCGACTCGCCCGCCCTCTCGGACGGGACGCGACGGGCGTACCGCTTCGACGTCGAGGAGTTCTGCGCCTGGCTCGAACGCCGCGGCACGGCGCTCGAGAACGTCGACATCCGCACGCTCGTGGACTACGCATCCCACCTCGGCGCCGCGCGCCCCGGCCGCCGGCCGAGCCGGCTCGCGGCCGCGACCATCGGGCGGAAGCTCACCGCGGTCCGCGGCTTCCTCCGCCACTCGCTCGGCGCGGCCCGCGTTCCCGACGCGTCGCTCGCGCCGCGACGGCCGCGGCGGCTGCCGGACGCGCCGCAGGCGAAGGAGATCGAGAAGATACTCGCCGCGCTCGAGGGCGACGGGCCGGTCCCGCTCCGTAACCGCGCGCTCGTCGAGCTCGTCTACTCCGCCGGCCTGCGCAGCGCCGAGGCGGTCGGCCTCGACCTCGGCGACGTCGACTTCGAGCAGGAGCTCGTCCACGTCCGGCTCGGCAAGGGCGCGAAGGACCGGGTCGTCCCGCTCGGCGAGGAGGCGGCGCACTGGGTCGCCCGCTACGTTCGCGACGCGCGCCCGCAGCTCGCGCGGCGGGCC
>Ga0265338_10011445_pt1 | contig 10244 bp, 4 predicted proteins | sample 42126metaG_FD_193579 | JGI IMG/M metagenome (GOLD analysis project Ga0265338, IMG submission 193579) | Rhizosphere microbial communities from Carex aquatilis grown in University of Washington, Seatle, WA, United States - 4-21-26 metaG | ecosystem: Host-associated > Plants > Roots > Rhizosphere >... | reverse complement strand
GTTCGCCGGGGTACCGGTGTGTCAGCCACCACGCCAGCGCGGAGAGCGCCCTGCAGGAAATTCCGAAAATCAATCCGGCCGTCACGCTCATGGACATCAACCTGCCCGGCCTCAACGGGGTCGAATGCGTGCGGCGGCTCAAGCCCCTGGTGCCGGCAACCCAGATCATCATGCTGACGGTGTATCAGAACACGGAACATATTTTCAATGCCCTGGCCGCCGGGGCCACCGGGTATCTGCTCAAACAGACGCCGCCGGATGAACTGCTGGCCGCCATCCAGAACGTGCATGCCGGCGGCTCGCCCATGAGCAGCCACATCGCGCGCAAAATCGTGCAATCCTTCCAGCAGCTGCCGCCCGCGGCGACCGGGGACCAGAGCCTTTCGCCGCGCGAGGTGGAGGTGCTCAATCTGCTGACGAAGGGTTATCTCTACAAGGAAATCGCCGAGGCGATGCAGGTGACCTATGCCACCGTGCACACCCACATCCGCCACGTGTACGAGAAACTCCACGTGCGTTCGCGGACGGAGGCGGTGGCCAAGCATCTGGGCCAGACCCGGCCCCGACGCGAACCGGCGGTTTCCTGAATGGGATATCACCAGTTCTGGTGATGGCGGAATGTTGAGTTTTGTGCGATACTAAACTTAATTCAAGCCAGCAGTTGGACTAAAACCAAGTTCAATGATTGCTTGTATTGTCGTTTTGGCCGGCTCGGGCAAGCAGGAATCGGGAATGCCAGACGGCGAAGATCAGTCTCAGTCAGCGAAAAAGCACAGTCCCGTGATACGATATCGTATCGGAAGAATTTGTTACGATTTGAACAGATCAGCGTAAGCACTATTGCAGAAGCAGAAGTAAATTGTAATTTAGCTGTTAAATACCCATACCCAACCCTTGACAAAGCCTATGCGAACCAACAATCCAATATTCAACCTCAACTCATTCACCGGCAAATCGTGGCGGTCTTTCGCGTGGCTGCTCGCCACCTTGCTGACGCTTGTGGGCGCAAACAGTTTCGCCGGCACGAAAACCTGGACCGGCGGCGGCGCTGATGCCAACTGGGGGACCGCCTTGAACTGGGACGTGGGCGTTCCGGTGAACGGCGATGACCTTATATTTGATGGATCCACCCGGACGACCAATGCCAATAATATTGCTGCCGGTCTGGGATTGAAAAGTATCACTTATAACAATTTTTTGTTTCAACTCGCTGGAAATTCCATCGGAATCACCAATGGCATTGTGGATAACATTGGTTTTAACACCAATAATCTTCCCCTAGTTTTGGGCGCATCTCAAGCTTTCACCGAAAATGGCGGGGCGTCGCCGCTTCAGTTCGGCGGCACTATCGCGCTCAACGGTTTTAACCTGACCAATGCCGGTCCGGGAAATATTTATCTCAACGGCATCATCAGTGGAAATGGAAATATCAGCATGATTGGTGATGGCAGCGGCAACGGCATTGCGAGGCTCAGCGGCGCCAATACGTTCACCGGTGCGGTAGTGGTCGTTAACGGCACGGTGCAATTTGGCAATGCCGGCGGCATTCCCAGCGGCCTCGGCCGGGGGGACGTTACCAACAACGGCGTCCTCGATTTGAACGGTATCAGCCCCGCGATCAACAACCTCTTTGGCAACGGGATCGTGGATAACCGGACTGGCACGGCGACGTATACCCTGAGCGTGGGCAATAATGCCACCAACCAGGGTGGCGCGTTCAAGTTTGACGGCGTTATTCAAAACTCTTCCGGAAGCCTTGCGCTGAGCAAGGTTAACACGAACGTGATGACCCTGACCGGGAGCAGCAGTTACACCGGTGCCACCACGGTTAATGCGGGGTCTTTGATCCTCGGCGCGAGCGCTTCAATCGGTGGAAGCACGCTCGTCAACATTTTGCCCCTGGCGATTTTCGATGTATCCGCGTTCGGTGGATCCGGATACAGCATCCCGAGCATCCAGACGCTTCAGGCCGGCCGTGCCTCCGGGTTTAATGGCGACGTCTTTGGATCACTGAATGTCGGTGGAAAAATCAACGTCTACAATCCCGGCCAGGCCGGCACCTTGACGATCACCAATGGTTCGCTGACGCTTAACGGAGCCACCGTCTTCTTTGACTTGAGCACCAATACCGCGATTGGGGGCGGAACGAATGATTTGATCAATGTCACGGGCAACCTCACCCTTAGCGGTTTCAACAATTTTGTGTTGAATCCCATGCTGGGAAGCTATGGCGTCGGTACGTATACATTGATTACGGCTGCTTCGATTACCTCCGGCGGGGTCGGCAACCTGGCCGGCAACGCCCTGCCGCGCGGGGTTTCCGCCACCTTCGGCACGACCACCACGCCGGGGACCGTGACGGCGACCGTCAGTGGCACGGCTGCGCCAGCAACCTTGGTATGGTCGGGGGCCGGTGGCGCGAGCTGGGATGTTCAAATCACTCAAAGCTGGCTTAACAATGCCGTTCCTGATTTCTTCTATACTTTTGACAATGTCCTCTTCGATGATACCACCGTCAATGGCACGTTGAACGTTGCGCAGGCAGTGACGCCGAGTTCCGTGACCTTTAACAATTCGTTGACGAATTATGTCTTCAACGGCAGTTCAGCCATCGGTGGAAAGGGAAATGTGACCCAGAACGGGCTCGGTTCAGTGACGCTGAACAATCCAAATGGTTACACCGGTGACACGATATTCAACTACGGCAACCTGGTGCTGGGCACCTATGGCTCTTCTCCCAATACGGTCATCTACAACGGGGTGCCGTGGGGACGCATAGTTTTGGGGAATGCGGGGGTTTTTGCCTCCGATGTGGTAAATCTCACCTGTTCGAACAGCTTTAATCTTGCTTTAAATCCGGGTGGTTCGTCGGTAGCCATGAGAAACCGGCAGTCCAGCAGTTCGTATATTATTCAGATCGGCAACATCACCCGTGCGATTGGCGGCACCGTGGATTTCAACAACATCCAGCAAAAGGCCGCCAGCCCTCAAGTCGGCCTTCTGATCACCAATACGACCACGGCGAATGGGATTTTAGGGCCGTTCGCGACGATTTTCCTGAACGACTGGGTTGTGCCGGTGGCAACCGGTCTTGGTTCCATTGCTTACGCCAATTATCAGGCCCAGGCAAATCCAGCCCTTTGGGGAACGCTCAGTAACGTGGTGCTCACCGCGAATCCTTCAGCGGCCGTGACAACCGCAGCTATCAATTCGTTGAAATTGACCGGCCCAGCCGCAGTGAGTATCACTGCCGGCCAGACGCTGACGCTTTCCTCTGGTGGCATTCTGGTCCCTGCCAATGCCGCGGGTGCTTCCTCGATCAGCGGCGGCACCATGCTGGGCGCGCCCAATGCCGACCTGATTGTCCTGCAAAATAGCGCCGCCAACGCATTGACGATCAGCTCCACCATCGCCAACAACGGTACTGTTTCCTCGCTGACCAAGGCCGGTTCCGGAACCTTGATTTTAACCGGCGCCAATACCTACGGCGGCACGACCTATGTCAACGGGCCGACCCTCACCGGCAGCGCCGGCACTGGATTTGGCATCACCGCCGCGGGCTTGTTGCAGGTTGGTAATGGCGGCACGACCGGTGATCTCGGTTCCTCGACGAATGCCGTGGTCAACGGAAATCTCTTTTTCAATCGCTCTGATGTTGTAACGGCTCACTTCCCGGTCAGCGGCATTGGCGGCTTTGGCAGCATCGGCACCGGCACGTTGATTGTCACCAACAACTCGCGCCATTCGGGGGTGACGACAAACCGGCTCGGCACGCTGCAAATCGGCAACGGCGGCACTTTGGGCAGCGTCAGCAATTCCAGCATCATAATGAATTCCGGCACATTGGCCGTCAACCGCTCCGACACCGTCGGTTTTCCGCGTCCCATCATTGGGTCCGGCTCGTTCGTGCAACAGGGTTCCGGGAATGTGGTGCTGAATGCGGCGAACACTTACCTGGGTTCGACCTTCGTCAACGCCGGTACTGTGACGCTGGGCGCCAGCGGCACGGTTTCCAATACCGTGGCGATCAGCGTGGCGGGCGGCGCAACGTTTGATGCTTCCGGTTCTGCAGCGGGTGGAATCATCTTGAACAGCGCCGGTTCCGGCCAGACGATTCTTGGGACGGGCACCATAAAAGGCAACGTCACCGTAACCAATAACACGTTCCTTTCACCGGCAACCAATGGCATCATTGGCAACCTGACGTTGAACAATGATCTGAACCTGATTGGCGGCGGTCTCCTGATGGACCTGTCCTCCACTGCTTCCCATGATTTGCTGACCGTCAACGGCAATCTCAACCTGACTTCGGGTTCGGTTATAGTCAATCCCTTGAACTTCCTGGCCGATGGCTCATACAAGATCATCGCTTATTCGGGCTCCCTCAGCGGTTCCGCGGCCAACATTTCCGTCAGCGGCTTGGTCGGCAAGGAAGGCGTGCTGAGCAGCAGCACGGCGGGAGAAATTGATCTGGTCGTTTCCACCATCGTGGGAAGAAATCTCGTGTGGCAGGGTGACGGCGTTGCGAATCTGTGGAATCTGACTGCCCTGAATTGGCTCAATGGCGCGACTGCGGTTGCCTTCAGCAATTTCGACAACGGCACGTTGACAGACGCCGGCTCATTGTCGCCGGCCGTCAACCTCAGTGCGAGCATCGCTGCGGGAACCGTCACCGTCAATGCGGCGGGCACTTATACGTTCGGCGGTACCGGCAAGCTTACCGGCGGCACCAGCCTCGTGAAAACGAATTCCGGCACGCTGATCGTTGTCAACGCAAATGATTTTAACAATAGCACGGCCATCAATCAGGGCACGGTGCAGGTGGGTGACGGTGTCACCACCGGTTCCGCCCTCAGTTCCGGCCCCGTCTCCATCACCAGCGGCGCGAGCCTGGTGTTCAACAAGCCCGACGCCGGAACCGTCCCGGGGATCATCAGCGGACCAGGCCAATTGATCCAACAAGGCGCCGGAACCTTGCAGCTGACCGGCAACAACACCTTGACCGGACCGACGACCATCAGTTCCGGAATTCTGCAGGTTGGCACCGGCGGCAACTCGGGTTCCCTGGGCTCCGGCTCCGTCATTAATAATACGGTCCTGAACTTTAATCGAAATGGGACGGTGACGCAGAGCGGCGCCATCAGCGGTTCGGGTGTTGTGTCGAACCTGAACGGCACGGTGGTGCTGGCGGCAGCCAATACCTACGCCGGGAACACGGTGATTGTTGGTGGTGTGGCGCAAATGGGCGCGGCCGGTGCCCTGCCGGCTACAACTACGGTGGTTCTCAATGGGGGAGCCTCCTCCGGGGTGTTGGATTTGCACGGCTTCGGCCAAACCGTCAGCGGCTTGTCGGGAGCTGTCGGGGCCTCTCCGGGTGTGGTCATGAACAACAGCGGTCTGGCCACCAACGCCCTTACGGTGAACTCCGCCGTTACCAACGTGTATTCCGGCCAGCTCGCCGACAATAGCGGCATCGGAGGCAAGCTCGCTCTGGTGGTGGCCGGCACCGGCACCCAGACTCTGGACATCGAAAGCGTGGTGGGCAACACCTACAGCGGTGGAACGGTTATCAGCAATAGCGCTGTGCTGAGCCTGACCAGCCCGCCCAACAGTGGCAGCACCCCCACTTATCCCGCCGCCAACTCGGTCGCCCTGGGCTCGGGCCCGGTAACGTTCTATGGCGGCACGTTGAACGTGGTCGGATCCTTCGGCAAGAACAACGGCCCGACCTTCTTCCCGGGAGTGGGCAACACGATGATTGTGCCTGCGGGTCAGGTCGGCACCGTGAACGGGCCGCAACGCGGAGATTTCAGCCCCGCCGCCGTGCTGGGCTCTGGAGTGTTCCATTACATCACCGCTTATGTCCGCGGTTCCATCGGCGGCAATTGGAGCGGCTTCACCGGCCAGATTATCCTCGAGGGTAACAGCAACGGTGGCAACATCGGGGTCAATAGCGCCAACGGCTTCGGGCTCCTCAGGTGCACCAATTTCGTGACCCTGTACAACACAGCCGCGGGTACTCCGACCATTCCGATTGGCGAGTTGTCCGATGACGGCTCTACCGTGCTTGCAGCCGCCACCTCCGGCGGCGGTGGCGGCCTCGTTGCCACCTTCGCGGTCGGCAGCGCCAATACCAGCACCAACTATGGCGGGTCGATCCTCGATAACCTCAACATCACCAAGGTCGGCACCGGTTCGTGGACCTTGACCAGTGCCAGCCTGACCTACAGCGGAACGACCACGGTGAGCAATGGTGTGCTCGTCCTTGGCCCCGCCGCCACCATTCCGAACAGCGGGACCATCACGCTTGTCGCTCCCGGCATACTGGATGTTTCTGCCGTGGGCTCGCTCAATCTGGGAGCCACTGTCGCTCAGACCCTGCAAGGCAATGGCACCCTGAATGGCACCTTGAACGTCACTGGCGCCGGAACGGTATTGCCAGGTCGCACGAATGAAATCGGGACGCTCACCGTGACCAATGTCGTCACCTTGGGCGGCGCGTTGGTCATGGAGTTGAATGAGGCCAATGCCGTCCGTACGAATGATCAAATCGCGGCCCATTCCATTGCCTATGGCGGCACGTTGACGGTGACTAATATCGGCTCGGCACTTCATACCGGAGACAGCTTCAAGCTCTTCGTCTCGCCGACCTTGACCGGCTCGTTCGCCGTGACGAATCTGCCAGCTTCGGACAATGGGTATGCTTATATCTGGACGAATTCACTGGCCCTAGACGGGACCATCAAGGTTCTGCAGGCTATTCCCCTTGTCAACACCAACACGTTTACGATGACGAACTCGTATGACGGTGGAACTCATACCCTGACGCTCAGTTGGCCGGTGGATCACAAAGGCTACCGCCTGCAATCCCAGACCAACAGCCTGGCGGTCGGTATCTATACCAACTGGGTAGACATCGTTGGTGGAAACCTTACCAACCTGATGGTCATCCCGGTCAGTTCGACCAACGGCTCGATGTACTTCCGGTTGATCTATCCGTAACCACAACAAAATATTGCGAAACAAACTTGGGCCCGTGCCGTCAATCAGGCGGCACGGGCCAATTCAAATCGAAACAAAAACTGAAATGCAATTCAATCCCAAGCCGGGTGAAAAAAAGACCCAAAACGGGAGGAGACGGCCAGGACCCGATGGTTTTACCTTGATCGAACTTTTGGTGGTCATTGCCATTATCGCCATTTTGGCCGCGTTGCTGCTCCCGGCCCTCGCCGCATCAAAATCTCGCGCCCTGACCCTCCAGTGCCGTTCCAATCTCAAGCAGCTGGCTGACGCGGGCACCCTCTACATGGGTGATTACAACGGCGTCATCGGTTACGATGGTATCGATTTCACATGGACGGTGAGCATTATCGATTACATGGGCCGTCAGGGCAGATTGCGGTTGTGTCCGATGGCCACCGACACGCCAACCCCGCCGGAGCCCGCGGCTCAGGCGGCAACTGGAAACATCGGAAATGCCGCCGCCTGTTGGAGCTGGTTTCCGGCAAACTTGCCGCCGAACCTGACGAATTGTGGCAGCTATACCATCAATGGATGGATCTACGATCCGGCACAGGTAGAAGCAAAACTACCGAGCCAGTCAACCGATGGATATTTTGGAAACGAATCCCACATCAAACGTGCCGCCTTGACTCCCATGTTTCTCGACGGCGTCTGGCCGGATGTCTGGATGGAAAAAGGTGAATTGCTCACCGCGGTCGGTCCGATGATGGATTTGTTTCATGGCGGCAAAGGCGGCGCCGGCACTGACTACCTGCGCTTCATGATTTCGCGGCATGGCTCACGGCCGGCTGCTGCTGCGCCCAGGGCTTGGCGATCGAACCAGACGCCCTACCCGGGTTTCTCAAATGTCTGTTTTGCTGATGGTCACGCTGACGCCGTCCGTCCGGACCAGCTCGTTGACCCGAATTTCTGCAGTTGGGGCATTCAATTTTAGTAAATTGAACTGCCGGCGGCTCTTGGCTTGCTGATAGGTGCAGACCGGATCGCTGGCAGGTTTCGCGGAGGCCTGAGGTGATGCTTGAAGGCAGTGTGCGTCAGGCTGAGGACCATGTTTTTGTTCTGGCAGGAAGGTTCCTGAGCCGGAATGGTGTGAATCGTATAGATGCCTGACTGAAGGGGTTGCAGGGCGGTTATGTCCCTGTGCTGTTGTGAGAATGATTCGAAACAGCATCACCAGAACTGGGGATTGTGTAAACAGCAATTTTAGCACACGTTATATGTATGTCCATTAGTTCAAAGGCGAATTCATTGGTGTTTTGCGGTTGTTCCCGGTCCAAGGGGCAGCCGCGGGCGGCCAAAGGCTTCACTCTGATCGAATTGCTCGTCGTCATTGCGATTATTGCCATTTTGGCGGCCATGCTGCTGCCGGCGCTGGCTGCTGCCAAACGCCGGGCCATCATCACCCAATGCCTCAACAATTTGCATCAGTTTGGCCCACCCTTCGCCATGTATGCAGGGGAAAATAACGACTTTCTTCCTGCCGACCCTGGCATCAAATCAGCTTGGGCTTGGGATTTACCCTGGGCCGTTGGAAATTCATTTGTCGACAACGGCTGTTCGCGCGACCAGATGTTTTGTCCTGCATTGGCGCCGGCGTTTGTTGATACGGATGTTTCAAACCTTTGGATGGACGTGAATATGGATGGGGTCACCGTTCTGGTGGGTCCGGCGCAAAGCCGACATCTCGTTGGCTATTGGCTGGCTTTGGCAGGAGATCCCGCGAATCCGAACTATGGCAACCTGGCAAAAGCAAATTTAAACGTGAAATTATCCGCCTCGAGCCTTGTCATTCCCGGAATCCCCGCGGTTCCGATAGTTCCCGCTCAACGGGTATTAGCCGCCTGTCCCATCATTACCAGAGCTGGAGAGTTTTCAAGTGTTTTGCGCACGATCTATCATTACAACGATGTCACTGGCGGCTATACCAAACACCATACGACGCCACCGATGCACATGATCAACAACTACCCGAAAGGCGGCGATGCACTTTATCTTGATGGTCACGTGGAATACCGCAAGTTCCAAGACATGATCTGTCGAACGGATCCATTGTCCACCACCATCCCGGGTTTCTGGTGGTAGTCCCCATCCCGATTTTCGTCATTATGTTGAAAAAAAAGTGGAAGAGGTTGGAAGGATTTACGCTGATTGAACTGCTGGTGGTGATCGCCATCATTGCCATCCTGGCGGCGTTGCTCTTGCCGGTTTTGGCGTCAGCCAGAGACAAGGCATTGCGATTGCAGTGTGTCAATAATGTGTCGCAACTCATGAAGGGCGCCAACATGTATGCTACCGATTTCAATGATTTTTACCCCCCCGTTTGGATTGACCCGACGGTAGCCGGTGATAGTTCGGTGTCCCATGCTTTTAACAACTTTGCGGCGGAACACTATGGCCGCTATGTTTATATAAAAAATCCGAACTCGGATTTTGGCGGGCCGGATCCCTCAGATATCTTCAAAATCAATGGGAACAACCTGACGCCCTATTATCAGAACCTGGGTTATCTGTACCCGCTCAGCCTGGCGGGCGATGGCACCATTTTCTATTGTCCAGCCTACAATGCAAAACAGTCGCCAGAGACCTTGGATATGTCGGCACCCTACTATTCTCCGCTTTTGACGTCCAGGCCGGGCGTCGGTGGTGCCACCGGCTCTGCCGTTCGTTCCTCCTATATCTGGAATCCCTGGTCAGCCGGTGCAGGTCGTTTGTATCCGAAAACAAGTTCTTTTAAGGCTCCCCGGGTGTTGTTGTTTGAATATCTATTGAATGACACTGCAAATATCAATGCACCGATTAATGAGCGTACGACGGCCCACAGTCGCAGCCGGACATTGACGGTGGCTTTTTCTGATCAAGCCGTTCAACAGGTCAGGATTACCCCTCAAATGATGCAGTATTGCACGGTGGGTGCCGGTAACAATTTCTCCTGCAGTCCCGCTACCGGTCCATACCCGGATTATGCCAAATTTTTGGGCAGCATCGAGGTGCAACATTAACTGGTTTCCAGATCTGGAATCACCAACGGGGTTGGCCGAAGCCAACCCCGTTTTTGCTTTTCCAACCCAAAATGCTGATGTTAAGTAGCGGCATCCTGCCGCCAGGGGCGCATCTTGATAATGTTCTTAATTCGGCACCGCAGATTGATCATTCCCCTTTGCCTGACAGGCGGGACGCACTGTCCTACCTTGGCGGAGAAGCCGCCGCCCAAAGTAGGGCAG
>Ga0265338_10011444_pt1 | contig 10245 bp, 6 predicted proteins | sample 42126metaG_FD_193579 | JGI IMG/M metagenome (GOLD analysis project Ga0265338, IMG submission 193579) | Rhizosphere microbial communities from Carex aquatilis grown in University of Washington, Seatle, WA, United States - 4-21-26 metaG | ecosystem: Host-associated > Plants > Roots > Rhizosphere >... | reverse complement strand
GCCCGACAAGGCGGCGTAGCTGAAGGTCATCAGGCCATTTAACACCGCGTTGTTGCCGATGTAATGACCCTGAAGGTTGCCGGAGCCGGTAAAAGTGGGACTGCCGGTCAAGGTCCAGCTGAGGGCATAAAGGACTGCGTTGGTGGCGACGTTGACGGTTCCACTATCGGAACCGTGGTCGAGGACGATCACTCCGCTCTCGACATCCACGGCGCCGAAGTTATTGAAGGTAGTATTGTAGTCGAGGTAGGTGGAACCGATGTCGAGACTGCCGCCGGATTTGCGGAAAGTGCCGAAATTGTTGAAGGTGGCCGTGCCGCCGGAATCGCCACCGTAGAACATGTTGTTGGTTTGAGCGTCCCACAAACCATAGTTGTAGATCTGCGGACCACCCTGGCAGTGCAAATCCGCGTGGCCCCACCGGATCGTGCCATAGTTGGTCAGAGGTCCGCCGAGCGTAAAAGTGTTGGTGTTAATAAAAAAAGTCGGGCGGTTGTTGCCGTTGGTTGCGCCCAGGACAAGTCCACCGGCGATCGCATTGACGTCCAGGGTGACAATATAATCACCGTTTGTGGTAATGATCGCGGTATCGGAAACATCAGGGACGCGGTTGGGATCCCAGTTGGCGGCCGTGCTCCAATTTCCACCGGCGGTATTTGTCCAAACGACGTCCGCGGCGCGGATCGAACGAGTGGCAGCAAACAGCATGGCTAAGCAGAGAAGAATCCGGATATAAACCCTCATAGTAAACCTCGTTGACAATAAGAGAGTCTTCATCAGAATTCTCTTCTGTCAACCGGAATTCATTAGACCGGCCGGTCTTAATGGGAATTCACTTCATATTTGAGGATGGAAAGACAATAGATGGCGGCGGTTTCGACGCGCAGAACCAGGCGGCCGAGAGAAATCGGCAGCGCGCCGGCGGCGGCAATTGCCTTTAATTCGTCGAGGGTGAAATCACCCTCCGGCCCGATCCAAACGCCGACGCTTCGGGGTGGATGTTTGTGTTGAGTTTGAAATTCCCGGAAGCATTCGCGCGGATGGCGGCGTTCGGTTTGCAACGACCCGACCAGGGACAAATCGAACTTTTCCTTTTGAGCCAGAAATTGCGCGAGAGTGACCGGGGCTTCAATTTTTGGCAGCCAGGCTGCGCCGCATTGTTTGATGGCTTCGATGGCCACCTGCTGCCATTTTTCGCGCTTGTCATCCGCGCCGGCCTCGTCGAGCCGGGTCACGACATGTTCGGTCAGCAATGGCACGATGCGCCGCGCGCCGAGCTCGACGGCCTTTTGAATGATGCTTTCAATGATTTTGCCCCTAGGCACGGCCTGGAGCAGCGTGACGGAGCAGGTCGGGGGGGGCGTGAAATTTTTCAGCGACACCGAAAGGGTGACGGCTTTGCGCGAGCCACTCTCGACCGCACAAAGCAATTCATTTCCCACTCCGTCCAAAACCTTGACGAGCTCGCCCCGTTTCAGGCGCAGGACGTGCAGCGCGTGATGTGCTTCGCGTTCGTCCAGCCGGAGCGAATCGCCGTGCGTTGCTTCCGGTGGTAGATAAAAACGGTGCATGGATGAAGGGCGTGGGGGATGAATCTCATTGGAACAGCTTTTTGGCTTTTTCGAAAAAGCTTTTGCTGATGGGATTGGCGTCTTCCCCGCAGGCCTCGGAGAATTCCTGCAATTTGGCCTTCTGTTCCGCGGTCAGGTGGGTTGGGACTTCGACCTGGATCCGCGCATGCAAATCACCGTGGCCATGGCCCTGGAGGTTTTTTACGCCTTTGCCTTTGACGCGGAAGGTCGTGCCGGGCTGCGTGCCGGCAGGAATTTTGATCGTAGCCCGGCCATCGAGAGTAGGCACCTCGATTTCCGCGCCGAGGGCCGCCTGGATGAAGCGGACCGGCACCTCGCACAACAAATCGTCGCCGTCGCGCTGAAAAATTTCATGGGCCTTGACGTGCAACACCACGTAGAGGTCGCCGGGCGGCCCCCCGCGAAAGCCGGCCTCGCCGTTGCCGGACGAGCGCAGGCGCGACCCGGCATCCACGCCGGGCGGGATGCGGAGTTTGATTTTGGAACTGCGCTGGCGCTTGCCTTCTCCGTGGCAGGCTTTGCAAGGCTTTTCTACGATGCGTCCCGCCCCTTTGCAATGCGGGCACGTCTGGGCAATGCTGAAGATGCCGCGGGATGTGAGCACCTGCCCGCGGCCGCCGCAGGTGGAGCAGGCCCGGATTTTTGAGCCGAGTTCCATGCCGGACCCCTCGCAGACATCGCACCGGTCGGGCTTGGTGACGGCTATTTCCCGGTCACAACCCAGCGCTGCTTCTTCGAGCGTGATTTCCAGGTCATACCGCAAATCGTCGCCCCGTTGCGGCTGCGATGGGTCCGCGCCGCCGCCAAAGAAATTTTCAAAGATGCTTCCGCCGCCGAAGACCTCGCGAAAGATTTCGAACGGGTCATGAAAGTTGCCGCCGAAGCCGGCGCGGCTGGCGCGGGCACGGGCATCAAACGCGGCATGGCCGTATTGATCATAAGCCGCCCGTCTTTGGGGATCGCTCAAGGCCTCGTAGGCTTCGCCGATTTCCTTGAACTTGTCCTCGGCAGTTTTGTCGCCCGGGTTTTTGTCCGGATGAAATTTAACGGCCAGCCGGCGGTAGGCCTTCTTGATGTCATCGTCGCTGGCGCCGCGGCTGACGCCGAGCACGTCATAATAATCGCGCTTGGACATGGTCAGGCGGCAGGAGGCGGGGATGGTTTCCGGGCGACGATGACAGCGGTCGGGCGCAACAGGCGTTCACGCAGCTTGTAACCTTTGCGGATTTGCTGGACGACTTGTCCTTCGGGGGCATCGGCCGTCTCCCTTTGGGAAACCGCCTCGTGCAGGGTCGGGTCGAATGGTTTGCCCTCGGCGTCGATTTCTTCCAGGCCGGTTTCGGCGAGGATGCCTTTGAGTTGTTGTTGAATCATGGCGATGCCGGCCTGCACGGAGGCCATGCCGCTTTGCGGGGCCGCAGTGGTTTGGGCCGCAGCCTGAGCCATCTCAAAATGGTCGAGCACGGGCAATAGTTTTTGAAGCAGGGCGGCGCTGGCGGATTGGGCAGCCTCGATGCGTTCGCGTGCGGCACGTTTCTTGAAATTTTCGAGGTCGGCGGCGGTCCGCAAAAGACGGTCCCAGTTTTCGTCAGCCCTGGCGGCGCGCTCCTGGAGTGCGGCCAATTGCTCCGGCGTGAGTGCCGGGGCGGGAAAGGCGGAGGCAGCCGGTGGCGCCGTCCCCTCCGCGGTTTCGGTTTTTGGTGTTGGCGTGGCTGTTTTCTTCATGCGGTTGATTCGGCACGGAATAATTTCAAACTGTGAAGGTAGACGATTATCCGGAAACCGCAACTGGGGATGCGGTGGCCGGGCTAATCGGCCGGAACGATTTTCTGAAAGGCGGGAAGGCTCCGCAGGGTATCGAAACGGCGGTCTTTCCGTGCTTCGACCACCAGGTTGCGGGCGGCGGAATTGGTTTTGAGCCGCAGGGCGCTCAAGTCGACTGATTTGCCCAGGTTTTGCAGGGCCAGGTCCTGTTTACCCAACACCGCGTCGAGGGCGGCAAGGTCATACCAGGGTTCGGGCTGGTTGGGAACCAGTTCAGTCAGTTTTTGGATGGCCGTTTCAAGTTTGATCAGGTTGCCCATCTGGGCGTAGGCCTGGGCGATGTAGCCGACTTCATTGGGACCCACATACGGCCCGGCCAGTGCCTGGTCGAAGAGATCAATCGCCCGGTTGGTTTGCTGCATCTGGAGATAAATGCCGGCGAGAGACAGGAGATTTTGAAGATTGGCCGGGTTGGTATGGACTTCATTTTCCATATGTTGCACCTGGGTTTCGACCTGGGACCGGGTCGCGGACTGGTTTTTGTATTCGCCCAATTGTTTGACGAGTCCTTTCACCTGATCATTGTACGGATCAAGTTTCTGGCAGGTCTCGGCGACGAGCAGCGCGTCCTCCATGCGTCCATACTGAAGCAGGAAATTGATGTAACGGAACACGGCTTCCGGGCTGTAGGGGCAAAAGGCGAACGATTGTTTGAAGGCAAAATCGGTCTCGCGGATGAGCGCCTCGGTTGTGGCGGGGGTCTTTTGGCGATATTCCTCCGGGCATTGTCCGCCCAGGCGCCAGGCGTAAATGCCGGTGATGGAGCTGCGCAGCTTGGAAAACGCCTTTTGAGCCGATTCATCCCGGACGAATTTGAGGTCGCCCTTGAAGCCGCTGTAATCGTGGCGCAGGTAGACTTTTTCGATGAAGGCCACAACATCTTTTACCGGAGTTTTGTAGGTGATCCAGTTGCCGATGAGCCGGTCGGAATATTTGCTCCAAAAAAAGTGGTCGCGCTGGAGGATTTCGTCCGACAATTCCGGAACGGGATTGCGGTTGATCTTCATGATGATGCCGAAGGGCGTTTCATACGGATACATCCACGGCAGGGGAAAACTTTCCTCGATAAAAAATTCATTGTTGGGGTTGTGGTCAAAAATGACGCGGCAGAGAAAACCATTGATCATCATCACCGCGACCTGGCCACTGACCTGCATTTTTCCGGAGGGATCAACGTGCACATCCTCGCCCGGCATCATCTGGCCGATTTGCATCCGGCGCTGCACGTCCTCCATGTAATCCTGGAAACAGCGTTGCGAGTCTTCGGGGCTGGGAATGTAAATCTCGCGGTCGGGATAAACTCCACCCTGGCTTTTGGCAATGTTGTTGGGATAGGCGGCCTCGAGCAGGAGGCGGTTCAGGCGGATACGGGTGTCCCCCTGGGGATTTTGCGTGATGAATTGTTGCAGGTAATCCGACAGTTTCACCTGGGCGAACCGGGTTGCGTCATAAATGGACGGGCCTTCCAGCAACCGGTTAAAATCGTCCACCAGCGCCGGGCGCAAGCGGCTTTCATCCGCCTTGGCGGTGACCAGGTCGCGGGTCGGCTTGCTCAGGCTTTGGAAAAGCCAGCGGGAGAGCGGGTCCTGGCTGGAATGTAAAGCAGACTGCAGGGCGGACAGCTTGATGAGGTCGCTGCCGGTGAACCAGGAATCGGAGATGCGCCAGCGCTTTTCGATGCGTGCTCCCCGGGCCGTGAAATACGTGTCCAATGGTGTCACCATGCGGCCCAGAAGATTGGTTTCGTAGGGCGGGGTTTTGCAGAGGGAACGAACCAGTTCGCTGAAAAACAGCGGATCTTTCTGCTGGCTGCGAAAATACTGGGCGCGCAGGTAATCAAGATACGTGCCGTCAGCCAGGGCGTTTTGCGTAATCAGGTAAACATCCCGTCGGTCAAAATGCTGGTCCTGGAGGGGCTGGCAATCATGCGGAATGAAACTTTCGCAAAAAATCATGTAGGTAGGGCAAAAACGGCCCGGGTCGGTACCGCCGAAAAGAATCGTGTCCTTGGTCATCTCAGGATAGATGAGTTTGGCGTCGGGTCCTTTCATCGCCTGCTCACGCAACTTGGTGTCATAGGTCAATTTGCCATCCGGCCCGGGGAACGGCGGAGTGAACATGTCATGCCCGAACCAGTAGCCGAACCAGTGATTGCGTTGTTCACTATGGGCCCAGTGGCACAGGGCGGAATACATGGGCATGGTGGTGAAGAGGGCCAGCGTGATGAGCACCGGACCGCGCCGGCGATAGAGCAACAGTGCGAGGATGAAAACAAACGGCACCGTCACCAGGATGAGGTTGCCGTAAATGGGCAGGCCGCCCTGGTCTTTGGCAAAGGCCTGTCCAATCCAATGGGGAAGCTCCAGGAGACCAACCTGGCCGGCGAGGCCGAAATAATGTTTGCCCGTGGCGTCCCAAAGACAGTAGACCCCCAGTATGGCGGCAAACGCGCCTCCCACCAATCCCCAGCCCCGGAACGACGTGTAATGCGTCGCCATGAAGGCGGCAATCAACGCCATGCCATAGCCGACCATGATGGCGACAATTCCGTGAGAAGAGATGAAAAACACCCGGTTCAATTCGGACGTCTGGCGATCGGGCGTGACGTTCATGAGGACCATCAGCAACGCACCGATGCAAAGATAAATGGCGATCAGGCCGATGATCCAGGACTGCTCGCGTTTCTGCATCCGGAAGAAGAATAACAACGGCACCAGCGCGATAAACACCAGGACCCAGTTAAATTCCCCGGCCACATCCCAGATCAGCAGACCCATCTGCATGATGAAGCGGCTGGGATCGGAAAAAGGGTTTGAGGGATTTGCTTTTTCATACTGGCCGCGGCTCAAGGCGTGGAAGAAGCCCTCGACCGTACGGGGATAGCCCCATTGCATGGGCGGGTCTGTCATGCCGGCAATCGGTTCGTAAAAGTAGAAGGAAACACCCAGGGCGAACAACCCGCCCATCACCAGGCACGGCCACCATTCCGTCAGGAACTTTTTGGTTTGAATCGTCAAAATAATGCAGCCGGCGATGGAAACCATGCCGATGAGATGGAACAAGATCTTGACAACCGGATTGCCGAGAGCCTCCAGCAGTTGGGACACCATGTCATGGGAATAGGCATACAATAGTCCCAGGTAAATGACACCGTTGCCGAACAGCACATCGCGTCCTAACCGGGGTTGGGCGGCAATGATGATCACCTCAATTCCCATGGCGGCTACCAGCAGGGTCTGGTGAACGGTAATGCAAATGCCAAAGAAGAACATGGCGATATAGATATAGCGCCGCTGGTGGGGGGCATAAACCCAGCGCAGGAGGCACACCAGGACAATCATCAGCCAAGGCACGCCGAAGAGGGAGATGCGGTTAATGGCGACCGATTCGCTCCACATGACGCCGCCGAAGCCCAACAACAGGCCGGCGACAATGCCGGAAATCCCGCAGATGATGTTCTCCCATTTGCTGGCGATCTCCCTTAATTCCTCGATTCCTTCCATGAGCATGCTGCTGCCCCGGGAAACCATGAAGGCCACCAGGGCGCAACCCATGGCCGCGGCGGTCGCTTCGCCCACTTCCACGCGCCAGGCGACATTGCCGATGGGCAGCAGTTTCGTCCACAGCCAGGAATAGATGGCCCAGAACGGGTAACCCGGCGGGTGGGGAATCCCGGCGTAGAACGAGCCGGTGCAAAGTTCACCGGAGTCTTCCAGGGTCTGTTCGGGTGCCAGAGTTAAAAAATAAACCGTCCAGACTGCAGCGAAGGTGAAGATAAGCGCAATCCAGTCGATTTTGCGGAAGAGCGAGGGCACGTTCCCGGGGACTGCTTTGAGCGGCCGGGCGGCAGACGGTGTTTTTCCCATCTGGAATTTGGCGTTCTTCGGTTTTGGCTTTTCCATTTTTTGGCGTCAATCGTTTGTTTTCCTGAGCGACGTGAAACCGCGAATGGAACCGGAACCGCTGCGATTTGTCCATCCCAAAGTGCCGGGCAGGGGATTATGCTCGATTTGGGACGAGCCGCCGGGCAGGTAAGCGACGGCGTTTTGATTGCTTAAAATCATGGTCATGAGTGGTTCGTGACTGGGGGTGGCGACGGACAGGCTGTTTTCCTGCCGGAAAGCTGTCACGACCAGCAGCATGCAAACAGTCGCGGGCGCCAGCCAGTTGAGCATCCGGACCAGTTCCGACCGGGTACGCGGTGCGGGAAAAAGCCGGCGTTTAATGCTCGCCGAGGGACGGCGTAGTTGCCAGGAATTCAATTGGTTCTCCAACTCGTTCATCTCTTTCATAGGCTGTCCTTTCCAGACAGAGTTTTATTTTCTGCAAACCGTAACGGTACCGGCCCGCGGCGGTGTTCGGCGAAAGGTCCAGCAGCGCGCCGATTTCCTCAAATGTATACCGGTGCCAGATTTTCAGCACAATCACCTCGCGCTGTTCCACCGGCAATCGGGCGAGGTATTGCATCGCGGCGCGTTCGGCCGGATCCTCCCCCGGCGTTTTTTCAAACCAGCGGCTCGATTCCAGTTCGCGCGTCAGTCGCCGCCACAAGGAACGCCGGTAATTCCGCGCGTGGTTCCGGAAACTGCGCACGCAATAATGTTCGGCCAGTTCCGGCGGCTCCGGTTTTTGCAGGAGCGCGAGGAAAGTTTCCTGCAAAACATCCTCGGCCTCGCTGTGGCTAAGGCCCAACGCGCGGCCGTAGAGTATCAACTCCATCGCCTTTTTCGTGTACAGATTTTCGCGCCAATCACTCACGATTTCAATGCATAGACACCAGTGGAAAGGAATTTGTATAAAAAAACCGGAAAAACATCCATTTTGAAAGCCAATGCCAATATCAGGAGCACAAAGGCTGCCGATTTAGATGATTGAAAGGCCGCGGTTTATGCCCGGTTCAGCCCCAGCCCAGCCAATGCCCGCCGTGCCAGGTGAGGAAGGCCAGGAGCCAGGCCAGGGCGCCCATATAAAGCCACTGGAACGCCGGCCATCGCCAGGAATTGGTCTCCCGCCGCACTACCGCCACTGTGCTGACACATTGCAGCGCAAACACATAAAACACCATCAGGCTTATCGCCGTCAGGACCGTGTAAACCGGCGTGCCGTCGGGGCGCTTTTGTTCCCGAAGCGTCTTCGCCAGGTCGCCCTTGCCTGATGCCGAATCGTCGTTGCCGACATTATAAACGGTGGACATGGTGCTGACAAAAACCTCGCGGGCGGCAAACGAAGCCACAATGCCAATGCCCATCTTCCAATCAAAACCCAGCGGGGCGATGATGGGCTCGATGGTCCGGCCCATCATTCCGGCGAAACTGTTCCGTAATTGTTCACCCCTGATTTCTGTTTTAGTTAATTGCGTTGAATCGTTGGACCGTTGAATCGTTGAATCGGCCTGCTGCGCTTCCGATTTAACGGTTGAACGATTTAACGGTTCAACGTCCGTTTTCGGATACGTGGCCAGGAACCAGAGCAGGATGTTCACGCCCAGGATGACCGTGCCGGCGCGGCGCAGGAACAGCCGCGAGCGGTCCCACATGTGCCGCGCTACCACCCGCAGCAACGGCCGTTTGTACGGCGGCAGTTCCATGATGAGCATGGGCGTTTCGCCCTTGAGCAAGGTTTTTTTGAACAGCCACGCCATCAACAAGGCCACCACCGTGCCCAGCAGATACATCGACAGCATGGTCAGGCCCTGCAGTTTGAGCAGGCCGAAAATTTTGATGTCGGGAATGCACGCGGCGATGAGCAGCGTGTAAACCGGCAACCGGGCGGAACAACTCATAAGGGGCGCGACCAGGATGGTCACCAGCCGGTCCTTGGGAGTTTCAATCGTGCGCGTGGCCATGATGCCGGGAATGGCGCAGGCGTAGGAACTGAGCATGGGAATGAAGCTTTTGCCGTGCAACCCGACCTTGCTCATCAGCCGGTCCATCAAAAACGCCGCGCGCGCCATGTAACCGGTGTCTTCCAGGAAGCCGATGAACAAAAATAACAGCAGAATTTGTGGCAGGAAAACGACCACGGCGCCGACGCCGGCGATGACGCCGTTGACCAACAGGCTGTGCAGGTCGCCGGGTGGGATGAGCTGGCCGATCAGGCTGCCCAGCCAGCCCACGCCATTCTTCAACATTTCCATCGGCAGCTGGGCAAAAGTGAAAATGCTCTGAAACATCAGCGTCATGATGCCGATGAAAATGAGCGTGCCCCAGATTTTATGGGTCAGGATCCGGTCCAGCTTGTCGCTGAGGGTCTCGCCGGGTGGTGAAAGTTCCACGGTGGCGGTTTGCTGGATTTCCGCGACCCGGGCATAGCGCCACTCGATAGGCGCGCCGCGCCAGTCGATGCCGTTTGTTTCGAGCCGTTTGCGGGCGGCGGCCACGGCGTCCTGGATTTTTTGCGGATAATGTTCCCGGCTGGAGGCCAGCGCTCTTTCGTTGCTGAGAATGAGCAGGGCTTCGGCTGTGGCCTGCAACCGGCGTTCCTTGAAGGTCTCCGCCAGCAGATCGGCCAGCCCGGTCGCCTCAATTCGAAACCGGCCGGGCAACTGGCAGAACAGGCGCGGCTTGATTTCAACCGGGTTTTGGAGGCTGGCGATGATTTTGGCCCGCAATTCCGGCACGCCCCGGCCGTTGCTGGCGACGATGGGGAGAACCGGCACGCCCAGTGCCTCGGTGAGTTTGGTTTCGTTGATTTGATAACCATTGTTCTCGGCCACATCCACCATGTTGAGCGCGATGAGAGTGGGATGGCCGAGCTCGATGACCTGGGTGGCGTAGTAAAGATTCCGCTGCAGATTCGAGGCGTCCACGATGATAATGATCAGGCCGGG
>Ga0265338_10011443_pt1 | contig 10245 bp, 10 predicted proteins | sample 42126metaG_FD_193579 | JGI IMG/M metagenome (GOLD analysis project Ga0265338, IMG submission 193579) | Rhizosphere microbial communities from Carex aquatilis grown in University of Washington, Seatle, WA, United States - 4-21-26 metaG | ecosystem: Host-associated > Plants > Roots > Rhizosphere... | reverse complement strand
GCGCGCGTGACGACGAGATCGGACGCGGCGATGCCGCGCGGCACGTACCGCTCGCGCGCTGCGAGGACCTCAGCGGCGGAAGCCTTCTCCTCGAGCCTCACGGGGGCGAGCCTACCTCTCTTGACCTGTGACTGCCTCCCGGGAAGGCAGTACGCTCGCCTCGCAATGCGTGGTGGCACAGCCGTCAACGCCGCTCTCCGCAAGGGCATCCTCGCCGCTGCGGACAGCCCGCGCGTACAGCGCGTGGTGCGGCGACACGGAATGCGGCTCGGGGCCGGACGGTTCGTCGCCGGTGAGACGCTCGACGACTGCGTCCTCGCACTGCGCGGCCTCAACGAGCGCGGGCTGCACGCGAACACGACGCTCCTCGGCGAGGGCGTGCGCGACGAGAGCCAGACGGCGGCCGTCGTCGCCGCGTACGAGGAGGTGATCTCGCGGCTCGTCGCCGAGGGGCTCCGCGCGAACGTCGCTCTCAAGCTCACGCATCTCGGGCTCGAGCTCGACGAGGAGCTCGCCTATCGGAACGTGAGGCACGTCGTCGAGCACGCCCGCGACCTCGAGACGTTCGTGCGCATCGACATGGAGCAGTCCGCATGCGTCGACGCGACGCTCCGCATCTACCGTCGGCTGCGCGAGGACGGGCTCGACAGCGTCGGCACCGTCCTGCAGGAGTACCTCTACCGCAGCCCGAAGGATCTCGCCGACCTCCTGCCGCTCCGTCCGAACCTGCGTCTCGTCAAGGGCGCGTATCTCGAGCCGGCGGAGATCGCGTACCCGCGCAAGGCCGACGTCGACGCCGCGTACGTCGAGCTCCTCGAGGCGTCGCTCGCCGGCGACGGCTACACGGCGGTGGCGACGCACGACGAGCGCCTCATCGAGCATGCGATCCGCTTCGCCGAAGAGCGCGGGATCGGCCGCGACCGGTTCGAGCTCCAGATGCTCTACGGCGTCCGTCCGCGGCTCCAGCTCGATCTCGCCGCGCGCGGGTACAAGGTGCTGGTGGCCACGCCGTACGGGCCGGAGTGGTACCCGTACCTCATGCGCCGACTCGGCGAGCGTCCCGCGAACGCGCTCTTCCTGCTGCGGAACCTCCTCCGGCGCTGACTCTCATCCGGGCTTCACCCGGACGCAAGCACAATGGAGCCATGCGCGTGCTCGTGGTCGAGGACGAGAAGAAGCTCGCGGACCTGCTCGCGCGCGGTCTGCGCGAGGAGGGCTACGCCGCGGACGTCGCCGGGCGCGGGGAGGACGCTCTCTGGATGGCGATGGCGACGACGTACGACGCGATCCTCCTCGACGTCATGCTCCCCGGCAGCGACGGCTTCGACGTCTGCCGGCGTCTCCGCCACGAGGGCGTGTGGTCGCCGATCCTGATGCTCACGGCACGCGACGCGATCGACGACCGCGTGACCGGCCTCGACGCCGGCGCGGACGACTACCTCCCGAAGCCGTTCGCGTTCGACGAGCTCATGGCGCGGGTGCGCGCGCTCATGCGGCGGCCGCCGGCGGAGCGCCCGACCGTCCTCGAGGTCGGCGACCTGCGTCTCGACCCGGCGCTGCACCGCGTGTGGCGCGGCGAGACCGAGCTGCAGCTGTCGGCGAAGGAATTCGCGCTCCTCGAGGCGTTCATGCGCAGCCCCGGGGCGGTGCTCACTCGCAGCCAGATCCTCGACGCCGCGTGGGACATGGGCTTCGAGCGGCGTTCGAACGTCGTCGACGTGAACGTGCGCTACCTGCGCGAGAAGATCGACCGGCCGTTCGGCCGCGAGTCGCTTGAGACGGTGCGCGGCGTCGGCTACCGGCTGCGGGACGACGCGTGAGTCGCATCCCAATCAGGCTGCGGTTGACGCTCGTCTTCGCAATCGCGATGGCCGCGGTGCTCGCGGGCGTCGGACTGCTCGTCTACCTGCGGGTCGGGTCGGCGCTCCTGAGCTCGGTCGACCAGACGCTGCGGTCGCAGGCGAGGGAGGCCCAGGTGCGCCGCGAAGGCGAGCACCGCCTCGTCGATCCCGACGCGACCGGCGGGACGACGCTCGCGGAGGTCGTCACCGCGGGCGGCCGCGTCGTGCGCGCGACTCCGGCCGGCCTGCCGCCGCTCGTGAACGCGAGCGAGGCGGCGCGCGCGTCCGCGGGCGTGTCGGTGCTGCGCTCGGTCAAGCTGCCTTCCCCGGCCGGCAGGTGGCGCGTGCTCGCGGTCCCGGCGGGCGGCGGCGGCGGAGCAGTCGTCGTCGCGCGTTCGCTCGAGCCCCGCCACGCGACGCTCGAGCACCTGTTCCGCGAGCTTCTGTTCGCAGGGTCGATCGGCCTGCTGCTCGCATCCGGCATCGGCTACGCCGTCGCGGCCGCCGCGCTGCGGCCGGTGGAGGCGATGCGTCGCCGCGCTGCCGCCGTCACCACTGCGTCGCCGACCCGGCTGCCGGTTCCGCCCAGCCGCGACGAGATCGCGCGTCTCGCCACGACGCTGAACGAGATGCTCGCGCGCCTCGAGTCGTCGTTCGAGCACGAGCGCCGGTTCCTCGGCGACGCGAGCCACGAGCTTCGCACGCCGCTCGCGCTGCTCCGGGCCGAGCTCGAGCTCGCGATCCGACGTCCGCGCACCGCGGCGGAGCTGGAGGCGGCCGTGCGCTCTGCGGCGGAGGAGACGGAGCGTCTCTCCCGCCTCGCCGAGGATCTCCTGTTCATCGCGCGCGCCGATCAGGGAGCGCTGCCGATCCGCGCGGAGCACGTGCGCCTCTCCGACGTCCTCGAGACGGTCGCCGACCGTTTCGCCGCCCGTGCCGCCGAGCTCGGCCGGACCGTCCGGGCGCAGGGCTCCGAGCTCGAGGCCGATGCCGATCCCGAGCGGCTCGACCAGGCGCTCTCGGGGCTCGTCGACAACGCGCTCCTCCACGGCGGCGGCGAGGTGGTGCTCGCCGCGCGGAGCGGCACGGCGGGGACGGTCGAGATCCACGTCACCGACGACGGCCCGGGCTTCCCGGCCGGTTTCGACGAGCGGGCGTTCGACCGCTTCAGCCGCGCGGACGAGGCGCGGTCTCGCGGCGGCAGCGGCCTCGGGCTGTCGATCGTGGCGGTCATCGCGGGCGCGCATGGAGGCCGCGCCGGAGCCGGGAACCGCGCCGGCGGCGGGGCCGACGTCTGGATCTCGCTGCCGTACGCCGCCCGACCGGCGTCGCGCCGGCGGGCGCACGTGTCGACGTGAGGCGCTGGCTGCGGCGGCTCGGGCTGGCCGTGCTCGAGCTCGCGATCTTCCTCACGGTCGCGTCGCTCATCTACAACGCCGCAACGTCGGGTCGCGACGCCGCGCCGACGAAGCTCTATGCGGGACCCTTCGTCCGCGTCGACGGGACGCTCGTCGCGTACAGGTCGTGGGGCACGCGAGGCACCCCGATCGTCCTCCTGAGCGGATTCATCGAGCCGTCCTGGGTGTGGACCGACGTCGGCCGGATCCTCGGCCGCACCCATCGCGTCTACGCGCTCGACCTGCCGCCGTTCGGGTTCTCCGAGCGCCGCGGTCCGTACACGCTCACGCACTGGACGCAGCTCGTCGAGGGTTTCGAGACGGCGCTCGGGATCGACCGTCCGCTCCTCGTCGGCCACTCGCTCGGCGCCGCGGTCGCGGTCTCGGCGGCCGTGCAGTCGCCGCGGCGGACGACCGGCATCGTGCTGCTCGACGGCGACGCGCTCCCGGGTGGCAGCGGGCCGGGCTTCCTGACCGATCTACTCGTTCCGCCGTGGTACACGAGCGCGTACCGCCTTGTCACCGGGTCGGACTGGATCTTCCGGCGCGGACTCAGGAGCGCGTGGGGAAGCGGGCCGCCGCCGTTCACGAACGCGTTCATCGACGCGTGGCAGGAGCCGTTCCGCGTGAGCGGCACCGCGGCCGCGTTCAGGTCGATGCTCGGCCACGGCATCCAGGGCGTGTCGGCCGGCACGCTCGCCCGCGTCGCCGTTCCGCGGCTCGTCGTTTGGGGCGCCGAGGACCACGTCGACTCCGTCGCGGCGGGACGGCGAACGGCCGGGATGCTCCACGCCCGGTTCGTCGAGATTCCCCTGGCCGGGCACCTGTCGATGCTCGCAGCGCCGAGAGCGGTCGCGCAGGCGATCCAGTCGCGGGCGGGGTAGCGGTCACACTACGATGGCGCCGTGACGAGTATCGCGGTGGCCAACATCAAGGGCGGCGTCGGCAAGACGACGACGTCCGTCTACCTCGCGGCCGCCGCCGCGGAGCGGGGGCATGACCCGGTCGTGCTCGTGGACGCCGACCGGCAGGCCTCCTCCGCCGAGTGGCACGAGGCGCGCTCCCTCGAGGGAGTGGAGGTGCTCGAGGCGCCGTCGGAGCGCACGTTGAAGCGCGCGATGGGGAGCGGGGACGGCGGCGTCGTCGTCGTCGACACGCCGCCCGGCGACCAGCGGCTCCTGCAGGCTGCCGTCGATGCGGCCGACGCGGTGGTCGTCCCGACCCGGGCCGGCGGCGTCGAGATCTCCCCGGCGCTCCTCACCCTGGAGCTCATCCCCTCGCGAACGCCGAAAGGCGTCGTCATTTGCGCGGCCCGGCTCGGCACGAACGACCTCGCCGAGACCATCAGCTGGTGGAGGTCGCAGTCCGTGCCGATCTGGGGCGTGATCCCGGAACGGGTCGGGATCGCCTCCGGCCCCGAGGGCCGTCTCTACCGGGAAGGCCTCAACGAGTACGACGCCGTCCTCCGGCGCGCGCTTCGCGGCAGGCGCTGAAGCAAGGTGGCGCTATCCGCAGGCTCAGCTTCAATGACCCGACCAATTCACGACCCCGATGATGGAGGTTCGTTGTGCCCCTGACTCAGACTCAGCTCGCGGACGAGGTCGCTCAGCGCGCTGGGGCCAGCCGCGCCGATGCCAAGCGGCTCCTCGCGGCGCTCGAGGAGGTCATTCTCGAGGAGATTTCGAACGCCGAGAAGGTCAAGATCGGAGGCGTCGTCCAGGTCGAGGTCCGCGTGCGAGCCGCGACGAAGGCGCGCCCGGGCCGGAATCCCGCGACCGGCGAGGAGATCACCATCTCCGCCAAGCCGGCCTCGGTGGTTGTGAAGGCCCGGCCGCTCGCGAAGGCGAAGGCGGCGGCGCCGTCGGTGCAGAAGGCGAAGCGCAAGCTCGGCTAGCGCGCCGCCCGACGGCTCCCGCTTGACGGGGCCGAGCAGCCGTGAGATATTCGTCGTGCCAAGTCCCTGTGGGCCCTCGGGTTCACGGGGACTAGGCATTTTTAGGCCGAATCGGCAAAGCCGATCCGGCCTTTTTTGTCGGGGCTAGCCGAAGGAGATCACGCTGCGGATGCCGTCCTGGGCCTCCATCAGCTCGAAGCCGCGGTTGATCTCGGCGAGCGTGAGCCGGTGCGAGAGGAACGCGTCGACGTCGATCTCGCCGTCGAGGTAGCGCTGCACGAGCTGGGGCACCTGGTCGCGTCCCTTGACGCCGCCGAAGGAGGAGCCGGCGATCCGGCGGCCGGTGATGAGGTAGCGCGGGATCACGTCGAGCGTCTCGCCTTTACCCGCGACGCCGCAGATGGTGGCCAGGCCCCAACCCATCCGGGCCGCCTCGACGGCCTGGCGCATCACAGCGACGAGGCCGGTCGCCTCGAAGGTGTAGTCGGCACCGAAGCCGCCGGTCATTTCGAGGATCGTCTGCACGGCGTCCGGGCCGCCGACGAGCGTGTCGGTCGCGCCCTGGCCGCGCGCGAGTACGAGCCGCTCCTCGGAGAGGTCGACGCAGACGATCCGCTCGGCGCCCTGAAGGCGGCAGCCGGCGACCGCGCCGAGCCCGACCATGCCGGCGCCGAAGACGACGCAGGTCGAGCCGGGTTGCACCTTTGCGGTGTTCATCGCCGCGCCGAGGCCGGTCGAGAGGCCGCACGCGAACAGGCACGCACGGTCGAGAGGCGCCTCCGGCGAGACGTTCGCGAGCGCGATCTCCGGCATCACCGTGTACTCCGCGAAGGTCGAGGTGCCCATGAAGTGGCGGATCGGCTCGCCGTCGCGAGAGAGCCGCGTCGTCCCGTCCGGGAGGTGGCCGAGGTTCTGCTGCTCGCGGATCGCGAGGCAGAGGTTCGTGCGCGGATCGCGACAGTGGACGCATTCGCGGCACTGCGGCGAGAAGAGCGTGACGACGTGGTCACCGGGCGCGACCGAGGCGACGTTCTCGCCGACCGCCTCGACGACGCCGGCGCCTTCGTGGCCGAGCACGGCCGGCGCGTAGCCAGACGGGTCGGCGCCCGACGCCGTGTAGAGGTCGGTGTGGCAGACGCCGCAGGCGACGAGCCGGACGAGGACCTCGCCCGCCTTCGGCTCCGCGAGGTCGAGCTCCTGGACCTCGAGCGGCCGGCCGAACTCCTCGAGCACCGCGGCGCGGATCTTCACGGCGCGATCCTACGCGGCTCTAGTACGACCGCGGCATCTTCAGCACGTGCTCACCGACGTACGCGAGGACGAGATTGTTCGATACCGGCGCGACCGAGTAGAGCCGCGTCTCACGGAACTTCCGCTCGACGTCGTACTCCGCCGCGAAGCCGTAGCCGCCGTATGTGTCCATGCAGGCGTTCGCCGCCGCCCAGGACGCTTCGGACGCGAGCAGCTTGGCCATGTTCGCCTCCGCGCCGCACGGCTCCCCCTGGTCGTACAGCCATGCAGCCTTGTGTCGCATCAGATCCGCCGCTTCGGCGGCGGCGTGCGCGCGTGCGATCGGGAACTGCACGCCCTGGTTCGACGCGATGGGCCGGTCGAACACGACGCGCTCCGAACCGTACGCGACCGCTTTCTCGATGAACCAGCGAGCGTCGCCGATGCACTCGGACGCGATCAGGATCCGCTCGGCGTTCCAGCCGTCGAGGATGTATCGGAAGCCCTTCCCCTCTTCGCCGATCAGGGCGCTCGCCGCTATCGCGACGTCGTCGAAGAAGATCTCGGTCGTCGCGTGGTTCATCATCGTCTTGATCGGGCGAATGTCGAGGCCCGCTCGTGCCGCATGCATGTCGACCAGGAACACGGAGAGGCCGTCGGTCTTGTTCTCCACGCGATCAGCGGAGGTCGTTCGGGCGAGCAGGATCATGAGATCCGAGTGCTCCGCGCGTGACGTCCAGATCTTCTGTCCACGGATGACGTAGCCGCCATCGGTCGGCGTCGCCGTCGTCTGGATCCTCGTCGTGTCCGATCCGGCGGACGGCTCGGTGACGGCGAACGCCTGCAGGCGAAGCTCTCCCGATGCGATCTTCGGCAGGTACTCCGACTTCTGTGCGGGGTTGCCGTGCCGCAGGACGATCCCCATCGTGTACATCTGCGCGTGGCACGCGCCGGAGTTGCAGCCGCTCGCGTTGATCGTCTCCATGATCACGGCGCCCGCGGCGATGCCGAGACCCGCGCCGCCGTATTCCTCGGGGATCAGCGCCGCGAGCCAGCCGCTCTCGGTGAGGGCGGCGACGAACTCGTCGGGGTATCCGTCCGGTTCGAGAGCCCGCCAGTACTCGCCCGGGTATCGCGCGCACAGCTCACCGACGGCGGCTCGGATCTCGACGAACTCCTGCGGTAGGTCGAACCTCATGTGACGGCCATGGAGGATTATCGCTCCGCCCATAGGAGTCGCACGAATCCGAGCGTGACGATGCGGCGTCGCCGACCGCTTGGTTGACCACGATTCGCTAACGTGGGCCACACGGGGCGTGGCGCAGCCTGGTTAGCGCGCCAGTCTGGGGGACTGGAGGTCCCGAGTTCGAATCTCGGCGCCCCGACTGAGAAGAGGCCGCTTCGGCGCCTCTTCCAATTCCGCCGCCGCGTCGTACCATGCATCGATGGCACGGCTCGGGGGGCTACGCGCACTCGTGCTGCGCGGACCGGTTGCATGGAGCCTGTTCGCCGCGTTGCCGGTGCTGCTGACGATCGCGTTCACGATCGGCGTTCACCACGAGCCGGCGTTCGACTTTCGCGCGCTCTGGCAGGCGGGCCGCGACGTCGCACACGGACGCGATCCGTATCCGACCGTCTCCGGCATCTCGCCGCTGCCGGGGATCGCGCACCAGGAGTTCATCTATCCCGCTGCCGTCGCAGTCGCGATGATCCCGCTTGGACTTCTGCCCTTCGGGCTCGCCGCCACGTTGTTCGTCGTCCTCCTCATCGTCGCGGTGGGCGCGACGCTGCGCATCCTCGGCGTCCGTGACTGGCGCTGCTACGGCGTCGCATTCTCGACCATCCCCGTGCTCGAGAGCTTCCGGCTCGGTGCGGTGACGCCGTTCCTCGCGCTCGGATTGGCCGGGATCTGGACGCTGCGCGATCGCCGGTGGAGCCTGCCGCTTCTCGTCTGCGGCGTCGTTCTGGCGAAGCTGTTCCTGTGGCCCGTATTCGTCTGGCTGCTCGTGACCGGGCGCCGGGGCGCCGCCGCCCGCGCCGCCCTGCTGGCGGTCGCCGTCGGCGGCGTGGGGTGGGCCGTCGTCGGGCTCGGCACGCTGTCCCGGTACCCGCACGTCCTCCAGCGGATGACCGACGTGCAGTACCGGAAGAGCTACGGCTTCGACGGGCTGCTGGCGTCGCTCGGAGCCGGCGGGACGGCGGCTCGCCTCGGCGTCGTGCTCGTCGCGGCCGGCGGGGCGGCCGCGATCGCTGTGACGGCCCGCCGTGCGCGGTCCCCCGAGCCGGCGTTCGCGCTCGCCGTCGTCGTCTCCCTCTTCGCCTCGCCGCTCGTGTGGCTCCACTACTACGCACTGCTGCTCGTGCCGATCGCGATCGCGTCCCCGGGCCTGTCGCTCCTCTGGGCGGTGCCGCTGCTCCTGTGGGCGACCCCCTATCCCGAGAGCGGCGGCTCGACGTGGCGCATTGCCCTGCCGATGGCGGTGGCGGTGCTCGCCCTCGTCCGCCCGCGCGGTGCCGGACGCCGCCTGCTTCCCCGGAGCCCGTCCCGGAGCGTGGCGCAGCCCGGTTAGGGAGCGTCGAGCACGAGCCGGTCGCCCGGCTCGATGCCGGCCGCCCCGCCGGCCGGCAGCTCCACCACCGACCGCGCGTGCCGCACCGACGCCGTCCGCCACGGCTTCAGACCGCGCACGATCTCGAGCACGCGGAGCTCCCGGTCACAGAAGACGGCGTCGATCGGGAAGCGCATGAAGAACATGTGAATCGAGCCCGTGCCGGGGAAGAGCATGCCCTCGCCGGGCTCGAGCCCGTCCCGGCCGAGGAGCCCCCGCATCCGCGCGACGGGCGAGCGCGCGACCTCGCAGCGCGCGCACACGACCGTCCCGTCGTCCCTCCTCAGCACACCGATGCGCATGCCGTCTCCGTCACCTCTTCGGGTGATCTTGCACGAAGAGCGAAAGAAACCGCCGGTGAGCTCGCTCTTACCGGCACATGTCACTGTCGACCGTGTACAAGCGGGTTCGCCGGAACGACGGACAGGTCCTCGTGCTCTTCGGGCTCGTGCTCACGGTCGTGCTGGGCGCAGCGGCATTCACGGTCGACGTCGGACGCGCGTATTTCGCCCAGCGCTCGCTGCAGGCATCCGCCGACGCTTCCGCACTCGCGGCCGCCCAGGCGCTCCCGAACACCGCGCAGGCGATCTCGCTCGGCGGCGAATACGGGGGAGGAGCCGGCGGCAGGAACGAAGTCGCCAGCCTGCCGGGCGTCGACGGCACGGTGACGCCCGAGTGCCTCGGCGGAGGCTGCGGCGCCTCCGAAAACGCCGTCGTCGTCACCCAGAGTACGCGCGTCAACACCATCTTCGCCCGCGTCATCGGCGTCGGCTCGATCGGCATCGGCGTCAAGGCGACGGCATGCGCCGGCGCGGGCGTCGCGTACCTCATCGACAACAACGCCACCTCCTGCACGAGCGGCGGCGGCGGTGGTGGCGGCGGTAGCACGAGCACGCCGACCACCACGACGTCCGGCACGACGACGACCGGCGCCACGACGACGACGGGGACCACGACCACGACGGGGACGACCACCACCGGCACGACGACGACGACCGGGACGACAACCACGACCGGGACGACCACCACGACCGGGACGACCACGACGACGACGCCGATCGTGCCCGGTCAGTGCACGCTCGGCTACCCGTACGTGAGCATGAACCCGTTGACGAGCGTCCTCTTCTCGGAGAGCACGGTGCTCCGCGCCTTCGCACCGGCGATCGCGACGGGCGCGAGCGACACGATCAAGGTCTGGTACAACGACGAGCACGCGCTCACGCTCGGCGTGCGCCAGATCGTCGTCAAGACGAGGACCGGCACGGCGACGACGA
>Ga0265338_10011442_pt1 | contig 10246 bp, 9 predicted proteins | sample 42126metaG_FD_193579 | JGI IMG/M metagenome (GOLD analysis project Ga0265338, IMG submission 193579) | Rhizosphere microbial communities from Carex aquatilis grown in University of Washington, Seatle, WA, United States - 4-21-26 metaG | ecosystem: Host-associated > Plants > Roots > Rhizosphere >... | reverse complement strand
AAATTCCTTTAATTGCCCTCGCCGCAGTGGCTTGAGCAGATACTCTACTTCGGCCCGGGCCGCGCCTGGGTTGATGCCCAGCCGAACCCGGATAAACCCGTCGGTTCCGATACTGGCGATCACCGACTCCATGCCGTGATGGCCGCCTGCCGACCCCGACGGCCGTATGCGTAACGACCCCCAGGGCAGATTGTGATCGTCGTAGACCACAATCAGGTTGCCCGGCCCCAATTCGTTCTTCTGGAGCAGCGGCGCTACCGCGTGGCCGCTCAGATTCATGTACGTCTGCGGTTTCGCGAGCAGGACCGCATGGTCTCCCAACAACGCCTGCCCGACCAGCGCCCCCGAATCCTTCCGTTTCACCTTCACCTTGCACTGATCGGCGACAAGGTCGATGACCATGAAGCCTAAGTTGTGAGGCGAAAGCGCGTACTCCGGATCCGGATTGCCCAAACCGGCTATCAGCCACGATACCATTCTTCAACCAAAGGGACGTTACTTCTTCTTCCCCTTGGCCTCGGGCTCCTTCTTGCCGCCCTTGGCATCTGGCGCCGCGCCTTCCTCGTCCTTCTTGCCCTTCTTGATGACTTCGGGCTCGGCAGCGGTGGCTCCCGCTTCGGGCGTAGCCGCAACTTCCGTAGCGGCCTCGGCCGGCTTCTCTTCCTCAACGATGCGCATCGCCACGACGTGAGCGATCACGTTCTCGGGCGCGCTCACCAGCTTCACCGTGGGGGGCATGGCGATATCGCCCGCGCGGATGCTCTGGCCCATCATCAACTCGGTCACATCCACCGTGAAGTGGCTGGGGATGTCCTCGGGAAGACACTCGACTTCGATTTCGCGCGTGACCAGCTCGAGCAGGCCGTCCTGCTGTTTCACGCCCTTGGCTTCGCCCTGCGTCAGGACGGGCACCGAGGCACGGAGGAGCTTGGTGAGGTCGATGCGCTTCAGATCCACGTGCAGCAGCGTGTCCTTCACCGGGTCGTACTGCCAATCGACGACCATCGCCGGCGTGGTGTCGCCGCTCTGGAAGTTCACATCGAAGATGGTATTGTGACCGGTCTTGCTGTGCATGATCCGCTCGACTTCTTTCGGACTGACAGCCACAGCCACCGGCTCCTTGAAGGCGCCATAGACAATCGCGGGGATGAGGCCGCGCACACGCAGCCGCCGCGATTCGTTCTTGCCGCGCAGCGTGCGCGGTTCCGCAACAATCGACTTCTCTCTTGCCATTCTCTAAACTCCTTTAGGTACCGGTTCGCAAGTCCGCCGTATGGACGTGGGTTGCGTCTACCGGGCAAACAAAAACAAGAAAACCATTCAGCCACGAATGAACACGAATGCACACGAATAAGAAAAAGGCCCCAGTCTCAGGCTTGTGTTTTATTCGTGTTTATTCGTGTTCATTCGTGGCCAAAATCTCTTTCCGTGTCTTTACACAAACAGCCTGCTGACGCTCGTCTCTTCGTGAATTGACTGGATGGCCCTGGCTAGAAGCGAGGCCACCGAGAGTGTCCGGATTTTCGGGCACTGGCGCGCTTCCTCGGCCAGGGGGATCGAGTTGGTCAGCACTACTTCTTGAATACTCGAACTCGTGATACGTTCTACGGCCGGGGGCGACAAGACAGCGTGCGTCGCGCAGGCCGTGACGCTCTTCGCTCCTGCTTTGAGCAGCGCCGCGGCTCCGTTGATCAGGGTGCCCGCCGTGTCGATCAGGTCGTCGACGATCATGCACTCGCAGCCTTCCACGTCGCCGATGATGTGGACCACTTCGGCCACGTTTACGTCGTCGCGGCGTTTGTCGAGGATGGCCAGCGGGACGTTCATGCGCTTGGCGAAGGCGCGCGCGCGTTCCACTCCGCCCGCATCCGGCGAGACGATGATGGTGTTCGGGGTCTGGCGGGCGCGCATGTGCTCGATCATCACGGGCATCGCGAAGAGGTGATCCACCGGAACGTCGAAGAAGCCCTGAATCTGGGCGGCGTGCAGGTCCAATGCCAGAATGCGGTCCGCTCCGGCGCGCTCAAGCAGCTTGGCCACGAGCTTTGCCGAGATCGGCACGCGCGGCTTGTCCTTGCGATCCTGGCGGGCGTAACCGTAATAGGGCAGCACGGCCGTGATACGGTCCGCCGAGGCGCGCCGGAGCGCGTCCATCATCAGGAGAAGCTCCATCAGGTTGCGGTCCACCGGCTTGCAGGTGGGCTGCACGACGAAGACGTCGGCCCCGCGAACGTTCTCCTGAATCTGCAGGTAGATCTCGCCGTCGGCGAAATTCTTCACCGAGGCGGCGCTCATCGGCAGCGCCAGAAACTCGCAAATCTCGCGCGCCAACGGAGCGTTGGCGTTGCCCGTGAATATCTTCACTCGCTCAGGATCCATCATGCGTACCGGCTTTGCGGCGGCCATACCTTATCCGCGAGATGCGCTCCCAGTTCGCGCCACCAGCGGGCGCGATAGGCGGCTCGGGTCACGAACCGCATCGGAAGCGCTTGCTCCTTTCCCAAAAGTTCACGCGCGCGGCGAACCTGCCCGCTATCGCGAAAGATGCCGAACAGCGCGGAACCACTCCCACTGAGCATAGCAGGGGTCGCACCGAGCCTTTCCAGTTGCCGTTTGAGCGCCTTCAGACGAGGAACCCTCTTGAAAACAACGGCCTCGAAGTCATTGCACCCCAGGCTTTCAGAGGGAGATCGATCTTGGTCCCAAACGTAAGACTGGAAAACACTTATGATACTTTGCGCGGACTCCAAAGTCAACTTGGGGCGAGCCAGGTCGCGGTACGCCCCCGCGGTCGAGACGTGGATTCCGGGGGTGACCAGCAGGCCGAAGGCCGCCAGGCGGTCGGCGAGCGGGTAGAGTTCGGTGCCGCGGCCCAAGCCCACCGCGGTCCCACCCAGCAGGAAGAACGGCACGTCGCTGCCGAGCGCCGCCGCCACATCCGTGAGCTCCGCCAGCGGCAGCGTCTTCCCGGCGAGCACCGGAAGCGCCAGCAGCACCGCCGCGGCGTCGCTCGATCCGCCGCCCAGACCCGCTCCCATGGGGATCCGTTTTTTGAGATGCATCTCGACCCGGCCCGCCGTCCGCATCGCGTCGAGCGCCAGCGCCGCCGCCCGTTCCATGATGTTGCCGCCCGGAATTTCGACGTCCGCCGTCACGGAGATGGCGGTGCGCCGTGCAGGCGTAAACGCGATGTCGATGGTATCGGCCAGGGAGACGGTCTGGAAAACAGTGCGCAATTCGTGGAAGTCGTCGTCTCGCCGGCCGAGCACGCGCAGATCGAGGTTCACCTTCGCCAGGGCCCGCACGCGCGCACTTCGCGCCGTCATGTTCACTTCTCGTAGGCCAACAGCGAGAACACGTCGTAGCCCTCGAGCTTCGCGCGGCCGTTGAGGAACAGGAGTTCGATCACGAAGGCGATGCCGGCGACGCGTCCGCCCACGCTCTCCACCAACTGCGCGGCGGCGCGCGCGGTCCCGCCGGTGGCCAGCAGGTCGTCCACGATCAGCACGGTCTCGCCGGGGCGGACGGCGTCGCGGTGGATCTCCAGGCTATCGGTGCCGTACTCGAGATCGTAGCGGACGCTGGCGGTGGCGGCCGGCAGCTTCTTGGGTTTGCGGACCGGAATGAAACCGGTTCCGAGCGCGTAGGCCAGGGCAGGGCCGAAGATGAAGCCGCGCGCCTCGATTCCCAGGACCACGTCGATGCGGGCGTGCTCGTAGTGCGCCTTCAGCCCGTCGATCACGGCGCGGAAGCCGTCTTTGTCCTTCAGCAGCGTCGTGATGTCGTAGAAGAGGATGCCCGGCTTGGGGAAGTCCGGCACCTCGCGAATCAGTTTCTTTAAGTCGGGAACAGCCAGAAGTTCACTCATGAAAAGTACTCGATACGGAATCCGCTCAAATCCTGGACGGCCGCCTCCAGCTCCTTTACGCCGTGTACGTCGGCGCCGCGCGGGCCTCTCCACAGGTAGCCGACCAGCGCGGAGAGCTGATCGGAGGTGCCCACGGCATACACCTCCACGCTCCCGTCGTCGAGATTGCGCGCGTAGCCGACGACGCCCACCTCCTCCGCCACGCCCTCGGCGAAGTACCGGAAGCCCACGCCCTGCACCCGGCCGTGGATCACGTACTTCTTAGCCATCACGGGCCCGGGCTTTTTCGGTGGAGGCATAAAGTCTATCGTAGCTCAGTGGGGCAGGCGTCCACGCCTGCAGCGGGTCTCTAGACCCGCTTGGAAGGCCCCACACTACTTCGCCGGCTGTTCCTTCGTCTTGTCGTCGGGCAGCGCGTCGGGCGTGTCAAACGTGATGGTGGCCTCGGCGCCGAACTTGCGATACAGCCGGAACTCGACCTCGTTCTTCGAGAGGTACCGCCCTTCGCGCAACGTCACCACAGCCCTGAGCGGGAGGAGAAACTCATGGCCGCTGATCGAAGTCAGATCGTAGTCCAGCGTGTCCTGAGCCTGCTGGAGGGGGAAGGTGGGAGGCAGGTCGGCCACCAGGCTGATCCGCACCACGGCCAGCAGATCGCGGTCTACGAAAACCAGGCCATGGTAGCCGGGCACGGTTTGTTCAGACCCATGCTCGCCCTTGTATCCCACGCTCCACTTCGAACGCGGTTGATCGACCCGGTAGGAATAGACATACGCGCGGCGGCCGCGCAGCGTGGCCCAGCGCTCCCAGTGGAAGTCGGCCTCGGTCTCTCGATCGAAGATCTCTTTCATCATGCTGCCGAACTCGCCGGCCGAAGTCGTGCCGCCCACCGATTCATACGCCACGTTGGTCACCGCGTGGTTGTTCACCATCACCAGCTTGTAATCCTCTTTGTGGTTGACGTAGCTCACGCGGGAGGTCAAGGTATCGGTCAGCGCCCAGAATTCCATGCCGTGCGGGTCCACGTAGCGGCGGGTAACCTGGGTGCACAGGAAGTCGGGCAGCGACTTGGTGTAGTTCATCGCGTAGTCGCGAGCCTGCTCGATGACCTTGTTCTGCTCTGCCTCGCTGGGCGGCGGGATGGGCGGCGGAGGCGTCGGCGTGGGCGTAGGTTGGGGAGGCGCGGAGAGCGTCTGCGAGGCCTCGCGAAGGGTCTTCAGCGCCTCCACGGTTTTGGGCCCGGCGCCATCGGACTGCAGTTCTTCGATGGTGAGGTCATCGAGCCGCTGGGTCAGAGTAATGGTGCCGAGATAGGACGCCACCTGCCGGTCCGGCTGCTTCAGTTGGATCGCGGAGCGGATGAAACTGGCCAACTGCTCCACCGTCAGTTTCGTCGCGGCGGACACGCACAGAGACGCTCCGAGCAGCAGGAGCGCCACTCTCAATCGCATACGACTTCATTGTCGCACGGGGGTGCTCGTCGCCCGTCGCACGAATCTACAAAAGAATCTGGGGACATCCCGACTCCCACAGACGCACTAGATCCCCATCAACGAACCCCAAGGGTGTCCCCAAGATTCTTTTGCCCAACGGATACACCCCCGCGTGGGCCAGGATCTTCCGCTTCCCCGCCCGAGCCAGCCTCTTCCGCGCATGTGGGCTGGTTCGGCTTCGCACCGAGGCGCATGCCGCGCGCGTCAGCAAGCGGACGGGCGCGGCTGCGGCAAAGTCCGCTCCCTCACGGTCGCGGAGCGGTGCTGGCGGTTACTTCTTGGTCTTGTCGTCCGGCGGCGCGTCGGGCGTGTCGAAGGTGATGGTGGCTTCGCCGGTGAATTTACGATAGAGGCGAAACTCGACTTCGTTCTTCGAGTGGTGGCTGCCTTCCCGCATCTGGACGACAGCACGGAGAGGCAGGAGGTACTCGTGGCCGCTGATCGAGGCGAGATCGTAGTCCAGGGTATCTTCCACCTGCTGGATCGGGAAGTCGGTGGGCAGTTCCGCGACCAGCGTGATCCGCACCACCGCCAGCATCTCGCGATCCACATAAACCAGCCCGTGGTAGGCGGGCACGGTCTCGGCGGTCGGCTTGTCGGCGGTGCCGTGGCCCGAGGCGACGTGCCAGCCCGAGCGCGCCTGGGCGACCTGATAGGAGTACACGTACGCGCGACGGCCGCGCAACGTCGCCCATCGCTCCCAGCGGAAGCTGGCCTCGGTCTTGGGATCAAAAATCCCTGCCATCATGCTGCCAAACTCGCCCGCCGAGTTGGCGCCTCCCACCGACCAGATGGACGAGTTGAGGACCGACTTGCCGTCCCTGGTCATCAGCTTGTAGTCTTCCTTGTGGTCCACATAGCTCACGTGGGCGGTGAGCGTGTCCTCCAGGCCCCACGACTGGGCGCCGCGCGGGTCGACGTACCGCCGCGTCACCTGGGTGCACAGGAAATCGGGCAGCGACTTGGTGTAGTTCATGGCGTAGTCGCGCGCCTGCTCGACCACTTTGCCCTGCTCCTCCGCGCCCGGCGGATCCAGCGGCGCGGCGGGCGGCGGCGTGGGCGTGGGTTGGGCCGGAGCGGCCAGATCCTTCGAAGCAGTCCGGAGGGCCTTCAGCGCTTCGAGGGTCTTGGGACCGGCGCCCAGAGCATGCAGCTCGTCGATGGTGCGGTCATCGAGCCGCTCGGAGAGAGTGACCGTGGATAAATACTCGGCAACCGATTTGTCGGGTTGCTTCTGCTGAATTGAGGAACGTACGAAGCCGACCAACTGCTCTACGGTCAGCTTCGTCGCCGCGGACAACCACAAACACGCCCCGAGCAGCAGGAGCGCCGCTTTCCATCGCATAGACCTTCATTGTTACATGTCAGCGTTGCTTCGCCTGCAGCCGCTCGATCGACTGCCGCACCGCTTCCAGATCGGGCCTGACGCGCAGGACTGCCGTGTATTCGGCGATGGCGTCGGCGCGACGCCCGGGAATCGCCGCGAGAGCGTCCGCAAGGTTGATGCGCGCCTGCAGGTAGTCCGGCTGTAGTCGCAGCGCCGTCTGGTATTCGGCGATGGCCTCCGGCAGACGGCCCGGGATCCGCGCGAGCGCCATTCCCAAAATGCTGTGCGCCTCCGGATCGTTGGGCAGGATGCGCACGGCCGCCCGAAATTCCTCGACGGCCTCCGGCATCCGTCCCGACATGGCCAGCGCGTCACCCAGGCTCCGGTGCGCCGGCGCGTAATCCGGCTGAGCACGCAGGGCGGCCTGAAACTCGGCGAGCGCGTCCGCCGCGCGTCCCGGCATTTGCATGAGGGCGAGGCCGAGGTTATTGTGGGCGTCGGCGAAATCGGGCCGGATGCGCAGGGCAGCCTGAAATTCGGCCATGCCGTCGGCTGCCCGGCCCGGCGTCTGAGCGAGAGCGGTGCCCAGGTTGTTGTGGGCTTCGGCGAAATCCGGTTTCAAACGCACCGCGGTCTCGAATTCCGCGAGGGCATCCGGCAGCTTGCCCGGCAGTTGCGCGAAGGCGCGGCCCAGATCGTTGTGCGTCTCGGCATTGGCGGGGTCGAGACGCAACGCGGCCTGCAACTCGGCTATGGCCTCCGCCGTGCGCCCGGGAAAAAGCAACAGGGTGTGCGCCAGGGCGATGTGCACGCGGGGCTCGTTCGGTTTCAACCGGACGGCCGCCTGCTGCTCAGCGATGGCGTCCGCCGCGTGTCCCGGCATTTGCGCGAGGACCAGGCCCAGGTTATTGCGGGCTTCGGAGTAATCGGGCTGGATGCGCAGGGCAGCCTGGAATTCAGAGACGGCGTCGGCCGACCGGCCTGTTTGCGAGAAAGCGCTGCCCAGGTTGTTGTGGGCCTCGGCGGAATCGGGTTTCAAACGCAAGGCGGCTTGGTATTCGGCCATGGCTTCGGGCAGGCGGCCGGGCGTTTCCGCCAGAGCGAGGCCCAGATTGTTGTGGGCCATCCAACTCTCCGGATTGCGCGCGAGCGTCGTGCGCCAGAGCGTTTCCACATCGCGGTACATCCCGCTCTGCTGCCACGTCAGGGCGCCCAGGGCCAGGAGCAGGGCGGCAGCGGCGGCCCCCGCCTTGGGGATTCTCAGCCTTTGGACCACGACACAGAAGGGGACGATCAGAGCGAGACTGGCCAGATATTGGAAGTGGTCCGCCACGAACGAGTACACAAACGGAAACGCGTTCAGGAATCCCAGCGCCGGGAAGAGGGTCCCGGTAAAGAGCAGCAGGGCGGCCAGCGGGCCGCGGCGACGGCGGGCCAGCTTCGCCAGCACTACCGCGAGCGCGAGGATCGCGAGCGGGTAGAGGTATTGCCACCAGACGGCCGGGTCGATTGTCCAGCGCGGGTAGCTGAAGGTCAGGTTGACGGGCCAGATCAGCTTGCCGGCGTAAAAGCAAACGGCTCTCGCGGCCACGAGGAGGCGCTCGATGGGAGTCAGCGTGAAACCCGCGCCTTGCGCTCCGATGAAAGTCCGCTCGACCCAGGCGGTGAACAGACCGGCGGAGGCGCCCAGCACAAACCACGGCACCAGCGGCCTGACATCGCGCCGCCAGTCGAGGCGGCCGCGCTGCCACCAGAAGATGACCAGCAAAGCCGCGGGAAGAGTTGCGGTCACAGTCTTGCTGAGCAGGGCCAGTACGAACAGGCCCAGCGCCCAGAAGTAGGACGAGCGGCGGCGAGTGTGATCGAATCCCAGGTAGACCAGTGCGGAGGCGAGGTAGAAGACCGCCGAGAGGGTGCTCTTCTGTTCCGAGATCCAGGCGACGGCCTCGACCGAAACCGGATGCAGAGCGAAAACGAGCCCGGCGAGCCAGGCTCCCGGCAATGCCAGACGCCGCACGATGAGCACCACCAGACAGGCCGCCAAGGCGTGCTCGGCCAGGTTGGCCAGGTGGTAACCCAGGACGGCGTCGCCCCAGAGGCGGTGCTCGAGCCAGAACGCGCTGTGCAGGAGCGGATAGTATTGCTGGGTTGCGCCGAGCGAGAACCAGATGCGCCAGAGTCCGTGCAGGGATTGGAGGGCAGGGGGCGTCACGTGGGCGGCATCGTCCCAGAGCAGACCGCCGCGAAGGGCGGGCCAATAGGCGGCCAGGACGGCGGCGAAGACGGCCAGCCAGGGCCATGCGGCGGCCCAGGGCGACGCCGCGATTCGGACGAGTGGCGGGCGAGGCGTTGTGGAGGATGGCGCAGGGCCCGGAGCGGCGGCCCGCTGAGAACGACGGTCGTGTTCACGCGGCTGACGCCGCCCGGATCGCATAGTCTACTGGTGGTCGCAGCGCCTGGGTACCGGGCCAGTATAACAAATGGGGGACGGAAACCCGCCGGCCTTTCGTCGGGCTTCAGCCCTTGACGGCAGTGACGGTGTCGTTCAACGCCGCCAACACGATTCCGGGGTCCTTCGAGGCAATCGCGGCGCCAAGGCCGACCAGCGACGTGGCTACCGTCAGCACCTTGCGCACATCACCGAGATGGGCCACAGCGTCGTTCACGCCGGCGGTAATGCCGGTGAGATGCGACAGCGCGTCCTTCAGATCATCGAGCGACAGCCGGATCGCCACGGCAGTCAGGTGGTCCACTTCGTCGCCGAGTTGATTGGCAAGCGTTCGCAGGCCGTCGCGCTGAGCCTGAGTCAGGGTATCAAAGAAAGTGTTGCGGAACTCACCCACGGCTATCTTCAGCTTCAGGGCTTGGTCTGCCAGCGCGTCGATCAGATTGGGTGTCATGTCGGCCACGACAGCCTCCTTACAAAGCTGCGGCTTGAAAGCTCTTCACCAGCGACTGGATGGACGCGGTGTAACTCCCCAGTTCTTTGATCAGATCCTTCGCGGACCACTGGCCGGCACGAGACGCAAGTTCGTGGTGGCCGTCCCGGACCTTCTCCAGCGCCTTCTGAAAATCTACCGCCGCGGCCCTTCTCTTCTGGAGCGCCGCCAGATCGGACCTCCAGTGCCTCTGCAACAAGAGCGCAACCGCGTCGTCGCCCTTGGTGGTTCGCATGGCATCGATGTACCGGTTCTTCAGGGTGTCCAGCTCGTTGTCAAGATCGCGGACATAATCGACGCCGACGATCCTGCCAAGAGCGTCGGTGAGCGTGGCCACGTCTTTGTCGGCCGCCTTCACCGCATCGGCGAGCTTCTTCCTCTGATATCCCGAGGCGACGGCATCGGCCAGGAACTTGGCTAGTCCCTTGACCGCATCGGTGGCAGGAGCGGGAAACTTCGCCGCCGTTTGTAGCTTGCTGGCGACGCCATCGATTTCCTTGTCATAAGTGACAACCTCGTCGGATGCAAGGCTGTTGAGCGCGTTGAAGTAGTTTGTCAGTACCTTCATGGCGCCCAGAAGGCCCGGCGTCAAATCCGAGTCCTCTTTGCACGCGACCTT
>Ga0265338_10011441_pt1 | contig 10246 bp, 11 predicted proteins | sample 42126metaG_FD_193579 | JGI IMG/M metagenome (GOLD analysis project Ga0265338, IMG submission 193579) | Rhizosphere microbial communities from Carex aquatilis grown in University of Washington, Seatle, WA, United States - 4-21-26 metaG | ecosystem: Host-associated > Plants > Roots > Rhizosphere... | reverse complement strand
ATATAATATATTATTAGGCTGTAGTTTATTGCAGTGTTGTAATAGAATTGTTGCACCTATTATACGTTTATCCATTTCATAAAATGAGAAAAGTTATGCGGTGAGACGTTGCGTGCAACGTCTCTACAGAAGGTTGTTTTGATATTGGTAATGGATTCAATCATTTTGATACATAATAGTCTATGTTTTCAATTAACGTATCACGTTTTGTAAAGACGTTGCATGCAACGTCTCACCGCATAACTAATAATTGAAAAATAAAAATTTAAAAAAATTGATCTTAATTAGACGTTCAACTTTTTAAAATTGCAATGACTTAGTAGAATAGGTAAAAAGAGAGAATAACCTTATTACCTTATAGTTTAAAATATAGTATCTTACCTAATGCGTAATCTAGGATTATAGAAGTAGTGTTGACCGAAATACAAAAATTACTACTTTAGTGAAATATTTCAAACCTCACTTGTCTTATTAATTGAATTAAGAGGATTTTGATACGATACAATTAAACCAATGACAATGGTGAAAATAACATTACTGTTGTTACAATTTAAATAGTAATACAATTTAAACATCAGAATATGATATTTGATCCTGAATTTAAGAAAGCATTGCAATTGCTTCCGGTTGCTGAAAAAGATAAGCTGATTTTAAGGCTTCTTAAGCATGATTTGAATTTAGCAAATAAACTCCGGTTTGAATTGGTTGATACCGATTCGGTATTAGATAAAAGAAATCAACTCAAAGTAATTATCAAAAAAGAAATAGAATCAGCTACCAAACGTTATTATTCGGCCGGATATTTATTTATGGATATTCGAGATATTAGCGGTAAAATAAATGAGCATGTTTCCATAACGAAAGACAAGTTTGGCGAAATCAGTTTACAATGCCTTCTGTTGCGTCAAATGCTTGAACTGAACAACCATGGTATTGAATCGGAAACTTATGGAAAGGCATATTCTTTATGTATTTACATTGTAGCACGAGTATATAAAATTCTAATGCTAATACAAAAACAACATGAAGATATGCATATTGAATTTCAAGAAGATATTGAAGCAATTGGTATGCTAATAGGCAAGAACGATCATTTAATGAGAACTGCTATCAATAATGGTCTAGACGTAAATTGGCTTATACAGTTCAATATTCCCAAAGACATAGCTGCTATTCATAAAAACGTAAGAGCACAGTGATTTTTGAAATAAACGATACTATTCTTTTTGATACGTTGAACGGTAAATAATGGTAATACCCTTATAACATCTCTTCTTATTTCAAAAACGCTTTCAATTTCGATTTTATCATTTCCAAATCCGACATTATATTTCTAACAATCTTGTTAGTACTATCGCAGCTAAAGTTGGAGTATGCAATTGTTATTAAAGTAATTCCATTTTTCGGTAATTCTTCGGCACGTCGTTGATCGTATATTTTACGTTGCTCACCACGACTGATGCCATTGATTGTTTGTTCATTTACATCGGCAGATCCGGGAGCGTACATTACCAAGTATTCAACAACCAGATTGAGACTTTCGTAATATGCATTGACCGGTAATTGCGTTCTTGTTTTACCATCTTTGTGAAGATCGCCAAGGAGGAAATCGAAACGTTTTTGTCGTTCAGCCTTTTCTCCTAAAACGGTATCACACAAATCGATTACATAGGTTTCATCACTTTCCAAACGTTTCTTTAATGCTATCTCTTTTTGGGTGAGAACACTTTCTTTTTCAGTTATAATTTGAGGAATAACTGCTGCAGATGGAACAAAATACCAGTTTGTGTTTTTATCTATTCGTTCGGCAAAAACGAATGGAATACTTTGTAGATTATCTGCTCTGTCTAAATCGCGTAAAATCTCGCGTATTGGTAAACCGTGTTTTTCGTCCTTCCTAAAAATGCCGGCATCGATAAAATGAGGCATTAAGTCTTTTGCACGTACTTTTATTATTGTTGCGTTATGTTCGAAATATGCTTGAATTACTGAGTTTATTTTTGTTATTATTGTTTGGTCTGCCATTGTTTTCATTTTTTTATGATGGATACCTTTTGCATACTTCCCTTCTTTGACAATCGAAGTATTGATGCTGCTGTTAAAAGAAGAAAGCTTTACTGAGCATGATATTCAATGCAAATTAAAGCTTTTCTTTTTTCATTTTACGTTCTATATTATAGAATCTTTTTTTGCCACAAAGGCACTAAGACAGAAAGGAACACAAAGTTTAACAAGTGTTTTTTTGAAAATGATATTACAAAAGACAAAGGCTCGTTTTATGATAAACTCAAAATGAATACAACAGAAGCTTTGTGTTTCTTTCAGACTTAGTGCCTAATTTAAATTCCAACGGAACGAAACAAACTCCTATTGTTTATGCTTTATTTCTATAAGCTCTTACCGTAAGTGGAGCAAAAATACAAAGTATAACAAGTCCTCCTATAACCGATAACCAGAAATCCTGAGTTATAACTCCATGATTAATGATTTCACGAATAGCAGAAACTAAATGCGAAACAGGATTTATTTTTGCAAACCATTTAAGAACTGAAGGTAACGTTTCTACCGGAACATACGCGTTCGATAAAAATGTAAGCGGAAAGAGTATCATCATTGAAATACCCTGTACTCCAGCCGCACTTCTCCCTACTACACCTGCCAAAGCAAATATCCAACTTACGCACCATGCAAATGCAATTACAAGAACGCTTACTAAAAGTATACCGGGGAAACCGGTTTCGGGTCTATATCCCATAATATATCCTGTCGCAAAAGTGAGAATAGTAACCAACGCATAGCGAATGGTATCGGCAAGCAAAGCTCCGGCCAAGGGTGCTATACGTGCAATGGGCATTGATTTGTATCGATCGAAAACTCCTTTTTCCATATCTTCGCGGAGTTGAACACCAATAGTAACTGCTCCTGTAAGAATGGATTGAACCAATATTCCCGGGATGAGCAAGGGAAGGTAATTGTGTACATTTCCGGAAATAGCTCCACCGAAAAGGTAACCAAACATCAGAGTGAATAAAATGGGTTGAAGCGTTACATCGATTAACTGTTCGGGGGTACGACGCACTTTCAATAATCCACGATATGCCATGATTAACGATTGACGTATTGTTTGTTTGATTCCTGTTTGATTTAAAAGTGCCGATTGTGATATATCGTTTGAATGTTTCATCTTTCTGATTTAATTATTGTTAGTAGCTATTGATAAATTACTTTCCACGTCATTTTTATCGGTTTCATGCCCGGTAATTGCCATAAATACTTCGTCTAAAGTAGGAGTCTTAACACTTACTTCAGAGAGTTGAATATTTCTATTTCGTAAAGCTAATAGCACATCGGTAATAAGTTCGGGATCGGACAAGGGAGCTGTTAAAATTCCTTCACTCGAAAAGTGTCCTTCTACTAAAAGTAGCGATTGAATAACTTGTTTTGCGTTTTCGTATTCAGATTTATCGTTCAGTTTTAGCTCAAGAGTAGCTGCGCCTATTGATGCTTTTAGCTGCGAAGGTGTTCCGTGAGCAATTACTTTACCTCGATCTATTACAGCTATACGATCGGCCAGTTGATCGGCCTCGTCGAGATATTGTGTGGTGAGAATCACCGTAGAACCGTCGGATACCAAGCTGCGAATTGTATTCCACATTTGTATTCTTGTTCTTGGATCCAATCCGGTAGTTGGTTCATCTAAAAATATTAACGGAGGTTTCGAAATAAGGCTGGCTGCCAAATCAAGCCGACGACGCATACCTCCCGAGAACTTTGCTAACGGTCTTGTTGCAGCTTCCGATAAGCCGAATTCTTCTAACAATTCGGCTGTTTTTCTTCGTGCATCGCTTCTACTTAAACCGAGCAATCGGGAAAATATATACAGATTTTCGTTAGCCGATAATTTTTCGTCAACCGAAGCATACTGACCCGTAAGACCTATCAATTGTCTAACGATTTGTGCTTCTTTGATTATATCATGACCGAAAATTTCTGCAGAGCCTTTATCAGGTTTCATCAAAGTAGATAATATTCGAATAGCTGTTGTTTTACCGGCTCCATTTGGTCCCAACACTCCGTAAATTGTTCCTGTAGGAATTTTTAAATCAATACCGTCTACAGCACGATTATCACCAAAGTGTTTCACCAGACCACTTACTTCAACTGCCATTGAAGGATTGTTTGTATTCAAAAGTTTTTGATGCATAAATGGTAAGTATTTTTAGGTTATTATTAAATTTCGAGTCAAAGGTCGATACTAATAACCTTCCTGCTAATACTTATTCGGCAAGCATTCTTATTTCATCGGTAAAGTAATTTTTCTTTCGTTTTACTCTAATGTACGTTTACCGGTATTTTAAACCTTTTTCTATAACTGCATAGTTCATTTGTTAAATCGTTTCTTTTGAGTGATGTTATAGTTTAGAATGATTCGATTTTAAAGAACTTATAGTGAACAGCTCAATATAAATATACACAATACGGGATTGTAACCTAAGGACTGAAAGATTAATTGTATTACACCCTTTATGAAAGGGAAAAAGGTAGTAAAGGTTTAATGGAATATGTCTATTGACTTAAGATATCTTATTTCTTTTATATCATACAAAAATAATCCAATGATATATTTTACTAAAGTCATTTTAAAAAGAAAATGTTCGATCTTTAGGATACATCTTCTCGTATTGAAGTTTAATGAATAAAGCTGCGTTAGATTTTTCTATTTTTAGTAATCAACGAATAAAGATATTTGCTTTTCTTATTTCATGTATCTTTAATTATTCAAATAGATCCAATTTTTATATAAATAAGCATTAAAAAAAATACTGTTGTCCGATAAAAATACATTTTATTCCAAATTTTAATCAATTTTAGAATATCGTTCATTCAAAACCAAGTGATATTTTTCTTGAAAATCATGAGGTAAGAATGATTGTTTAAGCAATGCATTAGCCTTTTCTTTTTTTGAGATAAAGCTTGTGAATGTACGCTCAATTTGTTTATCGGAAAGTCCCATTCCTTTTCCAAATGCAATAAATTGTAGTTTCGTAAGCTTGCTTTTTTTACCTCCAAGCGTTAATGCTAATTCTTCAGTATCATCGGGTAAAAGAATTGCAACATTCAACAAATCGTATGCTGGAGCTAATTTCCAACCAATGCCGGAATGAATAAGTGAGAAATTCTTTAGATGCATATCATTATTCCCCGTTAGAAAACTAAACAAGGTAAGTTCAAATAAAGTATGTGCATCGAGCAAAGTATTCGATGAATACAAAAGAACCGCTTTCCCTACCTTTTCCATTGAACTTTTATATTTATCAAAGGCTTCGAGAATTTGAAACATATCAAGCATATGGATTTTTTCTCCTTTTACTGTTCTATCAATTCGTTTGGTGATGTACGATAGTTCGCCCGACTGTAATCTAATTAAAGACGATGGAACAACTGGTATACCAAATAATTCAGCCATTCGCATTGTTACATGTTCATTTTCTGGCATGTGGGGATATTCGGTTGTTGCAGGTTTAAAAATATAATTTCCTCCTAAAGCTCCTACAACAGTTAATCGAGTATGAGGGCTATTCTGTGTCTTTTTTAGTATTGAAAATGATAGTTTGGCTTGAACTCCCGGAACACTGACACTTTGTGCAACGACCTCTTTTGCTAAATCAATTATTTCTATTAAAGAATATGGCAATAAAGGAGCTTCTGTTGAACCAAAAAACTGTTTTGCACAACTATCATGAAAGTCTTTCTCATTTCCTGTTTCCTTGTAACAATATAAGCATTTAGACATTATTCACCTCCTTGGGTTCTACCGATAAAGCTCCAATACAATTCTTGCAACAAGCCAACAACAACCCCATTCTATCATTTTGAGTGATCTTCCAACTTTTGGTTGCAATATCTAATAACCAACCTTCGGGAATTAATCCTTCAAAGACTGAAAACAATCTGTTGCTTTTGTATGGTTCTGCTGTTACGGGCATTGTAAAAGATATAAACTGATTTGGATATTTATCAATATAATGCGAATCGTATGTAAAAAGATATTCGCCATCTTCGGTTTCTAGTAATTCACCAGCAATATCTTTATTATAATAGATGTTTGCTTTTCTCATCTTACAGTTCTTTAGAATTTATAGGAGCTAATTCATGCCCAAACATTGCAAGAACATGATTTACTTTATCCAAACTAAGATTTGTTTTGCCTTGTTCAATTTTACGAACCACAGTCAATGCCACACCAGCTTTTTGAGCAAACTGTTCTTGTGTCATATTTACAAGTTTTCGACGTTGTTTAACGAATTCTGCTATGTTCATTTTATATGTATTTAAATATAATGATTCAAATATACATAATATTATACGCAAATACATATATTAATAAATATTTTAGATACAATATATGTATTTGCATATAGACTACAATGGAGAATGGAGAATGGTAAATTATGAATGATAAAGCTCTGTTCGGCGAAGGTTCTACCTTCGTCGCTAATATTTTTTCAGGCTCTGCCTAAATATTCTACTCCCCAACTTTTCATCTTGACCCCTTTTCATCTTGACCCTTTCTTTGTCTTGTTCCAAAAAGTTTCCGAAAGCTATAAAACAAAAAAGGCCTACATTTCTGTAAGCCTTTTCTTTGTGGGAGTTGAGGGGCTCGAACCCCCGACCCTCTGCTTGTAAGGCATTACACCTATATTTATTGTTGATTATTTTTATTTATTAAAGTGTCTTATTATCAGTATTTTACATTTTTCAATATTTTTTTATTTTTGGATATTTATTGATAATTTGTACATTTGTTTAAACCATGTTTAAACCAGGATTTAAAACTATGAATAATAATTCATCAATAAAAGTAATTTTATTTACTTCAAAAGTACTTAAAAATGGAGAGTCTCCAATCATGCTTCGAGTTATTAAAGACAGAAAATCAAAATACATTTCAATTGGTCATTCTTGCTCATTGAAACTTTGGGATGTTAAAAGTCAAAGACCAAAGAATAGTCATCCAAATAAAAGAATGCTCGACATTTTAATTGAGACGAAACTTAATGAAGCTCAGAAATCCCTACTCGATTTAGAAATAAATCAACAAAACTTTACAATCGAAACCGTTACTCAAAAAATCAGAAAAACGAACGTTAATATTAATGTTTATGAATTTATTGATGGTATTGTTACTCAGAAGAAGAAAGAAAACAAGCTTGGAAATGCAGCAGTATATAAGCAAACCAGAACAATGCTACATAATTTCATAAAAAAGGATGAATTGTATTTTACAGATATTACTGCTTCTTTCCTTAATAAATATGAGAGTTTCTTTAGAATGAAGGGAACTAAAGAAATATCTATTTCACAATATATGCGAACATTAAGAGCTATTTATAATTTAGCGATTATTGAAGGTTATAGTACAAAAGATATATATCCATTTAAAGATTATAATATTTCAAAACTGAGCACGAAAACCGTAAAAAGAGCAATATCAAAAGAGGACATTGGAAAAATTATAAAATTAAAACTTGATCCCGATACCCGACTTTCAGATTCTAAAAATTATTTTGTTTTCAGTTATTTCACGATGGGAACAAATTTCACAGATCTTGCGATGTTAAAATGGTCAAACATTAAAAATGATCGATTAAAATATATACGAGCAAAAACGAATAAACCTTATGATGTTGGATTATTACCTCCAGCACTCGAAATCCTAAAATATTATAAAAAGCAAAACAACAGTAGTGAATACATTTTCCCGATACTTTCGGAATTTCATGATTCAGCACTTCGTGTCAAAAACAGAATTCACAAAGTCATTAAACAAACAAATGATGATTTAAAAGAAATTGCACTTAAAGCTAAAATAGATGTTAATTTAACAACTTATGTTGCTCGTCATACGTACGCAACTGTTTTAAAACATAGTGGAGTTTCAACATCCGTTATAAGTGAAGCATTAGGACACGATAGTGAAAAAACTACTCAGATTTATCTTGATAGTTTTCAAAATGATGTACTTGATGAAGCAAATAAGAACCTTTTATGATAAAATTTAGAACTTTAAACCCAAAGATATGATACAAATTGAAACGGAATCAAACCACCTTCTTGAATTAAATATAGGTACAATTTTAGGACTCGACTTTGTCGAAAATAATAACAAAATATCAGAGATATTGAAGATAACTACCATGGCTCTTATCTATGATAAACAAATTAATATTGATTTAGAAACATTTTTGAAAGCCAATAAAATAGAGCATTTTGAAGATATTGTTAAAATGTATCCAGCAAATTATTACAACAACAAACGGAAATTAGATTTAAATAAAAAATATAAAACATATAATTTTTGGATTGAAGAATATATTACACCTAATGATTTAGGTTACGATTTTTTCTTTGCATATAAGTTAAAGCAAATGAATCTTTTAAAAATAGATGCTTTTCTTAATTATCAATTAGAAAAATACTTTGATGACGATGCACAAGAATTTAATCGATTTTTGACATTATGCAACCGAAAATTTAAAGACGAATATATCGATCAATCTAAAATTGAGACTATTAACGAATGGAAAGCAATCAAAGAAGAGGAAATAAAGTTCTATTCTAAAATTACATATACAGGTGATAAAACACATTTTTTAAAACTAATGTATTCATTATACCACGCAGGTTTAATTAATCATGGTAAAGGACCTAAGATAAAAACATTTAAAGAAATATCTAAATTCTTTAATGTTGATTACCTAGATGATGATACGACTATATATAAATCAAAAAGTGAATCGAAAAAAATGGGTTATAATAAATATAAATTTGTGAAAGAAATTGTAACAGGTTTTAAGATTTACCACGAAAAATAACAGTAAGGGTACAGTAAGCCTTACTGTAAAGTATTGAATATTAATTTTTTATGATTTTTATCGATATTAATTTTGCTTCATGTTTAATCAAGTAAAAATTAATATCAATGAACAAATCTAACATTTTACAAACCGATCGACCATTGTATTCTTTAACGATAAGTGAATACATTGAGTTAAACAGACAAATTCTTTTCGAAGCAAAAGAACTACGTCAAAGTACAAATTCTGATGATCAGGACGAAATCCTGACTATTGAGCAAGCATCTAAGCTCATCAATTTAGCAAAGCCTACCATCTATGGCTTAACGTGCAAAAATCTCATTCCATTTATCAAAAAAGCTAAAAAATTGTATTTCAGAAGAAGTACACTTTTACAATGGCTTGATGAAGGTCGAATTAAGACTGATGATGAAATCAAGAAAGAAATAGCATTAACAGGAAACGTTAAAATTGGGAGGAAATAGCCATGATGAAACATTCAGACGGAATACTCCTTTTTGAAACTGTTATTGATAAACTCAAAACAGACCTTGAGAGTTATGCCAAAATTCCCAATGCTAAATTGGAGTATATAAAGAAACAAAACGCCATTATTGCAGATCTGTGTGAGGTTTATAATGCCGTAAATTGTATGAAATTATCTGATATATGGGCTCATATCGATTATGAAATTGCACGTTTAGAAGATTTAGACCCTGTTCTTTCAGGTCATCGCATTATTTTAAGAACGAAACCTACAGGAATAGAATTTTCAACAATCCCATTAAATCCTTTTGTATGAAAAAAGTATTTGAACCTGTAGTAATTCCATTAACAGAAAAGGAAAAAACTATTCATATGATGCCAATCGTTGGAATTAAGAAATCAAAATCGATTGCAGAATTAGCTCCAATACCAAGTGCAATGCAACGTTTAGTTGATGCTAAGAATTTACCAGACATCAAAAATCTGTTATCGGTAATATGGCAAACTAATGAAATACATATTCTTTTTGCCGATACAGGAATTGGTAAAAGTATTTATGCAGTTGCACTTTCGGATTCAATCAGTAAAGGGAAACCATTTATGGGCTTAGAAAACGATAACGAACCGTTAAGTGTTTTATATTACGATTTTGAATTGTCTGACAAGCAATTTTGGAAACGATATACCGATGAATTTGGTAATCTGTATCAATTTAGCGAACGATTTTATTGTGGTACTATTGATTTTGTTGAACTCTATGATAATTGTCCGCAAAACGAGTTTAATGCTCGTTTATTTGAGAAAATATGTGATGACATAGAAAAGCGAGATGCAAAAGTGCTTGTAATCGATAATATTTCTTATCTCGATATGGCAAGTACTCAAGACAAAAACGTAAGTAT
>Ga0265338_10011438_pt1 | contig 10249 bp, 11 predicted proteins | sample 42126metaG_FD_193579 | JGI IMG/M metagenome (GOLD analysis project Ga0265338, IMG submission 193579) | Rhizosphere microbial communities from Carex aquatilis grown in University of Washington, Seatle, WA, United States - 4-21-26 metaG | ecosystem: Host-associated > Plants > Roots > Rhizosphere... | reverse complement strand
GCTGTTCGACGCCCTGCGGCTTGTAAAGCGTGTCCATCGGGCGGATGTCGTCAGGCAGCGACTATGACGAGACCTTAGCGGTCTCGCGCTTCGGCTGCGGCCATGAGCCGCCGACCTGCTCGAGGATCGTCTCGAGGAGCACGAACGAGGAGAGGACATGGTCGCGGGCGAGCGCGCGGGCGCCGGCGGGGCTGCCCGCCGCGAGGGCCTGCCGGATGGCGCGGTGCTGCTCGGCGTTCTTCGCGTAGAGGCCGTCGATCGAGTGGTCTCCCGGCGCCCACACCGCCGGGCCGGAGAACGAGCGGCGCGAGCTCTTCGCGAGCTGCTCGACGAGCGGCAGGTCGGCGACGCGGTAGATGACGTCGTGGAAGGCGTGGTTCGCGCGGACCCAGTCGCCCATGACCGAGCGGCGCGCCTCGCCGGGCTCGCGTGCGCGCAGATCCTTCGAGATCTGCGCGAAGCGCCGCTCGACCTCCTCGAGCTCGGCGAGCTCTTCCGGCGTGATCTTCGTCGCGGCCACCTCGGTGGCGAGCGCCTCGAGCTCGGCGCGCACCATGAACGCCTCGTGCAGCTCCTCGCGCGAGATCGTCCGCACCCGGACGCCGCGGTTCGGGACAAAGGAGACGAGGCCGAGCGCCGCGAGCCGGCGCAGCGCCTCGCGAATCGGCGTCCGCGAGACGTTGAACTGCTCCGAGAGCTGCTCCTGCCGGAGAACCGTGCCGGGCTCCAGCTCGCCCGCGACGATCGCCTCCTCGATCACGAGCGCGATGTCGTCGGCCTTCGTGGTGTCGAGGACCTGGGTCATGCGACCGAGTCCACGTACGGGCTATTCGTTGTCGTGATCGCGCTCGCAGAACTCCGGGCACGTGCAGTCGGCGAGCTCGGCGATCGGCGGATCCTCGGGATCGAGGAGCACCTCGTCCTCATACTTTTCCTTCGCCTTGTAGATGGTCTCGCTCATTCGGTCCTCCTTCAGTCGAGCCGGTCGTAGGCGGGCAGGGTCAGGAAGTCCTCGAGCTGGTCGGCGAGCGCGAGCGAGGCGAACAGCTCCTTCGCCTCGTCGCCGGCCTCGACGGCGGCGATCTCGTCGCGTACCTGCTGCTCCGAGACGCGGCCATGCTTCACCCACTGCCAGATCTGCGAACGGGAGATCTCCGCGGTCGCGGCGTCCTCCATGAGGTTGTCGATCGCAGCCGCTCCGACTCCGTGCAGCCACGAGTCGAGATAGCGGACGCCGACGGAGACGTTCGTATGGACGCCGGCGTCGGTGATCTCGCCGGGCGTGTCGGGGATGGACAGGAGTGCGGCCCCGTCGGGCACGACGTCCTCGCGGAGCCGCTCGAGCTGGTTCGAACGCTCGCCGAGCGCCGCGTCGAAGACCTCGGTGCAGACGGGCACGAGATCCGGATGCGCGACCCACGAGCCGTCGAAGCCGTCGCGCGACTCGCGCTCCTTGTCCTCGCGCACCTTCGCGAGCGCGACCTCGTTGACCTCGGGATCCTTGCGGGACGGAATGAACGCCGCCATGCCGCCGATCGCGTGCGCACCCCGCTTGTGACAAGTTGTCACAAGGAGCTCGGTGTACGCGCGCATGAACGGCACGGTCATCGTGATCTGGACGCGGTCGGGCAGCACCCAGTCGCGCGCGCGGAACTTCTTGATCACGCTGAACATGTAGTCCCAGCGGCCGGCGTTGAGCGCACAGCCCCAGTCGCGCAGCTCGTAGAGGATCTCGTCCATCTCGAACGCCGCGAGGATCGTCTCGATGAGGACGGTACAGCGGATTGAGTCGTCGTCGGCGAGGCGGAACGCGTCGGCCCAGAGGCGGGCCTCGAGGTGGGACTCGAGCTTCGGGAGGTAGAAGTACCGCGCGCCGCTCGCGTACGCGAGGCCGAAGTCGAAGAGCGACGCGGAGACGGGCTCGCCGTCGACCTCGTAGTGCCGCTCGACGAGGTGCCAGCCGCGCGGACGGATGAGGAGCGTCGCGACCTCGTCGTTGAGGCTGTACGTCTTCTCCGGCGTCTCGAGCGAGAGCTCGCCTGCGATGGCGTCGCGGACGTTCCCGTGGCCGCGGACGACGTTCTCCCACGTCGGCGAGTTCGCGTCCTCGAAGTCGGCCATGAAGACGCGCGCGCCGGAGTTGAGCGCGTTGATCATCATCTTGCGGTCGACCGGGCCCGTGATCTCGCAGCGGCGGTCGACGAGATCCGCCGGCGCGGGCGCCACCCGCCAGTCGCTCTCGCGGATCTCCCGCGTCTCGGGCAGGAAGCCCGGGTTCTCGCCCGCGTCGAGCCGCAACTGCCGCTCCTGGCGCGCCTCGAGCAGCTCGAGCCGCCGCGGGTTGAGCTCGCGGTGGAGCCGCTCGACGAACGCGAGGCCTTCGCGCGACAGAGTTTCCTGGGCGACGAGACTCAAGCGAACTGCGCCTCCTCGGTCGAGCCCTTGAGCGCGAGCGTCTCGGCGTCGGGCGAGACGGCTTGCGTGACGAGGTCGAAGTAGCCGGCGCCGACCTCGTGCTGGTGGCGCGTCGCCGTGTAGCCGAACTCCTCCATCTCGAACTCCTTCTGCTGCAGGCGCACGTACGCGGGCATCTGCTCCGTCGCGTAGCCGCGCGCGAGCTCAAACATCGCGGCGTTGACCGAGTGGAAGCCGGCGAGCGTGATGAACTGGAACCGGTAGCCCCACCCGTTGAGTTGATCCTGGAACGACGCGATCTGGTCGTCGTCGAGGTGCTTCCGCCAGTTGAAGGACGGCGAGCAGTTGTACGCGAGGAGCTTGCCGGGGAACTTCTCGTGGATCGCCTCCGCGAACTCCTTCGCCTCGCCGAGATCCGGCGTCGCGGTCTCGAACCAGACGAGGTCGGCGTACGGCGCGTACGCGAGGCCGCGCGAGATGGCGGCGTCGATGCCGTCGCGGATCCGGAAGAAGCCTTCCGCCGTGCGCTCGCCGGTGACGAACTCGCGGTCGTACTCGTCGACGTCGCTCGTGAGGAGGGCGGCGCTGAGCGCGTCGGTGCGGGCGACGAGCACGGTGGGCACGCCACAGACGTCGGCCGCGAGCCGCGCCGCGTTGAGCGTGCGGATGAACTGCTGCGTCGGGACGAGCACCTTGCCGCCGAGGTGGCCGCACTTCTTCTCGGAGGAGAGCTGGTCCTCGTAGTGGACGCCCGCGGCTCCCGCCTCGATCATCCAGCGCATCACCTCGAAGGCATTGAGCGGGCCGCCGAAGCCGGCTTCCGCATCGGCGACGATCGGCGCGAACCAATGCGTCCCGTTGCGGCTCTCCGCGAAGTCGATCTGGTCGGCGCGCGTTAGCGCGTTGTTGAGGCGGCGCACAAGCGAAGGGACGCTGTTGGCCGGATAGAGGCTCTGGTCCGGGTACGTCCCGCCCGCGAGGTTCGCGTCGGCGGCGACCTGCCAGCCGGAGAGGTAGATCGCGTCGAGACCGGCGCGCACCATCTGGACGGCCTGGCCGCCGGTGAGCGCGCCGAGCGCGCGGGTCGGCTCCTCGCGCCGCAGCAGCTCCCAGAGCCGCTCGGCGCCGAGTTTCGCGAGCGTGTGCTCGGGGACGACCGAGCCGCGAAGACGGACGACCTGCTCGGCCGTGTACGTGCGCTCGATCCCGCTCCAGCGCTCGTCGGAGCTCCACTGCGCTTCGACTTGCCGGGCCGCCTCGTCGATCATCTCGCCTCCCCGTTGTTAATTTCGGATCCCAGATATACCACAGGCATCGGAAGTTACACCCCAGCGGGCGCAAATACAACCGATCTTGGATCCGGGCTAGAGGTTGTAGTAGCGGTAGACGACCTCGGCGACGCAGACGGGCTTCTCCACCCCGTCGCACTCGATCGTCGCCGTCATCGTCGTCTCGCGGCCCCAGTCCTCCTGCCGGACCGCGTCGACGCGGAAGGTGCCGCGAACGCGCGAGCCGGAAGGGACGGGCGCCGGGAAGCGCACCTTGTTCAGCCCGTAGTTGAGAGCCATCCCCGCCCCGGGCTCGTCGTGCGGGATGACCTCGTACGACATTGCCGGCAGGAGCGAGAGGGTGAGGTAGCCGTGCGCGACGGTCCCGCCGAACGGCGTCTGCGCCGCCATGTCCGGATCGACATGGATGAAGTTGTGGTCGTGCGTCGTGTCGGCGAACGCCTGGATCATCTCCTGCGGAACGTCGATCCAGGACGACGGCCCAAACTCGGAGCCCACTTCGATAGCTGTCATGCGGGGAACCTACGCGATCTCGGCGCCTCGGGCGTCAGGGTTCACTCGCGTGCGCCAGTGCTCGGGAACGTCACCCGAGCCGACCGTGGCGGTGCTGCCGAAAGGTGTCAGCTCGACCAACGAGAGCGGCGAGTATGAATCCGAGGAGGGGCGCCGCGATAAGCCCGATGGCGATGATCAACATCGACACGAGCCACCACGGGCGGGGCTTCTCGTCGTAGCCGTGAAGCGCGATCGCCCCGAACGCGACAAAGACGCAGAAACCCGCCATGAGCGAGATGACTCCGGCCATCCAGGCCTTCACGGGTGGACCGTGGCACGAGAGGATACTGTGGTCATCGGGGAAACCCCTCACGTGGGCCGGACTCTCAGTAGATGAGCTTCAGGCCAGGGTCGTAGGTCCAGTGCCGACCGTCCGCGGACGCGTAGATCCAGAGGTGTTGGCGGCTATGGGCAGTCGGGAACGGTCGAACGACGGCGATCAGCCGCGCGTGCGGATTGTCGTACGGGAAAACGTTGATCACCTCGCCGGGAAGGGATGCCGCCCGCCAGTGCTTGCCCGCGTCGGGCGTCACGTCGACGACGGTGTTCAGTCCGCAGCAGAGGAACCAGATCCGCGTGTTGACGACGCCCGCGCGCCCAACCGCCGACCCGGCCTGCGCGGCGGGGACGTTCACGATTGGACCCGCGATTTCCCACATCTTGCCGCCGTCGGTGGTCGCTAACGGGTACATGGGACACCCCTCCGACCCCGAAAGACAGCCGAGCGCGAATCCGTCCCGTCGGTTGGCGAAAGTGCGCACACCGGAGAAGTCGCTCCGCACATGGGCGCCAAAGCGCAGCGCGTGCGTTCCGGACATCTCCCGCAGCGGAGATGCCCGCACGGTCCGCGGTGGATCGACGCTCCTAGACGTCGTTGATACGGGCGAGCCGGTCGCTTGCGGCTTCGATGAGCCGCCGCATGCAGCCAAGGCGAAGACGCAGAGCAACGCGACCGGGAGGGGGGCTACGCGCTTCATGCGTCAGTTATACGCCGAGCGACCGGGGGTCCTCGCCTGAGCCAGCGCCCCGGAATGTCCCCTGGAGCAGGAAGTCTGGGGCGAGGGCCGTCTGGCGCAGCGCCGCGAGGTGTGCGACGATCGCGCGATGCGCGGCGTCCTTGCTGGAGCTTTGCTCGTCGTTGTCTTCGCGGCCGCGGGTTGGGGTGGTTCTTCGTTGAGCGGCCACGCCTCGAACGGGCAAGCGGCTCTTCCCGCCGCGGCCGCCGGCGCGCACTTCTCCGTCGGCGCGACCGGCGGCGACGGGCCGACGATCAAGATCGTGAGCGGAACGCCGAAGGTCGGGCACTCGGCGAGTCCGAGCGCGCTCCTCGGTGCGCGCGCCGTGGCGAAGCTCTTCAAGGGCATCCACCAGAGAGGTCTCGTCCTCGGCCGCTCCAAGGCCCCGGTCATGCTGATCGAGTACATCGACCTCCAGTGCCCGCTCTGCCAGGAGTTCGAGACGAGGGATTTGGCGCCGCTCGTCAAGAAGTACGTCCGCCCAGGGAAACTCAAGATCACGATGCAGCCCTGGTCGATCCTCGATTACGGCGGCGGCGACGACTCTCTCCGCGGCCAGAAAGCGACGATCGCGGCGGCTCGGCAGAACAAGGCTTTCAACTTCGCCGAGGTGCTCTTCGACAACCAGGGCGTCGAGGGCACGGGTTGGATGAACGACGCGATGATTTCGAAAATCGCGGCGAGCGTCGATCGCCTCAGGCCGTACAAGCTTGCGAAGGACGCGAACGGTAGGGCTACGCGGAGGGTCATCAAGTCGATCACCCACTGGGCGAAGACCCATCCCACACAGATGACGGGCACCCCGACGCTCTATCTCGTGCGGGGACGCGGGCGTCCGAAGTACTACGGGACGGGTGTACCGCGCCTCGCGAAGCTCGAAGCCGCGATAAACGCCCTGCTCAAGTAACGCTCGTCGACGACTTGAGCGCCGCCACTTGACATTGTGAGATGGTGCTATCAATAATGGCGTTGTGACCTTCTCTCTCCGGCGTCTCCCGTTTGCACTCGACCCGCTGATTGCGGAGGCTAAGCGCCGGATGCGACGGCGCCGCTCTTTCGCTGGTCTCGCGGTCGTTGCAACTGCGGCGGTAGCTGTAGCCCTGACGCTAGGCCTACGTCCGGGTCCTTCTTCGGGAGGCTCGACGTACCGCGTCGGCGCAGGAACGCAGCCTGCCTCCGCCGCCACCCGAAACGCAATTGGCGTGGTGCTTCGCAGAAAATTCGTCGGGTCGCAGATGGGCGCGGGTCGGAAGTATCGGGTAGCTCGCCTCTACACCATGATCCGCGTCGTCTCTGGTGATCCTTACCTTGCGCGGGCGATAGTCGAACCCTTGAATTCAAGCAGCCAGCCACTCAATGACGCGGCGTGGGTCGTCCTCGCGGATATCGGCGGGCAGTGGACGATCATCGCTGGGCCGGGTACCGCGGCAGCCTGCAATCGCCCGACCGAAATCGTGCTTCGGCAGCTGCTTTGCTCGGATCCGTACCGAGGGTTCAAGCCGATCCGGTAAGAACGTTCTTCGCGTGCGCGAGCGCACCTCTCACTTGACCTCAGCCGGAGGCTAAGACTGCCGCGAAGCGGCGGCTTAGTCGCAGGCTCTCCCGCTCCCCGGCGCGCGCCGTAGGCGTCCGCCGCGGCGGGTAACGAGGTCTCAGCACGAAGGCGCGGAAGACCGCGCTCTTCCGCGCCGGAGTTCCGCCAACAGCGAACGAATGCGCAGCACTCGCGAGCTAGTGATTAGCGAGGCCGCCGTCGACCGTGAGGATCTGGCCGCTGATGAAGTCCGAATCCGACGAGGCGAGGAACACCACCGCGCCGAGCAGGTCCTCGGGCGTTTGCGGGCGCTTGACCGTCTGGTGCCCGATGATCGACTCGAGGCGCTGGACCGAATCCGGCGCCAGGTTCTCCACCGACGGCGGCACGGCGCCCGGAGCGATCGCGTTCACCGTGATCCCGTAGTCTCCGAGCTCCCGAGCGAGCGAGCGGGTGAACGCGACCACGCCGCCCTTCGCGGCGATGTAGTGCACCATGCCGGCGAGCCCGATCCACACGAGGTTCGTGGCGACGTTGATGATCTTGCCGCCGCCGCGCTCCTTGAGCACCGGCAGGACGGCCTTGGAGCAGAGGAACACGCTGTCGAGGTTGACCGTGATGACCTTGCGCCAGTCCTCATAGGTGATGTCTTCGAAGTTCACGTGCGGGTACGTGCCGACGTTGTTCAGGAGCACGTCCACCCCGCCGAACGCCTCCACCGCGGCGGAGACCATGCCGGCGACGGACGCCTCATCGGTCACGTCGGCCTGCACGCCGACCACGCGCGTCACGCCGAAGATCGTGTTGATCCTCTCGGCCGTCTCCAGCGCCTCGGGGCCGTTGATATCCGCTGCGACGACGAGCGCACCCTCAGCCGCGAGCGCAGCGCAGTAATGGCGCCCAAGGTTCGAGCCTCCGCCGGTGACGATGATGACCTTGCCGGGCAGGCGTCCGGCCGCGATCGTCATCTGTGCGGCTTCTTGGAGAGTGGGCTCGGTCATGGGAACGGGTGAGGATCGGGGTTGACGGTCGCCTCCGTCGGCGTGCCGAGCCCGAGTGCCCGCGGCACTGTAACGCGCCGCGAGCCGCCGACGTACGGGTACCGGTGGTCGTTGTCGAGCGGCTGCAGGCCCGGCATGACTGTGCGGATGACGTGGAAGCCGAACTCGGCGACATCCTCGGTCGTCACGTCCACCCAGAACGCGTCCAGCCCAGCCGCCGCGACCCGCTCCTCCATGCTCCGCGCACGTCCGGCCTCGGCGCGTGCGAGAAGCTCGCCGAAGGAAATCTCGGGGGCGCCGGTAAGGAACCCGAGCCGCTCGCGCAGGCGTGACGACGTGGCGTGCGCGACGAGATGGTCGTGCAGCGTCTGCACCGTCGCCGGATCGCACTCGCGCTCCTCGCGGGCCTCTTCCATGCGGTTGACAAGGATTCGCGTCAGAATCGCCTCCTCCAACGCGAGCAGCAGCGCGCGGTCCGGGTCCGGGTCGGCGGAGATGCCGAAGGACGTGAGCGGCGGCGAGCCCGGGTCGATCAGCGCGGCGCTGATGATCGTGACGTCCACATCCAGCGTGAGCACGTTGAGGAACCAGCCGGCCGAGCCTTGCAAGCCGGCTGCAAGGAGGTCGTCGATCAACGGCGACCGGCCGAGGCAGCTCTCCGGGTCGAGCCGCGGCATCTCCAGCTCGCAGTGCCAGACGATCATCAGCGCATCGCGCTCGAGGATCTCGAGCATTCCCTTGGCGATGCACATGTCGACGTCCCGGCCGGCTGCCAGCCCGGTTGAGATCGGCATGTGCGTGAACGGCTCGACGGTGTGATCGAACAGGTACGGCACGTACACGCAGCTTGCGGGGATGAGGGCCTGCTCCCCGCTGATCGCCGACGTGCCCTCGATCCAGCGAACGGTCCGGCCGGCCGTCGACTGGAACGGGAATCCGGGCTGCTCATACTGCCACGCGGCGAACGGGTAGAGCCGCTCCGTCGGGATGTACATGCGCCCCGAAGCCTCCAGCTCGGCGTCGGAGGCCTCGAGGAGCGAGCCGATGTCGAAGAAGGCCGAGCAGTAGCGCTCGACCGACTCGCCGCAGGCGCGCAGCACGGCGCGCTCGGCGGACGCCGAGGCGGCCGCTCCGAGGTTCGACGCCGGGAGTCCGACGAGCGGCGTCGTGTCGCACGGGGCTGCGTGCGCGACGTAGGCAACGGGATCCGACTCCGAGAGCTTGATCAGATCGACGCGACCGATGATCCCGGTCCTGTCGTCCGTGAGCGCCGAGAACTCTGCAAGCGCCTCGGCGTAGTCGTGAGTCACTCGGCCGCGCCCTTGACCGCGGGCGCGGGGAGACGGACGTCCCACGCGACCCGGCGCGGAGACTGCGGCCGACAAGCGTTGCAGCCGGGAACCCGTACGACCGAATGCCGTTCCGCGGCCCCGTCGCCGATCCGGTACTCGACGAAGCCGCCCGACGTCACCGACGGCCGCCCGATCGCGACCTCGAGCAACTCGACCGCGAAAAGGCCGGCCACGGCCCGCACGAAGAGCGGATGCATAGGCCACACGGGGGGCACGACCTCGTCGTTGTGGAGCCGGTACTGCTGGTACGCGCGCAGCTCAGGGCCGCCTGCATGGGTGAGGAGCCGCTGGTTCAGGCACTCGAGGCACGCGGTGTTCTGCGGGATCACGAAGGGACCGACGCGGCCGACGACGCCCTCGCACGACCCGAACAGCACCGGCACCGTGCCCGCGAGCGCGAGCTCGTTTACCTGGCGCGCGAACGGCGACCGGTAGGGCAGGTTCCAGCACCCAAGCACCGTCGAGGACTCCAGCGCTTCCGCGAGCGCCCCAATGATCGGCGCGGTGGCCGCGCCGGGAGCGGCCTCGACGATGTCGACACGGAGGTCGAGTCCGCGGAGCGCGTCCGCGAGACCCCCGGGGTCGCCCGCCGGCTGGAGCAGCACGCAGCGCGCGGCGGCGAGGCGGTCGGCGAGGTCGTCCGGGGAGTCGGAGACGTAGGCGTGAAACTCGTGCAGCGGGCCCGTGACCTCGGGCCGGCCGAGCGCGAGGCAACTCGAGCCGAGCAGTGACTCGATCAGGTACTCGATCACCGCCGGGTCGAGATCCGCGGCAGCTGCCGCCGGCGGCACAACCTCCGACCGCTCGGCACCGGAGCCGACAGCGGCGAGGATCGCGAGCACCCCCGCAGTCACCACCGGGCTCGTGAAGGTGACCGTGTAGTTCGGGAACGAGATCTGGACCTCGTCGGAGGAGATCTCGTAGACCGCCGCCCCCGGCCGTAGCCGGAGATGGCTCTGACGCTGCTCGGGCTCGCTCACGCCGGAGTCTCCGCGCCGAGGCCGGCCTTCCGTGCGTACATCGCGATCTGCTGGGGGGTCAGCGTCGGCACGAACTGGACATGCTGCCGATGCCCGCGGCTCGGACC
>Ga0265338_10011435_pt1 | contig 10251 bp, 13 predicted proteins | sample 42126metaG_FD_193579 | JGI IMG/M metagenome (GOLD analysis project Ga0265338, IMG submission 193579) | Rhizosphere microbial communities from Carex aquatilis grown in University of Washington, Seatle, WA, United States - 4-21-26 metaG | ecosystem: Host-associated > Plants > Roots > Rhizosphere... | reverse complement strand
GATGTGCCGAGGCTGGATCAGCATGGTCATCAGATCGTCCATCGCCGGCTTGAAATCGAGGATCACCAGGCCGCCGCCGGCGGGAGCACCGGCCGCAGGCGCTGCCGGCGCGCCGGGTGCGGGTGCCGCGGTGGCAATCGCGATGGCCGAGGCCGCAAGGCCGAAAGACCCGGCAAGCAGAAGCGCTAGAGTGGAACGCGTTTTCATGGAGGCTCTCCCGGAGGTTTGGCGGGACTTTACCGGCTTCGCCCCGGCCTGAAAACGGCCTCGCCGATTCGTCAGCGCATTCTGCGGTTGCTGCGGGCCTTGGCCTGTCCCCGGGTCGCGCGCGTACCTGCCCGGCCCTTGGTCGAGCGCGGGGCGTCGCCGCCTGCCCCCTCACCCGGGCCCTCTCCCCCTGAAGGGGCGAGGGACGATTTGGTCCGGAACGCGGAATCCACGGCATTGTCCACGGCCGATTGCCGTGCATAGGGATCGTCCGCGATGGCCAGCTCCGTCACCTGCAGCCGCTTGATTTCGTCCCGCAGCCGCGCCGCCTCCTCGAATTCGAGGTCGCCTGCCGCCTGGCGCATGCGTTTCTCGAGTTCGGCGACATGGCTGCGCAGATTGTGCCCGATGGGGACGGGGTCCTCGGCCAACCCCGCGTCCACCAGCACGTGATCGCGCTCATAGGCCGAGCCCATGATGTCGGTGATGTTCTTCTTGATGCTGATGGGCGTGATGCCGTGGGCGAGGTTGTAGGCCTCCTGCTTGCTCCGGCGCCGGCCGGTCTCGGCCATGGCGCGCTCCATCGAGCCCGTGACATGATCCGCGTACAGAATGACCTTGCCGTCGACATTGCGCGCCGCCCGTCCGATGGTCTGGATCAGTGAGGTCTCCGACCTTAAGAAGCCTTCCTTGTCGGCGTCCAGAATCGCCACCAGCGCGCATTCGGGGATGTCGAGCCCCTCGCGCAGCAGATTGATGCCCACCAGCACGTCGAACGCGCCCAGTCTCAGGTCGCGGATGATTTCGATCCGCTCCAGCGTTTCCACGTCGGAATGCAGGTAGCGCACGCGCACGCCGTTCTCGTGCAGATATTCGGTCAAATCCTCCGCCATGCGCTTGGTCAGCGTCGTGACCAGCGCGCGATAGCCGGCCTTGGCGATGTCCTTGCATTCGGCCAGCAGATCGTCGACCTGATGCTCCACAGGGCGGATTTGCACCGGCGGATCGATCAGGCCGGTGGGCCGGATCACCTGTTCGGTGAAGACGCCCCCGGTGCGCGACAGCTCCCAGGGGCCGGGCGTGGCGGACACGCAAACCGTCTGCGGCCGCATGGCGTCCCATTCCTCGAATTTCAGGGGCCGGTTGTCGATGCAGGAGGGCAGGCGGAAACCATATTCGGCGAGCGTCGCTTTCCTCCGGAAGTCGCCGCGATACATGCCGCCCAATTGGGGAATGGTGACATGGGATTCGTCGACGAAGACGATCGCCTCGTCGGGGAGATATTCGAACAAGGTCGGCGGCGGTTCGCCGGGAAGCCGGCCCGTCAGCCAGCGCGAATAATTCTCGATTCCGGCGCAGGAGCCGGTGGCCTCGATCATTTCCAGATCGAACAGCGTGCGCTGTTCCAGGCGTTGCGCTTCCAGGAGCTTGCCCTCACGGCGGAACTGCTCCAGCCGCAGGCGCATTTCTTCGCGCATGCCCTTGGTCGCCTGGGCGAGCGTCGGGCGCGGCGTTACATAATGGGAATTGGCGTAGATCTTGACCGTGTCCAGCTCTGCGGACTTTTTTCCCGTCAGCGGGTCGAACTCGGAAATCGTGTCCACCTCGTCGCCGAACAGCTCCACCCGCCAGGCGCGGTCTTCATAGTGCGCCGGGAAGATGTCGATGGTGTCGCCCCGCGCGCGAAAACAGCCGCGCGCAAAGGCTTCGTCATTGCGGCGGAATTGCAGCGCCACCAGCCGCGCCAGCAGCTCGTTCCGCGCGATGCGTTCGCCGCGTGAAATCGAGAACGCCATCCCCGAATAGGTCTCAACCGCGCCGATGCCGTAGATGCACGACACCGAGGCCACGATGATCACGTCGTCGCGCTCCAGGATCGCGCGCGTCGCGGCATGGCGCATGCGATCGATCTGTTCGTTTACGGATGAATCCTTCTCGATATAGGTGTCGGTGCGCGGGATATAGGCTTCCGGCTGGTAGTAGTCGTAATAGGAGACGAAATATTCCACCGCGTTTTCGGGGAAGAAGCCCGCCATCTCGGAATAGAGCTGGGCGGCGAGCGTCTTGTTGGGCGCAAGGATCAACGCCGGCCGCTGCAGCCGCTCTATCACCTTGGCCATGGTGAAGGTCTTGCCCGACCCGGTCACGCCCAGCAGCACTTGGTCGCGCTCCGGCGCACCGCCTGGCCCTTCGCCCGAGAGGCCTTCGGACAGCTCGCGGATGGCGGTCGGCTGGTCGCCCGCCGGCTGATACTCCGAAACCAGCTTGAAGCGCTTGCCGCCTTCGGATTTTTCCGGCCGCTGGGGGCGATGCGGCACGAATGCCGTCAGCTCGGCCCCGCTCATGTGGCGGAAGGCCGCCGGAGCTTCGGCGAGGCCGTTCGTGGGCCGGAATCCGGAACCGTTGTTATGAGGCATGGGGAGAATATAGAGGCGATGAGCGTTGTATTCCAGCAATCGTGTCCTTACAGTAAGGAGGTAAGGAGAAATTGCCGTGACGGCCGTCTTCAGCAAGATCACAGCGAAAGCCCAAACGACCGTGCCAAAGGAGGTGCGGCAAGCGCTAGGCGTGAAGGCGGGCGATACGCTTGTTTACCGGATCAGCAAAGGCAAGGTGACGTTGGCGCGAGCAGAACCGCTCGACCGCGCTTACCTGAAATCGCTGGAAGCCACGCTCTCCGAGTGGGCGAGCGACGAGGACGCCGCCGCCTATGATAATCTGTGAGGCAGGCGACGTAGCGATCGTGCCGTTTCCATTCACCGACATTGCGATTGCAAAACCGCGGCCGGCGCTGGTGCTATCGCAACAGGACGCCAATGAAGCGTCGGGAAACACGGTCTTCGCGATGATAACGACCGCGGCCAGGAGCCGGTGGCCTCAAGACATAGCGCTTGCGGACGGGCCCGATGCCGGACTGAGCACCGCTTCCCTTGTCCGCATCAAACTCTTCACGCTGGATAACCGGCTGATCTCACGCAAAATCGGCGCACTGTCCGCTCGCGACAGGCAGTCAGTGCGCCGAATGTTACGTCAGCTTATTACGGTATAGGCGCGTTCTACTTCAGCGCCGCTTGTGCGTCGGTGGCGACCTTCTTTGCCGCCGCCATGTCGTTGCTGGCGATGCCGGTCCGTACCTGTGCCGCCACGCCCATGAGCTTGTTCTTCATGCCTGCATCCGCGGTTTGCGGAATGGCCCCGCCGGCGGCGCCGCACGGATTGCCGGGCGCGGCGTCAAAGCCGTCGCCGCCCGGTCCAACCAAGCAGTTCAGTACGTGGTGAAGATGGGTGTGCACCATCTCGATGGCGCCGGCGTTGGCGGCGAGCCCAGCATGGTTGGCGGCGGTCGAGATTGCCGTAGGTCCGTCCGCAAGCGCGGCCGGTGCGAGCGCCGTCATGCCGGCAAAAGTGAGTGAACAAAAAAGCGTGCGCGTCAAATTCATGTGATCCTCCTGTAGCCCCCAGCGAATGCGCCATTCTGGCACGAAACGGGGCCGCCTGGAAACGGGCCTAGGGCTTCACCCCGATCACAGAGGCATCGTCCACCCGGACCCAGAAGATCGGGATGCGGTGTTCCTCGACATATTCGTCCACCGCTTTCCTCGCCCCCTGCCAGCGGAAATAATCGTCGATGATGACGATGCCGCCCCGGACCAGCTTCGGATAGAGATAATCGAGCTCCGCGCGGGTGGAAGCGTACCAATCCGTATCCAGCCGCAGAATTGCGATTGCCCCCTCGGGCGCAGCTCCGGGCAGGGTCTCCTCGACCTTGCCCTTCACGAAATGGAGCCGCGCGTCCGGATATCCCGTCAGCGCCAGGTTGGCGCGCACCTCATCGAGCCCGTGATTGATCCAGGTCGAGTGTCCCGCTTCATCGCGCCGCTTGCGCCAGCTTTTGGCCGCGGGTTCGCCGAAGCGGCCGCGGTCCACGTCTTCGGGTTCGGGCATGCCCTCGAAGGTGTCGTACAAATAAAGCTCGCGGTCGCTCGCCCCCAATTCCAGGAGCGTATAGGCCATGGCCATGGTCGAGCCGCCTTTGGCGACGCCGCATTCTACGAAAGCACCCGGATAATTCTGCGCCACGACATAGCGCACGGCCGCCTCCAGCACCGCCACGCGCTCGTTTGAGGTCATGGTGTAAGGACGCACCTTTTTCAGCAGCGTCTTCTGCCCGGGCGAAAAATCCAGCGGGATGGACGGCGGCGCCGAGCCACGGAACGGGCGCGACAGCTCCCGCTTCAGCTTCGCCACCCAATCGACCATCTGCCGCCCTCGTTCGGTTCCAGCTTCGCTTACGGCCTCGTCCCCGCAGGATCAATCCCTGGGAATTGTGCGTTGGTCCGGAGAGCCCATATATTGCATGAGCGAAAGGGCCCCGATGAGCGATACCGCACCCGTTCCCCCCGTGCCGCCGTCCCATGACGTGGAGACGACCACCGACCTGAGGTCACTGGTCTTCGTTTGCTATGTGCTGTTCCTGCTCGCGTGTCTGAACGGGGTGACGGCGCTCGTGGGCGTGATCGTCGCGTACATGAAACGGGCCGATTCGGCCGGCACGATCTGGAAGAGCCATTTCGACAATCTGATTTTCGTCTTCTGGGTGACGGTGGCCGGCGCCTTTCTCGGGATCGTGAGCTGGCCGATCGCCTTGGGCGCCTTCTTCGTCCACTGGCCGCTGTTCTGGTGGCCATCGCTGACGCTGCCTTTTGCGTTCGCGATTCTGATCTTCCCGTTGCTCGCGGTCTGGTACCTATACCGGACGATTCGCGGGATCATCCGCGCCGGCGAAAACAAGCCTTATTGAGCGGATGCCGAAACACAAAGGCCCGCGCATGTCTGCGCGGGCCTTTGTTTGAACGATGCTGCGAACCTTATGGGAAGGTGAACTTGAACGTCGCGGCGAAGAACGGCCCGGTATCGAAGGCCGGCGCGCCCACGCCCTCGATCGTCGCCGTCCGGATTGCGGGCAGGATGTGCTTGCTGGTGTCGATGTAGCGCAGATCCAGCGAGTACTTGTCGAGCGTGAACGTCAGCCCGAGATCCCATTCCGAATAGGAATCGTCGGTGTGGCCGGTCGGCCCGCCATTATAGCCCTGGTAGCCGAGATTGCCGCTCGCCGCGAGCCATGGCGCCAGCGGGACGGAAACACCCGTGGTGAGATAATAGGATGAGTCCGGGTTGTACTGATTGCGGATGGTCAGATAGCCCGCCGGAACGGACGGCGCCCAGAACCCCTTCGCGCTCCAAGCCAGGACACCGAAATCATGGCTGATGCCGACATTGGGTTCGACCCAGGTATAGGGGCCGGCATTGCCGTACCATTGGTAGACATAGGCGATCACGCCGACGGACGCCGCCAAGGGGCCGAGGGTGAAGTTGTAGTTTCCGTAAAGGTCCCATTCGAAGGGCGTGTGATCGCCGAAATCGATGGAGGAGACCCAGGTGCCGATCGCGAAGTTGGTGTCCGGAATGGCGTAGTCCAGGCCGCCTTGGACGGCCGGGCGATTCGCGGACTGGGTGATGCCGCGGAAGACGTAATTGGTGGTGAAATCGGCATTGGCGGTCAGCGCGGGTGCGGGGGCTGGCATTGCGTCCTGCGCATTCGCCGTTGCGATACTCCCGGCAAAAGCACCGGCGAAGCCGATTGCACCGAGCGTTATATTCAAGTTCTTCCTTTTCATGATCACTCCTTCTCTGCTGTCCCGGCAGGCACCGGCCCCCGGCGGGCCCCGCAAGCTAGGACTGCCCCTCTGGCTGCGGAACTTCGGGCAGGATTAGGAGCGGTCGGGGATATAAAAACAATTGCGCTGCAGTGCAAAAATGTGACTTCCAGGCAACAGAACCGTCTATTTTTTCGGCAGATGCACGGGTTCCACGAATTAAAGCCTATATATTATGCAATAAGCCTAGAATTTAAGCTGTAACCAATCGCTTAGCCAACGATTGCTACTGTCATATTTGACCGCTTATATGTCCTCTGCATGATTTGGGCATGGTTTAGGAGTCGCTGATGACGCTTGCGCTGGAGAATCGGCCGCGCAAGCCGCACGGATTTGCGGGTTCGCGCGTGATCCTGGTCCGCCATGGCCGGCCGGCCATCCCGACCAATCCGCGCACCTGCCATCATGGTTTCCGCAGCTATATCGACGCCTATCAAGACGCTGGCCTTGATCCCCAAAGCGCGCCCCCCGAGGAATTGCAGGACCTGGTCAAAGGGCTCGATGCCGTCTTCACCAGCGGAAGCCCCCGCGCCACAGACAGCGCCCGCACGCTTCTGCCCGAAGCCGAGATCATCGCCGATCCGCTTTTCGCCGAAGCCCCGCTCGCCGCCCCGCGCATTCCGCTCGTCAAAATGAAGGTGCTGGTCTGGGCGGTGATGGCCCGCATCATGTGGCATGCTGGCTTCCATCCCGAGATCGAGAATTACCGCCGGGCCAAAGCGCGTGCTTCCCAAGCCGCCGACATCCTGCTCGACGGCGCCGAAAGCAATGCGGGAATCGCCGTGCTGGTCGCGCATGGCTATTTCAACGCGATGATCGGACGTGTGCTGAGGAAACGTGGCTTCGCGCGAACCGGCGCGCACCGCGCCCGTTTCTGGAACGCGGTGATCTACGAGCGTTCTTGAAACGGTTGCCCCGCCGAGCTTATCGAAGCATGAGCGGCAGGCGGGCCGGCTAAAATCGCGTCGTGATCGAATCGATCGGCGGGCGCGGGCGGTCTTCGAGCCTGTCCGCCGGATGGCCGATATAAATGAATCCGGCGATCCGCTCGCCCGGCTTCAGGCCGATTCTCTCCAGCACCTTGGGATGATAGGCGCACCATTCGGTGATCCAATTGGCGACGAAGCCCATCGCATGGGCGGCAATCAACATGGTCATGCAAACCGCGCCTGCGGAGAGCTGCTGCTCCCAGACCGGGATGGGAATCTGCTCGCGCGCCCGGCTGACGACGCCGATCACAACGGGTGCGCGCATGAAGCGGCCGCGTTCCTGCTCCACCCGTTCGGGCGAGGAATCGCGTTCGCCAGCGATGACCTCGGCGAGGATCTCCCCCATGCGCGACCGGCCCTCGCCCTCGAACAGGATGAAACGCCAGGGCGTCAGCTTGCCATGGTCGGGGACCCGAACGCCGGCGGACAGGATGCGCCGAAGCTGGTCGGCGTCAGGGCCGGGGCCCTTCATCGCCTTGGCAGAGCCCGACCGGCGGCTCAACAGAAGGTCAAGGGTTTCGGGCACGGCAATATTCAGCGGCATCATCGTATCGGACATGGATTTCCCGGGTCAAAAGCGTCGCTGCCGACCATAGGGGACCGCTTTCGGCGAAGAAAGCCGTTTGCGTGGGCGCAAGAGGGCGCGGCCATATCAGGCTGGGTTTATGCCCCGGGCTGCCCTAATATGGTGAAATCGTCGCCTTGGATGACCATATGCATCGGGTGAACTGATGACCCGGGATCGGACCATGCGCCCTGCCGAAAAATTAGCCAGTTGCGATCCGATCTGGTCGGCGCTCAGGGAGCAGGCCGAACGGTTGGCGGAAGCCGAGCCCGAGCTTGCGAGCTTCGCGCACGCAAACATCCTCAAGCACGACCGGCTGGAAGAGGCGCTGTCCTACCATCTCGCCACCAAGATCGGCAGCGCCGACTTCTCTCCCATGCAGGTGCGGGAAATCTTCGAGGACGCGTTCGCCGCCGAACCCGCCATCGGCGAAGCGGTGAGGGCCGATCTTTCGGCGGTATATGAACGCGATCCCGCCTGCCATTCCCATGTGCAGGCGTTTCTGTTCTTCAAAGGCTTCCACGCACTTCAAAGCTATCGCATGGCCCATCATCTGTGGACGGGCGGGCGCACGCTCCTGGCCTATTTCATCCAGAACCGGATGTCGGATCTGTTCGCGGTGGACATCCATCCGGCCGCAAGACTGGGGCGCGGCATCATGATGGACCACGCGACGGGCATCGTAATCGGCGAGACGGCGGTCGTCGGCGATGACGTCTCCATGCTCCACGGCGTGACCCTTGGCGGCACGGGCAAGGAAGACGAAGACCGCCATCCCAAGATCGGCCGCGGCGTGCTGCTGTCGGTGGGCGCCAAGGTGCTCGGCAATATCCAGATCGGCGAATATAGCCGCGTGGGCGCGGGCTCGGTGGTGCTGAAGCCGGTGCCGCCGCACACCACCGTTGCGGGCGTGCCGGCACGCATCATCGGCCGGGCCGGCTCCTCGTGCCCCTCGCAGGAGATGGATCACTGCCTGCCCGAACCCGATCCCGAAAGCTGACCGTCCATTTCGCTCTCGCTTGACGCTCCGCCGGGGCTCGTGCGAGGTCACGTTTCTTGTTCTTGGGAGTTGGAGCTTTGACCCGCAGTGAAATCTGGCGCCTCGAAAAATATCTGCGGAGCCTGTTCCGCCTGGACACCATTACGCTCCTGGAGCGGCCCCAGTCGGATTCCGTCGAGGTCCATGTCGGGGGCGAGTTCATCGGCCTCATCTTCCGGGACGAGGAAGACGGCGAAATCTCCTATTCCTTCAATATGTCCATCCTGGAAATGGATTTGCCTGAGCCGCCGGCCTCCCGCGCCCGCTAGCTCATTTATTTTCCTCCCTCGCTTGCCGGGGAGGGGGACCGCCGGAGGCGGTGGAGGGGGCGACCAGGCTCACTCCTTATCCCGAAACGCCTCGATCCGGCTGCCGATGCCCGCCGCGATGGCCCGCCATTCCCCCAAATGGGCCCGCTTGAACCGGTAGCTGAGCGACAGCCCCTTCTCCATCGGCAGATCGCGCAGGCAGCTCGGTGATGCCGCATCCGGCGTCAGCTTGGTGCAGAGCAGCACCACGGGGCCCGCGTCGCTCGCACCCAGGAACAGATCCTGGTCGTGATAACCCGAATCGGCGCGAAAGGCATATTGGCGCAGGCCATAGGGCCCAACCCGGCCCTTCGGGTCCTCCACCTGGGTCAGGTACACCCGGTCGAGGCGCTCTTGTTCCGGCAGCACCGTCGCTCCAAGCTTGAGCGTGATCGCAACCACGCGGGAATCGGGCGCATTGGCGGTGAAGTCCGGCGCAGCGCCGAGCGAATAGCCTTTGAGATCGGGCAGGATCGCGATCAGCTGGACTGCGTCCATGGCGCCTCCGCGCCGCGCACCCGCCGTCAGGATGTAATTCGCGGGAATGTGGAAATGCTCAGTCCCGACCGAGAGCGCGATGGGGCGGGTCGCATCCGTGGGCGCGGGCTGCTCCTCACCGGCCCCCGGTGAGACCGGCGCGAAATAATAGGCAAGCATCGCCGCCGAGAGACACGCCGTGACGAAAAAGACGGCAAGCGGAATCAGCCAGCCCGACCGCCGCCTCGCGTGCCCCAATTCGTCGCCCGTATGGCTCATGGCAATACCCGTGTTCCCCGGGGTGGTCCCAGGCTCTCTCTAGCATGCCCGGCTGGCTCCAAAAGAGACGGCCACGCGCCCATTGCGAATGCTTTCGCCCCGTTTCGGCACAAAGTGCAGGCCCAATTCGCGGCACGGGCCCTGCAATTGCCCGCCTGATCTCAAAGGCCCTCCCGATGCACTCCTTATGGCTATTGCTGTTTTCGATCACCGCGGGCTTCACGGCATCGGCGATTGCCGCCAATCTGTACCGCATCTGCGTGGGCTCCCCGAGGGACGGCCATATGGCGGTCAGGGCCGCGGTGCTGGTGGTGGCCGGGCCAAGCGTTCTGTTCGAAAGCGCGGTCAAAGGCCTCAAGGCGCGGACGTGGCATCCGGTTTCATTTTGGCTGGCGACCGCGGGCGTGCTTTATTGGAGCCTGGCGCTCGGCCTGCTCGTGCTCGAAGTCCTGCTGCACGTTTGAAAGCGCGCCGCCCGCCCCCTCAGAGCACGCCCAGCATCTCCGCCACCAGCGGATGGCGCACGATGTCGGCATCGCCGAGCCGGATCACCGCAATCGTCTCCACCCGTTCCAGGCGCCCTGCGATCTCGCGCAGGCCCGACAGGCCGGGAAGGAGATCGGTCTGGTCGGGATCGCCCGTCAGCACCATGGTCGAACGCCAGCCGAGC
>Ga0265338_10011434_pt1 | contig 10251 bp, 8 predicted proteins | sample 42126metaG_FD_193579 | JGI IMG/M metagenome (GOLD analysis project Ga0265338, IMG submission 193579) | Rhizosphere microbial communities from Carex aquatilis grown in University of Washington, Seatle, WA, United States - 4-21-26 metaG | ecosystem: Host-associated > Plants > Roots > Rhizosphere >... | reverse complement strand
GTACCCGTTGCCCAGTTTCGTCAACCCCTCCGGGTTATCCACCTTGGCCATCACGATCTGCCCCAGGGCGACGGTCATGGTCGACGAACCGGTCGAGAACGAGCCTTGGATGGTCCCGGTCTGGTCGAAGGACAAGCCGGTCAACTGGCCCTCGGCATGACCGTCCTGCGTCTTCACGAAGGCCGTGTCGTTCGGCTGGTAGGTGTTGACCCCATTGATGGTTTGGAAACTGCCGGCCGCGTCGCTGTACAAGCCGTCGCGCTTGCCGGTTCCAAGTTGACCCGCAGTGCCGAAGTTCATGTTGATGGCCATGACCTCCGCACCGACCGTCGGGATAGGCGAAACCGACGCAGCGAGTCCGGCCGGCTGATCCGGAGCCAAGTAAATCACGGGCGGCGCAAATTGCGCTGCGGCGGCGGTTCCCACCAAGCCGCCCGTATTGGCCAAGGATCCATCGGTGTTGAAGTACAAAACGTCGCCATAGTATTGGTTGTTACCCGTGATATTGCCACGGTTGTAGTTGAAGGGGGCGGTTCCATTCTGGTCAAAACCCTCAGCAAGCCCTGAACCCCCAAGAAGGTTTTCGCTTTGGGTCGCGGTCGGGGCCCCGGTATAAGGGGTTTTCCCGCCTGTCGTGTCGAAGGAATACCAAGCATAGGCCGCCTGGCTTGGCCCAGGGGATGGGTTTGGACCCGTCTGGCTCATGTCCTCCACTTGGTAGAACAAGGTGGTGATTTCGTGGGGATTTCCCAAGGAATCGTACACCGTCTGCACCACTGTGGCGGAGGGCTGGTTCGCCGCGGTCTGGGGTTGGTTCCAGGCGTAATTGTTGTTGGCCTGCGCCACATCAAGACGCACGGGATTGGCGACGAGACCTTGGGCGTTGGGCCCGGGCGGGATTGGGTTTGAGGCATTGGCCATATCGGTCGTTTGGTCGATCTTTCCGGCCACAAGGGCGGGATTGGCAACCGCCGCGTTGAAAATGACCCCGTTTTCCGCCAAGGGCAAGTTTTCAGCGCCCACCACACCCAGATCGCCGTTGTTCCAAGCCGGAGCGTTGGAGTCCAGGTTTCCGGAGAAATTCATGACGCTGGTCGCCTTAGGCGGCAAGGTCATGTCGGACTTTATCTGGATATTTCCGATCGCAGATGTATTCGAAGTGTTCAATTTCAGGGAGGCGTCGGTAATGTTCAGGATGTTCCCCCCGTCGTTGGTAAGCACGCGGGTGGTATAGGTGGTGTTCGCGGTGAAGCCCTGGATCAGGCTTCCGTTGGCGTCAACCAGGTTGCCCGAACCATCGAACGTCAGGTTCCCGGCGCGGGTCAGGTAGGAGTTGCTGCCGCTCTTGGCCACCAAAAAGCCGTCGCCTTGGAGCGCGATGTCCGTGGCGTTGCCGGTCTGCAGGGTCGGGCCGGCGGTGAAGAGGGTCTGGATCGACTGCACCCTCGTGCCGAGGCCGATCTGGTTGCCGTTGACGCCGCCCAAGTTGCTGCTGGTGCTGGGGCCCGAACCGCTGCTCAGGGTCTGGCTGATGGCGTCCGAGAAGGTGACGCGGCTGGCCTTGTAGGCCACCGTGTTCACGTTCGAGACGTTGTTACCGATCACGTCCAGCCAGGTGCTGGTGGATTGGAGACCGGAAATCCCGCTAAACATCGAACGAAGTCCCATCGCAGATCCTCCTAGGTGTTGGACAGGCGCTTCCGCCTGTCGTTTCAGGGCTTCCGGTGAGGGTCCAGCCCATGAATCTTGTGTTTCACGCCAGTTCCGTCGCTGGCCCGACCCCCCCCAAGGGGTGTTGATTCCTTCGGTCTAGACGATCACCGCGCTGTCGATGTTCGTGAAGACATTCTCTTTGAGGCTGTTCCCGTCCACCGCCGTGATCACCGTTCGGTTGGTCACGCTGACGATCAAGGCCACATCCTTCATCACCAGGAGCGAGGACCGGGCACCCTTGGAGGCCGCCTTCTCGACGGCGCCCTGGATCCTGCCCAACTCCCCCGGAGTGAAGGTGATATTCCGGGTCTGAAGCCTTTCTTTCGCGTGGGCCGAGAACTTCAGCCCAGTCCCCCGGTCAACGGCGGTCTGGAGGACCGACTCGAAGGGGTGGGCCGCGTCGGCCGCCTGGACCGCTTGCTGCTGGATCTGCTGCCGTTGGGCTTGGGCCTGGATCTGCTCAACCGAATTCAGGCTGGAGGGGTCCAGTTGAACCGGTTGAACCATGGCGCGCCAAACCTTTCATCCGACCCGAAGGGCCGGTCCCAAACGATTAGGAAACGTTCTGGACCTGGGCCCAGGGATAAGGCTGTCCGTTGATCATCACCGCCGGGCCATCCGCGTAATACTGGATGCCTTGGATGGTCCCGGTCGTATACCCTGCGGAATTGGTTTTGTCCGTCACGGTCGCGGTCTTGCCGATGAGGCTGGTCACCGACATCTCCAACGAGGACTGCATGTTGGTATTGAGGGTGGTCATTTGCTCGAGGGACGAAAAAGTCGCCAACTGGGATACGAATTGGGTGGAATCTTGGGGGTTCATCGGGTCCTGGTATTTCAACTGGGTCACCAGGAGTTGGAGAAACGTGTCCTTGTTGACGCCCGAATTGGCGAGTGACTGCGTCAATGCCGAAGCGGTACTGGCTGAAGAGTTGCCTACACTTGAGATCATCTGAACCACCTTCCTTTCCCTACACTTGTCCTAACGGCCCGATCCGAAAAAACTTGAGAAAAAAACGATCCCTAGATGGGAACGACTTTCCCGTTCAAAAAATTTAACCCATAACGATTTTGGACTGTCATTCTAATTTTGTCTCGGCAATTACACCAACAAATTCACTGAATTCCAGTAGCCCCCAAGCTGATCTGTTAAGGGCTCCGAGTTCGAATCGGTTTCACGATAAATGGGTGTGTTTATCGGACTATTCGATTGGTAGGTAAAGCCCTCTTGTTGGTACTGGAAGTATTGCCCCAAAAGATTGGTTGAACCGCCTTGGACGTGGACCTGCATTTGGTCGATTTGGAGACCCGCCTGGTTCATGGCGGTCTTCAGTTCAATCATGTGGTTGCTCAGGACATCCCGGACCTCCGGGTTCGCGACCAGGATTCGGGCGGTCACGGATTGGTCCATCAAGGCCACTTGGATCGTGACCTTCCCCAGGCTCTCGGGGATCAGCTGGAAGCTTAACCGGGTCACCGTATGGGTCTGTGCCACCTGGATCTCAACCTGTTGGGCCACCTGTTTCAAAACCGCGTTTGGGTCCAAATGGTCGGTGACCACCGCAGTGGCATTCAAGGCCGTCGCGTTGAGGCCTGAAAATTCCATCCCCAAGGATTTAACCGCATCAGACCCCTCATGACTGGTCACAGGAACAAGGGTGCCCGTGGGCAGGATCGGTACCTTAATTGATCCATCGCCTGTCTGGGGCCCGACCGAGGCCTGTTGGGAAGAAACCACCTGATTCCCCGGCAGGACCTGGGGCTGGGACAAAGTTTCAGGAAGGGTCATGTCCGCCAGGCTTTTCCCCACCAACGAGGAATCGGAGGGGACAGGGGGCTTGTCGGCCAAACCCTGCACCTGGGTGACGGGCGGTTGGGCCGTGGACAAGGCCTGGAGTTTTTCCATGGGAACACTCACAGGAACGAACGGCACCGGAGCCAATGCTTCAGTAACGAGGGGGGCCGTCGAGGTCGTCTGTTGACTGGTGGATCCTTTGGCCTCAACCCTAAAAAAGTCCAGGACGGTTTGGATCGTCTGGGCTGCCGCTGGGGTCAAGGTGGTGGAGGGTGCCGCCGGAGTGGTGGCTTGAGGGGTTACGACCTGGGCGACACCCTCGGGTAACGCCGTCTGGACGTCAGTCGCCGTTCCATCGACCTGGACCTGGGGCGCCGAAACCTGGGTCGGTGGCTCTTGAAGAAGGGCTTGTTGCAATTCGGATAAAACCTGTTTGAAGAAATCCAAGGCGGTTTGGGCTGAAGAGACCGCGGGCGGAGTGACCGCAGGTACCGACGCGGTGACCGTGGGCAACGGCGCTTGGTCCTTGGACAAGGTCAGCGCGGTAAGTTGCGCCGCCGGGGGGGCAGTCAACAGGGTTGTCGTGGGGGCTTGCGGGGCCACGGGCGGGAATGACGGCCCGGAAATATTTAACTGCAGTTCTTGCGTGAGGGTCTGGGTCAAGAGGACTCGTCCGGCCTTGGATTCCGTCAAGAGATCCACAAGGTTCCGAAGGGCCTTCCCCGCTTGGTCCGAGCCTTGGGACGGATCCGCCAAACGGACGGTCCAATCCGCGGGCAGGGCTGCCGGGGTTGAGGATCCGGCCGCCTGTCCCAAATCAAGGACTGGGAGCCCGGTTTGGCTATAGGCCGCGAGGGCCGTGGAAAGTTGTTGGGTCAGGGAAGAGACCGTCAGGAGATCCAACTGGGTCATGGACGATGAAAGTCCGGTCAACGAGATTCCGCTGTAATCCGAGGGGTTTGAGTCCACGGTTGGCGTGGTTCCGGCCGTGAGCGCTGGCATCAGCTGCGCCAAAGGCGAGGCCGGAAGGGCCGGGGCGGGCGATTGGCTCGGCAAGCCATTCTGCATTTGGTCCAACAGGCCCAACTTGAACTCAGGGGTCTTCAAGACCTGTTGGCCGATGGGCCCCAACTGGTTCCAGAGGGCTTGGAACGCCTTGACGAACGCCAAGGCCTGGGCCTTCGGTAATTGGCCGTTCGTCAGGGACACCAACAGGTTGGCGCCCTGTTCCGGGGGAAGCTGGGCCAAGGTTTGGAGCAATTGCGACAGCTTTTCCAGGCCTTGGGCCACATTCGCGGCTTGGATGGAAAGGCTGACCGATTCCTGGACCACCTGGACTTCCTGCACCGAAACGGCGGTCGTCGTCGGGTTCGGATCCGCCGCCTTCACGTCAGCCGCGGCTTGGGCTTGGTTCGGTGGGGTCGTTTTCGTTAAGGCAGGGGCCTGCTTGGAAGGATCGACTTGGTTCGCCGCTTGGGCCTGGGCGTTATTACCAGTCACAGGGTTGGGGTTTTGGGGGTTAGTCGGGGCACTTCCAGTCTTGTTGGAGGCGTCCTGAAGGACCTGGTCGAAGGGCGTCTGGGTTCCCTGAGTGGCCGGGCGCTGGGCCGGCGCCACGGGTTTATCCGTGGCTGCCGGGGCCGCCACGCTGTTAAGGATGTTGAGTATATTTGACATTATTTATCCTAGTGCGTCGCGAAGACGTTGTTGGGCGCGCCGCCCACGATGTCGACGAGGTCCGAGAGCATCTTGTCCTGGATCTGGAGGGCCTGGAGGGCCGCGTTATAGGCCACCATGCTCTTCACCGAGTCGGCCATCTCCTGGTCGTAGGAAACCCCCGGGTCGCCCGAGGCGAAGGACACCGCCGAGTTGGCGTCTTGGGCGTTCTGGAGTTGGGTGAGGGCGGCCTGGGATTGGTTCGTCAGCTGGGTGGCCGAGGCCAAGTCGGAAGCGACCCTCGTGGAAACCGCGCTGGCTTCGGTACCCAACCGGACCGTCCCGTTCAATCCGGTGAAGGCCGTGAAGTTGCCGGTCTGGTCGATGATCTGGATCGGATTCTTCGAGGTGAGGATGATCGACTGTTGCGAGGTACTGAACTGCGCGGCCACTCCCGCTCCGGAAAACGTAATCGCCGTCATGATTTGATTTAGTGACTGGTTCGAGTTCCAATTTATCGCGATTCCGTTTATTAAGATCGTTCCCGAAGTCCCCGGCGCCACCTTAAAGGCTTGTACGTTGTCCACCCCGAGGGCGGGAATTTGTGCGTTTAAGGCAAAAGCGGGATTTATCAGGATATCGCTCGGGGAGAACCCGTTATTCATCCGGACCGTACTTGACAGTTGGTTGGAGAGGTACGTCATGTTCTTGAAATTCCCCGTCCCATCGTTCACGGTAATGGTGTTGTTGGATAGCATGTAGATTTTCTGCTCGGTGTAGTTGAACACCGCATGGACATTCGGGTCGGCCGAATTGATTGTATCCAAAACGTCGTAAATCGAATTTGCGTTCGTAAAGTTCACAACAACCGAATTCACCGTAAAGCTGCCGTTGATTGGCAGTGTCGAAAAGTTGATGGAATTGCTTCCGGTTACGTTAAGGGCAGTGGTAGCCGCACTCGCCATCGGTGAAGTTGGGTCAACCTTACCGCTGAAACCATTAACTTGGGTTGCCGTTAGCATCATATTGTTGGCTTGAAGGTTCGGCAGGTCCCCCAAGAAAGCGGCGACCTGGCCGTTGGCGGTGTTGCCGTACCGGCTGGAGGCGGCCACGAGGGCCGCCGTGGGGTCCGTAGTCAGCGACGAATTGACGTTGATGTCGCGCGCCGAAACACCGGTGAAGAACGGGATCTCCGTGGTGGTCCCGTCGGCGGCGTAACCGGACTGGTGGAGTGTGTTCGTCACGTTGATGACGGAGTGGACCGACTCATCCAGCGCGTTCTTGTAGCTTTCCACCACGACGTCCCGGGCGTTCAACAACCCCCCGAGGGTTCCGCCGGTGATCTGGGTATTGGCGTCGATGGATTGGCCCTGCACCGTCTGGAGCCGGACATCCGAAAGGGGCGGGTTCTGGGGGTTGATGAGGTTCGTGTCGAATTGGGCCGCGCCCGAGTTGTTGACCAGGGTGATCCCATTCAACGTCAGGTTCACGGTCCCCTTGATGCCGTAGCTCGCGCTGACGTTGAGCATGCGGCTGAGGATCGTGACCTGGTAGTCCCGCGCGTCCAGCAGGTCGTTCGCCGGGGCGCCTGGCGAGTTCAGGATCTGGGTATTGATGGAGGAGAGGCTCTTCAGGGCTGCGTTGATGTTGTCGACCGTTTGTCCGACCTGGTCGTTCAAGTTCAGTTGGACCGATTCCAATTGGGAAAATTGCTGGCGGGCCATGTCCGCGAAGGCCGTTCCGGCGTTGACCACGTCGGTCCGGAGGCCCACCGAAAGGGGGGTGACCGAGAGGGCAGTGAACGCCGACGCGAGGTTGGTCAGGGCGCCCGAGATGGTGCTGCCGGTAGTGTTGAGGATCGTCTGGAGTTGCGTCAGGACGTTGGATTGGACCTCGTTGTAGCCCACCACCTGGCTTTCCTTCTGGATCTGGACGTCCAGGTAGAAGTTACGGATCCGGGTGATCTGCTGGATCTGGGGGCCCTGGCCCAACGCGGCCGTTCCGTTGGCCGTCGTGATGCTGAGGGGATTGGCGGTGGTCATGTTCACTTGTTGGCGGCTGGCCACCAGGTAACCGTTGGAATCCACGTAGGTCTTGGAAAGGTTCGAGGCGATGACGCTTTGGTTGATCTGCTGTCCATAGAGGCTTCGGGACAGCGTCTCCAAGCCGAGAAAGGAGTTCCCCATTTTTCGTCCCGCCTTTGTGTGACTTCTAAACGACTCGGTTGAAGCTTCCCGTCCCCTGGGTTTCAGGGGCGGCATTCGGCATGGTCGGCCTGAGGGAGGAAGGCAACTTCTTGCCGTTTCCCTTCAAGGTCTCCAAGGTGAAATTCACGTAGGCCAAGGCGTTCGCGATCAGCTTTTCATTGCCGCGGTTCGACAACTCCAGGGATCGGGCCGCTTCCACCGCATCCCGGGCCGCCGACCGGATCGCCTCGCCCAATGGCGCCGGACTCTTCTCCACCACTTCCGCAAGCGTCGGCTTCGACAACCTCAACTGAAGGGCGGCGGCCTCAAAGGCCTTTTTCCTCTCATCGGCCAGGGGCCCCAAGGCGAACATCTCCCGTTCTTGGCACTTCACGTTCGCGGGCAGGTCGCCCATCCTTCCCGCCACCAAGATCGTCTTTTGTTCCTCACCCAGCCTCGCCAATTCACGGTAGCGCGCCGCTTCTTTTTGGAAGGCCTCCGCCAGAGCCTCAAAAGGGCTCGGCATCCTTTACTGCCCCAAATCCACGATATTCATTTGGACCAATCGGTCGGCTAAGGCGGAGAGGTCGGGCTGGTAGGTCCCCGAGGCTTCCTTTTGCGACAACTGGTCCACCCGGGTTTGACGGGCTTGGGCATTCTGGGTGTTGGCGCGCTGGAGGGACTGGAGGGTTTCCGCGAAGGAGGAAAGGGAGACCGTGGAATTCTCGTTCGAGACGGTCGAACCCGCCGACTCGGACTTTGAGGCTTTGGATGTCTGGAGGGTCTGGAGGACCGCAGGAATGTTTTGAAAACCTTGGATCTTCATCTTCCACCTCTCGCGTTTCGTGGGAACCACCCAAAGCTGGGGGTCTCCACCTTACCTAACGCCAGAGCTGGTTAAAACTTGAGGGTTATTTTAGGTCTTTTTCTTCCGGCTGATGTTGCCGGTCTGCTTATCCCTGGAAATACTATATTTTTCGGTGCTTTTTTGCTTTTCCCGCTTTAAGTTGTCTATATCTTTTTTCATGCTGTTGGTGAGTTTCTTTCTGCAGTTGTCGCATATTTTACCCGAACTGATGGGGGTGCCGCAGCTTTCACACCGGAGGGCTTGGTCGGCCTTCACCAGGTGGAGGCGATTCTCCCGGACAAAACGGAGGATCTCCTTCAGTTCAACCCCGGTCTCATTGGCTATTTCCTGGGCGGTGGCGCTGGGCCGTGAGGTCATAAATTGGAAAACGAGTTTATAGTCTTCTTCCTCTTGCTTGATGCAGCTGGGACAAAGTTCCCGGCCCCCCATGACCGGCTGGTAGACTTTGCCACACCTGGGACAATTCATCAGGCTCAAAGGGTGCCCTCTTCACGCATCCTGCGGGGGATGCTTTTTGCCGGTTCGTCCCTCCACTCGGGTGGGATGCGCCCGATTGGGAACTCAGGGCGCGGGAGTGGTTTTCTGGAGGTGTTGGAGTTTCGCGGCCAGCTGTTGGTAGACCAGGTTGCCTATCCCGATGCCCTGGTTGGAGAGGCTGTCGGCCGTCTGGTCGTCCTGCATGGATTCGAACAACTTCATGGCGGGGCTGTTGGCGGACAAACCGCTTTTTTCAACGGTGGACCGCATCTCCTTCAGCATCATCCTGAGGAAAATGGCCTCGAACTGCTTGGCGACTTTCTGCATCTCCGCGGGAGTGTGCTCCGCGGGTTTGACGCCGAGCCCGGCGCTGGCCAAGGGGATCCCCCCCGGGCCCCCCGATGCGGCGGCCGCGCCCGACACTAGGTCGGGACGGACCTCGAATGCCTGGGGCAAGGCTTCCAAGGAAGCGGGCGACATGGCTTTTCCCGCGAGCAAAGGGGACAGGGCGCCGATGGGGAGGGTCATTCCGATTCCCTTAAATGATTTCAAGCTGGGCGTGCAGGGCGCCTGCGGCCTTGATCGCCTGAAGGATGGAAATGAGGTCCCGGGGAGTCCCCCCCACGGCGTTGACGGCCTCGACGACATCCATCAGGTTGGCTCCCTCGGGAACGAGGACGAGATTTCCTTCCTTGCCCTGGTCCGACACCGAAACTTTCGTGGTCCTGGTCAAGTCGTTCTGCCCGAAGGCCGCCGAATGGGTGACTTCCGTGGTCTTTTGCACGACTAACCGGAGGTTCCCATGGGCCACCGCGACGGAATCAATGCGTACATCGGCTCCTAGGACCACCGTGCCGGTCCTCTCGTTCACCACCACGCGGCTGGCCGGGGCCTCGGTTTGGACCTGGGTGTCCTGGATGGCCGCGACGAACGCCACCACCGCGTCCCGATAGTTAAAGGGGATGTCCACATCAATCTGGCTGCCGTCAGCCGCGTGGGCCACGGCCTCCCCGAAGGTTTGGTTCAAGGCCGCGACCGCCAAAGCCGCTTGCCCAAAGTCCGGCTTGTCCAAAAGGATCGAGACCCGGTTGTCCGTGACGAACGTGGACGGCACTTCCTTCTCGACCAGGGCCCCGTTGGGAACGGCCCCGACGGTCGTCTGGTTGACCTGGACCATCGGAAGATCCTCGGTTTGGTCCACACTGTAGCCGCCGACGGCCAGCGGGCCCTGGGCCACCGCGTAAACCTGCCCATCCGCGCCCTGGAGGGGCGTCTGGAGGAGGGTTCCACCCTGGAGGCTGTTGGCGTCCCCGATGGAGGAGACCATGACGTCGATTTTGTCGCCGGACTTCAACAAGGGGGGAAGCTGGGCCGTCACCATGACCGCCGCTGCGTTCTTGATCCTCATCTGGGTCGGGTCCACCTTGATTCCGAATTGGGACAGCATATTGGCGACGCTTTGGAGCGTGGTCGTGACCCGTTGGCTGTCCCCCGTGCGCTGCAATCCCACCACGAGGCCGTATCCGATGAGTTGGTTGTCACGGATGCCCTTGACC
>Ga0265338_10011433_pt1 | contig 10251 bp, 10 predicted proteins | sample 42126metaG_FD_193579 | JGI IMG/M metagenome (GOLD analysis project Ga0265338, IMG submission 193579) | Rhizosphere microbial communities from Carex aquatilis grown in University of Washington, Seatle, WA, United States - 4-21-26 metaG | ecosystem: Host-associated > Plants > Roots > Rhizosphere... | reverse complement strand
GAGCCGGTGCGCTTCGAAGGGCTCCCGAAGGGCGGCCGCGGCTACAAGGAAGCGACGGCCGAGATCGAGCGGCGGATCAACGTGCTCTTCGACTGGCTCGCCGAGATCCACGCCAAGGGCCGCCCGGCGGGCGTGACGCCGCCGCTATGAGCAGCACCGCCGTCAAGCTCGAGGGCACCGTCGCGATCGTCGGCTTTCCGAACGTCGGCAAGTCGACGCTCATCAACCGGCTGACCGCGACGCGCCAGGCGGTCGTGCACGAGACGCAGGGCACGACGCGCGACCGCAAGGAGCTCGTCTGTGAATGGAACGGCCACAACTTTCTGCTGATCGACACCGGCGGCCTCGACATCGCCGACCCGAGCCCGATCACGAAGCAGATCGGGCTGCAGGCACGCGAGGCGATCAAGGAGGCCGACCTCGTCCTCTTCGTCGTCGATGCGCGCGCGGGCCTGACGCCCGGGGACGAGGAGCTCGCCCAGATCCTGCGCGAGGCGAAGAAGAACGTGCTCGTGCTCGCGAACAAGATCGACGATCCGTCGCAGGAGAGCCTCGCGCTCGACTTCCACCGCCTCGGCTTCGGCGAGCCGTTCCCGATCTCGGCGTTGCACGGCTCGAACACGGGCGACCTGCTCGACGAGATCGTCGACCTGCTGCCCGGCGAGTCGTCGCGCACGGTCGAGGAGGATGCGATTCGCGTCGCGATCCTCGGCCGGCCGAACGTGGGGAAGTCCTCGCTTTACAACAAGCTCGTCGGCTCCGAGCGCACGATCGTCTCGGAGGTTCCCGGCACGACGCGCGACACGATCGACACGGTGATCGAGCACGACGGGCGAACCTTCCAGCTGATCGACACGGCCGGCCTGCGGCGCAAGCGAAGGCAGCGCCAGGGCATCGAGTACTACTCGGAGCTGCGCGCGCTCGAGGCGGCGGAGCGCGCCGACATCGCACTCGTGCTGGTCGACGCGAGCGAGGGGATCGTCGAGGGCGACATCACCGCCGTCGAGGTGGCGCGCAAGGCGCACTGCGCGACGCTGATCGTGCTCTCGAAGTGGGACATCTCGGAGATCACGATCGAAGACGTGCGCCCCGAGCTCGCCCGCCGGCTGCGGCAGCGCCCCGACTTCATCACGATCTCGGCCCTGACGGGCCGCGGCGTCTCGCGCCTGCTCGGCAAGGTCGAAGAGCTCTACGACCGCTACGTCTCGCGCGTGCCGACCGCCGAGCTGAACAAGTTCATCGCGGAGCTGAAGGAGATGCGCCAGGCGCCGTCCAAGGGCATGCGGCGGCTCAACCTGCTCTACGGCGCGCAGGTGACGTCGCGCCCGCCACGTTTCCGCTTCACCGTCAACGATCCCGGCCTCGTGACGCGCGACTATGCGTACTGGGTGGAGAATCAGCTGCGGGAACGGTTCAACCTGGAGGGTGTGCCGGTGGTGGTCGACTTTCGCGAACGCTCGTGAGGATCGTCGTGATTGGTGCGGGGGCGTGGGGGATGGCCTTCAGCCACCTGCTGCGCCGGCGCGGCCACGACGTCTTCACGGCGACGCGCACGACGATCGACGACGCGCCGTACGAGGAAGCGGATCTCGTCGTCATTGCGGTGCCGAGCATTGCGTTCCGCGACGTGCTCGGCCACGTGCGGGCCGATGCGCCGGTCCTCAGCCTCGTCAAGGGCCTCGATCCCGTCTCCGGCGACCGGCTCTCGACGGTCGTGCACGACCGCGCGGTGGCGGTGCTCTCCGGGCCCAACATGGCCGAGGAGGTTGTGACGGGGCTGCCGGGCGCGGCGGTGATCGCCTCCGAGGACGAGCAACTCGCGCTGCAGCTGCAGGAGGCGATCAACTCGAGCACGTTCCGGGTCTACGTCAACAGCGACCTGGTCGGCGTCGAGATCTGCGGCGCCGCGAAAAACGTGATCGCGCTCTCTGCGGGCGCCGTGGACGGGCTCGGGCTCGGTGACAACGCGAAGGCGGCCTTGATCACGCGCGGGCTGAGCGAGATGGCGCGGCTGGGGGAGGCGTGCGGCGCGGAGGCGGAGACGTTCTCCGGCCTGGCCGGGATGGGCGATCTGATGGCGACGTGCTTCCACCGGCTGGGGCGCAACCGGCGCGCCGGCGAGCTGATCGCGCGTGGCGCGACACCGGATGAGGCTCGGGCGCAGATCGGCCAGGTCGTCGAGGGCCTGACGACCGCGCCGGTGCTGCGCGACCTGTCGCGGCGCGTCGGCGTCGAGCTCCCGATCACCGAGGGCGTCTGCTCCGTGCTCGACGGCATGCCGCTGCACGAGCTGGCGGGGTCGCTTATGGGTCGGCGCCCGACGGAGGAATAGCTACCCTTGGCGGCCGTGGCGGCCCGCAGCTTCCTCTTCACTTCCGAATCGGTCACCGAAGGCCACCCGGACAAGATCGCCGACCAGATCTCGGACGCCGTCCTCGACGCCGCGCTCGCGAACGACCCGATGAGCCGCGTTGCCTGCGAGACGCTGATCACCACCGGGCTGATCGTCGTTGCCGGCGAGATGACGACCAGCGAGTACATCGACATTCCGCGCATCGCGCGCGAGACGGTGAAGACGATCGGCTACACGCGGGCGAAGTACGGCTTCGACGCCGACACCTGCGGCGTCATCGTGACGCTCGACGAGCAGTCACCCGACATCGCGCAGGGCGTCGACACCGCCTACGAGCTCCAGCACGACCCGGGTGACGACGATCCGCTCGACAAGGTCGGCGCGGGCGACCAGGGAATGATGTTCGGCTACGCGACGAACGAGACGCGCGAGCTGATGCCGCTGCCGATCATGCTGGCGCACCGCATCACGAAGCGGCTCGCAGAGGTGCGGAAGTCCGACGTGCTCCCGTACCTGCGGCCGGACGGGAAGGCGCAGGTCTCGATCCGCTACGAGGTCGACGCCGAGGGTCATCAGACGCCGGTGGAGATCGAGCGGGTTCTCATCTCGACCCAGCATCGCGAGGGGCTCGACCCGGAGACGATGATCAAGCCGGACCTGATCGAGCACGTGCTGCGGCCGATCCTGCCGAGAGATCTCTACGACGAGAAGAGCCTCGACGATCCGCAGTTCGTCTACGTCAACCCGACGGGCAAGTTCGTGATCGGGGGACCGATGGGCGACACGGGGCTGACGGGACGCAAGATCATCGTCGACACCTACGGCGGCGCTGCCCCGCACGGCGGCGGCGCATTCTCGGGCAAGGACCCCACGAAGGTCGACCGCTCGGCAGCGTACGCGGCGCGGCACGTGGCGAAGAACGTCGTTGCCGCGGGGCTCGCGGACCGCTGCCAGATCCAGGTCGCGTACGCGATCGGCGTCGCGCATCCGTTCTCGATCCTCGTCGAGACGTTCGGCACGGAGAAGCTGCCCGTCGCGCGCATCGAGGAGCTCGTCAAGGAGCACTTCGACCTGCGTCCGGCCGCGATCCTGCGCGACCTCGACCTGCGGCGCCCGATCTACCAGAAGACCGCCGCGTACGGCCACTTCGGCCGCGACGACCACGACTTCTCGTGGGAGCGCACCGACAAGGCCACCACGCTGCGTGAGGCTGCCGGCCTCGCGGCGACTGCCGGCGTCTGACAGCCGCGCACCGACGTTCGTCGGACTGCTGGTCGCTTTAGGTTTTGCTGGTTCTGTTTTGCGGCGACTGTGCCGCACTTCGGTCGGTGCCTGGCACCGACCAGGGCATCCCGCCCCAGTCCTGTGAGGGTGCCGCAGCACCAGCCGATCCGCAAGCGCCTGGGCGAAGAAGTTCCACTCTTGTCACACGCTGCGTGGCAGTTCCGTCGGTGCCTGGCACCGACCGCCGCACGCGGTGGCGCTGCCCGCAGGCGCCTGAACGCTGCCGTTAGCCGCGCCGGACGAACAAGCCGGCGGCGGCTTTCTCGCCGATCGCCTTCTCGCCGCCGTTGATCGCGACGCGGAACTGGCCCGCGGCCGGTTGCGCTGCGCGCAGCTCGAGGGCGGTGCCAGGCACCAGCCCTTCGTCGTAGAACCAGTGCAGGAGGTCGCCGTCGTGCTCCGCGAGCCTGACGATCGTCGCCCTCGCGCCCGGCTCGAGCGTCGACAGCGGCTCGAGCTCGCGGTTCTCCTCCTGCTCGAAGTCCGGGTCGATCGGCCACCCGTGCGGGCAGCGGTCGGGATGGCCGAGCTTCACCTCGATGCGCTCGACCATGTCGTCGGTGAACGTGCCGCCGAGCTCGTCGGCGTGGACGTGCGCCTCGGCGGCCGTGTAGCCCATGAAGTCGGTCAGGAGCCGCTCGATGATCCGGTGCTTGCGAACGACCTTGCGGGCCCGCTCCGCACCGGCGGGCGTGAGGATCGCCTCCTTGTGCTCGCCGCGCTCGACGAGCCCCTCGGCCCCCAGGCGCTTCAGCATCTCCCCGGCCGAGGCGCGCGAGACGCCCAGCATCTCCGCCACCCGCGAAGCGATCGTCTGCGACGTGCCCGTCGTCGCCGGGCGGTATTCGCCGATCGGAAACGCGAGGAAGTAGATCGTCTCGAGGTACTCGTCGACTCCGTGTCCGGCGGCCATCGTCACGATCGTAGTGTGGAAACCTCCTGTAAGGTGACCCTTACAAGGTTCGCATGAGCACTGCCCAGACTCTCATCCTCGGCGCGATCGCCGGCTTCACGATCTACGTCGGGCTGCCCATGGGGCGCGTCCGCTCGACCTCGCCGGCGCTCCAGGCCGCCCTGAGCGCGATCGCGACGGGCATCCTCGTCTTCCTCTTCTGGGACGTGATGTCCAACGGGGTCAAGCCGATCGAGTCGCATCTCGAGGCGCACAAGTGGGCAGGCTTCGCCGGCTACGCCGTGTTGCTCGGTCTCGGCGTGGTGCTCGGGATGATGAGCCTCGTCTACTACGACAGCTGGCTGAAGCGGAAGCGCTCCACGCCGCTCGTCGGGCCGGGGGCGGCCGCCGTGGACGAGTTCAAGCAGCGCTCGTGGGTCGAATCGCTGACGCCCGGCCGCCGACTCGCGCTCCTGATCGCGACCGGCATCGGCCTGCACAACTTCGGCGAAGGCCTCGCGATCGGTCAGTCGGCCGCGGCGGGCGAGCTCTCGCTGGCGCTCGTCCTGATCATCGGCTTCGGGCTGCACAACACGACCGAGGGCTTCGGCATCGTCGGCCCGATGACCGGCGAGTCCGAGCGGCCGAGCTGGGCGTTCCTCGGCCTGATGGGGCTGATCGGTGGCGGCCCGACGTTTCTCGGCACGCTGATCGGCCAGGCGTGGGTCAGCCCGGCGCTCGAAGTCGTGTTCTTCGCGGTCGCCGGCGGCTCGATCCTCTACGTCGTGATCCAGCTCTTCGAGGTCTGCCGACGCTTCGCGAAGCCGGAGCTCGTCGGCTGGATGCTCCTGCTCGGCCTGCTCCTCGGCTTCGGCACGGACTGGGTTCTCGTAGCCGCCGGAGCTTAGGGTTAACTGGCCCTCCTTGGGCCACTTCTTTCACGCAGTCGCAGTCTTCTTCCACCACCTCGCGGCGGTGAAGTGGGAGTTCCTCGGGCTCGCGATCGCCTGTCACGTGATCAAGCTGCTCTTCCGTGCGGGGGCCTGGCGCGCGATCGTGCGCGCCGCGTATCCCGGCCAGCGGCTGAAGTACCGCACGGCGCTCGGCGCCTATGTCGCGGGGGTCGGCGTCAACTCGATCGTCCCCGCGCGTGGCGGCGACGTGGTGAAGCTGTACCTGGTCAAGCACCGGCTGCCCGAGATGTCGTACGCGGCGCTCGCTCCGACGCTCGTCGTCGAAACGATGTTCGACTTCGTCATCGCGGGTGCGTTGGTCGTCTGGGCGCTCGCGATCGGCGTGCTGCCGACGCATCGGCTCTACTCACGCTTGCCGGCCGTCGACTGGAAGTTGTTGCTCCGGCACGAACGGGCGACCGAGATCGCACTGGGCGTGGCGCTCGTCCTCGCCGTCGTCGCGTTCCTCTGGGCGCGGCGCCGCTACGACGAGTTTCGGGTGCACGTGCGCCAGGGCTTCGCCATTCTCCGCAACCGCCGCCGCTTCTTCTACGCGGTGCTCGTGCCTCAGGCGATCTCGTGGGTCTTCCGGATCGCGTCGCTCGTCTTCTTCCTGAAGGCGTTCGGCGTCGCCGCCAACATTCACAACGCCTTGTTGGCACAGGTCGTCGACTCGCTCGCGACGCTCTTCCCGGCGACACCCGGCGGCGCGGGGACGAAGCAGGGCCTCACCGAGTTCCTCTTCCGCGGCCGCGGCGTCTCGCACACGCTCCTGCTCGCGTTCAGCGTCGGCATGAACATCGCGATCGTGGTCGTGAACCTCGTGATGGGGCTGATCGCGATTGCCCTGATGGCGAGGACGCTCTCGTTCAAGCGGCTGCGCACGAGCGCACACACCGAAGAGCAACCCGCGTAGTGCCGTACGCATCGGTCTATCCACTCGTCACCGCGCGTGCGGTCGCGCGGGAGTTCACCTACGAGGTCCCGGAGGGGGTCGAGGTTGGCGCAATCGTGCGCGTGCCGTTCGGGCGGTCGCGCGCGCGTGGCATCGTCGTCTCGCTGCACGACGCACCGCCGGAGGGTGTCGATGCGCGGCCGATCGAAGCCGTGATCGGTGCGATTCCCGCCACGCTCGTCGAGCTCGCTCTCTGGATCGCCGACTACTACGGCTCGACGCCGGCGCGCGCGCTGGCTCTCGTCGCACCGGAGACGCCGAAGCGCCGCAAGGAACAGGCGCCGCCCGCGGAACGGCAGGGACTGACGGGCGAAGACGAGCCGCTGCAGCTCTCCGATTCGCAGATCGCCGCCGTCGACCGGATCGTCAACGGCAGCGGCAACTTCCTGCTCTACGGCGCGACGGGCTCCGGCAAGACCGAGGTGTACCTGCAGGCGTGCGCGTCGATGCTCGAGCGAGGCTTCGGTGCGATCGTGCTCGTGCCCGAGATCGCGCTTGCGCCACAGACGGTGGGGCGCGTGCGTGCGCGCTTCGGTGAGCGCGTGGCGATCCTGCACTCCGCGTTGACGGACGCGGAGCGCCGCGACGAACGCGAGCGCATCGCGAGCGGTGAAGCGCGCATCGTCGTCGGCGCGCGATCGGCGATCTTCGCGCCGATCCGCGGGCTCGGGCTGATCGTCGTCGACGAGGAGCACGACCCGTCGTACAAGCAGGACTCCGACCCGCGCTACGACGCGCGCACCGTCGCGGCGAAGCGCGCGGCTCTCGAAGGCGCGGTCGCGGTGTTCGGCTCGGCGACGCCGCGGCCGGAGAGCTGGGCGGCGCTCGAGCACCTCGAGCTCGGCGGGCGACTCGGCGCGGACCTGCCGCCGGTGAAGGTGATCGACCTGCGGCGCGAGGCCGGGTATCCGTTGTCCGCGCCGCTCCTGCGCGCGCTGCGCGACGTCGCCGAGCATCGTGGCAAGGCGATCCTGCTCCTGAACCGCCGCGGGGTCGCCCCGGCGCTGCACTGTCGTGCGTGCGGAACGACGATCCGCTGCCCGAACTGCGACGTGTCGCTCGTGTTGCACGGCGATACGTCGATGCGCTGTCACCATTGCGGGTACGAGCGGCAGGCGCCCTCGACGTGCGAGCTGTGCGGCTCGCCGGACATTGCGCGGCTCGGCGCCGGCACGCAGAGGCTCGAGCGTGAGCTCGAGCGCGAGCTGCCCGAGCTGGAGCTGATCAGGCTCGACGCCGATGCGGTGGCGAAGCCGGAGCAGCTCGCCAAGTCGCTCGCGCGGTTTCGCGACGCGGAGGGCGTTGTCCTGCTCGGCACGCAGATGGTCGCGAAGGGCCATCACTTTGCGGGAGTCGAGCTCGCGGCCGTCGTCGACGCCGACACCGGTCTCGCGATGCCGGACTTCCGGGCGGAGGAGCGGACGTTTCAGCTGATCACGCAGCTCGCCGGGCGCAGCGGCCGCGATGCGCCGGGCCGCGTGCTCGTGCAGTCGTTCCAGCCCGACGCGCGGCCGATCGTCTATGCGGCGCGGCACGACGTCGCGCGGTTCCTCACGGAGGAGCTCGAGCGGCGCAAGGAGCTCGGCTATCCGCCGTTTGCGCATCTCGTGCGGATCGTCGTCACCGGGCCCGAGCTCGAGCCGGTCGTCCGGGCGCTCGAAGAGCTGAAGGCGGGCATCAAAGGCGCCGACCTGCTCGGGCCGGCTGCGCTGCTCCGCCTCCGCGGCAAGCATCGCGCGCAGCTCGTGGCGAAGACGACGCAGCCGCGGCGGATCGCCTCCCAGGCAGCGCGGCTCCTGGCCGCCGCCGCTCCGAACATGCGCAAGGCGAAGCTGACCGCAGTGGTCGACGTCGACCCGCAGAGCCTCTGACCGTTCGGCACCATGGAGTGTCGTGAATCAGCGGCCTGAGGACATCATCGGCGAGTGGGGGATCCGCGACGTGACGCCGCCGTCCCGGGCGGAGCGCGAGCAGCTGCTCGCCGAGCTCGAGATCAACCCGCTCACCGGCCGGCCGCTCAAGCGGCGGATCCGCCGCTTTCGCGTCGAGGCCGACCGGTTCTTCGCGTCGCTCGGCGGGCCGCTGCCGTACATGCAGCGGCTCAAGCAGATCGACGACGCGACCGAACGCCACACCGCGCTGCTGGCAGACGCCTACGCCGACCACGGCGCCGACCCGGCCCGCTGGCGCCAGACCGTCGAGCACTGGAACTTCACCGAGGTGAACGACCTGATCGAGCGGCACAACCGCTGGTATCCCGTAGAAGCCCGGCTCCCGATGGACCCGCGCACCCGCGACTACGTCGAGGTCGGCGGCCGCCCCTACTGGCGCGAACCGCTGGATGCGAACTGGATCCTCGAGCGGTTCCCCTACACTGCGCAGCCGTGAGCGAGCACGACCACGACGATGAGCACGACCACGAGCACAGCCACCACGAGCTCGAAGCCGAGCCCGGGGAAGACGCGCGCGCCGAGGCCGAGGCCGAGGCTCGCCGCCGCTTCGCGCTCGGGCAGATTCGCCAGTACGGCGATCCGGCGCTCCGGCTGACGGCACACGAGGTCGCCGAGTTCGACGACGACCTGCGCCGGCTCGTCGACCGCATGACGACGCTGATGCACGAGGCGCAGGGCGTCGGCCTCGCCGCGACGCAGGTCGGTGTGCTCCGCCGCCTCTTCGTGTTCGACCCCGACGGTGAAGGATCGCGCGTGATCGTGAACCCGGTCGTCGTCGAGAGCAAGGACGAGAACGCGACCGACGACGAAGGCTGCCTCTCGCTGCAGGGCGTCCGCGTCCCGGTCGAGCGCTCGGTCGGGATCACGCTCGAGGGCAAGGACGCGAACGGCGAGGACGTCCGCTGGGAGCTCGACGAATACGGCTCCCGCGTTGTGCAGCACGAGCTCGACCACCTGGACGGCGTGCTGATCATCGACCGCACCGACGACGAGCACCGCAAAGAGGCGCTCGCGACGCTGCGGCCCCGCGTCGTCCTGCGGTAATGCGCATCGGCGTCGCCGCGACGGCCCCGCTCGGCGCCGACGTGCTCGAGCGCCTCGCCGAGAACCACGACGTCGCGTGGCTGGTCACACGTCCGGACGCACCGCGCGGCCGCGGCCGCAAGCTGGCGCCGCCGCCGGCGAAGGAGATCGCGGTGCAGCTCGGCATTCCGGTCCACCAGCCGGAGCAGCCCGAGCTGCCGGCCGGCGTCGAGCGTGTCGTCGTGTGCGCCTACGGGCTCTACATCCCGCCGCGGCTACTCGCGCAGTCGCTCTGGCTGAACGTCCATCCGTCGCTGCTCCCGCGCTGGCGCGGGGCGGCGCCCGTCGAGCGGGCGATCCTGGCGGGCGACGACGAGACGGGCGTGACGATCCACGAGACGGTCGAGGCGCTCGATGCGGGGCCGATCGCTGCGCAGGAGGCGTTCCCGATCGACGATCTCGACGCGGGCGCTGTCTTCGAGCGCTCCGCCGAGGTCGCCGGCCGCCTGCTCGAAGCAGTGATCGAGTCGCCGACGTTCGTCCCGCAACCCGAAGCGGGCGCGACCTACGCCGAGAAGATCACCCCCGCCGACCGCGAGCTCGACCTCGACGACCCGCTCGGCTCCTGGCGCCGCGTACGCGCGCTCTCGCCGCACATCGGCGCGTGGACGACGATGCACGGGCGGCGTGTGACGATCTGGCGCGCACGGCTCGTCGACGGCCAGTTCGTGCCCGAGCTCGTGCAGCCCGAGGGCCGCGGCAAGATGACCTACGACGAGTTCGTCCGCGGCCTGCGTTGATCGCACCCGCGCGCAAGGCGGCGTACGAGGTCGTACGCC
>Ga0265338_10011432_pt1 | contig 10252 bp, 8 predicted proteins | sample 42126metaG_FD_193579 | JGI IMG/M metagenome (GOLD analysis project Ga0265338, IMG submission 193579) | Rhizosphere microbial communities from Carex aquatilis grown in University of Washington, Seatle, WA, United States - 4-21-26 metaG | ecosystem: Host-associated > Plants > Roots > Rhizosphere >... | reverse complement strand
ATCTGGCTGGTGCGTCTGCATGTGCATGGCCAGATCGACGATATGCTGGCGCGAATCCAGAACGATCTCTTCGATCTCGGTGCGGATTTGTGCGTTCCCGAAACCGCCAAGCGCAGCGAGGGGCGGCTACGCATCGCCGATTCGCAGGTCGAGCGATTGGAGCGCGAGATCGATTCCATGAATGGGGAATTGGCGCCGCTCACCTCTTTCGTGCTGCCGGGTGGAACGTCCGCGGCGGCTTATCTTCATCTGGCGCGAACCATCGTCCGACGCGCGGAACGGCTAATGACGGAACTGGCGGCGAACGAGCCGGTCAACGCGGCGGCAATCCGCTATGCCAACCGATTGTCGGATCATCTGTTCGTCGCGGCGCGTTTCGCCAACGACAAGGGTGCGCGCGATGTGTTGTGGATTCCGGGCGCCAACCGCGAAGAGAAATAATCAGGCGTCGGCGACGCGGCGCCCGAACAGGAACGACAGGATCACGCCGATCACGCCGAACACCGCCCAGCCGGGCAGCGCCAACACGGCATTGACGGCGCGGCCGATGAAACCGGGCAGAACCCGCGCCATCCACGCCTTGAATGAGGCATCGCCGGCCTTGTCGATGATATCCCACACCTGATCGATGGAACGCACCGTGATCTCGCCGCCCTTTTCCAGCGACGTCAGCACGTCCGCGCCCAGAAGCATGAGCGCGATGACAACCAGAATCAGACTGAGAAAGCGCAGCGCGACTAGCATGCAATGGCCCCTAACGCCGCCCCGGCGGCACGGATCAAGCTAACCAAGCCTGTTTGCGGCGCACAAGAACATCAAACCGCATTAACCAGAATTCTGCTGTGATGGTTTCGACCTGTCGCTTTTCTGCCGCGCCGCGCCAACGACGACTGCACAGGCTTTCGGCAACACGATGCGAATTCGGTCACAAGCGCCGGTCAAAAGAAAAAGCCACCCGCGATTTTCGGCGCGGATGGCTTGTTCGACTCAGCAAAATGCCGATCAGACAGCCTGCTGCTGATCTTCCGGTGCTTTCGCCTTTTTGGTCAGGTCCTCGCCGGTCACCTGATCGACGGCCTTCATCGACAGGCGAACCTTGCCGCGATCGTCGAAGCCCAAGAGCTTGACCTTCACAGCCTGGCCTTCTTTCACCACATCGCTCGGCTTGTTGACGCGTTGCTGCGCCAGTTCCGAAACGTGGACGAGGCCGTCCTTGGGTCCGAAGAAATTCACGAAGGCGCCGAAATCCATGACTTTCACGATCTTGCCGTCATAGATCTCGCCGATCTCCGGCTCGGCCACGATGCCGCGAATCCATTTCAGCGCGGCCTTGATCGATTCGCCGTCCGCCGACGCGATCTTCACCGTGCCGTCGTCTTCGATGTTGATCTTGGCACCGGTCTTCTCGACGATCTCGCGGATCACCTTGCCGCCCGAGCCAATCACTTCGCGAATCTTGTCGGTCGGAATCTTGATCTGCTCGATGCGCGGGGCGTATTCGCCGAGCTGGTCGCGGCCATGATCGAGCGCCTTGTTCATCTCGCCCAGGATGTGCAGACGCCCATTCTTCGCCTGATCGAGCGCAACGCGCATGATCTCTTCGGTGATGCCGGCGATCTTGATGTCCATCTGCAAGGACGTAACGCCATCAGCCGTACCGGCGACCTTGAAATCCATGTCGCCCAGATGATCTTCGTCGCCCAGAATGTCGGACAACACGACGTAACGGTCGCCTTCCAGAATGAGGCCCATCGCGATGCCCGCGGTCGGCTTCTTCAAGGGAACGCCCGCATCCATCAACGCGAGAGACGTGCCGCAGACGGTCGCCATCGAGGACGAACCGTTCGACTCGGTGATTTCCGACACGACGCGCAGCGTGTAGGGGAATTCCTCCTTCGTCGGCAGCATCGGATGGATCGCGCGCCAGGCGAGCTTTCCGTGACCGATTTCGCGGCGCCCCGGCGCGCCCATGCGCCCCGTCTCGCCCACCGAATAGGGAGGGAAGTTATAATGCAGCATGAAGTGCTGCTTGATGGTGCCTTCGAGCTGATCCATGAACTGTTCGTCTTCGCCGGTACCCAGCGTCGCCACAACGAGCGCCTGTGTCTCGCCGCGCGTGAACAGCGCCGAGCCGTGCGTGCGCGGCAAGATGCCAACCTCCGCCACGATCGGGCGAACGGTGACAAGATCGCGCCCGTCGATGCGCTTCTTGGTGTCGAGCACCGCGTTGCGCATGACCTTCGCTTCGAGGTCGTGGAACAGATTGCCGAACTCCTTCGCCGGCATCTTTCCATCGCCTTCGCCGACGAAATATTCCGCGGTCTTCTTCTTGATTTCGGCGATGCGGTCGCGGCGTTCGAACTTCACCGGGATCTGGAACGCGGCGGTGAGATTGATGCCGGCCACCTTCTCGATTTCCTGGATCTTGGAACCAGTGTCGCTGTGCGGAACCGGACGCGGCTCTTTTGCGGCTTTCTCGGCCAAACGGATGATCGCGTTGATGGCATGCTGCATTTCGCGATGACCGAACATCACCGCTTCGAGCATCGTCTTTTCCGAAAGTTCCTGTGCTTCGGATTCCACCATCAGAACGGCGTCTGCCGTTCCGGCGACGACGAGATCCAGCTTGGATTTCGGCATATCGTCGAGCGGCGGATTGAGCACGAACTGGTCGTCGATATAGCCGACGCGGGCGGCCCCGATCGGGCCCATGAACGGCACGCCGGAAATCGTCAGCGCGGCGGAGGCAGCGACAAGCGCCACGATGTCGGGATCGTTCTCAAGATCGTGGCTTAGAACCTGGCACACGACCTGCGTTTCGTTCTTGTAGCCTTCGGCGAAGAGGGGGCGAATCGGCCGGTCGATCAGGCGTGACGTCAGCGTCTCGCGTTCGGTCGGCGCGCGCTCGCGCTTGAAATAGCCGCCCGGAATCTTTCCGGCAGCGTAGTAGCGCTCCTGGTAATTCACGGTCAGCGGGAAGAAATCGATTCCTTCCTTCGGCGACATCGCGCCGACGACCGTTGCGAGCACGACGGTCTCGCCATATGTGGCAACAACGGCGCCGTCGGCCTGGCGGGCGACCTTGCCGGTTTCGAGCGTCAGCGTTCTGCCGCCCCATTCGAACGATTCCTTGGTTACATTAAACATTCTTTTCTTCCTTCATTCCCCAAAAGCCGGATTGCTTGTGGGTTGATGGCCTGCCGCTTTGCTGCTTGAGGCCATCGGCGTGTTTGCGGCGAGTTTCCTATCTCACGGACAAACGTGTATTGCGCGGGCGGAGCCATCCCCACCCGCATCTGTGTCCTGGCCTTGAGGCAGACGGCGCGCTCAGCGGCGCAGGCCCAACCGGGAAATCAGCGCATCATAGCGCTTCGTATCGGTTGCCTTGATGTAGTCGAGGAGACGGCGGCGCTGCGACACCATCTTGATGAGGCCGCGGCGCGAGTGGTTGTCCTTGACGTGACTCTTGAAATGCTCGGTCAGGTTGGAGATGCGCTCGGAGAGCACGGCAACCTGAACCTCGGGCGATCCGGTGTCGTTCGCCTTGGTCGCATATTCCTTGATAACTTCTGCTTTGCGTTCTGTGGTGATCGTCATTGTTTTCTTTCCGGTCATCCAAAATTAAAAACACGAAACGGCCGAAGCTCTCCTTGCTCGAGCGCGGCCAGTGCGACTGGCTCACCCTCTTGGGTAGAGAGATAGACCGTGAGACCTGAGAGATCGTTCTCTTCCGGAAAGGCGTCCGCGATGCGGGCGAAAAGATTCGCACGCATCAGGATCGGATTGCCGCTACGGAGGCGAACCGCATCCGGGCCCGCGACGGCCAACGCCGGGATGCCGTCCAGCGCGGTCGAAATGGGCCTCAAGTGCTCAAAAGCGGCGGGACTATGCATAAAACCCCTTAGCGTTTCTAGGGGCACCGCTTCATTCTCTTTGAACCCGCCAATGGCGGTCCGGCGGAGCTGGGAAACATGCCCGACCGTGCCCAGCGCCAGCGCCATATCGCGAACCCAGGCCCGGACGTAAGCCCCTTTGCCACAACGCATTTCGAACACGGCATGGTCCGGATCCGGCACATCCAAAAGCTGAACTTCGTGGATGAGGATGGTGCGGGATTCGAGTTCCACAACCTCTCCGTCCCGGGCCAGATCATAGGCCCGCTCGCCATCGACCTTGATGGCCGAATAAGCAGGCGGCACCTGGACGATCTCGCCCACAAAGCGGGGGATGACGGCTTCGATGGCGCCGGCCGCCGGGCGCACGGCCGATGTACCGGTCACTTTGCCTTCGGCGTCGTCGCTATCGCGTGCTTCGCCCCAACAGGCGGTGAAGCGATAGGTCTTCTGCGCGTCCATCGCGTAGGGAACGGTTTTTGTCGCCTCGCCTAGCGCCACGGCGAGAATGCCGGTCGCCAGCGGATCGAGCGTTCCGGCATGACCGGCTTTCTTCGCGTTGAAGATGTTGCGCACGGCGGCCACGGTTTGCGTCGAGGTGACGCCCGAGGGTTTATCGACGATCACCCAGCCGTGGACGGCATCGCCTTTTTTTCTACGGCTCATCGCCGCCGCCGGCTCTCTTGGCTTCCAGATCGCGGCGGACACGTTCGGATTTCAAAAGGTCTTCGATGCGCTGCGCCTCGGCAAAGGATTTGTCCTCGGCGAAGCGCAGCTCCGGCGTGAATTTCAGTTCGATCATGTGACCCATCTCGCCGCGAATGAACGCCTTGTGACGATTGAGCGCCGCGATAATCTTGTCTGCATTCTTTCCACCGAGCGGCTCGCAGAACACGTTGGCGTGACGCATATCGCCCGATGGCTTCACCTGCGTGATCGTCACCGATACGCCTTCCAGATCGGCATCGCGAATATCGCCGCGCGTGAGAATCTGCGACAGGGCATGGCGCAACATTTCGCCCACGCGCAACTGACGTTGCGAGGGACCGAGACGTGGCGTCGAGGTGTGGCGACGATTCATGTCAGCCTCCCTACAGCGCGCGCTGGATCGTCTCGACCTCGAAACACTCGATCACGTCGCCTTTCTGAATGTCCTGATAGTTGGCGAAGGACATGCCGCATTCCTGGCCGACGACCACTTCGCGCGCATCGTCCTTGAAGCGCTTGAGCGTGGAAAGATCGCCTTCGTGAACGACGACGCTGTCGCGGATCAGGCGCACTTTCGCGCCGCGCCGCACCACGCCTTCGGTCACGCGGCAGCCTGCGACCTTGCCGGCCTTGGATACGTTGAAGACTTCCAGAATCTCGGCGTTGCCGAGGAATTTCTCGCGCGTCTCCGGCGCCAACATTCCGGACAGCGCCGCTTTCATGTCATCCACGACGTTGTAGATGATGTTGTAGTAGCGGATCTCGACGCCGTCGCGCTTGGCGCGTTCGCGCGCCTGCGCGTTGGCGCGCACGTTGAACCCGACGATCGCGCCGCCCGAAGCGTGGGCGAGGATCACGTCGCTTTCGGTGATTGCGCCGACACCCGACTGTAGCACCTGCACCGCAACCTCATCGGTGCCGAGCTTGTTCAGTGCGCCCTGAATGGCTTCGACGGAACCTTGTACGTCCGCCTTGACGACCAGCGGCAACAAACGCTTCTCGCCATCCTTGCGGGTTTGCAGCAACTGATCAAGCGACAGGCGCGAGCTTGCGGCATGGCGCTGTTCCCGGCGCTTGCGTGCGCGGTATTCGGTGACTTCGCGCGCACGCGCTTCGTCATTGACGACGACGAATTCGTCGCCCGCTTCCGGCACGCCGGAAAGGCCGAGGACTTCAACCGGCATGGAAGGCGTCGCGGCCGTGATGTTCTCGCCGCGATCGTTGATGAGCACGCGCACCCGGCCCCATTCGGACCCCGCCACAAGAATGTCGCCGGTCTTGAGCGTTCCGCGTTGCACCAGAACGGTGGCGACCGGACCGCGGCCCTTGTCGAGCTTGGCTTCGATGACCGCGCCTTCGCCGGCGCGATCCGGGTTGGCTTTCAGATCGAGAACTTCGGCCTGCAGAAGAATTGCATCTTCCAGCTTGTCGAGATTGGTGCCCTTGGTCGCGGAGACTTCGACGGCAAGCGTCTCGCCGCCCATGTCTTCGACCTGGATTTCATGTTGCAGCAATTCCGTCTTCACGCGGGTCGGATTGGCGTCGCCTTTGTCGATCTTGTTGACCGCCACGATGATCGGAACGCCCGCTGCCTTGGCATGGCTGATCGCCTCGACGGTTTGCGGCATGACGCCGTCATCGGCAGCAACGACGAGAATGACAAGATCGGTGACTTTCGCGCCGCGCGCGCGCATCTGCGTGAACGCCGCATGGCCGGGCGTATCGAGGAAGGTGATCTTCTGACCGCTCTTGAGCTGCACCTGATAGGCGCCGATGTGCTGTGTGATGCCGCCCGCTTCGCCGGCAACGACATCGGTTTTGCGCAAGGCATCGAGCAATGAAGTCTTGCCATGATCGACATGGCCCATGACGGTAACGACCGGCGGACGCGAGACGAGCGTTGCGTCCGGATCGTCTTTGCCCTTCAAGCCTTCGAGCACGTCGGACTCGGCAACGCGCTTGACGGTGTGACCATATTCGGCGGCGACGAGTTCGGCGGTGTCCGCATCGATGATGTCGTTCGCCGTCGCCATCATGCCGTTCTTCATCAGCACCTTGATGACATCGACCGAGCGGCGCGCCATGCGGTTTGCAAGTTCGGCAACCGTGATGGTTTCCGGAATCGTGACTTCGCGCGGGCCGGCCGGACCGGCGGGCTGCTGCTGGCCTTTGTTGAGGCGCTGCAAATGACGCTTGTACGCTGCGACGGACCGCGTGCGCTCACTGCCATCGTCGGACAATGCGCGCGTGACGGTGAGCTTGCCTCTGCGGCGATCGTCCGGCGCCTTGCGCACGGCGGGCGCCTTGGGCGCAACCTTGCCACCGGGGCCGACCTTCTTCGGGCCGTCGTCGTCTTCTTCGGCGTTGACGCGCCGACCGCGCGGCGTCTCGGTCAGCGTGGCGCCGGGACGCGCGGCATCGGTCTTGGGATCGCGGCGTGCGACTTCTTCTTCGGCGTGACGCTTGGCGGCTTCTTCTTTCGCCTTGCGCGCATCTTCCTCCGCCTTGCGAAGGGCCGCGGCTTCGCGTTCCTTGGCGAGCTTGGCGTCTTCTATAGCGCGCAGTTTTGCTTCTTCTTCGGCGCGCTTGCGCGCTTCGACTTCGTAGACACGCGCGTCGGCAAGGGCCGCGCCGCGGCGGGATTTTTCTTCTTCCGTGAGCTGACGCAGAACGACGCCGGGGCGCGCATCGCGCGCCGGCTTGGCCGGCGCCGCGGCCGGGGCAGGCGCCGCTTTCGTCTCGGTGGTCTTTGCTTTTTCCGGCGCCTTGGCGGCAACACCCGGCGCAACCGTGGTGCGCTTTTTCTCCACCACAACCGCCTTGGTGCGGCCGTGGCTGAAGCTCTGCTTGACGGTGGACGTCTCCGTCTTTTTCAGCGTGAGCGTTTTGCCGCGTTTGGTCGTGTCGTCAGTCATTCAATTCCTTATGTGCAGGGTTCGAACCTGCATCCGCTTCCGGTTTGCGGAATCCGGCAAGCCGGCCCGCTTCGAAGATCAATCTTTGCGCAAGCGGCCCTGCTTTGAGGGCGGCATGTATCACATTCCCAAGGCCCAGGGCCAAGCTCAATTCATCGTTCGTGAGGCAGTCCACCACGGACGCGGCCGCGCCTTGCGCGCGCGCAACACCCAGCAATTTGCGCCGTCCATCGGCCGCCCCGTCGCTGGCCTCCACGAGCAGCACCGATTTGGCAGGGCCCTGAAGCATTTCCACAACGCTGTCGAAGCCGGTGACAAGCTGGCCCGCGCGTTTGGCAAGCCCAAGATCGTCCGACATGCGCCGGACAATTTGCTTTTCCACAAGATCGGAAAGTCCGGCGGACGCGCGAACATTGGCCTTCGCCGCTTTCGAGAAATGGTTTTTCGCGACCGCTTTTTCAACGCTTTCGCGATCCGCGCTCACCCAAATTCCGCGCCCGGGCAATTTTGCCGCGACATCGGGAACCACGTCGCCATCGGGCGAAACGACAAAGCGGATAAGCTGCGCTTCCTCGCGCACCTCTCCGCTCACGATGCACTTTCTTTCGCGCATCGCTTCGTCGTCTTTCCGGCTGGCCAAGGCGAGACTCAAGCTTCGCTTTCCTCCGCTTCGGATTCTTCTTCCACCGTCTCTTCTTCCACCGGCGCTTCGATCCAGCCCGCCTTCACGCGCGTGGCCATGATGATCGCGTTCGCGTCATCGGACGTGAAATTGAAGCTCTCGAGCGCGCCGGCGATGCGCACGCGTTCCTTGTCCTTGCCGGTTTCGTAATAGCCGAGCAGATCGTCCGTCGCGCAGCCCGCCAGATCTTCGAGCGTCTTGACGCCGGCTTCGCCGAGCGCGACCGCGATGGCGGGCGTTACGCCGGGCACTTCCAGCACCTGATCTTCGACGCCGAGTTCTTTTCTTTTGTCATCCATCTCTTTGTTCTTTGCTTCGAGAAATTCGAGAGCGCGCGTCTGAAGTTCCTGCGCGGTGTCTTCGTCGAAACCCTCGACCGAAGCCAGTTCGTTCAGCGGCACGAAGGCAACGTCTTCGATCGACGCGAAACCTTCGGAGGCGAGCAACTGCGCCACGGTCTCGTCCACATCGAGCGATTCCATGAACAGCGCGGTGCGTTCGGCGAATTCTTTCTGGCGGCGTTCCGATTCCTCGGCCTCGGTCAGAATGTCGAGCTGCCAGCCGGTGAGCTGCGAGGCAAGACGCACGTTCTGTCCCCTGCGGCCGATGGCGAGCGAAAGCTGCTCGTCCGGCACCACGACTTCGGTGCGATGGGTGTCTTCGTCGAGCACGACCTTGGTGACTTCGGCCGGCGCCAGCGCGTTGACGATGAACGTCGCCGCTTCGTTGTTCCACGGAATGATGTCGATGCGTTCGCCCTGAAGCTCCTGCACCACCGCCTGCACGCGCACACCGCGCATACCGACGCAGGCGCCGACCGGATCGATGCTCGAATCTTTTGAGATCACCGCGATCTTCGCGCGGCTGCCCGGATCGCGCGCCACGGCGCGGATCTCGATGATGCCGTCGTAGATTTCCGGCACTTCCTGCGCAAACAAGCGCACCATGAATTGCGGATGCGAACGGGAAAGAAAAATTTGCGGCCCGCGCGTTTCGCGGCGCACGTCATAGATGTAAGCGCGGATGCGATCGCCGGTGCGGAAGGTTTCGCGCGGGATCATCTCGTCACGGCGGACAACACCTTCGGCGCGGCCCAGATCGACCACAACCGAACCGAACTCGACGCGCTTGACGATGCCGTGAACGACTTCGCCGATGCGATCCTTGAACTCTTCGAACTGACGCTCGCGTTCGGCGTCGCGCACTTTCTGCACAATCACCTGCTTGGCGGCTTGCGCGGCGATACGCGAAAAATCCACCGGCGGCAGCGTCTCGGCGATGATGTCGCCGACTTGCGCGGCGGGATTGCGCGCGCGCGCATCGTCCAACGAAATCTCCGTCTTGTCGTTGTCGACAAGCTCGACCACGTTCAGATAGCGCGAGACATGGGTTTCGCCGGTCTTCTGATCGATATCGACGCGAATGTCGTTCTCGCTGCCATAACGCGCTTTCGCGGCACGCTGCATCGCTTCGGCCATCGCCTCGATGACGACGGTCTTTTCGATGTTCTTGTCGCGCGCCACGGCGTCGGCGATTTGCAAGAGTTCGGTTCTGTTGGCGGCAATAGCGGCCATGTCATTCGCTCCTAAACATGATGGTCATTGCTCTGCTTTCGGCTCTTCAGGTCTTCCTGGATGAGCTTGTCGGTCAAAACGAGTTTGGCTTCGGCGATCGCGCGAAATGCAAAGGCGCGGCGCGCGCCGTCAAGATCGATAACGACATCGTTGCCGTCGAGGCCCAGCAGCATGCCTCTGAATTTCTTGCGGCCGGTTTCATCCGGATTGACGAGTTCGATCTTGGCTTCGTGGCCGGACCAGCGCGCGAAATCGGATTGACGCGTCAGCGGCCGGTCGATGCCAGGCGATGAGATTTCGAGATTGAATTCGCCTTCGATGGGATCTTCCGATTCCAGAAAGTCCGACAGGGCGCGCGAAAGCTGCGCGCAGTCATCCACGTTCATTGTGCCGTCGGGACGTTCGGCCATGATCTGCAAGGTCTTGGTCTTGCCCGCCATCAGGCGCAGGCGCACGAGCTTGAACCCGGCGGCTTCCACC
>Ga0265338_10011431_pt1 | contig 10253 bp, 10 predicted proteins | sample 42126metaG_FD_193579 | JGI IMG/M metagenome (GOLD analysis project Ga0265338, IMG submission 193579) | Rhizosphere microbial communities from Carex aquatilis grown in University of Washington, Seatle, WA, United States - 4-21-26 metaG | ecosystem: Host-associated > Plants > Roots > Rhizosphere... | reverse complement strand
CGATCGTCGAGCATCGTGACGGCTTGGTCCTGATCTGCGGCCCGACTGGCTCGGGCAAGTCGACGACGCTCGCGAGCCTCGTCGCTCAACTCGACGAGCGGCGCGCGGCACACGTCATCACGATCGAGGACCCGATCGAGTATCGGTTCCGACCCGAGCGCTGCTTGATCCATCAGCGCGAGCTCGGCATGCACGTGCCGTCGTTCGCCGCGGGGTTGCGCGCGGCGTTGCGCGAAGCGCCCGACGTGATCGTCCTCGGCGAGCTTCGCGATCGCGAGACGATCGCTGCCGCGCTCACCGCGGCCGAAACCGGCCACCTCGTGCTCGCCACGCTGCACGCTCCGAGTGCGGTCGGCGCGGTCGATCGCGTGATCGATGCGTTCCCGGAGCCCGGCCAGCGCCAGATCCGCCAACAGCTCGCGTCAGCGTTGCGCGTAATCGTCACGCAGTACCTGCTGCCGCGCCGCGACGGCGGGCGCGTCGCCGCGATCGAGCTCGTGCCGGTGACTTACGCCGTCGCTAACATCATCCGCAAGGGCGATCTGCATACGCTACCGACCGCGATCCAGTCGGGTCGCGAAGTCGGGATGATCCCTCTAGAGCGATCGCTCGCGCGCCTCGCAGAGAGCGGGATCGTGGCACCGGCGGCGATGCGCCGGATCGCCGCGGATCACGACTTGCTCGCCGCGTTGTCGACGATTGCTGGCGTCAAAGATTCACGGCGGTAACACCGAGCCAACCGGCGAGCCGGCTCGCGAGTACGGACCGATGACAGCGCGCAGAATCGCGCTCGAAACACAGCAGTGCCGCTCGCTCACCGCGCACTGCCTGCGCCGCGTGGTCGACGATCTCGAGCCGGCGACCGAGATGGTCGCTGTAGTGCTTGAGGACGGCGGCGCAGCTAACCGCGAGGTGGCGAAACGGATTGCCGGCCTCGCGCATGTGCATGTATTCGATCCCCGACGAGCGCAACGCACCGCCGAGCGGGTTCTTCGAGAAACCCTTGTGACTCGATTGCGGCAGGTCTCGAACATCGATCACGCGGGTCACCCGGTGTTGCCATAGCGTGGCGAGCACTTCATCGAGATCGCGATTTTGAAATCCGATCGTGTACAGCTCGGTCGTCGACGGCATGTGACCAGATCTACGCTGTGTGACGCGAGCCGACCGTTAAGCTTCGGTATCGCAATGTTTCGCCACATGAGGCGAACCGCTACGGTTTCTTGAACTGTGCGCGATCGAGCCCGTGGCGTTCGACCAGCGACCACAGATTCTTGCGATCCATGCCTGCCGCGCGCGCAGCCTGCGCCAAGTTGCCGCGGTGAGCGGCGAGCAATTCGGTCAAATAGCCACGCTCGAACGCGTCGATCACTTCTTGCTTGAGCTCGCGGAACGGCCGGTCGACATCGACGCGCACTGCCCCGGATTGCCCCGCGGGCGGTAACGCGACGTCGTGCTCCTCGATCATCGGGCCGCTCGCGATCACCATCGCTTGATGGATCTTGTTCTCGAGCTCGCGAACGTTGCCCGGAAAGTCGTACGCGCACAGCCGCGAGAGCGCCCCCGGCGACACGCCGTCGATCGGCTTGCCGAGTCGCGCGCGGTACTTCTGGACGAAGTGATGCACGAGGAGTGCGATGTCATCGCGCCGTTCGCGCAGCGCCGGCATGTGCAACGGAAACACGTTGATCCGGTAGTAGAGATCCTTGCGAAACCCGCCGGTCTCGACGAGCTGCTCGAGATCGCGGTTGGTCGCGGTGATGATCCGGACATCGACGCGGCGGTCGTGATCATCGCCGATCCGGCGAAACTCGTGCGATTGCAGCACGCGCAACAACTTCGCTTGCAACGGCAGCGGCAGCTCACCGATCTCGTCGAGGAACAGCGTGCCGTTGTGCGCCGCGTTGAGCAGGCCTTCGCGATCGCGAGTCGCGTCGGTGAACGCGCCGCGGACGTGACCGAACAGCTCGTCCTCGAGTAGCGCTTCGGGAATCGCCGCGCAGTTGACGACGACGAACGGCGCATCGTGACGTGCGGACGACGTGTGTACGGTGCGCGCGACCAGCTCCTTGCCGGTGCCGCTCTCGCCAAAGATCGCGACGGTTGCGTCGGTGGTCGCGACCATCGCGATCCGCTCGTACAGCTCTTTGATCCACGCGCCGCTGCCGATCAATACGTCGCTCTTGCGCGGTCGGCGTTTGTCGCGATCGCCGGCAACGCTGCGCGTGACGCGGAACACCAGCTCCGCTGCGACGAACGGACGCGCGACGACATCGGCCGCGCCGCACTTTACCGCAAGCGCGATGCCACTCTCGCCGGTCGCGACGAGCACGACCCGCGCACCGCCTGCCGCGGTCGAGAGCTCGCGCACGATCTGCGGCGTCGGCGCGGGCTCGGCGTCGAGCAAGATCACGTCGAACGCCTGGCCGGTGGTCACCGACGCGCGGAGCTTTATCATCGCGCCGTCGCGGGTGACCCAGGCGACCTCGGACGCATGTGGGGCGAGGAGCTCGGCCACCGCATCGCGCGTCGCTTCGCTGCGATCGACGACGAGCACGCGGGCCATAGCCCCAGCGTACTTGGTTACCAGTCGCGCAGGCTACCCGGATCGTGGCGCGTCGTCGCGTGCCGGGAAGCGTTGGCGCGCTGCAGCGGATCGGAGCTCTCTTCGAGATCGTCGAGCTTGCGATCGGTCGGCGTCTTCGGCGATTGGCCCTGCGTGCCGTGGCGATGCGGTTTGCCCTTCGAGTTGTTCGGCGAACCTTGCGCGCTCTGCCCGTCGGGACCTTGCTTCGGATCTTGCTGACCTTGTTGCCCCTGCTGGCCTTGCTGATTCTGCTGATTCTGCGCCTGGCCGGAGCCTTGCTGGTTCTGTTGATTCTGCTGCTGGCCCGAGCCCTGTTGCGGCTGTTGCTGCTGGCCTTGGCCCTGACCTTGGCCCTGCTGCGGCTGTTGTTGCTGCTGACCTTGGCCCTGACCTTGTTGTGGCTGTTGCTGCTGACCCTGGCCCTGTTGCGGTTGCCCCTGGCCCTGCCCTTGCTGCTGCTGCTTGTCCTTTTCGTGACGCTTGCGCAGCGCGAGCTCGAGATTCTCTCGCGCGCCGTCGATCGCAGGATCGTCGCGCAGCGCGTGCTTGTAGGCATCGATCGCATCGTCGACCTTGTCGCGATCCATCAGCGCGTTGCCGCGATTGAACGCCGCTTCGCCACGGAGGTGCGGATCCTTCGACTTCTCGGCCTGAACGAGATCGTCGAAGGCGCGGTCGGTCAGCTTCGCGCGCTCGTTCGGATCGGCCGCTGACTTCGCTTTGCCGAGCTCGGCCGCGGCGCGATCGTACGCGAGCCCGTCGCGGTCGACTCCACCACCGTTCGCCGCGCGATCGTACGCGGCGAGCGCGTCGTCCCAGCGATGTTCTTCGATCGCTTTGTTGCCCGCGGCGACATCCGAATCGATCGAGCGAAACGGATCCCAACCACCGAGCGCGAGGACGAGCGTCACTGCGGCGAGCCGCTTCACCGTTCGAGCATGCCATGCGCGCATCTACCGTGCCTCCGGATAGTGCACGCGTCGGCGGGTCGCGATCGCGGCGCCGATGACAAACAACATCAGGCCCGCAAACAGGAACGGCTGATAGACGTCGTGCATCCGCTTGGTTAGCGACACCGCGAGGCCGCGATTGACGTTCTTGAGCGCCGCGACGATCGGATCCGGATCGACCTCGCCTTGCTCGGAATCCGCAAAGTAACGATGGGGATCGCCTGCGATCGTCGCGAGCTCGCGCATCGATTTATCGTCGCGCTTGGTCGTCACGGTCGAGCCATCGTGATCGTGCTTGAGCGCGCTGGTCGCGTGATTCGCGCCGTCGGTCTCGTGCACGAGCCCGCCCGCGGTCGAGCCGACTCCGACGATGAACACCGCGATGCCGAGCTCGTGCATCGCAGACACCGCGGCATCGGTCTCGGGATCCGCTTCGCCACCGTCGGTGATGACGAGGATCGCCTTGCCGCGTTCGACCTTTTGTACGAACTCTTCGTCGTGCTTCGGCGCGTCTTGATGGTCGGCGTGATCGCCGGGCAGCGGATCGCCGCCATGACCGCGCCGCGCCATCTTCTCGCAGCCGAGGTCGGCGTAGAGATCGGGGCGAAGCAAGCAGGTCGCGACCCGGAACATCGTGCCGAGGTCGGTCCCGGGCGGAAGATCATCGGGGCCGAGGTCGGCGAGAAACCGCGTGGCGACGTCGTGATCCTCGGTCAACGGAAAGTGCGAGGCGGCACCTGCAAACACGATCGGCGCGATGCGATCGCCGGGCAGCTCGTCGATCACCGCGATCGCGAGCTCGCGTGCGCGGCCGAGCCGGTCACCGGGCACGCGCTTTTCGAGCATCGCGGTGGTCTGGCCGACATCGGGGGTCAGCATCGACTTCGAGACATCGATCGCGACAACGAGATCGAGGCCGCGGAGCTCGACCGCCTGGAAGCCCTCGCGTTGAGGCCGAGCGAGCGCGATCGCGACCAGTGCGAGCCCGGCGGCAACGAACCCCGCTTTGATCGCACGGCGCCGCGGCGACGCGGATGCGAGGACGCGCGACAGCACCGCCTGATCGCCGAGTCGGCGCAACAACGTGCGGCGGCGTTGTTCGTCGTGGAGCGCGAGCCCGATCACCACGACCGGCGCCGCGACCGCGATCGCGATCACCCACGGGGTCGCAAGCGTCACGGCAGCCTCCGCAGCGGCCCGTGAGCGAGCGCGAAGCCAAGGAACAGCAGCACCGCGCCGACGATCGCGATCGCTTGGAACATCTGCTTGTCGGGGATTCGCTCGGTGATCGTCCGCTTCGTCGTGTCGAGCTTGCTCCGCACCGATTGGAAGCCGTGGTCGAACGAGTCGTAGTCGGTTGCGCGGAAGAACTCGCCGCCGGTGATCTGCGCGATCGAGCGCAGCGTCGCCGGGTTGACCGACATCGTGCCGAACATGTCGGACTCTTCGCGCCCGACGAGCAGCGTGTAGACCTTCACACCCATTTGCGCCGCCGCGTGCGCCGCCTCGTCCGGCTCGAACCGGGTCACCCAGTTGGAATCGCCGTCGGACAGCAGGATCACGACCTTGCTCTTCGCGTCGGAGCGCCGCAGCTGGGCGAGCGCGAGTGCGAGCCCATCGCCGATCGCGGTGCCGAGTGCGGGTACGTCGCCGAGGGTGAGATCCGCGACGATCTGCTCGAGCATCTTCGCGTCGTTGGTGAGCGGACACTCGAGCATCGCCTTCTGACCGAACACGACCAGGCCGATCCGATCGTTGTGCGTGCGGTGCAAGAACCGGCGGATCACGCGCTGCGCGGCGTCGATTCGAGTCAGCGGGATGTCGGTCTCTTCCATCGACCGCGACATGTCGACGACGATCATGATGTCGATCGAATCGACCTCGTGCGTCACCGTGCGATCGGTCTGCGGCTGGGCGAGCGCGACGACGAGTGCCCCGACGCCGACGACCGCGAGAGCGCCGGGCAGCTCGGTCAGCCATGCGGTCATCCCGCGCGACTTGATCAACTCGACGCGCGAGAACCCCATCGCCGCGCCGCGCATGCGCTGGAGGTGAAACACGATGACGCCGACGAGCCCGGCCGCCGGCAACAGCCAGAGAGCGCGCTTGCTGCGCCACACGAGCGGCTCGACGCCGCGTTCGTGATCGAGATAGCTGTGCAACCCGAGCGCGCAGAACCCGCCGACGATCGCGACGAGGAGCCACGGCCAGCCGTAACGCGCGAGTAGCGCGAGGCGACGATCGCGAGCCGTCGTCATGCTGCCGCCTTCATCGCCGCCGGCGTGGTCGTCATGATCATCGCGCGCGCGTCGGTCAGCACTCGGTGGGCCTCGTCGCCGCTCGCCCGCGATCCGCCGTACTTGACGACATCGCAGCGCTCGAGCCAGGTCGCGACCATCTCGCGAACCTCCGACGGCGCGGCGGCAGCAAGCGCGTTCAACAGCTCGCCGGTCGTGAGGTCGACGACGGTGACTCGGTAGCGACCGCCGAGGTATTCGCGCAGCACCTCGGCCATGTCCATGTAGCCGCCTTTGCGGTCATCGTCGCGGTCGAGCACGCCGGAGCGCTCGATCGCGAGCAGCTGGGCGAGCGCCCGTTCGCTCGTCAGATCGATCCGCGCACCGCGCACCGGCACTCCGACCGACGTCACGAGCTGGACGACGCGACGGCGGCGAAACCGCCGACCGACGAGCACGCCGACGACGAGCGCGAGCAGCGCGATGCCACCGCGCCACGCCCACCATTGCCAATCGAAGTAGTGAAACAGCGCTATCGGCGGCGCGCTCGGGCGCAGCGTTTCATCTTTTTCGCCGAGCACCCCGGTGACGCGAATCGGCACCGGGTTGGTCTCGACCTGGCCCGCGTGGCCCGCCGCGGTGAACGTCACCGCGATCGGCGGGATCATCAGGTCACCGAGATCCCACGCGTACGCTTCGATCTGCCACTCGCGCACGGTGCGGCCATCCGCTCGCGTGTGATCGGTTGCGGTGCGGCGAATGACTTCGAGGCCGCCGCCGAGCTCGACCGGCTCGCGCAGGTTGACCTCGACGCCCGGATCGAATGCCGCGGTGACGAACACGGTCAGCTTGCCGCCGAGCGCGAGCGCGCTCGGGCTCGCCGCGGCTTTGATCTCGGGCGCCGACGCGTCGAGCGGAACTTGAATGATCGTCGCCGAGCCCGAGCCCGAATCTGCGCGAGCAGCGGACGCGGCGCACGCGAGCGCGATTCCTACGAGCGCGATCCGCCTCATCCGTGGATCTTCTTTGCGCGCGCTCGAAAGAACGCGACCAGCGCGTCGACGTACGGCTGATCGGTCGTGACCTCGACGACATCGAGGTTGACCCGCCGCAACGCCGCGTCTCGCTTCTGCTCGGCCGCGCGCGCGCGACGCCGCAGCTCGTGGCCCGCCGGTCCACTCGTATCGAGCTCGACGATCCGCCCGGTCTCGAGATCCTCGAACACGACGACGCCGACCGATGGCAACCCGCGCTCGAGCGGATCCCCGACGACGACAGGCACGACCTCGTGACGGCGCGCCGAAATGCGCAGCGCCTGCTCCCAGCCGTCGGTCATGAAGTCCGAAACCAAGAATACGACGGAGCGCCGGCGCGCGACCTTGCCGAGAAAGTCCAGACCGGCCGCGAGATCGGTGCCACGTGATTGTGGCTGAAACGTGAGGATCTCGCCGATCACGCGCAGCACGTGGCGGCGGCCCTTTTTCGGCGGCACATAACGCTCGACCCGATCGGTGACGATGAACAGCCCGACCCGGTCGTTGTTCTTGATCGCGGAGAACGCGACGACCGCGGCGAGCTCGGCGGCGAGGTCGCGCTTCGTCGCACCGGTGGAACCGAAATATCCCGACGCGCTCATGTCGATCACGAGGTTGACCGTGCGGTCGCGCTCTTCGACGAACTGCTTGATGTGCGGCGCGTTCATTCGCGCCGTGATGTTCCAGTCGATCGCGCGAACGTCATCGCCGGCGTAGTACGGCCTGACGTCGGAGAACACGAGGCCGCGACCCTTGAACACCGAGTGGTACTGACCGGCGAGGTGCTCGTCGACGAGCCGGCGCGAAGCGATCTCGATCTTCTTCGCCTTCTGGAACAGCTCGGCCGTCGTCAGCGCCATCTACGGCACCGGCAGGTACTCGAAGATCCGCCGGACGACGTCTTCAGAGCGAACCTCTTCGGCCTCGGCCTCGTACGTGACCACGACGCGGTGGCGCATCACATCGAGCGCGATCGCCTTGATGTCATCGGGATTGACGTAGGCGCGATGGCGAATGAACGCGTGTGCCCGCGCTGCTGCGGCGAGACACAACGTCGCGCGCGGTGACGCGCCGTACTCGATCAGCGGCGCGAGCTCGCCGAGCCCGTAATCGCGCGGTCGCCGCGTCGCTTGCACGACGTGCACGATGTAATCGCGCACGCGATCTTCGATGTAGACCGAGTTGACGAGCCGACGCGCGGCGCGAATCTGCTCGATCGTCGCGACTTCGCGCGGCTCCGGCACTTCGAGCGCGGTCATCCGATCGAGCATCGCGCGCTCGTCGCCGGCGCCCGGATAGTTGACCTTGACGAGCAGCATGAAGCGATCGAGCTGCGCCTCGGGCAGCGGGAACGTACCTTCGTGCTCGATCGGGTTCTGCGTCGCGAGCACGAGGAACGGATCGGGCAGCTTCTGGGTCGAGTCGCCGATCGTGACCTGACGCTCCTGCATTGCTTCGAGCAGCGCCGACTGCACCTTCGCGGGCGCGCGGTTCACTTCGTCGGCGAGGACGAGGTTCGCGAACAGCGGGCCGCGCTTCTGCGTGAACTGCCCGGTGTGCATGTTGTAGATGATCGTGCCGGTGATGTCCGCGGGCAGCAGATCGGGCGTGAACTGGATGCGCTGGAACGACGCGTTCAGCGTCTGCGCGAGCGTCTTGACGGTCAGCGTCTTCGCGAGGCCAGGCACGCCTTCGATCAAGCAGTGGCCGCCGGTCAAAAGGCCGATCAGCACGCGCTCGATCAGATCGCGCTGACCGACCACGACCTTGCCGACTTCGGCGAGCACGTCGTCGAGGAACGCGCTCTGGCCGAGCACCTCCTCGGTCAGGGGCCCGATCTCGACCGGTTGCTCCTTGCCACCGAACTGCAGCGGCGCAGGGAGCGTCGGGTCGGCGAGCTCCGGAATCGGCGGGGACGCGTCGCGCAATGTATCCATAGAACCAGTCGAAGATGTCACGGATTCCCGACGTATGCCCGTGAGATCGCTCAGAACGCGGCGCGCGCCCGAACGCGGGGTGGGATATGTTCGGGCCATGGCGGATCAGCCGGTCTCCCCGTTGCCGGTCGATTTCTCGACCCACGTTCTCTCGCTCGCGTCGTCTGCGTTGATCGCGCTCGGCAAGATGCCGGCGCCCGACGGCAAGCCGCATCCGCTCGAGCCGGACACCGCGCGTCATCTGATCGACGTGCTCGCGATGCTCGAGGAGAAGACCAAGGGCAACCTCGAGGAGTCCGAAGCGAAGATGCTCGCGAGCCTGATCTACGATCTGCGCGTCGCGTACGTCGATGCGCAAGCCAAGGGCAAGGCGCCGGCGTGAAACTCTCGGCCGCGATCGTCGCGGTGCTCGCGCTGGCCGGTTGTCGCGAACACGAGGTCCCGCCCGACGCGCGAGGGGCCGCCGCCGGCATGCCGACCGTCGCGGCGACGACGCGAATCCTGTATCCGAACGCTCCCGGTTCGTTCGTCGATCTCGTCGCGAGCGCCCGCCATGGCGTCGTGTCGATTCACGCGGCGCAACCGGTGAAGTCCGGCCCGGCCGCGATGTTCCCCGGCACGCCAGAGCAAACTGCGGACGTCTCGCTCGGCACCGGCTTCTTGATCGAGGCCAAGGGGGTGTTCGTCGTCACGAACGACCACATCGCCGCGGCCGCGACCGACCTGCGCGTCGTGCTGCCCGACGGCACCGACGTCGCTGGGAAGCTCGTTGGCCGGGATACCGAGCTCGATATCGCGTTGCTCTCGGTCGACACGCCCAAGCTCAAGGCGTTGCCGCTCGGCAACTCCGACGACCTGCAGGTCGGCGAGTGGTTGGTCGCGCTCGGCGATCCGTTCGGCGACGAAGTCAGCGCCTCGGTCGGCGTCGTGTCAGCGACCGGCCGCGAAGGCGCCGGTTCGCTCGCGACCGGACGCGCGCTCGGCTTTCGCACGTTCATCCAGACCGACGCGCACATTCATCGCGGCAACTCCGGCGGACCGGTGCTCGACACCTCCGGCCAAGTCGTCGGCATCGCGATCGCGACCGGCGATCACGCGGGCGAGCTCGGCTTCGTGATTCCGATCAACCGGCTGCGCGAGGTGGTCGATACACTGCGCGACAACGGCCAAGTCGCGCGCAGCTACCTCGGCTGCGTCGTCCGGCCGGTCACGCCCGAGCTCGCACGATCGAACGCGCTCCCCGCGGTCACCGGCGCGCTCGTCACCGAAGTCTATGCCGGCTCACCCGGTGCTCGCGCCGGTATCCGGCCCGGCGACATCATCCTCAAGTGGGGCGATCGCAGTGTCGATCACAGCTCGCTACCGTGGACCGTCGCCGCGAGCCCGATCGGCCAGGGCGTCGTCGTCACGCTGTGGCGCGATCACGCAGAAGCCAAAGCCACCGTCGTCACCGAGAAGTGGCGCAAGTAGCAAGGCTCCGTCCGCGCGGTAAACGGCACCGACATTGC
>Ga0265338_10011430_pt1 | contig 10253 bp, 7 predicted proteins | sample 42126metaG_FD_193579 | JGI IMG/M metagenome (GOLD analysis project Ga0265338, IMG submission 193579) | Rhizosphere microbial communities from Carex aquatilis grown in University of Washington, Seatle, WA, United States - 4-21-26 metaG | ecosystem: Host-associated > Plants > Roots > Rhizosphere >... | reverse complement strand
CTGGAGCAGGCCTCATCCTCCGATGGCCGTCAGCAGCTGTCCTCCCGGGGGCTGTGTCCTCTCCGAGTCAGTCCCGCTGCTGGCCGTGGAGGATGAGGCCTGCTCCAGCGAGGCGATCCACTGTGCCGAAAGATCTGCGCTGCCGACCGAACTGATGCTCATGTTGCTGACTCCTGATAGGTGAGGAAACAAAGCTCATCGAGCTGGACTCTGCAGCGTTTTAGATCGCCCTTGCCGTGCGCGGGAACATGCTCGGATGTAAAATTAGGTAAAATTCGGCAAGCATTCGCAGCCGGCCATCGCTATCGACAACCTGCTCGCATGCGGCCTTCATGAGGCACTCGACGATTTCGCGCCTCATGCGCTCCACAGATAGCTTCTTTACGCGCGTGCACGAGCGTCGCCGGCTGCATCAAATCGAGTCGCAGCCACGGACCCTGTGCCGCGGCGGCCTATGTCGCATCGAGGTAGGAGACAATGCCCACATCGCCACTGGATGCGACGCCTGTCACTGCAATGACCAGTTGCGCCGGGGAGGTGTGGGAGTTAAGCACCGCAAGGCCGCTGAATTCGACCTCGTTCAGCGCAGCGGCACTTCCGGTACAGCTCTTAAGAACGAAGGCGATCTGGTAGATGTCGTAGCTGTGGTCTGTGGTCGAGATCGTGCCATTGAGACCACAGCCTGTGGAAGCATCCTGGCTGGTGACATCACCGAGCCCATTGATGGACACCACCGCGCCGCTGGTTCCGTTGGTGTAATTAGCGCTCACAGCCGCAAGGGATGAACCGGAGCTGGTAAGAGCGTCGAAACTCAGGCTCCAGGTGCCCGAAATGCTGGAGCCGCTGCTGGTTGTAAAACTCAGGGTTGCATTCAGGGAAGTACCCGTCACGACGGTGCCACTGAGCGTTCCCACCCCGGTAGTAGCACCATCGCTGAAAGTCTCACCGTAATTGCTGTAGCCATCGACCGCAACGGCCAGATTGTTTCCGGATACCTGGACGGTACCGACGAATTGTGTTCCATCGGCCCGAAGGAAGGCCGCCTGCCCCTTGGAATCAATGAGGGCCGTCACCGCCAGGCCGGAAATTGAATCCGTGCCACTCCACACACCCACCGCAGAGGCATTGCTCGTCGTTGTGCTGTCCGATGTACCGGTGTCTGAGCCGACATTGCAGCCCGTCAGCATTCCGAGTATCAGAGAGGCGAACATCAGTCCGCGCGCCCGGGTCTCCCTCATTCTCTGCGCTCCCATGCCTAAGCCGACTGATTAGGCAGCGGACCTCAGGTTCAGTTCCGGGAATCCACCCGCGCGATCCTCATTCTTTTGGCGCAGTGGGTTGCATTGTGAAGTTGTCTAAAGATCTGGTGGCTGGCGTGCCTATGCTGTCAAATCCCGAGCGAGGCGTTGTTCCCGCTGTCGGACGATGATTGCTCGCTAAGTCAAATAGAAATCACTTCGCTTCTGTCACCGCGGCGCAAAGAGGACGCCGCTGCGAGACAGGAAGCCGACGCAAGTACCCACCGCCCTACATCAATGTTTGGCTGCAGTTCCGTTGCCGAGTGGAACAAGCAGCCTGCGGGCCTGTCTACGTATGCACAGGACAGGCATGAGAAGGCGCATCGGCCCGCGACTCTTGTAAAGATTTGTAAAGTCAACGCGTCTGATGCATTGAACGAGGGAGCATACAAGTTAGTTTCTACGCAGCTACTCGCTGCTGCCGGCTAATTGCTTCAGCAATCTATCTGTGAACTTACGTGCGTCAGACTAATTTGACGAGTTTTGCTATGCGCCAATTGCTTTCGCTGCCGGCTATCGGAATTGCCGCTGTGCTGTCCGGGTGCGGCGGCAGTTCCACTGCTGCCACCACCACCATTAATGTTCCGTTGGTCTATTCGATCGGCGGCAACGTCGCGGGTCTATCCGGGACGATCGTTCTGCAAGACAATGGCAGCGACAATCTCTCGCTCTCGACCAATGGCGTCTTTACTTTCAGCGTAGCCCTGCAACCGAACGCTGCGTATCACGTCACCATCGCAACGCAACCGGCTGACCAGCTCTGCACCATCAGCAATGGGACCGGTACGGCTACCGCCACTGTTACCGACATCGCCGTTGTGTGCTCCTTGAGCTCAACTGCCACCGATGTATGGACCTGGGTGGCGGGCGCTGATTCCGGGGATGCCGCTGGCCTCTACGGTACGCAGGGTGCTGCTGCGGCCAAAGACACGCCCGGCGCGCGCAGGCAGCCCATTGCGTGGACCGACCCAGCCGGCAATTTCTGGCTCTTCGGCGGCAACAGCCCCGGCAATGTCCTGATGCTCAATGATCTGTGGGAGTACACGCCTCCGGCGGGACCGTGGGTATGGCAAGGGGGCTCGGACACCACGGACGCCGTGGCTTCGTATGGGTCACAAGGTGTGCCCGCTTCGGGCAACAATCCGGGTGCGCGCGAAGGCGCTGCAAGCTGGACCGATGCGCTCGGCAATCTTTGGCTCTTCGGTGGGGACCGTCGTGCCGGTCAGAACTGGCAACAGCTGAACGATCTCTGGCAGTACAGCCCGACCACCAGGCTGTGGACTTGGCAAGGTGGCGCGAACACTGCGGCCAACCCGGGTAGCTACGGCACGCGGGGTGTTGCCGCCGCCAGCAATCTGCCGCCAGCGCGCACGGATTCGATGAGCTGGGTGGATAGCAGCGGAGTCTTCTGGCTCTTTGGCGGTGTGCAACTCAATTCCGATGGTAGTTATCTTGCCGTACTCAATGATCTGTGGAGCCACAGCCCCACTACCGGCCTGTGGACGTGGGTCGGCGGCTCTAATACGCCCAATGCGGCGGGCGTGTATGGCACACAGAACCTCGCGGCCGCGAGCAACGTGCCTGGCGCCCGTATGGGGGGCAGCATCTGGCTGGATGGCAGTGGCACTGTGTGGCTGTTCGGTGGGTTGGGTCTCACATCAGGCGGCCTGGACCAGGAATACAACGACCTGTGGCAGTACCACCCGGCCAGCGGACAGTGGACCTGGGTCGGAGGCTCTGCTGGAGCCAATGCCCCTGGTGTCTATGGCACGCAACGCGCGGCAGCACCGGGGAACAGCCCCGGCGCACGCGTCGCGGCCGCATCGTGGCAAGACCGCTCAGGAAATTTCTGGCTTTTCGGTGGCCATGGATACGCGCAAACCGACGCGGTCGGAAACCTGAACGATTTGTGGGAGTACAGCCCCGGCACGGGTGCATGGACCTGGATCGGCGGCTCCTCGTTGTTGGCTGCTGCTGGCAGCTATGGTTCTCAGGGGATTCCGGCCATCAACAATGCCCCGGGCGCTCGCCAACAGGCAGCCACCTGGCTCGATCTCAGCGGCAACTTCTGGCTCTTCGGCGGATTTGGTTTTGATTCATCCGGTCAGCAGGATGATCTGAATGACCTGTGGAGCTTCACGCAGCGGCCTTGACCGCCACGTGATGAGGTTCTGGAAAATAATGAAAGCCCAATCGAGCAACGCCTTACTCATGTCCGGTGCTTTCGCCCGTGTGGTCTGCCTGTTTGTTGCCTCAGTTGCGCTCGTGGCTTGCCATGGCATTGGCTCTTCGGGCAGTGACAGTAGCAGCAGCAGCTTCACCATCGGCGGCACCATCACAGGGCTGACGAAAAGTAGCCTCGTGCTGGCCAACGGCAGCAGTACCGTATCTGTCTCGGCAGGCGCAAGTACGTGGACATTTTCGGACTCTTTTAGCTCAGATAGCAGCTACTCGGTGACCGTCCAGACGCAACCCGCCGGTGAGCTGTGCGAAGTAACCGGGGGTGGCAGTGGAACGCTCGCGGCCGATGTGACCGATGTGACCGTGGAGTGCAGCGTCTATGGGCAGTGGGCCTGGGAAGGTGGCCTCTCCACTGTCGATGCCAGCGGCATATACGGCACGAAAGGCGCTGCCTCGGCCAATAACGCGCCCGGCGCGCGGTATGAGGCCATCTCATGGACCGGCCCTGCCGGCATCTTGTGGCTGTTCGGCGGCTATGGCTACGACTCAACCGGCGCGTTGGGCGCGCTCAACGATTTGTGGCAATACAGTCCAGCCACGGCGCAATGGACCTGGATCAGTGGTGGTGATGTGGGCAACGCCAGAGGTATCTACGGTGCACAAGGGGTTGCCTCGGCCAGCAATGTGCCAGGCGCACGCTATTCATCCAGCAGTTGGATCGATGCCTCCGGCAAGTTGTGGCTGTTCGGCGGCTATGGCTACGACTCAACTGGCGCGTTGGGCACTCTCAACGATCTGTGGCAATACAGTCCGAGCAGCGGACAGTGGACTTGGGTCAGCGGCGGTAATGTAGACAACGCCACTGGGATTTACGGCGCGCAAGGGACGCCCTCGCCGAGCAATCTGCCCGGCGCACGCCAGGCGGCCAGCGCCTGGGTCGACACGGGAGGCAACTTGTGGCTGTTCGCAGGTTATGGCTATGGCTCAGCCGGCGACTTGGGAAGCCTTAGCGATCTGTGGCGATTCAGCCCGAGTAGCGGACAGTGGATTTGGCTCAGCGGCGGCAACGCGAACAATGCCGCGGGGATTTACGGCACGCGGGGCACAGCTTCCGCCAACGCCATGCCCGGCGCGCGTCAGGCGGCGAGTACCTGGGTCGATGGCTCTGGAAACCTGTGGTTATTCGGCGGCTATGGCTATGACTCGAGCAGCGACCTCGGCAACCTCAACGACCTGTGGAAATACAGTTTGAGCACAGGACAGTGGACTTGGTTCAGCGGTTCGGTGGCTCGCAACGCCAGCGGCGTCTACGGCACCGAGGGCACTGCCTCGGCGAGCAACGTGCCCGGGGCTCGCGAGGGGGCCAATGCCGGGATCGATTCGCTTGGAAGCTTCTCACTGTTCGGCGGCTTTGGTTACGACTCATCCGGTGGCTTGGGCGCCCTCAATGATCTGTGGCAATACAGTCCGGCCACCGGACAGTGGACCTCCATCAAAGGCAACAACGGAAACAACGCGCTCGGGATTTACGGCTCGCAGGGCACGGCCTCCGGCAGTAGTCCGGGTGGGCGTCAGGGAGCCAGCTCCTGGAGCGACTCCACCGGCCATCTGTGGCTATTTGGCGGGGTGGGTTACGGCTCGTCCGCCAACGGCTATCTCAACGATCTTTGGCAGTTCATACCACCGTGATGGGAAGCGCCATGCGTCCACGAGCACCCCTCCGATCGAGTCCCTTCGGCACCGTGCGCAACGCCGTGTGCATGGTTGGACTCGTGTGGGTACTGGCGGACTGTGGCGGTAGCGATAACACCACGTCGAGCAGCACTCCAACCACCGTTACCACCAGCGTTACGAACTACACCCTCGGTGGCACGATCAGCGGCTTGGCTTCCGGTAGTGTGGTGCTCGCAAACGGTAGTCACACCGTGACGGTCGCGGCGGGTGCGACCTCCTGGATGTTTTCCGACTCCTTCGCCCCGGGCAGCAGCTACTCGGTCACGGTGCACACTCAGCCCACCGATGAGATATGCGCCGTTACCAGCGGCGGCGGCGGAAAGAACACCGGCAATGTGGACAATGTGACCGTGGCGTGTGGCTTTGGGCAATGGATCTGGAAAGCCGGACTTAAAGCGCTCAACGGCATCGGTGTCTACGGTACTCAAGGTACCGCCTCTGCCGGCAGCGTGCCGGGTGCTCGCTACGGAGCCAGTTCCTGGACCGACGCTGCCGGAGAGTTCTGGCTATTCGGGGGAGTTGGCTACGATGCCACGGGCGCCACTGGCTATCTGAACGATCTGTGGCGATACAGTCCAGCCACTGGACAATGGACGTGGTTCAGCGGCGGTAACGTGGACAATGCCGCTGGCATTTATGGCACCAAGGGCAGCGCTGCGGCCGGTAATTGCCCGGGCGCGCGCCAGGCCGCCAGCGCCTGGATCGACTCATCCGGCAATCTGTGGCTGTTTGGCGGCGTGGGTTATAGCGCCGCCAGCGCGGTAGGTAATCTCAATGATCTGTGGCGTTACAGTCCGAGCAGCGGGCTGTGGACGTGGGTCAGCGGCGGCGACGCGGACAATGCCACGGGCATCTATGGCACCAAGGGCAACGCTGCGGCCGGCAATATCCCGGGCGCCCGCTACTCGGCCAGCGCCTGGATCGACTCCTCGGGAAATCTCTGGCTGTTCGGCGGCTTTGGCTATGCGGCAGCAGGCACTGCAGGGGAGCTCGGCGACCTGTGGGAATACAGTTCCAGCACCAAAGAATGGACGTGGGCCAGCGGCAAAGACTCGGTCAATGGCGATGCTGAGTACGGCACGCTGGGCACCGCCTCGGCCAGTAACCTGCCGGGCGCGCGCTATGCGGCCAGCCAATGGACCGACTCTTCTGGGAACCTATGGCTGTTCGGCGGTTACGGCTATGCCTCAACCGGCACCGCAGGGAAGCTTAGCGATCTGTGGGAATACGTTCCCGGTACCAAAGAGTGGACGTGGGTCAGTGGCAACGCCGCGGCGAATGTCGCCGGCATCTACGACACGCTGGGCACCGCCGACAGCACCACCCTGCCCGGAGGGCGCCAGGCCGCCAGTTCCTGGACCGACTCCTCCGGCAATCTCTGGCTTTTCGGGGGCGTAGGCTATGACGCCTTCGGCAAAGTCGGCAACCTCAACGATTTATGGCAGTACAGTCCCAGTGCCAGCGAGTGGACCTGGTTCAGCGGTGGATTCCAGGCCGCGCCCTCCGGCATCTATGGCACGCAGGGCACTGCCTTGGCGGGTGACGTGCCAGGAGGGCGCAATGCCAGTAGCAGCTGGATCGATTCCTCCGGCAGGCTCTGGTTGTTCGGCGGCTCAGGCTATGACTCCACCGGCTCTCAGGGCTACCTCAATGACCTGTGGCAATACACTCCCGGCACCGGAAGTTAACCGGCAGCGCACATCATGCCAACGCGCTGATCGCAATGAAGCGAGTCTTGGCGGAACTTTGCCATCGGACTGAGCGATTGGGGTCGTGGGCTCTTTGACACCCCCACCTTCCGGGCGGCTCAGCAGCCGTCGGAGAGCCCTGGATTCCCCAAGATTCTATGGAAACCGTAAAACGACGTGCAGAAGGTGTCAGGGTGAGCCGCCGCGATGGCGGCGAATTGTCGGCACAACACATGCGCTGCGCCCATGACTAACTCAAGGCACGCGAAGGTCCCGTGCGTCATGCGCGGTGCAGAGAGTGCGTTTCCAGATCGCTCCTGCCTCACGTACCTGAGCCTCTGTCGGACACATGCCCAGCAGCAGGCGAAGAATTCCAGCCAGGGTATACAGCTGCTCACGCCGGCCTCGAACGGTCCAGTAAAGAAGCTTGAGATTGCAGGGCGCGAGAAATGAGGCAAGCGCATCTTCCAGGCGGTTGAGGGTGGATTCGCACACTGCGACATCGCTGAGCTCTGCGAGCCATCGCTTGAGCTTGGCTTCGCTAGCCGGTGTTATATCAACCTCCCTCACCGTCGCGGCGGCGGCAGCGGCATCGAGTCGATTGCTCAATGCCCGTATGGCTCGCAGATCCATGGCTTCAACACCCACGACTGCACCCAGTCTGTGCAGTCGCCATTTGAATATTTCCGTGCCCCCCTCAGCCTGTTCCGCAAATGCCAGCTCTACCGTGACCTCCGGAGTGCCCTGGTGCATCCCGGCGATGCGTTTCTTCAAGCTGAGCGGCCACCACCGTTGTATGGCCACAATACGCTCGTGCAGCCTGGCCAGCCTTGCGGACAGCGCACTGATACGCTGCGACAAGCACGCATCCGACAACGCTACGGTGAGTCGCGTCCTCAATTCCGACAGGCGAATTTGCGCGGCAATACCGCGGGCGTCCATCCGGAATTTCTTAAGTGCTTTAAGATTCTCTCGGGCACAGCCTTCACCCACATAGGCAATCCTGCCATCCCGTCGCCTGACGGCCCATCCGCTTGCATGGTTTCGGCCACAGCGTTCCCCGTTCTTCTTCATTTGGCAGGGCACCAAGTCGGCTTTGCCGAATTGGTACTTTAGAACTGCCTGCGCGTACTCCTTGGTGTCGAATACGCACGTCATATCGAGTGTTGGGCATTGCGCTTGAACTTCCCCGGGTGTACGCGCGATCTGAGAGACGATCATTGGTGTTTCTCCTGACGTGAGATCTGCATAGGTCCCGTGATGTCGGCTGCCACCACGATCATGGCCCGATGGGACACCCACCTCGGAACGGCAAATCTCTGTTCCCGCACCCGAATTCTGCTCATCTTGTCCGCTCGCCAGCCCTGTCAGCCTCATTAGGCAGCGGCATTCGCGTTCAGTTCGGGCCAATGATTTTGTGGGATGAGGGTGCTTTGTTAGGAACCGTTTAGGAAGCACGGGTGACGTGCCCTGAGCAAGGACACGTACAGAGAAAAGCTTTTGGCTCGCCGATGGGCTGGAATGTTTCCACCGTGCGGCAGATCAACCCCTTGGTTTGCCTGGAATTCGGCAGCTTCGCGGGTGTGCGGAACGGAGAGGAAATTCCTGTGTCGCAAGATCACTTCGGATCCGCATGCGTTGCCTCGCGATGCCGAAGCACCTTCAGCTAACGTCGGTGACAGCGATTTCTGGCGACCGAATCTTGCACACTTTTACCAAATTTTACGCATGACTATGTTTGTCCGTACGGCAAGCATGAATTAAAGGTTGTGCAGAGCAGATTGAGAGGGCATGCGCGACAAACTTTCCTCAATGGCTATTATGCGAAAAGTGCGCCGTGAGGCGCGAGGAGGACCGCGAAGCTAAGGACTTCTCACGGCTCGGGTCAGGCCGAGTCAGTAAGGGCGCCGCGAACCTCGTTGAGGTTGGAACAACGAGCTGCAACAGCCGAGCGGCGTGAAATGCCTGGAAAGATAGTGCGAAACTCTCTCGGAAAGGCTACCACAGATGTCACGGTGAAACGGGCGTGTTGATTGACACGTATGTTGAATTCAGCGTCGGAAGCCTCTGTACGGATAATAAACCGCTGGACGGCAGCGGAGCTTGCAGCGTGAGCGGGTCGTCCCGTTCGAATGATCTCGCGCGATCGGTCACTCGATTGCGCCGCGTCCACAGCCTGAATCGGATGCGGCCGGAGCTGCCAGGGGTAAAGCTGGGCACCTACCACATCCGGGGTTCTCCTCGGGAACACGGGAACCTGCACTCGAGCGCCGGCGTTGAAACAGCCGGCAAGCCGCCAAGCCCGGCGAGGTCTCGAGACGGGGACGGAGCCTTCGTAGTAGTCGGAGCGCGGGAAAGCCGCGCACAGGGCGAAGGGAGGCAGTCGATGAGTACGGCGGCTCTGTCGCTGGGGTAAGCGATGTATATCGCAACCGAAGAGGATCGTCTTTGGATCCAGAGCGTGCAAGGCAAGCTGTACGCGCGAAGTCGAGACAATCCGGACTATCGCTTCGAGGAACTGTGGGGACTCGTCACCGATCCCCGCAATCTTCGAATCGCCCTCTCACGCGTGCAACGCAATCGCGGTGCCTGCACAGCGGGGATAGATCGGATCACGGTGCGGACAATCGTCAGCCAAGGGGTCGAGAGTTTTCTCGTCGCGGTTCGGAACGAACTTCGGAGCGGGTCGTTTCACCCGAGTCCGGTGCGCCGAGTGCTCATCCCCAAAGCCGGTAACCTCGAGGCCTTTCGGCCGTTGGGTATTCCCACCGTGAAAGACCGGGTCATACAGGCGGCGATGAAGCAGGTGCTGGAGCCGATCTTCGAGGCCGGGTTCTATCCGGTCTCCTATGGCTTCAGACCGGCCGATCCGTGCGGGGAGCGCTGGCGCATCTGAAGGACCTGCTCATCCTGCGCGGAACGAAGCGGTGGGGAAAGCCTGATCGGCTCCCCTACCAATGGGCCATTGAAGGGGATATCAAGGGTTGCTTCGATCACATCGACCATCATGCATTGATGGAACGAGTGCACCGTCGCATCGGCGACGGCAAGCTCAATCGGTTGATCGTGGCGTTCTTGAAGTCCGGTGTCTTGTCCGAATCGCAGTTCTTACGCACCGACAGCGGCACCCCGCAGGGTGGGATCCTCTCTCCCCTGCTCGCCAATGTCGCGCTGAGTGTGATCGATGAACGGTATGAGCGGCATGTCTGGCCGCGCGCGGGTCTGCCGGCAAACGGCAGACGCGGGCGTCCGGTGCAGCCTCTCACTGACCCGAAAGCGATCGCCCAGCGAGCGTGTACGAATCGCGCCGGCGACCAGCGGCACGGACGCACCGTCTTCATGCCCTCCGCTA
>Ga0265338_10011427_pt1 | contig 10254 bp, 11 predicted proteins | sample 42126metaG_FD_193579 | JGI IMG/M metagenome (GOLD analysis project Ga0265338, IMG submission 193579) | Rhizosphere microbial communities from Carex aquatilis grown in University of Washington, Seatle, WA, United States - 4-21-26 metaG | ecosystem: Host-associated > Plants > Roots > Rhizosphere... | reverse complement strand
GACCTCGGCAACACCGTGATCGTGGTCGAGCACGACGAGCAGACGATGCGCTGCGCCGATCACCTCGTGGACTTGGGGCCGGGCGCGGGCGAGCACGGTGGCTGGATCGTGGCCGAGGGGACCGCCGCCAAGGTGCAGAAGGTGAAGGAGTCCTTGACCGGCCAGTACTTGGCGGGCACGCGCACGATCGAGCTGCCCTCCCAGCGGCGCACGCCGAGCGGCTATGTGGAGATCTTGGGCGCTTCCCAGCACAACCTCAGAGACGTCGACGTGCATGTGCCTTTGGGGACTTTGACGTGCGTGACGGGAGTGTCGGGCTCGGGCAAGTCGACCTTGGTCAACGAAGTCCTGTACAAGGCGGTCGCCAACAAGCTGCACCGTGCCCGCCAGCGGCCGGGCGCCCATCGGGCGATCAAGGGTCTCGATCAGCTGGACAAGATCATCGCCGTCGACCAGTCGCCGATCGGGCGTACGCCTCGCTCCAACCCGGCCACCTATACGGGGCTGTTCGACGTGATCAGGGACTTGTTCTCAAAGACCCAAGAGGCCCGCGCACGGGGCTACAAGCCGGGCCGTTTCTCCTTCAACGTGAAGGGCGGGCGTTGCGAGGTGTGCAGGGGAGACGGGCAGATCAAGATCGAGATGCACTTCCTGCCCGACGTGTACGTGCCCTGCGAGCAGTGCGACGGGCGTCGCTACAACAAGGAGACCTTGGAGGTCAAGTTCAAGGGCAAGTCGATCGCCGAGGTTTTGGCGATGCCCGTCGAGGAGGCCTTGAAGTTCTTCGAGCACATCCCCAAGATCCGCCGGCGCCTTGAGACCTTGGACGCGGTCGGCCTCGGCTACATCAGGCTCGGCCAGCCGGCGACCACCCTCTCCGGCGGGGAGGCCCAACGCGTGAAGCTCGCCACCGAGCTCTCCAAGGTGGCGACCGGCAGGACCTTGTACATCCTCGACGAGCCCACCACCGGATTGCACTTCGCCGACGTGCAACGACTCTTGGAGGTCTTGCAAAGACTCGTGGACGCAGGCAACAGCGTGGTCGTGATCGAGCACAATCTGGACATCATCAAGAGTGCCGACCGCCTGATCGACATGGGCCCCGAGGGGGGAGAGGAGGGCGGCATGGTGATCGCCGCCGGCACTCCCGAGGAGGTTGCGGCCGAACGGGGTTCCCACACCGGCGAGTTCCTGCGCGATCTACTTGCCGCAAAGCCCAAGGCCAAGCCGCGTGCGAGAGCCACGAACGCTCGGAAGGCGGGCGCGAACGGCACCTCGTCCAATGGTGCGTCGCCCGCCAAACGGAAGGCCAAGTCGGCGGCGCGCGCGTGAACGTGGCTGGCCGTCGCTCTCGCGGTGTGACGGCGGCTCAAGCTCGTCTCTGGGTCGCCAGGTGGCGCTGGTATGAGCGCAACTCGCTACCTTGGAATCGGGTGGCGATTCACCGCGAGTTCATGCGCCGGGAAGCTTTCGCTCGCTGGCCGGTGCACGGCAACGTGTTGGAGGCCTTGCGCGCGGGACGCCTCCAGGTCGGCCCCCACACATTGCTCGAGCCCGGCGTTTGGATCACGCTGCCAGGCAGTGCCCGTGTGCGCATTGGCGAAGGTACGTTCTTGAACATGGGCGTGATGGTCGCCGCCGAGCAGCTGGTCGAGATCGGCGACCATTGCATGCTGGCCAACGGCTGCTTCGTCTCCGATGCCTCCCACCGCTACGACGATCCCGAGAAGCCGATCACGTGGCAGGGCTTCGACAGCAAGGGCCCGACCAGGATCGGCGACAACTGTTGGCTGGGAGCCAACGTGGTCGTGACAAGCGGCGTGAGCATTGGCGAGCGCTGCGTCATCGGCGCAAATAGCGTCGTCACCAAAGACATCGAGTCGTTCTCGATTGCGGCGGGAGCGCCGGCGCAGGTGCTGCGAAAAGTCGAATACCCCGAGCGCCGAGTGTCGGATTTGCGGCAGGGCCAGCCGGACGCGCAATAGCGACCGGCTGAGCCTGCCGGACAGATCAGGTCAGCAACGTGTGAAGCTCCGCCAACTCTTCGGCGTTGATCGAGTAGCCGTGCTCCGGCCCTGGATAGCGGCCTGAGCGCACGTCCTCCGCATAGGCGCTGACACCGGCGTCCATTTCCTGCTGGATGTTCGCGTAGCGCTTGACAAAACGCGGCCCCAAGCCATCTCTGATGCCGAGCAGGTCGTGGAACACGAGCACCTGCCCGTCGGTGTCGGGGCCCGCACCGATGCCGATCACAGGCACCTCCAAGTGAGGCATCAGCTCCTTGGTGACCGCGCTCGGGATCGCCTCGAAGACGATCGCAAAACAGCCGCTGCCCTGTAGGGCCAAAGCCTCCGAGGCGATGCGGGCGGCCGCCTCGGCGGTGCGCCCTTGAGCCTTCCAGCCCCCCAGCGCCGTGGAGCTCTGGGGGGTCAATCCGACGTGGCCCATCACTGGAATCCCGGCGCCTACGATCGCGCGAGCACGACTGGCTGAAGCGGGGCCCCCGCCCTCCAACTTGACGGCGTCGCAACCGGCCTCCTTGACCATGCGCACCGCGCTCGCGACCGCCTGCTCGTCGCTGATCTCATAGGAGCCGAACGGCAAGTCGCCGATCATCAGGGGAGTGTTCAAGCCGCGTCGCACGGCCCGCGCGAGCACCATCATGTCGTCGAGATCGACCGGTGTGGTCGAGTTGTAGCCGAGGATCGTGGTGGCGGCCGAGTCGCCGACGAGTACGAGATCGACACCGCCCGCCTCCGCCGCACGGGCGCTCGGGTAGTCATAAGCGGTGACCATCACCAGCGGCTCGCCCAAGCGCTTCTTCTCGGCGAGCAGCGGCAAGGTCATCGGCAAACGGCCCGGGTCCGACGGAACAGCTCCGACTGGGTGGCCGACGGTGGGAGCGCCCGCGGAACGGATCGCGGCGCCCGGGTGGGGCGGGGTAGGGTTGCTGGGATGGCTTGACATGTGAGTCCTCTCTGACCCGGTTGACGCCTCGCTTCAGCTTCCTGTCGCGGCCTCGTAAGGGGCCGCGGCGGAGCTGAGCAGGGTCGCCACCGCGTCGTCGACGGTGATGATGCGATTGGTCTTGGCCTCCACGTGGACTACGCGAGGCTCGTAGTGCTCCATCTCCTCACGGTCGTACTGGCCATAGGAGATGACGATGATCGTGTCGCCGCGATGTACCAAGCGCGCGGCGGCGCCGTTGACCTTGATGTCGCCCGAGCCGCGCTGCCCGGCGATCGTGTAGGTCTCAAAACGGGCCCCATTGTCCACGTCGACAACGTGAACCTGCTCGTGCTCGAGGATGTCCGCCGCCTCCAACAGGTCCGGGTCGATCGTGATCGAACCGACGTAGTGCAGGTCGCAGTCGGTCACCGTCGCACGGTGGATCTTTGACTTGAGCATCACACGCTGCATATGGTTTGGCTCTCCCTGGGGTTCGCGGGTTCGGGGTGCTTTGCGGAATCGGTGGCTTCCACGACGGGAAGATTGGGTTCGGCGACGGGAAGGTTGGGTTCCACGGCAGGAAGGTCGGGTTCAGCTCCGGGGCGGCTCAGATCGAGATCGGTGATCTTCGCGGCCGGATCCAAGGTCACGTTGTCGATCAGACGCGTCGCGCCGACGCGGGCCGCGATCGCCAGCAAGGCGGGCTCCTCCAGTTCGGAGACGGGCTCGAGTGTGTCGGGCATGACGAGCGCCACGTACTCCGGCTCCACCTCGAGCTCGTTCATCGAAGCGCGCGCGATCGCGGTGAGCGCCTCGGCTGAGCGCTCCCCCCGCGAGACGGCCGCGGCCGCGGCCGCCAAGGCCTTGGAGAGGGCCAAAGCGCGCAAGCGCTCGCTCGAGCTGAGGTGGGCGTTGCGGCTTGACATCGCCAACCCGTCCGGCTCGCGCACGGTTGGGCACACCTCGATGCGAACCGCAATGTCGAGGTCCCGCGCCATACGCTTGATAACGATCGCCTGCTGGGCGTCCTTCTGGCCGAAGTAGGCCACATCCGGGGCCACCATGTTCAAGAGCTTGGTCACCACGGTCGTGACCCCCTTGAAGTGGGCGGACCCGCGCACGGCACCCTCCAAGCGGTCGGTCAGGCCGAAGACCTCCACCGAGGTGGAGAAGCCTCGCGGGTAGACCTCCTCCACCGACGGCGCGAACAGCAGGTCGGCACCGGCAGCCTGTGCGAATTCGCGGTCGCGCTCCTCCTCGCGCGGATAGCGCTCCAAGTCCGCGGCCTCGTTGAACTGTGTGGGATTCACGAACAGCGAGACCACAACCACGTCGCACTCCGCACGCGCCCTACGGATCAGCGACAGATGCCCCTCGTGCAAAGCCCCCATCGTGGGCACCAAGCCGACCGTGCGGTGTGACTCCCTGGCCGGCTCCAAATTAGCGCGCAAGCCAGCCACGGTGCGCACGACAACAGCCGGACTATTCTCCGCTTGCTCACCGCGAGCGTCCTCCGGCGAGAGGATCGATGTCGAAATCGATGGGTTCATCTGGCTCGGTCCAGTTCCCGTGGGGATACCGGTCGCGACTGCCTCAAGCATACCGTCCCCGACCACCGCGAGCAAGGGCACCAAACGGCGTTCGAGCAAATAGGATCCCGCTCATGTCTGGTCAGAACATCTCCACATCGGCGCGCCGGCGGCGCGATGCACTCAAGGACGTGTTCGCGCAGGCAAGCGCCTGCGTCCGCTGCCAGGAGCTCGCCGCGACCCGCAAGAACGTGGTCTTCGGCGCCGGAAACGCCGACGCGGACCTCATGTTCGTGGGCGAGGCCCCCGGCGCCTCCGAGGACGAGCAAGGCCTCCCTTTCGTGGGGCGAGCCGGCAAGCTGCTCTCCACGCTGCTCGGCGAGATCGGTCTGGCGCGCGAGGACGTCTTCATAGCGAATGTGCTCAAGTGCCGCCCCCCCGGAAACCGAGACCCATTGCCGGTCGAGATCGAGAACTGTCACGAATACCTGTACCGCCAGGTCGAGCTAATCCAACCCCGCGTGATCTGCTCTTTGGGCAACTTCTCAACCAAGCTGCTGCGCGACGATCCGACCGGTATCACGCGCCTGCACGGACGCCCCGAGGAGCTCACCTTGGGCGCGCGTACCGTCCGTCTCTACCCGATCTTCCATCCGGCCGCCGCCCTCTACACGCCGCGCATGCTTGAGACCTTGCGCGAGGACTTCGCGCGCCTGCCCGAGCTCCTGGCGATGGCCGAGCCCGCGCAGCGACACTCGGAGGAGCCCCCCCAAGAGGCCCCGCCGAGTCCGCCGACGGCCACCGAACCGGACGCCGTCGATCAACTCGGCCTGTTCTGATGCATCCAAAATCGCAGCGCGTCCGTATTAGGTCGTGGTGGGGCCAGTCCTGTCGCTCAAGCAGACGAAGTGGCTTGCCGATACAGAATCATCTCCATCCTCCCAAGCACCACGGCCGGCTCGCACGCCCTCTCCTGCGAGCCGGCCGTATTTCTTGGGGCATCTCGGGGCCTGAGCCGACGCATTACTGACTAGGCTTACTGCGTGGCCACACGCATCGTGGAGACCTCCGATTCGCTTCAAACAGAAGCGCTCGGCGCCGACTTGGCGGCCGGCCTGAGCGAGGGCGATGTCGTGCTCGTGATCGGCGAGCTTGGCGCCGGCAAGACCACTTTCGTGCGCGGCGCCGCAAGGGCCTTGGGCGTCACCGATCCGGTCACCAGTCCCACCTTCTCGATCGGCCACCGATACGCGGGTAGACATGTAACCGTGTCCCACCTCGACCTCTACCGTTTGGCGGGCCTCCAAGCGGAGGAGCCCGATCTGCTCGACGACTATCTCGGGTCCGGTCGGATCGCCTTCGTCGAGTGGCCCGAGCACACGGCGCCCGAGCTTCGACATGCAAGGGTCCAGGTCACCCTCGCCCACCTGGGCGAGTAGCGCCGGCGGGTGGAGCTGCGGGAGGGATCGACATGATCGTCCTCGGCCTGGACACCTCCACACCGGCCACCGTTGCAGGGCTTCGCCTGGACGATGGCACCATTTTGCAAGCGCGCGACGATCCCCAAGCCGGGGGGCGGCCCGGACACTCCACGCGATTGCTCGACTTCGCGCATCGGCTACTGGCCGAAGCGGGATTCGGCTGGGATCGAATCGAGCGGATCGCCGTGGGAGTTGGCCCGGGCACCTTCACAGGCCTTCGCATCGGGATCGCCACCGCCCGAGCTTTGGCGCAGTCCTTGGACGTGGATCTGGTGGGCATATCGAGCTTGCGAGCCCTCGCCTTTGGCGTCTCCAAGACGGTGCCGGCGATCGACGCGCGCCGCGGCGAGGTCTTCCTCGCGGCCTATGACGCCGAACGAGAATTGCTGGCGCCCCAAGCCGTTCGCCCCGAGGCTCTCGCGGAGCTTTTGGCGGCCTCTTCGCTCGATCCTCATAGGGAGGAGGAGTGGACCGCGGTGGGCGACGGAGCTCTGCTCTACCGCGATTGGTTCGAGCGGCTCGGCCTGCGCGTTCCCCGGGACGACGCGGAGGCCCACCGGGTTCAAGCGTCAGCGATCTGCGCCTTGGCGCTCGATCTCTCAGACGGCGAGGGTGGGGGGTACGTGGTGCCGAACTACCTGCGCCGCCCCGACGCCGAAGCTTCGCTGGAAGGGGTCGCCTGATGGGCTCCTCGTCGCCTTGGGCCCGTCCGATTGGCCTCCAGTGTCTCGGAGGGGTCTCCTGATGGGCTCCTCGATGGCCGAGATGAGGACCGAGGGATCCTTCTATGTGGACATCCGCGAGCTCACCTATGCCGATCTCCCGCGCGTGATCGCCGTCGAGCGGCGTGCCTTCCCGACCCCTTGGTCGCTTGCCATGTTCGTCTTGGAGCTCTCCAAGTCCTCGGGCGTCTGCTTGGCGGCGATCCATGACGGGCGCCTCGTGGGCTACTTGATCTGCTCGCGCTACGACACCATATGGCACGTCATGAACGTGGCCGTGGACCTCGGCCACCGTCATCAAGGCGTCGCCTCGGCGCTCCTGGCCGAGCTGTACGAGCGCGTGGACGATACCCTCGCGGGCACAGGCGAATCGGCGCGCTTCACCTTGGAGGTCCGCCGCTCCAACCACGTGGCGATCCACCTTTACGAGCGCGAGGGCTTCCGCGCCGCGGGCCTGCGTCGCCGCTATTACCAAGACAACGGCGAGGACGCTTTGGTCATGTGGCGCACCCCATCCACGCTCGCCGGCTCCTTCGACGACGTGCCCAATCCGATGCCCCTATGAACATCCTCGCCGTGGAGACCAGCTGCGACGACACGTGCGCCGCGGTGATCGACGAGCGCGCCACGATCCGCTCCAACGTGATCTCCTCCCAGCGAGCCCACGACCGCTTCGGCGGAGTGGTGCCCGAGATCGCCTCCCGCCATCACCTCGAGTTGGTCAATCTCGTCGTCGATCGAGCTCTCTCCGAGGCGGGCATCGAGTTGGACCGGATCGACCGCGTGGCCGTCACCCAAGGTCCCGGGCTGATCGGCGCCCTCCTGGTCGGGCTCTCGACCGCCAAGGCTTTGGCCGGCGCCCGAGAATTGCCCTTGGTCCCCATCGATCACCTCCAAGGTCACGTGGCGGCCAACTTCCTCGTGCCCGAGGCCGGCGGCGAGCCCTTCGAGCCGCCCTTCGTCTGCCTGATCGCAAGCGGCGGCCACACCTTGCTCGCCCTGGTACGTGACCACCACACTTTCCAGACCCTCGGGCGCACTTTGGACGATGCCGCCGGCGAGGCTTTCGACAAGGGCGCCCGCATGCTCGGGCTGGGCTATCCCGGTGGTCCCGCCTTGGAGCGCCTCGCCGCCACCGGGGACCCCGAGGCCTTCGAATTCCCCGCCTCCGGCTCGCGCGCCAAGGGTGGGCGGGGAGCCACGCGCCCATTCGCTCGGAGTCTCGACTTCTCCTTCGCCGGCTTGAAGACCTCCTTGCTCTACAAGCTGCGCGACTTGGAGGGCGCCCGTGGGGCAAACGCCGGTGGGATGGACGGTGTCGGTGAGCCCGAAGGCACCCCCGGGATGGACGGCGCCCGAGAGGTTTCCGGCCGGGCCGCCGACTTGGCGGCCTCGTTCCAAGCCGCGATCGTCGATCACCTCCTCGCGCGCGCCGAGGAGGCACTCGAGCGAACCGGCCTCGACCGCTTGGCGGTCGGCGGTGGCGTGGCCGCCAACGGCGAGCTGCGACGGCGCCTGTCCGAGTTGGGAGCGACCCTGCACGTGCCCGCCAAGGCGCTCTGCACCGACAACGCCGCCATGATCGGAGCCGCCGCGCTCTACGCGCCCCCCGTCTCCTACCCCGCTTACCTCTCAATTGATGCCTTCGCGACCGGCGAGCGGCCCGCGTGACCGGCCTCGGCAACGGTCTCGGCAACGGTCTCGCCAACCGCCTCGCCAACGGCCTCGTCATCGCCCTCCACACATCACCTTCGTGAACGTCCTCACGCTCTACTCCAAGCCCGACTGCCACCTCTGCGTCGAGGCCCGCGTGGCGCTCGACAAGCTGGCTCCCGAGCTCGGCTTCGAGCTGTCCGAGGTTGACATAACCACTGACGAAGCCCTGCACAGGGCGTACTTCGAGCGTATACCCGTGGTCGCCCTCGGCGAGCAAGAGCTGTTCAAATATTTCGTAGACGAGGCTTTACTGCGCAAGCGCCTGGGGTCCATCCTCTAGAGTCACACCAGATGGCCTACCGCGAGCTGGCAACTCCGATAAACGCGATCCACGACGACGAATCGACCGTCGGGGACAAGCTCTCCCTTGGTGTCGCCGCGCGCCTCTCGCGCTACCTCCAAGTGCTCACCCAAGCCCGCAAGATGGGCAAGGAGACGATCTCCTCCCAAGAACTCTCCGACTACACCCACGTCAACTCCACCCAAATCCGCCGCGACCTCTCTGGTTTCGGCAAGTTCGGCAAGCGTGGCGTCGGCTACAACGTCGAGTCGCTCGTCTCCCAGATCCGCAAGATCCTCAGGACCGCCGGACAACACAACATCGCCCTGCTCGGCGCCGGGCATCTGGGCAAGGCGATCGCCTCCTCGGACATCTTCGCCGACCACGGCTTCCGCGTCGTCGCCATCTTCGACGTCGACGAGGCCAAGGTCGGAAGCGAAGTCGGCTCCCAAGCCGTGCGTCACACCAGCGACCTGGCCCGAGTGGTCGAGGAAGAGGACATCGTCGTCGGCGTCCTCGCGGTACCCACCGCCGCCGCCCAAGGCTTGGCCGACGAGCTCGTGAAGGCAGGCGTCAAGATCATCTTCAACTACTCCGAGTCCCTCCTCGCGGTACCGCCCGAGGTGACGGTCCATACCTCAAGCCCGGCGGTCGACCTGCTCTACGCGCTCTACTTCTATCTCACCTGAGCCCATCCCAGTCCGGTACGCACGCCCGGAGATCGTAAGCTGGGAACCACCCCGAGCGAGTCGCGCCACTTCGCACGCCCCTTTCCCTCCCCAAAATGACCAGCTTGGATTTCGACAAGGCAGTTGACACGTTCGCCCGAGCGACCGACTTGACGGTCGGGATCGAGGAGGAGTTCGCCCTGCTCGACCCCGTCACCCTCGATCTCGTGCCCCGCTTCGAGGAGCTGCGCGACTGCGCCCTTACCCAGGACCCGCTCCTGGCCCAAGGCATCGCCGGCGAGCTGATCTCCTCGGAGATCGAGATCGTCTCCGGGCGCGGCGAGAACCTCGCCGATGCCTTCTCCCGCCAGCGCGAGCGCCGCCGACGCCTGTTCGCGCTCGCCTCGCGCCAAGGCGCCGCCCTGGCCGCCACCGGCACCCACCCGTGGGCCGACTATCGCCAACAGCCGATCATCGACACCGAGCACTACCGCCGCGTCGAGCAGGGCCTCAAGTACGTCGCCTGGCGCAACAACACCTTCAGCCTGCACGTCCATGTCGGCGTGCGCGACATCGACCGCGCCGTGCGCGTCTGCGACCGGCTGCGACCGGTCCTGCCCCTGCTTCTGGCCCTCTCCGCCAACTCGCCCTACCTCGACGGTCGCGACTCCGGCCTGCACACGGCCCGCACCCAAAGCTTCACCCGCAACTTCCCCCGCTGCGGCATACCCGACGCTTTCGGCGGCTGGCTCGCCTACCGCGACTACGTCGAATTCCTGCTGCGCACCCGCTCGATCGTCGAGTTCACCCAGGTGTGGTGGTCGGTGCGTCCCCACTTCGAGTTCGGCACCGTCGAGGTTCGCATCTGCGACGCCCAAAGCACTGTGCCCGAGTCCGAGGCCTTGGCCA
>Ga0265338_10011426_pt1 | contig 10254 bp, 8 predicted proteins | sample 42126metaG_FD_193579 | JGI IMG/M metagenome (GOLD analysis project Ga0265338, IMG submission 193579) | Rhizosphere microbial communities from Carex aquatilis grown in University of Washington, Seatle, WA, United States - 4-21-26 metaG | ecosystem: Host-associated > Plants > Roots > Rhizosphere >... | reverse complement strand
GCCGCCCGCTGGCCCCGGGCCTGCCCGCCAGGGTATGGATCAACCAGCCCCGGCCGACCATCCAGTCACAGGAGACCGCAGGGATAAATCAAGCAGCCTGATGTCTCATCGAGTTTGACAGGCAGCGTGGGAGCAGGCGGCGGAAGTTGTTGCGATCCCTCCAGGGATCATGACGACCCGCAAGGCGGTCCGCAAGGCGGTCATGACCCGGTTGCGATCCCTCCAGGGATCATGACGACCCGCAAGCACGCAGGCGGCAACGGTGACTGACCTCCGGTTGCGATCCCTCCAGGGATCATGACGACGCCGAAGACGGCCGCCTCGATCTCGTTGCGGAACGGGTTGCGATCCCTCCAGGGATCATGACGACGTCGGCTCTGCCGGGGAGCTGGCCGTCCTCCGGTAGTTGCGATCCCTCCAGGGATCATGACGACTGCCCTGCAGTCAGCGGGCCGGCCACGTGGAGGCCGAGTTGCGATCCCTCCAGGGATCATGACGACGGCGGCCCGGCGCACGTCCTCGTGTCCCACGACTGCCGTTGCGATCCCTCCAGGGATCATGACGACTTCGAGTGCCCGTTCTGCAAGCGCCGCCGCTCGGGTTGCGATCCCTCCAGGGATCATGACGACCGCCGCTGATCTCCAGCAGCCCGTCGAGGGTGACGGGTTGCGATCCCTCCAGGGATCATGACGACGTGCGGCCGACCCGGGAACCCCGGGCTGGTAGACGCGTTGCGATCCCTCCAGGGATCATGACGACCGTCGGCCCGGCGCGGCGGCTCCCGCAGCTCAACCGGTTGCGATCCCTCCAGGGATCATGACGACCCGAGTATGGGTTCCCGGCAGGGGCCTTCTCGCGCGGTTGCGATCCCTCCAGGGATCATGACGACGGGCGTTCCCGTGCCCTCTTTCGCCACCCGTCAGCGCGGGTTGCGATCCCTCCAGGGATCATGACGACCTTCCCGGTGACCGCCTTCGCCGGGGCACTGAACGGGTTGCGATCCCTCCAGGGATCATGACGACCTCACGCTCGGGCCGGCAACGGAGGACTGACCCCCAGACAGGTTGCGATCCCTCCAGGGATCATGACGACTACCGGCCAGCAGCCCGGCTGGAACTGGTGGATCGACGTGTTGCGATCCCTCCAGGGATCATGACGACGGCACCCTCTTACGTCACGCTGGTCCTCGACCTGTTGTTGCGATCCCTCCAGGGATCATGACGACGTCGGCGGCGAACTGGTTCGCGGCCTGGTTGGCAGTGTTGCGATCCCTCCAGGGATCATGACGACTCGAGACGTAGAGGAGCGGCGTTGCGCTCGTCCCACGTTGCGATCCCTCCAGGGATCATGACGACGCGACGGTAAAGTACCAGGTCAGAGCCCCCACATCTGCCCGATTGCCAGGGTGTTTTGCAGCAGTCCGGCGGTAGTGCATCCGCCCAGGTCAGGGCCATGACCGTCAGCCTAGAGAACCGGCCCGGATTCGGCCAGCGGGGCGCCGATGGTGTGCTTGTCCACGAACTCGACCGAGCGGGCGGTGTAGATCTGTACGCTGTCGTAGCTAGTGTCGAGCCGCCCGGACAGCTCCCTGGTGAGCGAGCGGTACTGAGCGGCGGAAAGCTCGCCCTCGAAAACGCTGCGCTGAACCCAGTGGAGGTACTGGCGGCAAGTCTTTAGGACGCCCGGGTTCCGCTCGGCCAGCGTGTCGTAAACGAGAATCACGAACACCAGCGCCTACCACCAAGGCCGGAACGGCTTGTAGGCGGTTCCTTCGAGGCAGAGCCGGACCAACTTGAGCGCTTCCAGGTGGATCAACTCCTCGTAGGACACCTTGCGGCGCAGACTGCGGTGAAAGACGGTGGCGGCCAGCTCGGCCCGGATGAGCTCAGCGACCTTCTTGCGGCCCTGAGCGCTGAGGGATGCCTGCCCGACACCAGTTTCGAAGTCGGCCTCGGTGAGCGTCTTCTGTGCCGCCGCACGACGGAGCAGCCGCTCGGCGAGTATCGGCTTGAACGGCTCTGCGATGTCCAGGGCGAGCGTGTTGCGGCGCCGGTCGGTGTCGGCGTGCAGGAAGCCGATCGCCGGGTGCATCGGGGTGCAGCGCAGCGCCGTCAGCACGCGGGCGTAGGTGATCGAGTTGGCGTAGCTTATGAACGCGTTCCCTGCGTTGGCCGGAGGCCTGCGCGAGCGGCCGGACATGCGCAGCCAGGGCGGCAGCAGCGTGTCGAGGACTCCCCAGGCAGTGCGGCGGAAGTTTCCCTCGATGCCCATGACCTGCATGGTGTCCGAGCAGGCGGCGAGCTGGTCGGCGAGCCGGGCCAGCGGGCCGTCGAGCAGGTCGGTGTCTAGTGCCCAACGGACGTTGGCCGCTGTCGCCGCCACCAGGTCGCGTGCCACCGCCAGGCGTGCGTCGGAGTCGGCGGTGATCGTCACCTGGCGACGAATGACCTCGGCGGACGACTGGTCTTCGCTAGGCGTGATGGCCCCGGCGTAGTTGCCGTAGTGGTCGAGCACATGAACGCTGACCCCGTGGCGGCTCAGCAGCGAAATCGCCGAGGTGTTGATGTCGACGTGGTCGAAGACGACTAGGTCGCGGATGTCGGTGACCGGCACGTGCACCGGCCTGCTGTCAGCTCGCTCGATCCGGACGCTGTTATCCTCGCGGCGGATCCGGCACGGCTCGGTGAGCCAGTACGTGCGTGACACGGCGGTCATGACTCACCCCAGCAGTAGTCGGTGAACGAACAGCCCCGGCAAAGCGACCGCTGCAGCCGGGGCGGCGCAGCGGCAAGGCCGATGACATCGCGGGCCTCGTGATCGGCCTGAAGAGCCGTCTCGCGGGCGGCGGCATCCCAGCTCACCTGCACGGTGCGCCGGATGAGCGGGTAGTGCAGGACACCGCCCCGCACGCTGACCCCGCGCCGCTCCAGCAACAGGCAGTAGTGCCGGACCTGGGCCGCGTGCTGGTCGGACGGTGCACGGGACGACTTCGTCTCGTGGACGACCGCCCCGGTTGTCACCCAGTCGATCTTCGCGGCGCCCAGGTCCACTTCCCGCTGCCTGGAGTAGGCGGTGTCGTCGACGGCCTCGCCGAACGCCACCAGGTCGCTCCCCTGCTCGGGGCGGTAGCCGCGCGAGTACAGCCACAGTTGCCGTGAGCAGTGCAGCAGGTACTTGATGTGGACGCCGCCGAGCTCGTCCTCGGTCAGGTCCAGCGAGGGCGAGCCGTTCACAGGATCGTTTCCGGTTCGGCCGGCCGGGTTATCTCCAGTCCGGTGCGCGGAGAGTAAGGCGCATCGGTTACCCAGACGCCGAGTTCCCGGTTGAGCTCCGGCCGGAGGATTGCCCGCTGCCGGACGCTGACCGGGATCAGCAGCTCCGCCGCGAGTATGGGGTCGCCGTCGCGGCCGGACAGCCGGTCGCGGTATTCGTCCACGTCGGCGCGGAGCAGCACCTCGGCGGCGTCGAAATTCTCTTCCAGCCCCTTCGCGAACTCGCTGCGGTCGCGGAACGGATCAGTGAACGTGAGGAAGACCTCCGAGAACAGGTCTCGGCTGTCGCGCGCCCGGGCGGCCCAATCTTGACCCCAGGGTGTCGCGTAGGCGCAGTTCAGCCAGTCGCCGGTCGCTTCCTCGGTGAGCAGCTTGCCGTCCCACTCACCCAGGGCGAGCTGCGCGGCACTGATCGCCCCCTCGTCATAGGGAAGGTGCGACTCCACCGCGTGCACCCGGAACTCGACCGCGCCGTCCGGATGCCGGCCGCGCCGGTTGACCCGGCCCGCTCGCTGGGCGATCGCCTCAACGGGGGCGATCTCGCTGGCGCCGCGGTCGTAGTCCAGGCAGAGCGAGACCTCCAGGACCTGGGTACTGACCGTCAGGCCGCCGCCTCGGCGGGCGGGGTCTCCGGGCTGGCGTTCCGGGTGCTGTTGCCTGATCTGTTTCTCGATCCGAGTGCGGTCGGCGAGCTTGAACCTTGAGTGGAGCAGTAGCGCTGACTGGTCGTCGGGATCGGGGGCGAGCACGCGGAACACTTGCTGGGCGGTCCGCACCGTGTTGGCGACGACGAGCACGCTGGAGCCATCCGCAAGCCATTCCCTGATCCGGTCCAGGCTGGCCGGTGCCGTCAGCGGCTGGTCGTCGAGCACCAGGCGGTGCCGGACCGGCGCGGTGCCCGGCGCAGCGGAGCGGATCGCCACCGGCACGGAGAGGCTGTCCTGGACCAGGTTGATCATTGGCGGCGCGAGGGTGGCCGACAGGACCGCGACCCGGCTGCCGAGTTGCTCCCATAGCTGCAGGGCCGCGCAGATCCGGCCGAACGTCTCGGGGTCGTAGGCGTGCAGCTCGTCGAGCACGAACAGGCAGTTGGCCTGCTCGAGGAGGACGCTGGCGTAGCTGGGGCCAGCCAGGGCGGCGCGGAGCAGCTGGTGGGGCGTGGCCACCCGGACCCGCTGCTTGAACAGGCGCATCGCGCCGGCCATAGCTCGGGCTTTCCTGGCGTCCTGCGGGCCGGGCGCGTGGTCGTCGCAGACCACCCGGCTGAGCAGCGTCGCGGCGGTGGTCGCGTGGAGCACGCCGATCCCGTCCACGCCGCAGCCGAAGTAGTCGGCGAAGCGGTCCCTGATCGCGTCGATCGACGCCCGGTACGGCAGCAGCCACACCAGCCGTGGCTGGCCCGGCATCGTCTCCAGCTGCCGGGACGCCCAGCCGAGGCCGCTTTCGGTCTTGCCGCTGCCGGTCGGTGACAGCAGGATGAGGTGCCCGTCGGTGGCGGCGGCCGCCGCCTGGTGCGGGTAGGGCGCGGCGATACGTTCCATGAAGCCGAACGGGAGCGGGGTATCCGCGTCTAGCGCCACGTTGGCTGAGGCGGAGCGGTCGGCCAGGGTTACCGCGCCTTGGAGCAGGACGGCGACCAGGCCTTCGGTCTCTGGTACGTCGTCCCAGCGTTCTTCGGCTGCTGTGAACATTTCCCTTGCGCGCTGCCACAGGTCGCTGGCATCCGCGGCGGGCGCGGCGGCCGAGAGCTCGTCTGCCAGCCAGGTGAGCAGGGCGGTGTGCTGCTCGGCGGCGGCCCGGGTGTCGGGGCCGGCGAGGGCCTCAAAACCGAACTTCTTCTGCCATAGGGATTCGTAGCCTGGGTCTGTGGGGTAGCCGGCGGTCAGATCGTCCAGGCAGCGGTGGTGGAACAGGACTCCGGCGGCGATCATCGCGCGGCTGTGCTCGGGAAGGCCGGCGGTGAGCAGGTGCACGTAGGCGAGGGACAGGACTTCGTGACGTTCGCCCCAGGGGTTGCCTCGTCGCTTGAGCTGTTCCTGGAAGCCGGCCGCGATCTTGCCCGCGTCGTGCAGCAGGGCCGACCGTTCGGCCCAGTTCCAGAAGTCCGGGTAGCTGGCGAGGGGGCCGGCCTGGCTGATCCTGGCGGCTACGGCGAGCAGGGCGTCGCGGGTCTGGCGGCTGTGCTCGGTCAGCGGCTCAGGGCGGCCCTTGCCGGAGTGGCTGGCCGACTTGGCTAGCACGGTGTCGAGGGTGGCGGGGGGCTGGGTGAGCCAGTCGCACCCGTTCGGGCTGATCGGTTGTTGCTTTTGCTCGTCAGGCGGAGACGGCACGGAGCCACACCGCCTGGTCCCCGTCCTGGTAGGCGCCGTCGACCGGCTGGCGGCGGCCGCCTTCCGCGCACCACAGGTAGTCACCTGACTGGCTGGTGAGCCGGTCGGGGGCGACGAACTCGGACAGCCGCAGAGTGATCGCGGCCGGATCGGCGTGGCCGCCGACGGCGGCCCGGGCGGGACCGACTAGCGCTTCCTTGGCCGGGGTGAGCCGGACGGGCTGGATCGAGCGCAGGTAGACCGCGTCCTGGGAGCGGCCCAGGCGCAGGCCCCAGACCGGGCGGCGCAGGGCGGCCGCGATCCGGCTGCCGTCCGGCTCGGGGACCCAGACGGTGACGTGCACCATCGCCAGGAACGGTCGGTTGCGGATGGTCATGCCCCCCTTGATGGCGCGGACCCGGCCACCGACAGCCGGGTTGGTGCCGTCCATGCTGATTGGGTGGTAGGTCTCCAGGTCGATGCCGCCGCCTTCGGCGTACGCGGCTACGCCTAGGGTGACCGGTTCGATGATGCCGCCGGTGGCGGCCGCCAGCATCCCGCGCAGCGTGGCGGGCGGCGGGACCGGCAGGCAGCGGGTCACGCCGGGGAACATGGGGTCGCGGAAGGAGGCGACCGGCGCGGTGAATTCGGCCCGCACCGCGTCCATCGCCGTCGCGCCGGCGCTGGTCATGGCCGCTTGGGGTCGTCGAACCAGACGTCGTGGGTGCCGCCGCGGATGGCTGACGCCAGTGACCGGAGCATGGTGCGCGGATGGTCCACGGTGATGCGGCCCTGGTCGAGGTCGTTGCCGAGGTCGGCCTCGAACTGCTTGCGGAGCTGCTCGCGGAAACCGGGCCGCCAGCCGAACCGGACCGGCGCCTCCCACTCGCCCTGCCAGGCGTCCAGTTCTTCGCGCAGGGCCCGGGTGCGGACCTCCAGGCCGGAGCCGTCCTCGGCGCCGTCGATCACGAAGCCGAGCGGGTTGACGCCGCCGGCCATCGGGACCAGGGCGATCAGGGCGGGGGTGCGGTCGCCGTAGTGAAGCGCCTGCTTCGCGCCGCCGGCCAGGTCGGCGATCGCCTCGAGGAGGATCGCGGCGCGTTCCCGGCGCTGGTCCAGGGGCAGGCGCAGTGCCTGCTGGCCGCGGAACTCCTGGCGCTTGGCGCCCTGGGCGATCGCGTCCGCCGCCTTCTGGGCGGTCTCCGCGTCCAGGTAGTTGGGGCGGCCCGCACCGGACTTGTCGGGCAGGGTGAACGTGCCGATGCGCGGCAGGTCGAGGAGGAAAGGCGCGGCCAGATCGGCGGTGTAGAACTCGTGCGCGTGCAGGACCGGGGTGGGGATGCCCCGGGACATGACGCCGAAGTCCTCGGTCATCCGGACCGGCTCGACCGACAGGAAGGTGCCGACCATGAACGGGGAGTCCCGCAGGGTGGTCGCCTCGTTGTCGGACTTGGCGGTGGCCTTCATGTAGCCGAACAGGTCATCGTCGACGTACTGGGCCGGGTCGGCTTCGGTGGTCGCCTTCTGCGCCTTACCTTCGGCTTTGCCGACCCGGGCGGTCGGTGAGGGGACGCTGCCCTGGACGACCATGGTCTCGCGCAGCCAGCGGCGGAAGGCCTGGGCCGATACGTACGGGTAGGTGCGGCCGCGGACGGTCGCCTTCTTCACGGGGGCTGTCGTGCCGCTGCCGGCGCCGTTGTTCGGCGCGCCGGCGGTTACCGCGAGCACGATCTTGCCGGCCAGGTACGTCATGGGTTGCTCACCAACATTTCTTGGTCTGACACGGGGTCGGGGTCGAACCGCGGCTCGGTGATTTCCTCGTCTGCTTCTTCGCCGGGCTCCGGTTTGCGGCCAATCTGGACGCCCTGGTTGACGAGTTCCGCTACGACGTCGAAGAAGAGCAGGCCGCGGAGGCGCCAGCCGTTCGCGTCGGTTGCGAACAGGGCAGCTGCCACCGTTGTAACGTCGGCGGGCTGGCGGCCGTCCAGCATGAGCCGGGCGGTGGCTCGCATCATCAGCTTTTGCAGCTCGGATGCGCGGCCGGAGGCGGCGACGTACTCGTTGAAGCGGCCGCGCGGGTTCTTCTCTTGGGTGATCCAGGCCGTGATGAGTTCACGGGCTGGCTTCACCTGGCCAACGTCCATCTGGTGAATCACCTCCAGGTAGAGACGGCACAGCGCACGCCATGAAGTCAGGGTGCGGGCGGTGCGCTTGTCGACGTCTTTCGATAGCCGCAGCAGTGCGCGGGGCAGTCGGTCTGCGGGCTGGCCGCCTGGGTGGTCGGCGGGGTCGAACAGCGTCTTGGCCGCCGCGGCGACCCCGCTCGACTTCAGCGCGCCGTCTTTGTCCCGCTCGGTCAGGACGCCCTGGAGCGCGGCCCAGCCGGCGCGGGAGCCGGGGTCGGCGAACAGGGCCCGGAGGAACGCTGGAATCCCGCCGCGGGTGGACGTGACGCGGAGCCATGCCTCCTGGTTGTCGTTCTTGAACGTCCAGAGGGTGGCCCCGACGCCGGCCCGGGCACTGTGCGCGCGCAGGGCGCCCAGGGTGACCGTCTCGGGCGACGCGTTGGCGGAGAGGCTGGTGAAACCGAGCAACTGGATGCGCTTCGCCCGCTTGACGTTCTCGCGGGTGAAATGGCGCTCGACGCCTTCATCCGGGCAGCTGAGGACCGTGGCCGAGCCCGCTGTTACCCATGCCCCGTACGGGAGCGCCCACAGCGCGATCCGGCAGGGCCGGCACACTGGCCAGCCGGGCAGGCCGGGCGGGAGCGTGTTCACTGCCTTGAGGCTGTCGAACATCGGAAGCTTGTCTTTGCCCCAGGTGACGGCGGCGGGCTGGCCGCAGAAGGCGCACGGTTTGGTGTCCGCGTCGTCCGGGTCGGCGGCGAACAGGCTGGCGATGACCCTGCTCAGGTCCGCCTGGTCGCGTGAGCGCTTGCTGTGGGTGGCCGGGGAGTTGGGGTAGAGCGCGAACAGCACCTTCCACCAGTCGTAGGCGACGGCGTCGTTCGCAGCGGCCGCGGCGTGGACGATCGCGCGCGTCAGGTCGTCGGCGACACCTTGCAGCGCGCTGGCGTCGACGTCCTGGACGTCACGTACCTTGGCGAGTTCCGCGACCGCGCGTGCCCCACAGCGCTGGAGGGGGTGGCCGGTCAGCATGAGCGGGGCGGCCACGGTTGCGATCGTCACTTCACCCACCCGAAGCCCTGCACGTTGTTCAGGCCAAGGCCCCAGTCGTAGAGCGCGTCGAGCAGCGCCGGCGCGGCGGTGACTCGCAGCCTGGCGTTCGCACCGATCCGTTTGGCGCCGGCGACGTCAAAGACGCGGCGAGGGCCGGCGGCAAGGACTTCCACGCTTACCTCGCTGGGGAGGCCGAGGATGTCTGCCTTGTGGCGGAGGTTGTGCTCAAGCCGGTCGACGAATCCGTCTTCGCCTGGGAGCAGGAAGCGCGACTCGCGCTTGACCAGCACCGGGGAGACTGTCTCAAAATCGACGGATCCCGAGGTGTAGTCCGGGGGCCATTCCAGCTCCGTTCCGCGGACAAGCAGCTTGGAGCCGCCCCAGCGGATCTCGTCTAGCTCCGCTATTGCCTTTAGCAGGGCGGCCGCGATGGACGGGACCGGCGACCCGAACCAAACCGATCCGGAGCCCGAGGTGGTGTAGACACCGTGGCGCGGAGCTGTTCCAGTGAACAGCGGGGGTGAGATTCCGACCGGGCGGAGGGTGCTTCCCTGCCAGCCTTCGTCGTGCAGCTGGCGCGCGAGGTCGGGGTCCTTCGTGCCGATCAGGTGGTAGAGAACGGCGCGAGCGGGGCCGTGCACTTCTGACCAGTCGATTGTCGGATTGCTGGCTGAAACATCTACGCGGACGCGGGCCATTTCACCGCCAATGCATGCCGAAGGAATGCGGCACAGGCCACATCCCTACTGTGATGGATTTATTACGACTTACCCCGATGCTTTAGCGAGGAAGCTACCAGCGAAGCTTGCGGGCCGCAGCCAAAATAGGGAAATATCAGCCGGTTACGAAAGCTGTCCTATTTGAGTAATTTGAGTAGAATCATCGACCACCCGAAAGCCGTCAGGATGAAACAAATTACGATTGGCACCGTATCCCTCAAGGGATGATGAGCCGTCTGGCTGCGTCGCCTGGAATGGTACGACGTACCCTTTGGGATCCCGCTGCGGGAAAATGAGCGGACGTCACGCATCCTGAGCGTCGACGGTAGAGCCGATGGCAGTGCAGCCCCGGTACCACGTACCGCAGGCATCGAGTTGTGCATTACCTTATGCGCCAGGAGGACGAGATGAGCTGCACTGTGCGACGGCAGTGGCGTCGGGTTGACAGAGGTGCGTCTTGGCCCCGACGCTGCTCCGTACATACTCTGACCTGGGCGGATGCACTACCGCCGGACTGCTGCAAAACGTCTCCGAGATCGGGCTGGCAATGGTGCTGTGACCTGGGACTTTACCGTCGCGTCGTCATGATCCCTGGAGGGATCGCAACACGCCGGTGTAGGTGAAGTCTCCGCCGTGGCGCGTGCGTCGTCATGATCCCTGGAGGGATCGCAACGGGCCGCACTGGCTCTCGATCACGCCGGCCATCCACGGGTCGTCATGATCCCTGGAGGGATCGCAACCTCGGCCTGATCATCCCCCCCGGCCAGTACACGGT
>Ga0265338_10011425_pt1 | contig 10255 bp, 7 predicted proteins | sample 42126metaG_FD_193579 | JGI IMG/M metagenome (GOLD analysis project Ga0265338, IMG submission 193579) | Rhizosphere microbial communities from Carex aquatilis grown in University of Washington, Seatle, WA, United States - 4-21-26 metaG | ecosystem: Host-associated > Plants > Roots > Rhizosphere >... | reverse complement strand
TGAGCGCAGGCGCGTGCGCGAGGAACTGGAGCACCTCCCTGCGGGCGCTGTCAGCGACGCGCTGGCCGACCGCTACCAGATGCTCAACGAGGAGTTCTTGCGGCGCGCACGCATCGCATGGAGCTCGACCAGCCAGGAGGCAGCACAGTGAGCAGCACACCCGCGACAATCACCCTGCCCGCAGACGCCGCGCGGCTCCTTGCCGTTGAGGTATTGCTCGCCGATCCCGAAGCCCTGAACAACGACGCGCTCGAAGGCGACCTGTACATCCTGCGAGACCAGCTGCGGAGCGTATCTGCCGATGATCAGTAGTCGCAGCTCCAGCGTGCTTTCCCTCGGTCCGTTGCCAGCTGTCAGTCTGCGGCTTCCATGCTCAGATCGCGGTTGACGATGCGGTCCAGTATCCGTTCGGACGAGGGAATCTGAGGCTTTGGCGGCTGAAGAATGGCATCCCGGCCGGGCTCTCTCCGGGCGGGGAACGCCGGGCCAAGATCTGCGTGGTCAGGTTCCTCAGCAGGGATTCTCTGGCTTTGCCGTCCGGCCAGCTTGGCGGCGAATTCGCGGTGCCGGGCCGTCAGCTCGCTTATCTGCTGCGCCATCTGGCCGAGGTCTGCATCTGGAGTAAGGGCTTGGTTGTCATGCTGAGCCTCGACGGCGGCCACCGGCTCGGGTTCAGCGGAGCGGAGCGGGGGCCAGGGCTCGGCGGGGTGGCGGCGACGCAGCTCGGCGTCGGCGGCCACGGCGAGCTGGCGCTGGTGACGGGTGGCTCGCTCCCAATCGGCGCGGTCGGTCATGGTGGTGGCGAGCACCGTTTCGCGTTGCCGGTAGGCGTCGCGCAGCGCCTGGTAGCTGACTGTCAGGGCATGCTGTCGTTCGGCTTCCTCGTGGTTGCCGCGGTGGCGGGCGGCGACGGCTTCGGCGGTGGTGCGCAGGGCGGCTAGGTGGGCGTCGCGAGCAGCGGCGCGAGCCTGGCGAAGTTCGTCGCCCACCCACGGCGGTGCCCAGGCGGTTTCGATCGGGTAGGTGTCGCGGAGGTGCAGCAGCCGCCCGTCCGGCATGCCGCGGACGTCCGGGCCGTCGGCGGGGCCGAGAGCGGCCAGGGCCTCGTGCCAGGCTGCTCGTAGGTCCGGGGTCCCGGTGGCAGGTTCGGGACCGATCGGGTCGGCGGGGTGGCTGTAGCCGGACAGCTCCCGGTAGGCGCCGACCGACGCGCCCCGTTGCTGCCAGGTCTGCCGGGATGCCGGATCCCTGGGCACCGGGCCTAGGACGCTAACGGCCCAGGGCAGGGCTTCGGCGGCGGCGTGCTCGCCGATCCGTTCCTTGCGGGCGTCCATCAACCGGGCGATCTGCTTGACGTACTCGCGACGCTCGGGGTCGGCGATGTCGGGGAGCTGTTCGGACCATGCGGGAGCGGGGAGCGGGATGAGGGCGCCGACGTGGCGGCGGACGCGGGAGTCGATGACGGCGGGGATGTCGCGGGCGCCGGTCAGGTCCCGCTCGCCGATCGCGTCGGTGAGGACCTGGTGGGGGTCCAGGCCGGCGAGTTCTGCGGCATGCAGTGTCCGCCACAGCCACTTCTCCCGGTGGCCGGGTACCGGGTGGTGTCCCGGTGGCAGCGCGGCTATGAGCAGCTGCCGGTAGCGCTGCTCGCGGGCTGGGGTGGTCTCGGCGGTCCAGGTCGCGTGCAGGACGGCCAGGTGGTCGGCGTCGGATAGGGCCTGCCGCCAGGTCTGAGACGCAGACAGTTGCTTGCTGTCCCGGCTGACCACCTCTGCAAGCACGCTCAGCGCGATTGCCGGCTCGGCTTGTGATGCCTCCGGGGCGCGGTCACCTGCCTGGGCGGCAAGGCGGTCGTAGCGGGCAAGTTCGGGGGCGGGGCGGGGGCCGGGTGCTGGGTCGGCGCGCTTCGGCGACGCGGTGAAGACGTAGGCGGTGTTGTCGTGGGTGCCCCTCGTGAGGGCGACGTACGCGTGCTGGCGGTCCTCGGTGCCGGTGATGACGGCCAGGCCGGTGTGAACGGTGCGGCTTTGGGCGGCATGGTCGGTGACCGCGTAGCCGAGTTCGGCGTCTTCAAAGTTTGCGTACAGAAACTGTCGGTCCGTCCAGCGGCGCTGCCCTGTTTGCGGGTCGGCGTCCAGGGCGCGACGGACCAGCAGGCCGCCGCTCGGGATGGCGTCGATGCGGAGCAGGTCGCCGTTGGCGAGGGCCCGGCCCGGCTCCCCCGCCTCGAGGTCGTGCTGGTTGCGGGTACACAGGATCAGGTCGCCGCGGCTGGCCGCCGCGCCGTCGGCGATGCGCACTGCCTGGCCGGGGTCGACGAGGCCGAGGCGGGCCAGGTCGTCGCGGATGCGGCGCGACAGCTCCCGCCGTGTCGCGTGGTCGGCGGCCATCAGCAGCACGTCCGTGCCTTCGATGGTGAGGGCGACGTAGGCGGCTGCTGCGGCGTCCAGCATCTGCTCGGGATCGCCGCCAGTGATCCGGGCGTGCTGGTCGTAGTCGGCGAGCCCCGTGGTGTCGCCGTCGCGTAGCCGCAGGCTGGCGGCCTGTTCCCAGGGCTCGCGGAACCGTACCGGCTCGGCGAGGCGGGCGTAGCCGAGACGGTCGGCGAGCAGGGACATGCCGCCGCCGTTCTGCACCGCCTGCAGTTGGCTGGTGTCGCCGGCCAGAATCACCTTTCCGCCGTGCTCTTCGGCCAGAGTGATCAGGTCCGCCAGGTCCGGGTTGGGCATCATCGACGCTTCATCGACCGCCAGCAGCGTTCCCCTGGCGATGGGCATGGGGCCGAGGGCGCCGCGCTGGCCGGGCAGGTGGCCGAGGAAACGGGCGCTGTTGTCTGACTCGATCCCGCCGGCCGCAAGGGTATTGCGGGCGGACTGGGAGGCAGTGATGCCGATCACCGGACCAATCCCGGCGGCGCGCCATGCTCTTGCGATCTCGGCCAGCACGCAGGTCTTGCCCGATCCGGCGGGTGCGTTGATCACCGAAACGCGCCGCCCGTCGGTCAGGACCGACAGTGCCACAGCGGCCTGGTCCTCGCGCAGTCCCGACCCGATGGGCTGCGCGCCTTGCGCGGCCGGTTCGCCGGTCAGCGCGTGCTCGAGGCGCGTGAGGTCCGCGCCAAGCGCGTGCGCGGCGGCGGCGCGCGTCATGCGCGGCGCTGTGGTTGCTCGCGCTTGCGCGGTCATCTGGTCTTCCATGCTCAGCTGAGCGAGGGTGGCGTACCGTGTACCGCCGTGTCGCCGGTAGACGCTGCGTCCGTCCGCGCGCAGCATGCTGCGCGGAACATCTACCAGCTCGGGTGCTTCCAGGCACAGCACCGACTCGAACTCCGAGCAGAGGATTCGGTCCGCCATCTCCTCCAGCAGCGCGGCCGCCTCACTGGGGTTCCGGCCGGTGCGAGGAAGGACACGGCCGATGTACTTGACCAGGTCCGCGCGGGTCCAGGTGCTCTTTTCCATCTGGGCCAGCGCGAGCGCCTGCTGCACCGCCCTTGCCTGCACCAGGTCCTCCGGCATGGCCTCGTGCGCTGTTGCGTCGCGCGGGCGCGGGTCTGCGCGACCGGGGCCGGCGTGCCAGACCGACGGCGCGACTTCGGCGAGCGGGACGCCGAGCGTGCGCGCGAGCTTGTCGGCCCATCCCGCATGCAACTGCGCGATATCCAGCGCGCCTTCCTTGTGCTTGCGCGTGGCAAAATTCGATGATTGCCCGAGTTGCGCGAGCTCGCGTTGGGACGGCGCGCGGCCGTAATGCTGCTCGAACCGCGCCGCGCGTGCGCGTAGGTCGGCGGTGATCGACTCGCGGCGGGAGGAGAACACGCCCATCATCTGCCCGCTGATGCCCTTGATCTCGAAGCCGTGGCCGTCGTCGCGGGCGGTCCATTCCAGGCCGAACCGTTGGGTGAGGGCTTCCTCGAGGTGCTGAGCCGTGATCGCCCCGACCGCGCCGATGTGCTTGTTGTAGCCGAGTGAGTCTGGGGCGCGCCATTTCCCGTCGGTGCCGGTCCGGGCGACGTGGGCGATCTGGGAGTGGACGTGCAGCTGCATGTCGCCGTCGCGGGAAGTGTGCTGCAGCCAGTGCGCTACTACGAGGTCGGCCTCATGCCACTGGCCGGTCTCCCGGCCGTGCACCCGCTTGCCGTGCGAGCCGGTGCGGGTGTAGCCGGCCTCCCGCTGGAAGTACCCGAAGCCCGCGTCCACTGCCTGCCAGATCATCGCGTCGACCTCGGCCTCTAGATCGGACCAGTACCTCTCCCCTGCCGCGTCCCCGACTTCGCGGGCTAGGCGGGCGTTCTCGCCGAGGGAGGCGAGGAAGATCGAGATCGACTTCGACATCGAGAGGGTCAGGTCGAAGAACAGCGGGCTTTGTCGCGCCTGCCGGGTGGCTGCCAGCCGCAGCTCGCGCTTGCGCTCGGCGATGGCGTGCGGCTCGGCGGCCAGCAGTTGATGTAGATGTCGGCGGCTTTGCGGCCGCCGCCGGGCGGCCTGCCCAGTTGGGTGCCGTCAGGGGCCCTGTGCTCGCCGAACAGTAGGTCGTAAGGTCCGCGCTCCACTAGCTGACCGGGCTGGAGGCCGAGGGCTTGGGCGCCTGGGCCCCACCACCGGCCGGGCGGTTCGCCGCCAGTCTCGCTGGCCTGGATGTAGTACCCGGCTGCGGCCATGGCCGGGGCGCGGTCGACTTGCTTCCATATGTAGTCCAGGTCATAGCCCTTGCTTAGGGTCGCAATAACGGCCAAGCGGGCCTCTGCCGCTGCGGGCCGGCGGAGGCAACGGAACTTCCCACGGTCGTCGGGTGGTGCATGGGTGTGAGGGCTTCGAAGGTCATGGATCAAGAGTGCCGGAACCAGCGACCAAGATCAGGAACTAAGCGGCTCGTGGCAACGATACTGTCCTGTGCCAACGAATCTGAGCTATTGCCATCGGGTGTGAGCCATCTGCAGGTTTCTGCCGTCGAATCTGAGCCATCGAGATCGTTCCTAGGGTTGCTCGAGCCCTGCGCAGGGCCGGATCAGGCCGGTGACCTGCAATACACCAACGCCGGAGTTGAGCTTGCCGTGGCCCGTCAGCGCAGGAACAGAAGCCGCGGATCATGGGGGATGGCTCAGATCAGCTGGCAGAGCCGTGCCTTGCGTCGGCATGAGGTCTCGTCACTCAAACTGAGCCACCCCAGGTCAGCGGCCTATCCGTGGCTCAGATCCAATGGCAAAGGACAGATACTGGGTCACTTGATCCATGAGACTCTCGTTCGACGTCCTCTTAAGACTGCGCACTTCTCCACAACTCCACCAGTCATTCCGCTGCGCTCACGCAAGCTCGCCTAAGCTCGATTGGGAATCGCAAACCAGTATCGAAAACCCGAGACATTCCGCGGTCTGGTCGCCCAAGTTGCACTTTGTCGATTATTAAGCAGCTTTGTACGCAGAGGAAACTGAGCTGATCCTGCGTGGAGACCTGGCGCTCACCGCTCACCTCTGACGAGCATCTCGACCACTCGGCGACGAGCGCCGAGAACCGCGAGGACGCGGCCACCCTCATGGTGGCGAGTTCACATCCGCCAATCCGACGCGTCTCGTCCTTCGCTGGCGGTTCCTTGTATAAACAGGTCATAGTGCCAACACGTACTGATGGCTTCAAATCGTGGAGCCGCTGGCGGTCGGCAGCGGTGTCGTCCTAGGGGATAGTCATGGATGAGCTCGAGGAGGGGGTGGTTGTCGCGGCCAGCGGCAGCGTAACTCCGGCAGACGGCCACAAACGAATGATCCGTGCTGAGGTCCTACGCAAGTGCTGTCACGAGCTCAAAGATCAGATCGACGTCCGCGGCATCCGGCTCCGCAATGTCGTTGTCTCCGGCCAGCTAGACCTTTCCGGACTGTCAGTGTCGTTCCCCTTGCGTTTCGAGGACTGCGAATTCGACTCTGCCATCACGGCAGAGGGCACCGAGTTGTCCGGCCTGTCACTGATAGGGTGCATGCTGCCAGGTCTTGCCGGGAGCGGCATGCGCGTGCGGCGCAACTTGGATATCTCACGTTCCCGCTTCGCGAACGCGGGCGCGCCGGCGTCGGCGCCGCTCTGGCTGAGCGGGGCTGACGTCGGCGGGCACCTGCTCGCTATCGACACCGCGATAGACGGCCAGGGGGCTGGCGCGGTGCACGCGGACCGGGTCAGCATCGGCGGGGATCTGCACATGGCCGGGCGTTTCTCCTCCCGCGGCCAAGTCAACCTGGCAGGTGCCCGTGTTGCAGGCTCGGTGGACCTCACGGGTGCGCATATCGGAGCAATGGAAAGCCTTGCACTGAGCCTCGCCAACTCCGTCATTGACGGCGACGTGCTTCTAGCCCGGGACCCGGCCGGGCGCTGGACGGAGATCAGCGGCTGCCTCGACATCGCCGGAGCACGGATTTCCGGCAAGTTCCAGGCCAGCGGCGCGGTCCTCACTGGGCTAGCCGACGCGCCCGAGGGGTTGCCTTACGCCAGCCCGGCCGGGCCCGGTACGGCGATTCACGCTGCCCGCGCGTCCGTAGGCGCCGGGTTCGTCCTGGCGTCAGGCAGCCAAGTCAACGGCAGCGTGAACCTGTCCCTCGGGGAACTCGGCGGTGTAATCATCGGCGACAGTTGCACGGTGCGGTGCCCCGGCCGAACCGCGCTGGACCTGACAAACGCCGATATCCGTGCCTTGTTCCGCCTTGATGGGACTGCCACCGTCGAGGGTACTATCCGCCTGGCAGGCGCGGTTATCCGCGGCACGCTCGCGCTGCACGGGCAGCTGAACCATCCCGAGAGCCTGTTGGCGGTAGGCGGCGGTTCCATCACCGTGGACGGCGACGTCTACCTCGACGGGCTGCGGACCGACGGCGGGAGCGTCTACTTCCGTGGTGCCTCACTGGGCAGCCTCAGCGCCGCGAACGCGCAGCTGCGTAACCCGGGGGGCTATTCGATCAGCCTTCACGCGGCGAGAGTCCGCGAGTCAGTAGGGCTCCGGGACGGCTTCAGCTCCGTCGGGTTGGTTTTCCTCGACCGCTGCAGCATTGGAGGCCGCCTGCGGATGACCGGCGCGTCGCTGACCTGCCCTGCCCCGACCGCGATGAACCAGTACGGGCACGCGCTCACGGCGACATCGGCCACCGTCAACGGCGGGATGGACCTAGGCTGGGAAAAGGTCTCCCCGAGTGCTGACTTCACCGACGCGGTCACTACGTTCCTCGCGGATGCCCCTGCCGCTTGGCCTGCCACGTTCACCATTTCCGGGTTTAGCTACAGCCGCTTCGAGTCCCCCCTGGGCACGGCGCAGAAGTCTCCCTGGGACCTATCCGCCCGGTGCGCGTGGCTGGGCCGCCAGGCACGCTTCGACCCGGGCCCCTACGAGCAGGCAGCCAAGGTCTTCCACCAGCACGGCTACCTCGCCGAGGCCGAGCAGATACTTATCACGCAGCGCAAGCACGCCCGCACAGCCGGGCGGAAGACCGTCCCGAGGGGGCGGCGCGCGCTCGACGGGGCCTACGCCGTCATCGGCTACGGGTACCGTCCGGTGCGCGTCCTGTGGCTGCTCCTCGCCCTCCTCGCCCTAGTCGCCATCTCCGTTCAGATACCCGCAGCCCAGGCCACGCTACGCGCGACCAACGGCAACGGAGACGTCTACGCCACCACCGGGCTCCGCACCACGTCGACGGACCTGGCCGCTGCTTCGCCACATGCCGCCGCCACGAGGCCTGACGCCTGCGGAGACGGCGAGGTGCGCTGCTTCAATTCCGTTTTCTACGCCGTCGACACCGTGATCCCGCTGATCTCACTCGACCAGCGGTCCACCTGGTACCCCGACCCGAACGTATCCGGCGGCCAGATCATGACGTGGTGGCTAAACCTCGCCACCATGCTCGGCTGGCTCTTGTCGTCCGTCTTCGCCCTATCCCTCGCCAGGCTCTCACGCAGCCCGTGACCGCTGACCACCCCCACAAGTCGGCCACTGGACACCTGGTAGAACCATCCGCCACGTACGCCTGCTGACGTCACCGGAGCCCTCGGCCACGCAGTCATCCGGGCGACTGTCAGCCAAACAGTCTCGGCGCGTGCCACGGACCTGCCCTACGCCAGGGCGCCCCGCGGTCAGCAGGGATCACCCATCCGACCCTAACCATGGAAATCTGTCAATCTGAGCCTGTAACCCTGTATGTAAACATTTTTGAATTACCTGTATTTAGCTGGTTCTGTCTTTGGCAACCGGGTTAGGCGGTGTCGAGTTCGTTGAGTGCCTCGCGCCAGCCGCGGCTCGTGCGCCCTCGACGATGCGGGCGGCCTTGTCGCTGCGCTTGCCGGTCTTCTGGCGGCGCACTCGCGGACGCGCTAGTCCTCGATGTTGACGTAGGCGCTGAGCGCGACCTGGCCGCCGATCATGGCCACCGCCGCGGACGCCCCCCGGTCATACCTCCGATCTTCAGCCCGAACAGCGTCTATACCTCGCCAGGTGACGTCGTCGCCTCCCGTATGCGCAGTACTTGCAGGTCAACGGCTGCAGCTTCCCCAGCGCTGGATCGAGGGCCACCCATGTGCCCAGTCCGTGACTATTCCGGCATCGTCGGAGAACCGAGACCACGCCGTCAGGGACCCCCATTGATCAACATGAAATACTACGACTTCGACGCGGGTGACGGCCACCCGTACGCAGCCAGCACGCCCCGAGCGCAGTGACCGCATCCAATCACTCTGGTGGTATTAAGATCACAATATGGTGTCGTACTGGGATTATCCGCGGCCTCCTGGTCCGCGTTTAGTTGCCCGTATGGCCAGAAATGATTAAAATGATAGCTATTCGTTTCGAGGGGGCAGCGGATGTCTGCGGGAGAAGATCTCATTTACGCGCGAGGCGAGCTGTCTGTCGATGAGATCCAGTCCGAGATCGCCAAATTCTGGCAAATCCTCGATAATCAGGGCAGTCCTGCCCTGGACGACGAACTGAGAGCAGCAGGCCTCGACCGGGTGGCGCTTGACGGTATCGATCGGGAGAGCGCAATAGTCGTGCACCCGGGCTCGAGCGGTGTGGATCCGAGCGCGGTGGTGCTCCTAGTTTCGCTCGCGCCATCGGCAAATCGCGTAATCAAGGACCTGTGGAAGAAGATCGTACTTCCCCGCATCGAACGGCGATGGGGTGACGACGCAATTGGCCAGGAGAAGCGGAGCCAGGATTGACATCGCCTGTCTCCGGCATCTCTCCATACGCGCAGAAAGCCACAATCGGCCGTTTCCTTGGTTTCCAAGCGCTGGCGCCCGGTCTCTCGACGAGCGCATGTTCTTGCGTGACCTCGGGGGATTGGTGCTGGATCAAGAACGGGAGGTGCCGCTCGAGCACTTCGACGTTGTCGACGTGCAGCAGCGTCTCACGACGTGAATCCTGCTGCTTGATCGTGTCCACGACCACCGTGATCAGCCGCGTCCGGGCTGCGCTGCCGCGGTTCCTGGCCGAACTGGAACGAACGGGCATCGCGGACGTAGACCTCAACGACGACCAAGAGAGCAGTGCGATGCGGCCGCGACTCCGCAGCATCCACGTCACCAGTTGCCTGGTCTACCCAATCGAGAACGGCCGCCCGCCGGGCTTCTACGTCCACCCCGAGGCGACGGATCTCTGGGTCGGCGGTGGTGACGAAGTCCGCCTGTTCTGCGAGCAATTTCTCCGAAACGAGGCTCAGGCGGACGTCATCGGCAAGCTCGCCAAGTCCGAGGCTGACGAGCGGCATGCCGTCGTCATCGCAACCGAAGACCAGTTCGGGCCCCTGGAATGCCATTGATATGGGCCTCATGCCCAGCCAGGCCCCGGACCTCGACGGGCACATCGACTGGCTGTGGGTGATCGCCTACAGAGACCCGCGAGCACGGGTGTGCTATTGGTCGCGGACGGGCAGCTGGGCGACTCGTGTGGTCACCCGCCGACCGACACAGCCTTACCGGGCGAGCGCCGAGGGACGCGCGTCGATGCTAGTTTCGCCTATTCGAACAGTGACAAGCCAAGCAAGACCTGGGAGCCAAACTGGGAGCCAACAGTCACAGGCTCTAGGCGACACCAGGCCACAATCGGCCTTCATTCTTCCAGCTCAATGGCTTGAGGAGCGACGTCAGGCGACACATCGCGACTATTGGGTGGTGCCTTCTAAGCAGCGGGTCGCGGGTTCGAGTCCTGCCCGGCGCGCCAGATCAGAAGCTGCCTGGACCTTCGTATACGTCGCGGTTGGCGACTTCCGGCGGGGGTCGGTGAGCGAGAACTACCGGAA
>Ga0265338_10011424_pt1 | contig 10255 bp, 7 predicted proteins | sample 42126metaG_FD_193579 | JGI IMG/M metagenome (GOLD analysis project Ga0265338, IMG submission 193579) | Rhizosphere microbial communities from Carex aquatilis grown in University of Washington, Seatle, WA, United States - 4-21-26 metaG | ecosystem: Host-associated > Plants > Roots > Rhizosphere >... | reverse complement strand
CCCCAATTCGTTGGTGCTGCCGTAGGCCTGCCCCCCCTTGATCCCGCCGCCGGCCAGCCAAAGGCTGAAGCCTTGTTTATGGTGATCGCGCCCGCCGTCTCCTTGGCTCACCGGTGTGCGTCCGAACTCGCCGCACCAGACCACCAGCACGTCGTTTAGGAGGCCGCGACGCTTGAGGTCCTTGAGCAAGGCCGCTGTGGGTTGGTCGGTCTGCTGGCAACAGGCTTTGGTCCCCTCCGCGTTTTTCGAATGCGTATCCCAAATCTGCCCCTCGACGAAAATCTGCACGAACCGCACGCCGCGCTCGACCAGTCGGCGGGCGATCAGGCAGCGGCGGCCGTAGCTGTCGGTCGCCGGCTGGCCCAGCCCGTAAAGCGTCTGTGTTTCGGATGTCTCGCTCGTTACATCGAGTGCCCCTGCCGCCGCGAGCTGCATCCGCGCGGCCATTTCATAGCTGGCGATGCGGGCTTCCAATTGGGGCGCCAGCCGCGCTTGCCGCGCTTCGTGCTCGGCGTTCAACGTCTGCAGCAACTCGCGGCGCAGCCCTTGTACCTTTTCGCTTACCGGCGTGGTTGGGTTCAGGTAGAGCACCGGTGTGCCCGTGTGCCGGAAGTGGACCCCCTGGTATCGTGGCGGCAGGAAGCCGCTCGACCAATTCCGCGCCCCGTCGGTGGGCAACGACGAATCGTTGCGCAGGACGATGTAGGCCGGCAGGTTCTGGTTTTCCGAACCGAGCGCGTAATTGACCCAGGCTCCCAAAGTCGGCCGTCCCGTGACGATGCGGCCCGTATGCATCTGCCACAGTGCCTGCTCGTGGTTGTTGTGTTCGCAGAACATCGAGCGCACCACCGCGATGTCGTCGGCGCAGGCGGCCGTGTGCGGAAGGAGCTCAGAATACTCGACACCACATTGACCGGCGGGCGTGAACTTGAAAGGGCTGCCCAACAGGTCGCCGTGGGCGCTGATCTTTACCAGATCGGTGAAATACTTGGGCATCGGCTGACCGTGCCGCTTGGAAAGTTCCGGTTTTGGATCCAGCAAGTCCGTGTGGCTCGGGCCGCCGTGCTGAAAGAGCTGAATCACAGCCTTGGCCTTGGGCGGAAAGTGCGTGCCGAAAACAGACACAGATGCCGGCGGACCGTCAGCCCGCGCCGCGTCGTCACACATGAGCGAGGCCAAGGCCAGACCGGCAAAGCCCGCCCCGGTGCGACTGAGCCATTCGCGGCGGCTGATCAGCTCGGCCAGGCTTTGGGCATGAAGCATGTGGGGAGTCATCGTTTTCCGCTCATCGTGGGCGCTGCCCAACCCTACGTAGGTTAATGCACGAACATAAACTCATTGCTGTTCAACAGCACCAGCGCCGCCTGGGTCCATGCGGCGTGGATTGCGGCTTCTTTCTGGGTGTCGTTTGCTGTGGGATAACTCTCGCCCAGCGTTTCGCGCACGACAGCGTCGAGGAAGGCGATCAGCGCCTGGCGCTCGGAGCAACTGGGTTCGCGGGCGAAGAGCAACTTGTAGGCCAATTCGACTCGCGCGCCGTCATTGGTCGCGGACTTGAGCACGCGTTCGGCCAGGGCCGCGGAGCTGCGCTCAGCGAAGGGACCGTGGAGCATGGCCAGCGCCTGCAACGGCACAATCGACTCAGTCCGCTCAGGACAGTTGATCTCCATCATCGGCGTGTCGAACAACTCGAGCATCGTCAGGTGCTGGCTGCGGCGGACGATCAAGTAGATGCTGCGCCGCCGCCCAGGTTCATCGTCGGCGGTGGCCACGGAACCGTCGGGCTGCGGCGCCACCGGAACGGGCGGCCCATGCATTTGCAAATTGAGCCGGTCGGCAACCTGCAACACGGTGTCGCGCAGTACTTCCCCTTCGTGCCGACGCGGTTGCCAAGACCAAAGCAGCAAATTGTCGGGATCAATGGCCGACTTCGCCGCATCGGGAGCCGACGATTGGCGGTACGCGGCGGAAGTGAGAAAGAGCTTGTGCATCGCCTTCATGCTCCAGCCCTGCCGCACGAACTCGGTGGCCAGCCAGTCGAGCAACTCGGGGTGCGACGGCCTGGCCCCCGCGCGCCCAAGGTTGGCCAGGGTCGGCACCAGCCCGCGGCCGAAATGATGCGCCCAAAGCCGATTCACTAGCGTTCGCGCCGTCAGTGGATGGTGGGGATCGGTCAGCCAACGGGCAAACGCTTGGCGACGGCCGCTGGTCTTGTATCCGGCCCGCGGCGATAACTTGTAATCCGAGGGAGCCAGCACGGCGAGCACATCCGGCTCGACCGCGGCGCCGGGCTGGTTAAAATCACCCCGGCGCAGCACGCGCCCTTGGGCAGGCTTTTCATCGAGATCGACCACACCACGGACCAAAAGAGCGACCCTCTTGATTGCCGCCTCCGCAGTGATCGCCGCGTGCAATTTGGCGGCTTCATCTTTGTAGTCGGCATAGCGCGCGGCCAACTCGGCCTCGGCCAGTGAAACGCCGGCCCCGTATTGAGACACGAGTTTCTTCTGGTCGTCGCTTCGTTTACCTTCATCCAACACGAGCGCCGCGATGAGTTGTTCGACCAGTTGCGGCGTGGCCTCAGCCGCCTGGTCGGCTGGCGCGGAAGCCGGAAATGCGGCGAGCTTCTCGCCGATGAGCTTTTTACGATAGCGTGCCGTCAGATCGGCCAATGAGGCATTGAGAAAGGCAAGCCGTTCGTCGGCCTTCTGGTTTTGCTCGCCGATCTTGGCTTGTTGTAACTCACTGGCCAGCGGAATTCCGCGGGACTCCGATGTTTGCCAGCGTGCCGGATCGAGCGCGCCCAGGAACACGGCTTGCAAAGCGTAATAGTCGCGCTGCGAGATTGGGTCGAACTTGTGGCTGTGGCATCGCGCGCACTGCACGGTAAGCCCCATCAGCGACGTGCCGACGATCTGAAGCGTGTCGGCCAGAACCTGGTGGATTTCGTTTGGCTCTATGTAGCCTGGGTACGTTGGATCGCTGGCCGTGCGCAAAAAGCCGGTCGCCACGAGGCAATCGACCATTTCCGACGTCAGGAATTCCGCTCGCCGCCAATCGACCAGTTCGTCGCCGGCCAGTTGCTGCTGAACGAAGCGGTCGTAGGAGAGGTCGGCATTCAGGGCGCGGATCACGTAGTCACGATAGCGCCAGGCTTCGGGCCGTAGCCGGTCGGCCGCGAGGTACCCGTCAGAGTCGGCGTAGCCGGCGACGTCGAGCCAGTGCCGTCCCCAACGCTCGCCGTAGCGGGGAGAAGCCAGTAGCCGATCGACCAACCGCTCGTATGCGCCTGTTTCAGAATCGGCCAGGAATTCTTCGATCTGCTCCGGCGTCGGGGCCAGGCCATGCAAGTCGAAGCAAAGCCGCCGCAATAGCACCAACGGTGGGGCCTCGGAGTTGAACGTGATTCCTTTCTCTTCCAGCTTTGCAAGCAAGAAGACATCGACAGGTGTGCGAACGCGGTCCTGGGCCTTGAGGGCCGGAAGAGGCGGACGGACCGGCGGCTGGAATGCCCAGAACGAGCGGTCCTCGTCGGTAAGCCGCGTCGGCGCGTCGGAAGTGTCGAGCGGTTCTTCTTCCTCGCCCGCCAAAGGGGCGCCCGCGGCGATCCAGCGGAGGATTAGCTCGCGCTGCTTGTCATCGAGCCGGCCTTCGACTTTGGGGGGCATTTCGTCCGCGACAATGCGCTGCGCCAGCGGGCTTTCGTCCGGTTTGCCCAGCACCAACGCCGGGCCGCTATCGCCCCCTGCCAGGAGTGTCGAACGGCGACGGACGTCGAGGCCCGCCTCGAGCTTTTCGCCGCCGTGGCACTTGACGCAACGCGCTTGCAGAATCGGAGCGATCTCGCGCTCGAACGAGAGTGTTTCGTCAGCCGCGCCGGCCGGTGCAGCAAACGAACAGCAACAGCCCAGCACGAGCGATACCGCACCAAGTAATTGTTTGCGAGTCTGCATCTGGCAACACGTTCGAGGGAGCGGGGACCAAATATACTTTACACAGCCGAGATTGAGACAGCCACCACATCGAAAACCTAACCTACATTGGCGACAGCGGCTGGAGCCTCGTCGATCAACTGGTAAAACACATTCCGCTGCCGCGGGATATACCCCAGCTCGCTGATCGCATCACGGATCTGCTGCAAACTCAAATAATGAACCGTGCCTGCCGAGGCGACGACGTTTTCCTCGATCATCAGGCTCCCCATGTCGTTGGCTCCGTACAACAGCGCGATCTGTCCGACCTTCAATCCCTGCGTGACCCAACTCGACTGGATATTGGGGAAATTATCGAGGTAAAGCCGACTGACGGCCTGAGTCTTGAGGTATTCAACCGCGCCGGCCTTGGGAATGTGCGCCAGGTCGGTGTGTTCGGGCTGGAACGTCCAACAGATGAAAGCGGTGAACCCGCTGGTCTCGTCTTGTAACTGCCGCAACCGCTGAAGGTGTTCGATTCGCTCGGCCGGCGTCTCGACATGGGCGAACATCATTGTGGCTGAGCCCTTGCCCCCCAGCTCGTGCCAGGTGCGGCAGACGTCGAGCCAGTCGTCAGTGAGAACTTTCCCACGAGTGATCGCCTTGCGCACGCGGTCGACCAGTATCTCGGCGCCGCCGCCGGGCAGGCTACCCAAACCGGCCGCCTTGAGCCGCTCGAGCACCGTTCGTAACGACAGCTTGTTAACCTTGGTGAATGCGTAAATCTCCGGCGGACTGAAGCCGTGGATATTCACCTGGGGAAAGTGTCCCTTGATGTCGCGCAGCAGCTCCTCGTACCAATCGAGCTTCAGCTCCGGATGCATTCCGCCTTGCATCAAAATCTGGTCGCCGCCGAGGTCAACCGTCTCTTGGATTTTTCGCAACAGCACGTCGCGATCGAGGACGTAACCTTCCGGGTCTTTCGGCCGGCGGAAGAAGGCGCAGAAATCGCAGACCGCCGAGCAGATGTTGGTATAGTTGATGTTGCGGTCGATGTTAAACGTGCGGTAGGGTTCGGGGTGCAGTCGGCGAGTGACGGAATCGGCCGCGCGCCCCAAGGCGACCAGGTCGTGCGACTCAAGGAGCTGCAAACCCTCTTCGGGCGAAAGCCGCTCGCCGGCGACCGCCTTATCGAGCGTTTTCGATAGGGGAGTCTTAGCAATCGAGGCAACCAAGTTCGACTCCTGCGGGCGCCAGGTCCAGCTTGCGCGCCTGGCGGTAAAAGAGGTCCAGCCCACTCAGCTCGCGCGGTCCGAGGTAGAAATATAAATTGTCGCGCAGGTAGGCCACGCACTCCGGCCGTGACAAGCCCAGGGGAGCGCCCTCCGCCTGCGCGATCTGCTCAAGATGCGCCAGGCCCGAGTCGCGGGCCGCCGAGAGCGCCGCGGCGAGTTGGTCCAAATCGATGCCGGGCCGGGCAACCCACATCGCGAACACGAAAGGCAGCTTCGTCCAGCGGCACCATTCGTCGCCCAGGTCCCAGACCTCGGCAAACGGTCCGCCGGCGGAACGCATGGCACGGTCGCCGATCATCAGGACGGCATCGGCGCTCGTGTCGGGTATTCCGGCGCCGATCGGCAGTGGCTCGAGTCGCGGTTCCAATTCGAACCGCTCTTTGAGCAGGATGCGGACCAGGGCCGCACTGGTGCGCGAGCCTTCGTCGAGCGCCAGCGTGCCGATGCGTTCGACGGGCACGCGGCTGAAAAGCTTGACCGACATCACCGGGCCACGGCAAGCGATGCAGGCGTCGGAGACGATCGCGTAGGCAGGATCCTGGAAGAACTAAATCGAGGGGATCAGCGCCACATCCAGCCGCCCCGCCGCCAGACCGTCGGCCAGCCGGCTGGGCAGGTCGAGCACGAGTTTCGCCCGCGGTGCCAGTTCCGCCAGGCCGTGGATGAGCGGCTTGGTGTTCAGGTAATTGACGGCTCCGATGCGAAGCGTTGGCCGGAGATTCATGGTGGGGTGGTGAGGTGACATTTCCGTGTGGCAGGCACCGACAAGAGGCGCCATTCTAACGAGTTCAACGGTAACTGGCCACCGGTCGTTGTGCTATAAACCGCAGGACGGGCCGCACGATAACTTGGAACGGAATTCATTCCGTTTTGAGGCCTGAGACGTAAAATAGGAAGCTCCTGTTGTCTCATTTTTTCGCGTCCGCCGAGGGCGGGCGTCAATCGGAACCAATGACCATGGCCGCCAAACGCCGGGTAGCGAGCTGTATTCGTCGGCAGGAGTTGACGGTTTCACGGATTCTCAAATGGGCCGACGCCTATCACAAGCGGCACGGCCGCTGGCCCACCCAACGCTCCGGTAAGCTCGACAACGACAATGGCGGGGATGCGAACCTGACTTGGGGGGCCGTAGATCAGGCGTTGATCAAGGGCCTTCGCGGCCTGCCCGGCGGTTCTTCCTTGGCGCAATTGCTGGTCGTCGAGCGCGGCGCCCGTAAATCTCGACGCCGGCATCGGCTTACGGCCCCACGGATTCTCGCTTGGGCCGACGCCTACCACAAACGTCTCGGGCGGTGGCCGACGCGGAGATCGGGCAGGGTCGAAAATCAGCCCGACCTGAATTGGGAACTGGTTCACCTCGCGCTGCGGTTCGGGAGGCACGGCTTGCCCGGTGGCTCGTCGCTCGCCCAATTCCTGGCCAGCGAGCGAGGCGTACGCCGGCGAAAGACGCCTCCGCCACCGCTTGAATTCGACCAAATCCTCTCCTGGGCCCACGCCTACCGGGCGCGCCATGGGCTGTGGCCAACGCCTGATTCGGGACCCGTTGAGGGCGTGGCGGGCGAAACCTGGTCGAAAATCGCGATGGCGCTCTTGTTCGGCCTGCGCGGACTTCCCGATGGGGGTTCGCTCGCCACTTTACTCGCCCAGCAGGGGCGGGATCGTGCGGGGCAATGTGGTCTGGACGACGACTGAGTCTCACGCCACTTGCCCCGCCACTCGGCTAACGGCTACCATACGTTTTTTTACAAGTGAACTCGGCGGGAAAAGGGTGTGATGTCGAAATCCGGTGTCCTGCGGCCGAGCGGATCGAAATCGCCCGAAGGGAGCGTCATGGGGCACAAGAAGACCGCGGGACGCGAGTGGGCGCCGCGATTCTGGACCGGAATGAACTTTAGCGCCTGGTGGCGCCTTTTGGCTCGAAACCGCTTCGCCGTCGGGTGGCGTTTCTGGCCCCACGTCGTGCTGATTACGTTTGGTTCCTTGTTCCATTCGACGTATCGCCGTTGGCAGTGGCTCTGGAAGGGGCGACATGCCGCGAAAGTGGAAATCCTCCACGAACCGATATTCATCGTAGGGCATTGGAGGGCGGGCACCACGCTGCTGCACGAGCTCTTGGTGCTCGACGAGCGGCACACGTCGCCGACGACCTACGAGTGCCTGGTGCCGAACCATTTCTTGTTGAGCGAGGATTTCGCCCGTCGCTGGCTGACGTTCTTGCTCCCCTCGCACCGACCGATGGACAACATGCCGGCGGGTTGGGACCGGCCACAGGAAGATGAATTCGCCCTGTGCAATCTGGGGCTTCCATCGCCTTACCTGCGGATCGCGTTTCCAAACCATCCGCCGCAAGACGCCGAATACCTGACGTTGGAAGGCATTCCGGCGGCCGACCTCGCGCGGTGGAAAACGGTATTCCTGGGGTTCTTACGGCAGATCACCTACCGAACGCCAAAGCGGATCGTACTCAAGAGCCCGCCGCATACCTGTAGGATCAAGACCCTGCTGGAACTGTTCCCAGCCGCGCGGTTCATCCACATCGTGCGGGACCCCTTCGTACTGTTCCCCTCGACGATGAACCTCTGGAAAACGCTCTACAAGACACACGGCCTGCAAGACCCTACGTTCGAAGGCCTAGAAGAACATGTTTTCGAGACGTTCGAGCGAATGTATCAGCGGTTCTGGGCCGACCGTGAATTGATCGCCGCAAACCGTTTCTGCGAGGTGCATTACGAGGACCTCGTCCGCGACCCGATCGGGAATCTGCGCACGATCTACGAGAAGCTTGGCTTGGGCGAATTCGAGAAAGTGCTGCCGGCATTGGAGCAGTACGTCGCCGGGACCGAAGGTTACAAGACAAATCGGTATGAACTCGCGCCGGAATTGCGAGAGGAGATCTCGCGCCGTTGGATCGGGTACATCCGGCGATACGGATATGAGGAAAGGATGAAGGATGAAGGATAAAGGTTAAGAAACTCTTCGGTCTTCATCCTTCATCTTTCTGCATCCATCCTTTTCAGAACGGTACCAAGATGCCCAAGTTGATCCAATGCGCTTGAGCGCGAAACGTGCTGTTTGAGAAATCGCCGCCGGCCAATGCGCTGGTGCCCACGACGCGCGTGGGGCTGAATGAGTACTGGTACGAGGCGTTCAGCCAGGCACGTTTCACCCGGCGGCTGTGGCCGATGCTGAAGGCATGTGTCAAAACGCCATCAGTGTACGGATTGAGCGTCGAATTAGGCACCGGGCTATTGTGGTAGACGTAACCTGCCCGCCAGGTTGCGTACCGGCTGGGCAAGAACTCATAACCCAGCCGCATTGAAACCGTGTCGTGCCAGTTCATGGGAATGCTCTGGATAATGGCCGGGCCCGCAAGCGCGGCCACCATCGGGTTTGAGGGGTTGGTGAGGGCCAGGCCAACCTGGTTGAAGGCGTTCTTCCAGTCGTACCAGATCAAGTCGGCCGCGACTCGGTGCCGCGACGAAAGGTTGTGCATGAAGCCAAACGAGAGCGACCTTGGCCAGTTAATGGTGGTTTGCGCGTCGAAACTGCTGTAGATCGGGAAGGGCGCCACCCCGTAAATGTTGGCTTTCATGTCGCCATTCTGATGCACCCGCGTCATGCTGGTGAAAGTCATGCCCAGCGTGGTGCGCTGGCTCAACTTGTACTGCAAGCCGAACGAGCCGGTGGGGGCCACGTTGGTGCCCTGCAAATCAATGACCGTCGGCACGCCCTTAAGCGGGCCGCTTTGCAGGTAGAACGGTCCCTCCAAGTCCACATGGCCGAAAGCTATGCCAACTGTCCCGCCGATCGACAGTCGATCGTTGACGCGGTAGGAGACTCCTGGCAAGATTTTGCCTAGAGCGCCGATCGATCGGTAATTCACAGGTCCGGCGAACGAGTTCTGGAAGTTGTAGCTGGCCCCGAAGCCGGCGGGGGCGAATGCGCCGATGCCCCAGGCCCAATTGCCGTCACGGCTCTTCTTGATGTAGGCCACCTCCGGCAGGGGCATCGGCAGGATCTTGGCGCTGACGTTGTTGGGCTTCAGGTCGGTGTATTGGATGTCGGTGATCACGGTATCGACGTCGGCCTCCACCAGGCCATTGCCTTGAACGTTGACCAGAGCGCCGGGGTTGTCCAACAGGATCGCGCCGTTATCGGCAAAGCCCAAGTTGGTGCCACCACGGCCGGTTGAAATCGCCCCCACACCGTCGCGGATCACGCCGTCGGCAAGGGCCCAACGCGGCAGACAGGCCGCCCACGCAACGACGAACAACGTGACGAGCTTGTTGGCCTTCATGCGGAATTCTCGCGAGGGAAGAGGCGGCGCCGCGAATCGGACGCGCCCTCGCAAGATGGGATCGACCCCATCGTTCCGCAACTTCGACAGCTTGCGCAGCCGTCGCAAAATGCGCGCAGGCCGTAAAGTCAATGCGACGATCGTGCGGCCATGCGAGCGTCAAGCTCGACATGGCCGGCACAATCGTCAAACTCCGTGCTCTCGGTCAGCGATCAGGCGGTTACCACTCTCGTTCCGGCCAGCAGGTCGTGGACGCATCGCCGATCCTCACGAAAGATGCACAGCACGTCGACCAGCGAAAAGAGCGCTCCGACGAGCGGTACGGCGCTGATCATGCCTGGCACGAAACCCCTCAGCAGGACGGCGCCCAGGAATCCCGGGTTGGTTCCATCGTCGAGTCGTGCGATGCGAATCCCAAGTAAGCGCTTGCCGATCGTCTGGCCCTTGCTGCAAAGCAAGAAAATTTGGAAGGCGGCACAGGCCAATGCCCCCAGGGCCGAGACCAAGAGTCCGGCCACTGGCGCATCGCGATAAGCGCGAAGGGCGAACATGGCGATGCCGCCGGGCAATATGGCGCCGAAGTAAACCGCGAGGTCCACCAGGTGCGCCCCAAGCCGGATGCCTCGAGAGGCCAGGTTGCCGTCGGGGATCTCCGGCGCAGGCGCTGCGATAACGGCTTTAGTCGCCGCTTCAGGCGAACGCAGCCCGATTGCGTATACCATGAGCGCCAAGGAACCGGCAAGCGCGAGCAG
>Ga0265338_10011423_pt1 | contig 10255 bp, 10 predicted proteins | sample 42126metaG_FD_193579 | JGI IMG/M metagenome (GOLD analysis project Ga0265338, IMG submission 193579) | Rhizosphere microbial communities from Carex aquatilis grown in University of Washington, Seatle, WA, United States - 4-21-26 metaG | ecosystem: Host-associated > Plants > Roots > Rhizosphere... | reverse complement strand
GGATGATGAAATCCATTCTGAATTTCCTTTTCGCAATGATCCGGGTTGCCGGCGTGGTTGCCATTTCCGCCACCGACGGCCCGGTCACCAAATCCGATCTTCATCCGGACAAAGCGGACCCGGTGCGGTCGCGCGGCAAACTTACGGCTGGCCCTGGCGGGAGTTCTGATGTTTGGCGACCATTGCCGCCATGGTGGAGACACTTTGAAGAATCTGACGCGCGGCTTCGGGATCGGCGATCTTGAGTCCATACGTCTTGTCGAGCGCCACGACCAACTGCAGGGCGTCCACCGAATCCAAACCCACGCTGCCGGGGCCAAACAACGGCTGGTCGTCCCCGATTTCTTCCGCGCTGATTTGGAGCATGAGGTTCTCGACCATCAACCGCTTGATGTCTTGTTTGATCGTTGCTGTGTTATCCATTGCAAAATGCCGCGGTAAATCCTGCTCTATGGCCGGCTCCAGCGCAAGCCAAACGGTGAATGACTAGTGACGAAACCCTGATGACTAAAGAACGACAAAACTAAATGATGTGAACTCCGCGAAATTCCATTTTCGGAACTTGTCATTGGGATTTCTTTAGTCATTCGAATTTATGGTTTAGTCATTTTCTTTCGCGGCGGCGTGGTCGTCTTTCTGCTTTTCCACCAGCGACGCGAGTTTTTTTTCGGCTCTATCCATATCCGTCAATGCTTGCGACTGCGTTAAGTCTGTGGACGATGTTCCTCGCTCCATCTGCGAAGGAGAATGGTCCGAAATCTTCGGCGCATCGGGATAGGCGCGTCGCACCAACAGTCCGCCGCCCAGCAGCCACCAGGCAACGAGCAGGTTGAATGCGATGGGCAGAATCGCGTTTATGATGTCGCTTTTGCCAGCGTTCCCGATTGCTTCCAAGTCCAGCATCGGCGACACAGCTCTCAAGCCAAGATAGAGGAAAAAAAGGCCCAAAAGCCGGATCGCCAGGCCGAATATATCTCTTGGTTTCATGGCGTGCGTGAGTCTAAATCGCGCAGCCGGCTTGTTCAAGCCCTTTGCCTTTTGTGAGCAGGCAATTAAAATTGAGTTGCGGGCGGTTTGCGAACCATGATTTTGGTTTTAGACACGCCCGGCCAAATCAGTTAAAGAATTGCCCATGCTTTTTGGTCCGAGCTTTGGCAGGTTGGGTCGCCTGAACGGAAACGCAAGCTGGTTCGCCTTTTTCATTTTATTGGCCCTCCAGGTCTTTCCCTCAACCGCCGACGCGCTCCCCGCGCGGCTGGTTCTGATGCTGGATGGAATTGCTTATCGGGACATGAAAGCCCTGCAAGCCGGCGTCACCAGCACCAACATTTGGGGAGGCGTGATTCATCGCAAGGCTTTTGGCTCCGATGAGGGATACTTTCCGGTCAGCCGCCTAATCTCGACGTTTCCATCCACGAGCGACGTCGCGTGGACCGACATTTTCGGCGATCATCCCTTGCCCGGTTACCAGCGCACCTATTTCAGCGCGGCGGCAAATACACTCATTTCCGACAACGGCGTCACCACCACTGTCGAGTATGAGCGGCAAATGGACTGGCAGGAGGAGAGCAGTTTCATCCGTTCGATGGGTTACATTTATTCCACGCACATCTACGAATACGAGATGCGCGAATTGGTCAAAAACTTTTGGAATGCGACGGACAAGGATGGCAACTACTACGCCTACATCCGCGCGTCCGACGACGCCCAGCACATGGATCGCGACATCTTTTCCATGCTCTGCATGCTGGACAAACAACTTCAGGAACTCCGCGCCCGTTACAAGGCGCTTGAGGGGCGCGATCTGCAAATCGTGATTCTCTCGGACCACGGGCACAATCACGCCGGCCCCGGCACGCGCGTCGAGGTAGGAGCCTTTCTAAAGAAGGCCAGCTACCGGATTTCAGAATCCATTGTGAATCCGAAGGACGTTGTCCTGCCGACGGCCGGGATCGAGTCCTGGGTGGAAATTCACAATTCACCTGCCGAAACCGTGAGGCTCGCGGAACTGCTTGTGCATCTGAAGGGCGTGGATGTATTGACGGCCCGGGTTCCGGATCAGACCAACCGTTTCCTGGTCATGAATTCCAAAGGCGAGCGGGCCGTTATTGAGTGGAATCCCGCGAAGAACTCTTACCGATATTCAGCCGAAAATGGTGATCCGCTCGACTACCGCCCGGCAGTTGAGGCGCTCACCCGCGGACATCTGCTCGATGCCGGTGGCTTTGCCTCCGCCGACGCCTGGATGGCCGCGACCATGACCAATCGCTATCCGCTGGCGCTGGAACGAATCGCCCGCGGCCTCACTCGGGGCGCCCTTAATCCCGCCACCATTCTCATCAGCCTGGACAATCATTATGTTCACTCCGCATGGCTGGTCCAAAAAGGCAGCCGGTTGGTGACCTGTGGAAGCACTCATGGCGGACTGGATGACCTCAACTCGGACGGAATTCTGCTGAGCAATTTCAAACCCACCCGGGATGCTTCGAGCGACCGGGTGGCCGGGCAGCTTGGCGATCTTCCGGCGCTGCGCAATTATCGCGCGGAGGAAAATGGCGCCGAATGGGTCGCAAAAAACGAGCAGGCCTTGACGCGAATTGCGCGTGTGCCATTTGACCGGGATTACAGGTTGTTGCCGGATGATGATGTTTTCCTGCGAGTCTGGTCGCCGCAATTCGCCCAGTCCGACAACGCCACCCCCGTCGAGGTGACGATTAAAAAAATCCCACGTTTCCCCAGCGCGCAAATCCGTCGCGGAGATCAAAAACTGGCGGAGGCGCCCGGATTGCGCGTAACCTTCAGTCTTCCAGTTCCCTTGCCCGACCATGACGCTTGCGAACGAATCTATGAGTGCCCGCCCGATCTGGTTCTGGAGCCGCAAACAGAATATCAGATTGCAGGATGGATTCAGGGCCAGCGGAAAAGCGCCCCCCTTTTTGAATTCGTCTTCCACACCAACAACCGCGGCCGGCCGGCGGCGTTTTGAAAAAGTCTTCCGTCCGGCTGCCGAGGGGCAGGGGATCTCGAATAAAACTTACGGCTTGGTGGCTGCAAAAACTTTTCCGTTTTGGGCGCAGATCATTTGCGCCACATAGCGGCCCGCAATTGCCGCCGACGGCAATCCGCCGCCTGCTACCACCCAGTGGCCGGCCATGAAGAAATTCTTCAGCCCCGGCAGCGTATAAGGAATGTGCCGTCCGAGAATGCGCGGCGTCGGCAGCCAGCCTTCGTAACTGCCCTGCCAGTTGCCGGTGTAGCGCACAAAGGTGGCGGGCGTGGCGATGTCGGAACGCTCGATGTGCTGTGCCAGCCCCGGAAACCGATGGTCAAGGATGGCGATGATTTCCTGGATGAGAATTTTCTTTTCCGCCCGGTAGCGCTGGGGATCGCTTTTTTTCAGGCCGATCCAGAACTCGTAACGGGTCGGAAACCTGACCGTCATGACGGTGGTGCCTTCCGAGCAGAGTCCCGATTCAGAGCCAAACGTCTCGACCTCCAGATTGTTGTGCTGCGTCCGGTCGTCCGCGCGGAGCGGCTGGAGCAGGGCCATGTTGAGCGTGTGCGGCGCGTCGGGGAAAAGTTTCTTGATTCCCAGCGAGACCTGGACGATGGCCGAAAACGGCTGGCAATGATCGTAGAGGTAGCGAATTTTTTTGTTCACGAACCGGCCGTCCAGCATTTTGAAAATCGTCGTGTGGCCGTCCGCGCAGGAAACGACGGTTGCCGCCGGGACGAACGTCCCATCGGCGCATTCCACTCCGGTGGCGCGGTAGTTTTCTACTTTTATCGAAGTCACCCTGGTTTTATACCGCACGGTTCCGCCGAGCCGCGCGTAGCGGTCCGCGATGGCCATCGCAAAATCCCACGAACCGCCGGCGACGAAGCCGGTGTTCTTTCGCGTCCGGAACGCCAGCAGCATCACCAGCACCAGCGCCGACATGTCTTCGCTGCCGACGATGAGCTGCAATGTCTCGCGCAGGAATCTATTTTTGTAGCGGGCGACGTAGGTGGTGATCGGGACGTTTTTATAGCGAAAAATGGCCGGCGCCATGGGCAGATAACGCAGACCCAGTTTCATTTTCTCGAAAAGCGTCATCAATTCCACCGCATTTTCCAGCGGCGGTTCCAGCGGCGCGCAGCGGCGCGCGTCCCGCACCAGTTTGTCAATCAGGCCGCTGTCTTCGGGCGCGATGCGTTTGAACTCGCGCGCGAGTTCGTCCAGGTCGGCGGATACGGAGAGGGTCTTGCCGCCGGCGCCTTCGATCCGGATTATTTCGTCGTGGACGAAAACTTTTCTTCCGCCGATCGCGCCCAATTCTTCCCAGACCTGGTGGAAGGCCGAGGGTGGACGCGCGCCCATCAACCAGCGCAGGCAGCCGTCAAAAACATACGGCCCGCGGTGCCATGCCGTGCATAATCCGCCCGGCAGCAGGCTCGCCTCCAGAATTTCGGTCTGGATGCCGTTCATCTGCAGGTAGCAGCCGCAGGAAAGCCCGGCAATGCCGGCGCCGATGATGATGACTTTCTCCGGGGCGGGCGTGTCGGCAGGTTCGGGCAACGGGGGCGCGGCAGATTTTTTTTCTTCAACAGGCATCGTATCGGTGGTCATCGTGAAAAATTCATTCGGTGCCGCGGTTGAAGCCGATGCGCCGTTTTGGCGGTTCGGGCGGCGGCGCGAGGAGCGGTTGCAATTTCGTCCAGATGGTGCGCAGCGCCGAATCATGTTCCAGCAGCGTCTTGTCAATTTCCGCCAGCCGTTTGAGGATCGCCGCATTCGCCGCCAGTTGTTCGCGCATTAGCATGAAGGCCCGCACCACAAACACGCTCATCGCCACTGCTTCGGGGCTGTTCAAAATCGTCGCCGCCATGATGGCGCCATGTTCGGTGAAGGCCCACGGACGATAGGCGGCACCGCGATGTTTTTTAGAACTGGTCACAAATTGTGACCAGTTCAGATTATTTTCGGGGACGTGAGCGGAACTCATCGCAATTTGCGATGAGTTCGCCATATCCTCCTGTTTGGCAGCATCTTGCGATTTTGAAACCACTGGTTTTGATTTCAAGTCGGCGAACTCGGCGGCAGTAAGTTGAAACGCAAAGTCATCAGGAAATCGCTGCCGATTGCGTTTGAAAGCTTCGTTGAAACGATATGTTGGTATGCCGTAAAGCTCCGCCAAGTCGGCATCGAGAATTACCTTCTGATTGCGGATGTTAAAAATCAATGACTCGATTGGCTTCTTCGGTCTCATAAAATCCCGCCGTCAACTTTGAGAACCGAGCCGGTGACGTAACTGGCCTCGGCGCTTGCCAAAAATCGGACCACTGCCGCCACTTCTTCGGGCCGGCCAAACCGGCGCATGGGAATTTTCATTTGCGCGGCTTTTCGTTCTTCTCCGGCCAGATTGGCCAGCGCTTCCGTTTCCACGAAACCGGGGCAGACGGCGTTCACGGTGATGCCGGTGCGCGCCACTTCCTTCGCCAGCGACTGGGTCAGCGCAACCACGCCCGCCTTGGCCGCGGCGTAGTTCGCTTGTCCCGCCGGCGCAAGCAACGCGCTTAATGACGCCACGTTGACAATTCGTCCGGCGTGCTGGCCAATCATCGTTGGCAGCACAACCTGGCAGCCGTGAAAAACGCCGTCGAGGTTTGTCGCCAGAATTCGCCGCCAGGAATTCGGCGGCATCATGGCCAGCAGGGAATCTTCGTGACGCCCGGCGTTGTTGACCAGCACGTCAAGGCGTTTGTGGCGTGCCAAAATATCTTTGACCGCCGACTGCCAGGATTCAGACGTGGTGACATTCAACGTGACGCAGAAACAGCGGTCGGAATGTTCCCGCGCGAGTTTGTCCGCGTCTCCACGCCGGGAGTGGACGCCAAGCCAGACGACGTTGGTGGGTGACTCCTGGAGAAAACTGCGCGCGATAGCCTGGCCTAAACCGCCATTGGCTCCGGTAATCAGAATGACTCGCAAACTCATGGCCGGATGTTGCATCAGGGCCTGCCGCCGGACAAATGCGAAATGCCGGAATTCGTGCGCACAAAACGCGCGCCCATCGCCTGCTGATTGGAACCGACAAGGCTGACATTGGCCGCTGCGAATCGTTCGTTGGCCACTGCATCGCACGCGGCCACGCATTGCCAGGCGGCGGCGGCCATCAACCCTTCACCCAATATTTGTTTTGGGCTGACGCGCGGGCCGGTCCAATTGCTCCACGCACCGCGTTCCGCCGCGTCCGTTCGCGGGCTGTTTCCGATGCCGTCGCAAAGGAGTTCTTTCGGAGAATTTTCTCCCAATTGCCCGCGCATGGCTTGTGCGGCTTGCGTCCGGTCAAGCCGTGCGGAATAAGTGTGCGCGTCGGTTATTGCGGCCAGCTCGACACCGGAGGACAATTTTGGATCCCGGCACAAACACAATGTGCCCGCGCCGGCGGTGGCGATGGCGCGGCGATCCAGATGCCACATTGCGTCCGCCATGATCCAGTTGGTTTCTTCAGTGCCGATGACGAGGCAGGCATCCACTCGATTCTCGTCCAGCCACTGCGCCCCGAGAGACACGCCTTGTAAAAAGGAAGCGGGATCGCCTACGAGAGAACAAGCGAGCACAACATTTTCCAGCAACGCGGCGACGTGGCTGGTCGGCGCGGCGTAAACCGTTTCGGGAAAAACGAGCGGACTGGCCGTTGACGGATTCTTCAATGTCTCATCATAAAAACGGCAGGAGTATTGGACGCAGCCGGATTGCAAACACGCGATGACACCCAGACGAAAGTTTTTCGCGGCGGGATTGGCGCGCAACCCGGCCACGGCTTCAAGTGCGGCGGCGGCGGCGTAGTGCGTGATCGGACTGGTTCGTCGCAGGCGCGGATGCGCCAGAAATTCAGGACGAATGGGCGGGTTCGGAACCAAACGCGCTGGCAGTGGTTTTTCCCAGCCGGGGCGTGTCATTGCTTGAACAGGAAGCGGTTCGCCTTTGTCCAGAGCGTCGCGCAGGGCCGCGACATTCCAGCCGGCGGGCGATACCGCGCCCAGTCCCGCGACAAAAATCCGGCTCATGCCCACCTCCTGAAAATCAAGGTGGCATTGACACCGCCGAAGCCAAATGAATTGGACATTGCAACATTCACGCGCGCGTCCTGCGGTTTGTTGACAATCGGAAATTTGCAAGCCGGGTCGGGGGTTTCAAATTCAATCTCTGGCGGCAGCCACTGTTCGCGCAGAGTCATCAGGCAAACCACCGCCTCGACCGCGCCCGCGCCTCCGAGAAGGTGTCCGATGCCGGCTTTCGTGGAACTGACGGGCAAGGTGGCGGCGCGGCGGCCCGCCCATTCGCTGATGGCGAGAGCTTCCGAACTGTCATTGAGCACCGTGCCGGTGCCATGGGCGTTGATGTAATCAACGTCCTCCGGCGTGACACCGGCGTTCGCGCAGGCCTGCTTCATGACCGTCAATGTGGTGCTGCCTTGTGGATGCGGCTGGGTGAGATGATGCTGGTCAATGGACGTGCCGTAACCGGTGAGTTCGCCCAAAATGAACGCGCCGCGACGGCGCGCGCTTTCAAGCGTTTCAAGATTCACGACGGCCGCGCCTTCGCCAAGCGCCAGCCCGTCGCGCCGCGCATCGAATGGGCGGCAGACCGTTGGCGAAAGCGCCTGCAAGGAATCGAAGCCGGAAAAAACCATTTCACCGAGCGCGTCATATCCGCCGGCGACCACCCGTTCGGCCTGTCCGCAACGAATCAAATCCCACGCATGGCCGATGGCATTGCCGCCGGAGGCGCAGGCGTTCGAGATGATGGTGATTGGTCCGCTGAAACCGATGGCGTCCAGAACCATTCGCGCCTGGACTTGCGGCTGGTAATGGACGGCGCGGGTGGCTTGCCGGCGATGCCGCTGCGGTTGCTGCACTGCCTGGCGAAAATAACTTTCCCCGAGCAGCATGCCGCCCGCCGTCGTGCCCAGAACCAGCAGCAGATTTTCGGCGGATTCCCAACCGGCTTGCTGCCACGCTTCCAGCGCGGCCAGCACGAGCATCGCGCCGGCGCGGTCAAGCCGGGCAATTGAACGCGCGCCGAGCCGTGTCGGCGGAAGGACTGCCGGCAAGTCAACCTCCGCAGCGGTTTTCACCCGCTGACGGCTGACATCGAATTGCGACACGGGACGGAACGCCACGCGGCCCGCGCGGAAGCCCTCCGCATTCGGTTTCCAGCCGATGCCCAGAGCCGTGACAATGCCCGCGCCGGTCACAACGACACGGACTGGCGTTCGGGGCGATGACGTTGTCGGAAAAATCATGACAATTTAGTGGCAGCAATTATACAGCAATAAAATGCTCTCGAAAAGGAACAACGCAACCGCCGCCAGCTTTTTGTCTCGATTGCCGGCAAAGTTGAAGCCAAGCTGAATACCAATGACATGCGCCGCGATCATTCCTTGTTTCAACGAAAGCGCCGGCATCGCTGCGTTGGTTTTGGCTCTGCGCCAACAGGTTTCCTTTGTGCTGGTCGTGGATGATTGTTCGACGGATGAAACGGCGCTTTTGGCCAAAGACGCTGGCGCGACGGTGATCCGCCATGAGCGAAACTGTGGCAAGGGCGCCGCGCTCCGATCCGGTTTGTCGCAACTTTTCAAGCAAGGCTTTGAATGGGCGGTGACCCTCGATGGCGACGGCCAGCATGCGCCGGAGGATTTGCCCGCGCTGTTGCGGTGCGCCGAACAAACCGGCGCACTGCTGGTGATTGGCAACCGCATGGACAATGCGCACGCCATGCCGTGGCTGCGCCGGCAGATGAACCGGTGGATGAGCCGGAAACTGTCGCGGCTGGCCGGCAGGCACCTGCCTGACACGCAATGTGGATTGCGGCTCATTCACCTGCGAACCTGGGCGGCGCTGTCACTGAACACGGAACATTTCGAGGTTGAATCGGAGATGTTAATGGCATTTCTCGCGGCTGGACAGCGGGTCGAGTTTGTTCCGATCCGTGTCATGCGCAGCAGTCGAAGCAGTCACATTCATCCGGTGACCGACTCGTTACGCTGGTTGAGATGGTGGCGGAATTTAGGCCAGCCCCCGGCCTCGCGCCATCCGGCAGGTTCAGCCGTCCAAGCATCCCTGCCTGCTGCAACCCAAACAGGGATGCTTCACTAGGAAAGCAGCACGGGCATCCGCGCCAGCTTACTTGGTTGGATTGTAAATAAATTTTCCGGTGGCATCAATGTAGCCGAACTTCCCGCCTGCCTTGACCCGCGCCAGACCGCTGGCAAAAGGCATGGCTTCATCGAATTGCGCTTTAATGACCATCTTGCCGGTGGCGTCCACGAAACCCCAGTGACCTTGCTTGACCGGCGCCAGCCCTTCGGCGAAATCACCGGCTTCGTCGAATTGCGGATTGATGACAAATTTTCCGTCGGGACTGATGTAGCCCCAGTGCTTGCCCTGTTTGGCGGGAGCCAGACCCTTGACGAAATCACCAGCTTCGTCGAACTGCGGGTTGATGATCAGCTTGCCGCTTTTGTCCACGAAGCCCCATTTGCCGCCGTCGCGAACAGCCGCGAGTCCTTCGGAAAAGGACAGCGCCCGATCAAACTGCGGGTTGATGATGATTTTGCCGGTCTTGTCCACGAAACCCCACTTGCCCATTTTGACCGGCGCCAGTCCGTCGGAAAACGCTCCCGCGTCGTCGAATTGCGGATTGATGATAAGTTTGCCGTCAGTATTGATGTAGCCATAACGACCGCCACCACCGCCATGCCACGGACTCCACGGGCGCGGATCGTCAAATGGTGCCGGACCGCCGCCGCCCATCCTGACCGCCGCCAGACCTTCGCTGAATCCATCGGCGCGGTCAAATTGCGGATTGATGGCGATCTTGCCCGCGGGATCCACGTAGCCCCATCGGCCCATTTTCACCGGAGCCAGACCTTCGGCAAAAATCTCCGCCCGGTCGAACTGCGGATTAATCACGGTTTCGCCGGACTTGTTCACATATCCCCATCGCCCACCGACGACAACGGGGTAAAGGATTGTTGCGGCCGTGGAAACGGACGTTGCACCCAACATTGCCAGGGTGAACAGCATATAGAACCAGGATTTTTTTATTTTCATAATAGGTTATAGGAATTTCATTTTTTTACACCGCACGGGAACCAGCCAACCATCCCGCGCTAAACTCGTTTATGTGCCAGAGTTTATTTTGCGGTGATTGCGAGTCAAGCGGCGATTCGAACACCGCACCCGCCGCTTCGGACTTGGCCCGGTT
>Ga0265338_10011422_pt1 | contig 10256 bp, 6 predicted proteins | sample 42126metaG_FD_193579 | JGI IMG/M metagenome (GOLD analysis project Ga0265338, IMG submission 193579) | Rhizosphere microbial communities from Carex aquatilis grown in University of Washington, Seatle, WA, United States - 4-21-26 metaG | ecosystem: Host-associated > Plants > Roots > Rhizosphere >... | reverse complement strand
CAAAGCAGGCACGGGCCAGTTGCTCACCATCTGCGGCGCAGGCGAAATAGTTTGTTGCGTCGGCGTGGGTATGATCAACATGTGCGAACGGGAGAAATGCATGTAGGAGGGTTTCAATTGATGGGCGTGGCCGGCCAGGCTCAAAAAAACAATGAGCCAGGTAGTCCACCATTTCTGTATCGCTCATACGCTCGCGCTCCAGCAACGGCAGGAGGTCATCCATCAAAAGGCCCGTAAATGATGTCTCAGTGCAGGTTGCCAGGTCTGAACCAGAGCCTTTCACCCATAAAACGCGCGTCGTTTTGCCACGAAAATCAGTCTCATCGGCTTTGGCCGAAGTATTGCCTCCGCCCCAGTTACAGACGGAGCGATCTGCCCCCAGAGTACGTGAGCGTGCAACCAGTTGTGCCAGCGTGGTTGAGAGTACACTATCTGTCATAAGAGAGAATCCTTTTTCTAGAGCGACTACGCTCAGTGGAACAGAACGGTTCTAGGCACCTGGATAGCCACTACTGGTGACACTGCTGGCTCGTTCTTGCCGGACGCGCTCCGCATAGCCGCTGGTGAGAAAGGACGCAATAGGGTCAGGATGAAGTCCCTGACGAATACGGGCTTCAGCCAGGATAGGGCGCACATCACTCTCATAGGCATGTCGCAGCACCCGGTAAGCTCCCAGTACATCGCTCGCTTCTTGAGCGACACGTAAGGCCGCGCGATCCACCAGCAATGCTTTGGCATAGGCTATTTGAATGTGCAGAATGCTCTGGATCATAGCCTCGATCTTTGGTTCAATGTTGTGTGACTGATCGATCATATATGCGATGCGGCTGGCATTCTGATTGCCATCGGCCTGAGCACCAACAATTTCGTTAAAAATGCAGAAGAGTTCAAAAGGATTTTGCGAGCCAACAATCAGATCATCATCAGCATACCTGCGGTCATTGAAGTGAAAGCCACCCAACCGATTTTCATCCAGCAGTTGTGCCACAATCTGTGCAATATTCGTTCCTTGAGCGTGATGGCCGGTATCCACCAGCACATCAGCCTGGGGTCCCAGCTTCTGTGCCATGAGGAGCGACGTACCCCAGTCAGGGAGATCGGTAGAATAAAAGGCGGGTTCGAAAAACTTGTATTCAATGAGCAGGTGCATATCGGGGGGCATGGCAGCGTAGATTGTTTGTAATGAGTCGAGCAAGCGTTGACGACGACGACGCAGATCATCCTGGCCGGGATAGTTGGTACCATCAGCCAGCCACAGGCTGATCACATGCGAATCAACCTCGCGGGCAATCGCGATACATTCGAGCACATGGTCAACTGCTTGCTGCCGAACCCGTTTTTCGACATGGCAGAGACTGCCGGTTCGATACTCATTTTCCTGGAAAAGATTAGGATTCACAGCGCCAATGCGCAGGCCAAGTTCCTCTGCGTATGCCTTCGCCGCCGGCCAATCGTTCTCTCTATCCCAGGGAATATGCACAGCGACAGCAGGACTGACGCCAGTCACACGGTGAACCTGTGCAGCGTCATCCAGCTTTTCGCGGAGGGTACGTGCAGCTCCAGGCCAGGGGAAAACTTTGAAACGCGTTCCCGAGTTACCATAACCCCAGGAGGGTGTTTCGATGGTAAAACGCTGGATCGCTTCTACAACTGCTTCAACATCATTGTTCGGTTTCGCAAAACTCTCGTGCATAGAGTAACTCACTTTGTTGAATGTATCCACCAGCTCATATGTTCGTACATAATAAGCGTAACCTGGATACAGGGCTGTTCAAAGGAGGGAGAGCCTGGCCGGGAATGAAACATTACGCCATCCTCGGAAAAGCTTCTGCCTGCCACATTTTTACCTGGAACCAGCACAGGGTCGGGACAAACGAAAATTAAAACGTTTCAAATCCTGCTAGTAAAAGATACGTTTTCCTGGCCAGACAAAAGAGCGGAGGTCGCCGGATCTCCTTGTCGTACAAAAAACGCTCTTTGTTCTGAGTAACCGAAGTGCCCATTTGTAATTGAAACGTTTCAATTACTAAGATTATAAACGGAGAGAAGCCCGACTGTCAAGCGTCAGATGATCTCATCGGTTTTTCCCTCTAGACATAGAACAAATTTTCTGGTATACTCAAGACAAGTCCCCATGATTGAACTCGCCTTCGCGGCGTATGGCACAGACCCTTGTCTATTTCATGTGTTCGCAGTCCTTTATTCATTACCATTTTTCATTTTTAACCGCAAGGGAGAAAAGCCATGCCAGTTCTTGAGACAGAACGAACGACTATGCCCCGCAGTGCATTACGCTACCGGCCAATTCTTGCTGACGACCAGGCGCGTTCTGGTCGCGCGGTTTCACATCCCCGCCGCTCTCACCCTGAAACGCAGTTGGAAGTGAGACCTGCCGCGGCAGACCATCTGGATAGAGATGAAGAGGAGCATCTACCATCTCGACGCTCCTCTGTGCCAACCACCCGCAAAAGCATACCTCATCCCGTGCGTCTCAGGCAGCGTTTGCACCCCTTGTTTTTCTGCGGCGTTGCCCTGTTACTGATGATCCTGCTCTGGCTTGGCATCTCACAGATTATCTCCTGGGGTACCAATGAATTAAACGATCTGAGATACGGAACCCCCCGAACTTTTCAGACTGACGAGTTTGTTGGCCAGGGTGATAGTGCACAGCATCCCAGTCACTTTATCGCTCTCAACCTGCATGGCACCATTGTGGTCGTGCAATTCCTCGCTGGTGATCCCACGAAAACGCGTGAGTTTGAGCTATCCAGTGCTCTGGGGCCTGATGCTGACCTGGAAGTCGTAACCCTGCGTTTTGTCGATGTGAATCATAGTGGCCGACCTGATATGCTGATTGATATCGGTGGAGTGCAATCCGTGCTGGTGAACAATGGAAGCACGTTTCTCCCGCCCACGCCTGCTGAGCAACAACAGGTGCTGCAGTATCTGCAGTAACCATCTACGCCCTGGATGTATAATAAAAGCTCAAGCAACCTTTATAGAGAGGACACATGCATGAGAATTATTATCCCGGACGACTATCAGGGGGCAATCCAACAGCTTACCTGTTTTGATCTTCTGGCCGAACATCAGGTGACCACATATCACGATCATAGCGAGGATATTGAGACGCTTGTCGCACGCTTCCAGGAGGCGGACTCGCTGGTACTTATTCGCGAACGCACACCCATTACCGAACCACTCCTGGCACGGCTACCAGCGCTCAAACTGATTGTCCAGACAGGGCGTAGCGCGCCCCATATTGATTTTGATGCCTGTGCCCGGCATGGTGTGACTGTTTTGTTTAGCGACGGCGGTGGCAGTGCCTCCGCTACCGCAGAGCTGACCTGGGGCCTGATTCTGTCCTCCAGGCGCTCTATTCCACAGGAAGTGGCTCGACTGAAGACGGGGCAGTGGCAGAATACGCTGGGAACGGGCCTGGCTGGTCAGACCCTGGGTATCTTCGGGTATGGTCGCATTGGCAGTATCATCGCTAAATACGGACGGGCCTTTGGCATGGAGGTTCTGGTCTGGGGACGCGAACGCTCACTGGAACAGGCCAGGGCGGAGGGACTGCACACGGCAACCAGCCAGGATGATCTCTTTCAGCGCGCGGATGTGCTCTGTCTACATATCAAGTTTGGCCGGGAAACCGTTGGTATTGTGACTGCCGCTCACCTGGCTCAGATGAAGCCCTCAGCCTTGCTGGTCAATACCAGTCGCGCGGGACTAATCGCAGCGGGCGCGCTGGAAACGTCACTTCGCGCCGGACGCCCCGGCTTTGCCGCTGTTGATGTCTATGAACAGGAACCAGTTGTAGATCATCCACTTTTACACCTGGACAATGTCATCTGCACCCCTCACCTGGGTTACGTCGAAAAGAATACCTATGAAGGCTTCTTCAGCTCGGCTTTTGAGCAGGTACTCACCTTCGATAAACAACAACAGGCAGAGCATCTCTGAGGAAAAACTTGACAGCACGAATTCCGCCTGCTACGTTTTTCATAGAAGTCTATGGATAAAATAGAGAAGGACAGGCGAATACGCGATATGACAGAGCACTACACCCGGCCCCAGAGCAGCGAGAAGAGACGCGAGGACCCTGGTCTCATTACCGGACGCACAAAATTTGTGGATGATATACGACTGGCCACAGAGCGACCGGCTATGCTGCATATGGTAGTCGTACGCAGTCCCTATGCTCACGCACGCATTGAACAGATAGAAACTGAGGCTGCCCTGGAAGCAGATGGCGTTGTAGCTATTCTTACAGGTCAGGAGATCTCAGAGGTCTTGCCAGCCCTGGAGGGTCTGAGCCTGCCTGGAACCAGCAAAGCACCTCGCTATCCCCTGGCGCGCGAAAAAGTGCGCTATGTGGGCGATCCAGTGGCTGTTATTCTGGCACGAAGCCGCTACCAGGCCATCGACGCGCGCGATCTGTTGGATATCGATTACACCGTTCTGCCTGCCGTAACCGATGTAGAACAGGCCGCGCTTCCTGCTGCTCCCAGACTCTATGAGGAGTTTGAGAGCAACCGCGCTTTTAGTATCTCCAAAACTTCTGGTGACGTTGATGCTATCTTCCAACAGGCTGAATGCACGACGCGTCTGCGGCTGGTCAATCAGCGCCTGGCCCCAAGTTCGATGGAAAATCGTGCCTGTCTCTTTGACTACGACGCGACCAGCGGTGAATTCTATGCCTGGACCTCCTCACAGGCAATTTATCGCGTGCGGGACACACTGGCACGCTCGCTCAAGCTCCCACCAGAGCGTATTCATGTACGCAACGCCGCTGTCGGGGGAGCCTTTGGCGCCAAGAATTTCCTGCTGGGTGAGGAACTCATCGCTGCCTGGCTGGCCTTTAAACATGGCTGCCCGGTCAAATGGATTGAGGAACGGAGCGAGAATTTACAGGCCCAGGCTCAGGGACGGGGCCAGGTCAATTATCTGGAAGTGGCCTTTCAGAAAGATGGCACGCTGCTCGGTTTTAAACTGCGCTCCCTGGCTGATCTGGGTGGGTTTCTTGCCGGCATTGCCTCGATGATTCCTAATCGCAGCGCCGAAATGCTGATCGGTCCTTACCGGGTTGCAGCGGTGGAACACAGGGTCGATGGTTTCTATACCAACAAGCCGCCGATCACCCCGTACCGGGGAGCTGGTCGTCCCGAGGCAACGTATATGCTGGAACGCTCCATGGACCAGATTGCTCGCGAACTCCATATGGACCCGGTAGAAATACGTCGCAAGAACTTTATCGCGCCCGATGCCTTTCCCCATCGTACCGTGACTGGTCTGCTCTACGATAGCGGCAATTATCCCGCGTTGTTGACGCGCCTGGTCGAGTTGAGCGCATACCAACGCTGGCGGAAGGAACAAAGCCAGCGGCGCGCTCAGAACCATCCACATCTGCTTGGTCTGGGACTGGCCACCTTCACCGAAATTTCCGGTGACGGCATGATTCCACCACCGGGCGCACCCAGAGAGTCCGCGCTGGTACGCATCCAACCCGACGACTCGTTCCTTGTCCAGAGCGGGGTCTCGCACAACGGCCAGGGGCACGCCACTATTTTCGCCCAGATTACCGCTGACGTTTTCGGGGTTCCGGTTGACAGGGTTGAAGTTGAAATCAACAATACCGATCTGCCAGTGTACAGTATTGGCACCTTTGGGAGCCGCGTCACCCAGGTAGGGGCCACCGCCGTTCTGCTGGCTGCGGAGATGGTTCGCGACAAGGCGTTGCACATTGCGGCACAGCTTTTAGAGGCCGCGAGCGATGACCTGGTGCTGGCCAATGGCTCTATTATGGTACGCGGCGTACCGGGACGAGCGCTCAGCCTGGGGGAAGTGGCGCAACAGGTCGCGGAACATCCCGAGCTGCTTGCTACCAACAACGAGCCAGACCATGCTCCTCGCATCGAGGGTCTGGCAGCCTGGCGCGAATTCGCGCCAGGTGGAGCGGCCTGGTCAGCAGGAGCGCACCTGGCGCTTGTCGAGATCGATAGCGAAACCGGCAACGTCGAAATCCTGCGCTATACCGCGGTTGACGACTGTGGGCATGTACTCAATCACACGCTGGCGGAAGGGCAGCTCCACGGTTCGCTGGCCCAGGGCATCGGGCAGGCTCTCTATGAAGAGACCATCTACAACGAGGAAGGGCAGGTTCTGAGCGGCTCCCTCATGGACTACGCGCTGCCCCTGGCCAAAGAGCTTCCCTCTTTTACCAGCGAGTTTATCGAAATACCATCCCCGACCAATCCCCTGGGGGCCAAAGGGGTTGGAGAATCGGGAACCATCGGCGCGCCGCCAGCGGTTGTCAATGCTGTGCTGGACGCTCTCATGCCCTTCGGTATCGCAGAAATTGACATGCCTCTGACACGCGAGAAGGTCTGGGCGCTCATCCACCAGCAGGATGCGCACAGATCTATTTGATTCGCTGGGTTCGTGGCTGCCAGGATATGTTCAGATGGCAGCCACACCAGATTTGTTGCGCCCCGCCTCAAAGACCTGGTTCCACTCCTCAAAGTTCCGCGCAATTTGCAACGCAGCGGCATCGAGAGAGAGACGTTTGGCCTCAAAATCAACGACGGCTTTCCAGAAGCTGGTGCGACCAACCGCAAAGCCAATAAAACCCGGCACACTTGCTGCCGTCTGGAGCCAATGAATAACGCGCTCCTCACTTGCACCTCGACCCAGCACAATCAGCCCAACGTTCTCACCACCATTTTTGTGCGCCACCTCTACTATATTCTGGCAATCAGAGCTTTGATCCAACCCCTCAATTTTCCAGACATCTGGCTCGATACCTGCATGGCGCAATTCTTCTATAGCCTGTACCATCAGGCGAGGCCGCAGTTGGGTATCATACGCGTCTTTATTATGATCAACATGCTCAAGCTGTTGGGATTCCGCCGGAACAAGAAGTTCAAATAAAAAGAGACGTTGTGATTGGTGCAGGTAGTCAGAGAGACGTTTCAGACGTTCGGCCTGACGCTGATTCATGGTGCTATCTCCCTCTGGATTATAGCGAACCAGAACCTTGGCGAAGGTTGGCTGAATGGCCTCAATATGCTGAGCAAAATCGTTGCCATAGGCAAAATCAAATTCGTCCTGGCCACTTTTCTCTACGGAGACTGCAGTGATGGTACCCTGCTGCACGGCATCACGGAGAATACTGATACCATATTGTTCATCAACGAGGATGCCTGCGTTCTCTCTGGATAGAGCGGCCTTTTTAAAACCCTCGTAAATAACCTGCTTACTCTCAGCTACCTTTAATGCTTGTTCGACATTGAGTGGTTCCTTCCAGCCAAACAACCCGCTGATATAAGAGGCACGATGATCAAACGGCAAAATAGAGAGCGATTTCGTATATCCCGTAATCATATTCAAGTGTTTCCTTTCGTTCACAGGTGCGCAACGTCTGAAAAAAACGGCACAATCTATGCGGCTTATGGAGATCTCACTGCCTGAACGTGTGCCGGGCTGAAAAAGTTTCCCTGCCAGGCAACTTATTCCTCTTACTTTTCCGGCTCACTTTATCGGGTGCGGAAGCATACTTGACAGCTCGTTTTTCAGGCAGTATATTTAGCACAAGCCTTATATTAAGGTTTGTGGATACTCCAGGGGATATGGAGTTGCGCTGGAAAAACAGCATGTATGCTGTTCATCCATGCCAGTCGTACAATCAAGGAGGATGTATGCATCTATTGAGGTTTTGTACTATTTTCTAATCCGACAGGCTGTCTACTCATCAGCATGTTTACCCTCTCTACTATCCATACCCCACCCAGGCACACGCGGCTAGAGAGGCCGTTTCAGTAACAAAATGTACCTGTCCCTTTTCGGAAAGACATCGGCAAAGACGGGATGAACGCATATTCCATCTTTTCTGCCAGTATCAAGGAGGATTTATATGTCTCGAAAAACGTTATGGCCAGGATGGTCAATAGGCATCATGCTGGTGGCCCTGGTATTCAGCGCAACCCTCGTGCTGCAAGCCCCCCGCCTGTCTTCAGCCGCCCCAACTACCATTGGAAATGGGGTCAATGTGTGGCTGACCTCCGCTGATTTGCAGCAACATCTGAGCCCTCAAGAGGGAACACATTTCTCGACGGGCAGCGCATCTGGTGTCATCAAGCTTGCTGTTGATGAAAATACGACCTATCAACAAATGGATGGTTTTGGCGCATCTCTTACCGATGCTTCGGCCTGGCTCATTTACAATAAGATGAGCAAGAGTCAGCGCAATACGCTCATGGAGAAGCTATTCTCTCCAGTTTATGGCATTGGGCTGGATTTCTTGCGCCAACCAATGGGAGCCTCGGACCTGACAACTCCTGCATCTGGCGAGTATTCGTATGACGATATGCCTGCCGGGCAGACCGACCCGAACCTCACACACTTCTCGATTGCACATGACGAAGCTTATATTATTCCCCTGCTCAAACAGGCATTACAGATTAACCCGGCTATCAAGATCATGGCCACGCCGTGGAGTCCGCCAGGTTGGATGAAGTCAACCGATTCAATGGAGGGCGGCACGCTCAACACTGACGCATATGGAGCCTACGCCAACTATTTTGTGAAGTTTATTCAGGCATACCAGGCTCAGGGTATTCCTGTTTACGCAGTAACGGTGCAGAATGAGCCGCTCAATGTACCTGTGGGCTACCCTGGTATGTCGATGCCTGCGGATCAGGAAGCGACCTTTATTGCAAATTATCTGGCCCCAGCCTTTGCTGCCAATCATATCACCACAAAAATTCTTGGGTATGACCACAACTGGGATCAACCCTCCTATCCAACCACACTGCTCAGTGATCCAACGACCAATGCAGCGCTCGCTGGTACAGCCTGGCACTGTTATGCAGGAGCCACAGAGGTGCAGACCCAGGTCTATAATGCCTATCCGAATAAGGATGTCTATGAGACGGAGTGCTCCGGTGGCCAATGGGAAGAGAATAATGGTCTGCCGGGTACAACCAACCTCTTGATTAGCGCGACACGGAACTGGAGTAAGTCTGTCGTACGTTGGGGTATGGCGTTGGACCCCAATGGAGAGCCAAATCTGGGCACCGGCTCGGCCTGTTCACAATGCCGGGGTGTTGTTACAATTGACCAGAGTACTGGCAATGTGACATACAATGGCGACTATTATGCTCTGGGACAGGCCAGCAAATTTTTGCAGCAGGGAGCTTATCGCATTGACTCCAGTGCGGGCAGCAACGGCGTAACAGATGTCGCCTTTAAAAACCCGGATAGCTCAAAGGTGCTGGTCGTCTATAACGCTGCTGCCATTCGCCAGAGTTTCGATGTACAGTGGGGTGGACAATGGTTCTCCTATACACTGCCGGCTGGCGCGGTTGCTACTTTTACCTGGAACGGAAAGCAGACTGCTGGCGGTGGTACCGGGGTCGTTGCTCTTGATCGCAGCGGCTGGATCGCTTCCGCTTCGGCTACTGATACCTATGGGGACAATCCGGCCAATGCTCTTGATGGCAATGCTACCACCCACTGGGGCAGCGGAGAAGCGCAGGCACCCGGCCTATGGTTCCAGGTGAATATGATTCTGCCCCGCAGTTTCAACAGCATCAGTATAGATGCCGGGAGCAGTAGCGGAGACTATCCGCGTGCTTATCTGGTCTTTGTCTCTCTTGATGGAGCAAACTGGGGCCAGAGCATTGCCAGTGGTGATTCTACCAGCCAGGGCAGCGGATCTTATGTGGATGCCGGTCAGGTGGTGAATATCTCATTTCCCACTCAGTTTGCGCGCTATATCAGGGTGGTCGATATTGGCAGTGCCGGCAACTGGTGGTCTCTCTACGAATTCAATGTCTACGCCAAACCTGGCACGAACCCGTCACCGCTGAGCCGAACTGGCTGGAGCGCTTCTGCCTCGGTTTCAAATGCCGGTGAGCCGCCTTCCAACGCGCTTGATGGTGTGTTTGATACACGCTGGTCGAGCGGACAGCCCCAGGGTCCTGGTCTCAGTTTCCAGGTCGATATGGGCACAGCGCAGAGCTTTAGCAGTATCGCACTGGATTGTGGAGCCAGCAGTGGAGACTATCCTCGCGGGTACCAGGTCTTTGTTTCTAACGATGGGAGCACCTGGGGCAATGCGGTGGCCAGTGGCCAGGGGAGCACTGGCTATACGCTCATTTCTGTTGGTCAACAGTCCGCTCGTTATGTAAAAGTGGTGCTTACCGCCAGCACGGGAAGCTGGTGGTCCATCGCTGAGTTCTATGCCTTTGCCTGAT
>Ga0265338_10011421_pt1 | contig 10256 bp, 11 predicted proteins | sample 42126metaG_FD_193579 | JGI IMG/M metagenome (GOLD analysis project Ga0265338, IMG submission 193579) | Rhizosphere microbial communities from Carex aquatilis grown in University of Washington, Seatle, WA, United States - 4-21-26 metaG | ecosystem: Host-associated > Plants > Roots > Rhizosphere... | reverse complement strand
AGACTGATCCTGCCGGTGCCTTTGGTCAGCATGGGCGTCAGGAGCTGAGACAGGTCCTTCGCCGAAACGTAGTTGGGCCGGTAGACGCGCACCCCGATCTGGTCGGCCGATTGCTTCATCAACTCCAGATCGTCGGGGCTGCCGACGTAGATGAAATTCCCCTCGCGCTGGGCCACGTAACCGGTCGACTTGAGGATCGCTTGCAGCGCCTCCTCGACGCTGACTCCGTTTAACGAGGCCGAAACCGCGCCTCGGACACTCTGCCCGGCAAGAATATTCAAGTCGCCTTGGGCGCTAAGCAGTGCCAGCACGTCGCGCAATTCCTCGTCCTTGATCTGGATGTCGAGGTGGTCGTCGCCTTCCGCGAACCCAGGCGAATGTTTGATGCTATGTTCCGGCTTGCCGACGGAGACCTCCTCGGACCCATCCAATTCGTTTTCCGTCAGACCCTCGGGCAGCTCCGGCCCGCCGTCACGGTCCTGTGGTTCATCGTCCTGTGGTTGCTTGTCCTGTGGTTGCTTGTCCGGCGGTTGCTTGTCCGGCGGTTCCTGGTCGCCTTCGGGATCGTCTTGTGAGTTGTCGTTTTCAGATTCGGGATTTGGCGCGGGCAAGGCGTCGGAGTCTGGACCGGGTGGACGTTGGGCGACCCGGTTAAACCTGTCGAGAACGGCCAGGAGCGTATCGGGTGAGATGCCCTGCGACGGCGCGGCTGGTTGCCGCGTCGTGGGTGTCCGCCGCGGGCTGGCCGCCTGCCTGCCCCGATACGCGACGGTCGAAACCAGGTCGCGTCGCGGCCGCGACGGCAGCGTTGACCTGGCGATGACGGGCCGGCGCGGCGCGGCGCCCCAGTTGGGTGCCGCCTGGTTCTCGGGCGACTTGAGCGTGGCGGCCAGGTAGACGGCCGTGCCCACACCCAACGCGCCGAAGCACGTCAGCAATGTCACACGCAACAACGTCTTCATAGGTCGTCCATGACCGTTGCCGTTGATTCAATGACTCCCGGTATCGGAACTCGTGAGAGTTCCGATTCGAACCTGCCCCACCTTACTCATTTCAGGTCCGCGGGCCGCGCGATCTTCAACTCGAACTCACGCCCCGCGCGTTTCAAAACGATTCGCCGCGGCTGGATATCGGTCAGCATGAACAAAGCGCCATCGGCCGCCGGCACCTCGCGACCCAGGGTGTACACCTTGCCATTGATCACAGCGGTTTGGCGGGCCGTGCCGACGACGGTGCTCGACAATACCAAACCCAGCTCGGCCGGTTGCGCATCGTTGGCAAGAGACTCGTTTGGTTCCGGCTCTTCGGTGTCTTTCACGATTTCGATCGGCTGTGGACGGCCAAATGGATTTGGGCGCACCCGTTCGGTCATCACCGGCGCCGCCGGACGCATCAGCGGATCGCGTTCGATCGCGTCGGCCAGCTCCCGCCACGTTGGAGCGGGCTTCGTAACCGTCCCTTCCGGCGCGGTGACTCCCAACAGCGGAGATCCCGGTGGCGTAGTAGTGGCCGAAATGGTGGAAGATGCCAGTGAGGGCGCGGACGTCGGCGCGCTCGATGGGGGCAATGACGACTGCGCCTGATCTTTTCGGTGGCTGATCCATCGGCTCACTAACGGCATCCAGAAGTAAATTGCGACCAAGAGCAACACGCCGAGGATCGCGGCCTTCTTGGGATTGGCCGTAGCCTCGCGTCGCAGCTTCTTGATGAGTTTTTTCGTCACTGTTTCCGGCCTTTTCTGTATCGGCCACCAGGTAGCTCAACCTAATCGGAAATGTCAGGATTATCGGCAAAGATGGCCAAATTCAACTCACATTCCACAGTTTCGCCAGATCCTCGACCCCCTTCCAACTTTAGCTCCTTGACCCAGATTCGCTGCTTTGCCGTCTCCAATCCGGCCAGGAACGCCTGGATCTGGACGAAAGACCCAACACAGACCATGGTCGCCGGAATCCGTCGTAGGTGTTCGTATTCGATGGCCGTGCCCGGCACGAAACGCGTCGTGTGTACTCCCGCGGTACGCGCCCGTTCGGTTATGTCACCGAATAACGCCGCCACGCCGGCAGATGTCGCCGGACGGCCGCGCCAAAGGTCGCAGTAATCACGCGTGCGTGCCAGGTCTTCCTCCACCGCATGGATCTGGGTTCGCACCTGGCCGGCGGACAAGATGAACTCCTGCTTGTTCCGCAGTTCGCGGCGTCGCTCGGCGATGGTCCGCTTGCCCGGCAGGAAGACCAACATCAGGTAGGCCGTAACCGCGCCCACTAGAGTCAAGGTGATCAGCCAGTGTCCGCGGGGAGCATTTGTGTTCATGGCAGCTCGAGTGTCTCCGGACCCTCCGGCTGGCCGTACCCGGGGCGCAAGGCCAGGCGAACGTTGAAGCCAAAGCCGGTGGCGCTCTCGTCGCGCAACCGTTCGACCGAACGCAAGTCGACGTTCGAGAACAGTTCGGCCTGCGCCAACGTGCAGACATAGGCATGCAGAGAAGGCTCGTCCCGGCTGGTCCCTTCCAGGGTTACGATCACCGGTTCGGCGTCGAATGCTTCGCGCAAACGGCAAAGATCGCGCTCGGCAGCCGGTTTGGCGGCGTCGGCCGCGGCACTGGCGGCCTGCTCCGGTCCCTGCGGAATTGCCGTGGGAAGCTTGAGCGCGGTCGTTTCCGACTGATGGACGGTCGACTTTGTCAACGTGACACCTTCCGGCAACGCGCCGGCGACTAGTGCCAGGATTTGGGTGCGAGGCCAGGGATGCCGGAGGTAGGTGACCATTTCCGCATTGGCACGCGCCGCACGGAGCCTGGATTGCAAATCCGCCAGGCAGGCATTGGCCGCAGCGACTTCGTCGTACTGCTTGCCGACGGCCACGAGTTGGGCTTCGGCCTGGCGGCGCACGGCGATTTGGCCTACAGCGGCGAAACCGACCAACGAAGTAAAAATCGCCAACACGGCGAGTCGCCAGACGTTCGTCTTGCGCTGGGCGGTTCGCTCGTGGTACCTGGCCGGCAGAAAATAAATTGACGTCATGCAGTTTCTCGCAGTGCCAACCCGGCCGCCACATCCCATTGCGACGGGCGCCCCGGCGCCCGGGATGGTTCGTAGGAGCGGAGCGGCTCGCCGAGCTCGCATTTCAGGTTCAGCTTCGCCGTGAGCGCGTCGAGCAGAGACTGCGTCGCTTCACCCCCGCCCAGCACCAACCGTGCCAAGGGCTGCCCGCGAAACGTGACGCTATGGTAGCGGATGCAGAGCGAAACCTCGTGCGTCAAACGCTCGACCACGCCGCGCACCGCCTCGCCGACTCCGCGTGCCACTTCGGGATCCTGTTGATCGGCTCGGCGGTCGCCGTTATGGCGCCGCAATGACCAGGCCGCCTCGGCGTCGAGCTTCAGGTGTCGCGCCACGGCCTCGTCAAAATGGCGGCCGCCGATTTCGACGTACTTGATGAAAACTGCGTCGCTCCCCTGGGCGATGACCACAACCGTGTTGCCGGCGCCGACGTGAACATAGATCGACCGCTGTTGCTTGTCTTCATCGCGGCGGAATTGCGCTGCGTAACAGCGCAACAGCGCGGCGGGCTCGATATCGACCGCCACAGGTCGCAAGCCCGCGTCCTCGACGGCCGAGAGCAGAGCCGCCAAGACCGGCTGGTGGCAGGCCAGCACGATCACCTCGCGCCGCGTGAGGTCGCCCTGGCGGACGTCGGCCGCGTCGACGAAGCGGATTTCGGCCTCGGCGACCGGGAAGGGAATCCGTCCGGAAGCCTCCTGCCGCACGATCTGCTCGAATTCGCCGGGCGGGGCCTTCGGCACGCGCAAGTTTTGCACGAACAGCTCGTGTGCGCCCAGGCAAAGAACCGCGTCGCGACCTTTGAATTGACGCCCCTCGCGCGCCGCCAGCAGGGCCTCGGTCAACCGCGCCCCGCGCAGCTCGCCTACCTCGGCCTCGCCTTCCGGCAGGTCCCATCGCGCGGCGTCAATCAGCCGCTGCCGGTCGGCGCTCAGTTGCACCAGCTTCACGGAACGGCTGCCGATATCGACGCCGATAGGACTGTTGCGCCGTGTCAGGGACCAGGTTTTCAACATTGCACGACCATCATTGCAGGTGCGTCATTGCAGGATTGCCGGTGGCGGGCCGCCACCCTGGAAACTGCCGACCGTGGCCAACCCCGTCACCGGGTTTACGATTACCGAAATATAGCGCGCGACGTTCCCCACGCCGGCTGAGAGCCAAATGGCCGTTGGATCGGTCGCGGTGGTTTGGCCTAGCGGGCCGAACTCCAGTGTCGTGACCGGCGCGGGACGGGCGCCCGCCGTGCCGACGGCGCACAACTGCGCGCCCTCACCCAGGCCAGGCAAGGTTTTCAGATCGAAGATGTTCTGCGTCGGAGAATCTGCGGACGAATGGAACGGGCTGGGAGGCAGGACGTTGAACGCCGCATTGACGCCGCTGTGTGTCAGTGTGTAGCGATTGTTCGTGGTGTCGAACGCTAAGCGGTAGCTCGAATTGTTCGCCACCGCCAGCCCGCGCGCGTAGGCCAGGTCGCCAGCGATCACCTGGGCCGCCCCCAGTAATCGTTCGTGGACGCCAGGGTCGACGTTGGGCAGTGCCAGGGCCGCCACGATGCCCATGACCGTGATCACGATCAGCAGTTCCACGAGCGAGAAACCGCTTGGGCATCGGCGTAACGGCATGGGATTAACGCTTCTTGGCTGTGGTCACTACCACCCGCAATTCGCCCGAACGCAGAAGTGCGTTCTGCTCTTTGACGAGGGCATTGAGCTCGGTCATTAAATTGATCATTTCTCCGCGCTGCTCCTCGGCGTTGGGGAAGGGCTGGTTCGACGAACGAGGTTGCTGCGCGCTAGTCGTCTGGTACAAGCCTAGCACGCAGAGAAACAAGACGTTGACGACGGCCAATACGAGCGAGGGTGCGGTCCAACGGGTTTTCATGGTCTGGATTCCCTTCTTGTCTGAATTTAGGGTGTTTGGGGATTGTCGGCGATTGCCAGCACGTCCCAACGCAGTCCGGGATCGGACGGATTAGCGACATATACCGGGTCGGTCGGATTTTTCCAATGGTAGGTGAATGGCGAGGGATTCGGTTCCAAGGTAAGAACCGGTGTCGAAATGAAACCAGACTGGCCGAGCCAAATCGGAAAATAGGGGACACCCGATGGTCCGTTGCCCTGGCCATTGCCATTGCCATTGCCATTACCATTACCATGGCCATTCCCATTGCCATTGCCATTTCCTTTGCCATTTCCTTTGCCAACACCCACCTGCGCATTGAACGTTTGCCATAGGGTCATCCACCAAAAACTGGGCAATTCCCATTCCGAGCGCGGTTGGATCGTGAACGCGGTGGTAATCACGCTCCCCTTCAAGTCGAATGCCGCCGATTGGGTTCCGCTTTGGATCAGGAAGCTGTCAAACGCAGCGACGATCCCCTGCACGCTCCCTTGACCCCCGGCGCTGACCTGAAAATCGTCGCCGGTGATCACGGCCGGGAGCTGCACCGGCTGCGTTGCCCCGTCGAGGGCGGGCAAGCTCGGCGACTGCAGGCTCACGTTTACGCCGTCGATGCTCACGGTGCCGTCGGCGATGATCGTTCCCTGCACGCTGACGTTGTCCTTCAGGTGCAGATCGTCGTTGATATAAAAAATTCCTAGCGGGTTCGCGAGCGGGTCGGGTGCGAGGCTCAGATTGGTTAGCGTCGTGTTCAATAGCGGCACCTGGTAAACCTCGCCCCCTGGATAAATCTGGTAGCTCTTGATCGTGCCCGGATAGCTCCAACCGACGGCCGAGGTTTGCGGTGTGTCGATCGCCTGCACACCCAGCGTGTTCGTCAAGAGCGAACGCGTCGCAGAGGGCGTGTTCGCAAACGGCAGCGTTACGGGGCCGGTGAGTGGGCGATCGTCGGGGTACCCGGCCGATGGCATCAACCCCAGGTCGCCGAGATATTGTTGATTGGCGCTGTTGTAATTGGGTACGTTCTGGCAGAGTTGCAGCGTTCCTTGTAACGCGAGCGGCCCCTGAATGCGGCACGGAACATCGATGCTGAAATTGGCCGCGGACGATTGGAATACGGTCGATTGCTTCATTGTTGGCCAGGCGGGTGGCTCGGGTCCCAATTGCCTCGGCACCAGTCGCACGACGGCTTGCATCGAGTGACTCGAGACGACGCCGGGGTTCGCCAGATCGGACGCCGAGCCGGTGATCGACAACGTCACGCGGTAGGGATACTCGGAATAGCTCGGATTGGTTGGCGTGAGCGAGGCGTCGCCGGTCGCATAGGCCACGGCGAAGCCGTCGGTCGCGTTGATGTTGCCCGTGTAGGTCGAGTTGACCCCACCCCAGTTGGCCTGGTGCATCTGGCGCAAGCCCGCCGCCAGGCCGGTTTGCGCCGCCTGGCGGGCACGCAGCCGCAGATCGCTGTTGTGCTGGATCATTACGGCCGTCATCTGTGAGCGCATCACCGAATACGACAGTGCCAGCGCGATCGCCATCAAGGCCATCGCCAGCACGATCGTCATGCCGCGGCGATTGCGGTGCCGGCGAGGAACTCGCGGGGGCCTGACCACAGATGCGACCGATGGTTGAACCATTGCCCTATTCATTGGTGCAGTTGGTAACAGAACGAGCTGGACCCCAGGAACGGAATCGCCTGCTGGCTGGTTGGGTCGAGCGTTCCAGCGGCCTGCTGGGGCAGAAGTTGCACTTCGCAGCGTACCGCGACCTGCCGCAGGCCGGTCTGCGAGCCGCAGATACCCTGAGCCCAACTCAACGAATTCCAGGCCGCCGTGCCCGCCTGGTAAGCGGCCCATTCGGAGTCGGTTGGGTGCATCTCGGTCTCGAACCGAATCGCCGCCCGAAGGTTGGCGTTGTTTACCGAGGCGGCCCGCACCAGATTGGTCAGCAGTACACGGTTGCTCGAGGGCGATGTTACCAGACTCGCGAGCTGGCTCTGCCAGCCCGGTGTATTCAATGACGCGCTGTTCAGAGGAATCGACGTACTGTTGCCCGGCAAAGTCACCTCGAGCAATTGGTAGGGATTACTCGGGTCGGGACAGTAGATCACGACCTCGCTCAACAATGGGGGTCCGGCTGCATTGGCTGGCGCGCCGTTGGGGTGCCAGACGACGAGCATATCAGGATAACCGAAGCCGCTGACGGTCGTGCTGACGACCACGGCCCCTGGATACTGGTCGGTGGCCGTGGCTTCGCCGACGGTGCGGCTGATGCGTTCGAATGTGACGCGCGCGTGCTGAGTGGCGGTGCCGTAGCCTTGCGAGTAGCCGGAGCTCTGCTGCACCGCCTAGGCCAAACCGGTGAGTGCTCCGGCCATGATCCCCAGGATCGAAACCGCCAGCAACAATTCGACGAGCGTCAAACCTCGACGCGCCGCCTGGTTACGAACCCGGTACATAGGCGAAGACTCGCGTCAAATCGGCACGTGGTTGCGGACCCTTCACCGGATCGTCGACGAGAACTTGCACATGGACCGCGCGATGGTTACTCGTCGATCCCGAGGGAAGTGCCTGGGTCAGGTTGGAATCGCTGACGTAATAGACGTCGACCGACTGGTGCCAGCGGCTGAAATAGCCGGGTGAGGTCTGGAAGCCCGCGTTGCGCAGCCCACCCTGCCAGTTGCCAGTGCCTAGCACGACGCCCCAAACGTCGGTCGGAGGCTGCGTGCGCAGGCCGTTGTAATCGCCCAGGTCGTCAAATTGGCTGCGTCCCGGGCCGGCCAGCGCAGCGCCGTCGGGCCCGAGATTGGCGGCGTAAGGATTTCCGGCCTGGGGCATGTAGCGTTTACCGGCGATTTCGTCCATCAGTTGTTGCGCCATACCGGAGGCGATCGACTGTTCGAGGCTCAGATCAGTGGCGTCGATCGCCCCAGCGACGCCGAGCAGTACGGCGGCTCCCGCCATGGCAGTGATCGACATCGAGACGAGGGCCTCGACCAGCGTGAAGCCGCGGCGATGAGGCGCGCCCGATGTCACACCAACCCGCGGCGCAAGCAAGGTGCGTCGAGCGCCGCCCCTTACTCGCGCCGCGGGTTGGTGTGAGACCATGGAAAATGCGCGCGAGTTCATAAGCGCGTCGGAATCAAAGGCGGGCGCGGCAGGGTCCCCTCAAGCTCCCAGCTATCCCTGCCGCGCCCCAAGGCGCCCGCGTCCCTCTCCCGAAGCGGGCACGAGGGAACTATAGGTCAGGCTCGGAAGCAGTCAAACGCTACTGCCCATCGCGGTACGGCTGCCGGCTCCGGTAGAGCTTGAGGCGCTCGCCGGCCTGCCGCTGGAACTCGGCGTCGTGGGCCCAGAGCTCGAGGGCCTTCGACTGCCATTGGACCGCCGAGTCGAACTCGCCGATTTCGGCGTAGGCGGCGGCAAGCGTGTCGAGAAAGGCGGGCTTTTTCCAGCCAGTCAGCTCGCAGGCCTTGGTCGACGCTTCGACAGCCTGGGCTCCGTCGCGGTAGCGATCATCGTTCGAGGTGGCCCAGCGCCAAGCGAGGTTGTTCAACTGCGTCGCCTCGTTCATGACGCGAAGGCGCTTCACTCGTGCGAGATCATCATCGTCGCCTCCCGCGTGCTGACCGTCCGTGTGGACGGTTTCACCGGGCTTGGCGGCCGGTTGGCCGTCGTCGGTCAGAGGCTGACCCGAACGTACCGCTTCGTGAAACCTCGCCAGTGCCTTGCTGAAGGGTTTTTCGTCGATCGATTCCTCCGAACCCAAGCCGGCTTGTGGTTTGTCGCCGGTCTGTATTCGCGGGGTCGCGTTCGGCTGCGCGAACGCGGCGTCGGAATTTGGTCGATTGCCAGTGGCCGGCATGCCGGGCAGAGTCGACCGTAACTTTGGGTTGAGCCGAGCGGCTTCGGCAAACGACTCATAGGCCCCCTGTAAATCGCCTCGCTTGCCAAGTAGCAAGGCACGGCATTGATGAGCGGCGGCGAGTTTTCCGTCAAGCCGGATCGCCTGGTCGCAATCAGCCAGGGCGGTCTCGTCATCGCCGACCAGGCTCCGCAGGTGCCCGCGGAAAAGGTAGGTTTGCGCCAGCGGATCGAGACTCACGGCGTCGTCCAGGTCGCGCAGCGCCAAGGCGTAGCATCGTTTCATGGCCCAGAGACCTCCGCGCGCAAAGTAGGTTGCGCCGTGCGTCGGAGAGCAACGCAACGACTCGCTCAAGTCGCGAATCGCCGCGTTATGCTGGCCCAGAGCGACGCGAGCCTTGGCCCGCAGGAAGTACGTTTCGGCGCGGTCGCGATTGATTTCGATGGCCTGATCCAGGTCGTCGATCGCCTCACGGTATTTCCGCTTCTGGATGTGTACTGACGCGGTCTTTTCCAAACCTTGGGCCGTACGCGCGCGCTCGAGATTCGGTGCCGGCTTGTCCGCCTTCGCGTCGACGGCGCGGTCGGAGTTCGCTTGGCAAATCTCGGCCAACGCCGCGGCGTGGAGCCGCGCCGCTTCCAACAATTCGGTGGCGGCAGAAATCGGCCGCTGTCGACGCCACTGGGCGACCGCCCGTGAATAACCGGCCACGGCGCAGGTCGGGTCGAAACAAATGGCTTCAGTGAAGTCGTCGTAAGCCTCTTGAAGCGCCCCTCGCTCGAGGTAAATGCACCCGCGTGAGCAATAGGCGAATGCCGTCGGCGCGCGGCGGATCTCATCGGTAAAGAAGTTTACGGCCTGATCTTCGGCGACGACTTCATCGCGTGAAATCCATCCGCCCGACACACGCAGCCACTCACCGCGTGTCTCGACCACCTTGAAGAGCGTGCCGACCTTCGCGATGAGGCCCGCCTTGGCGTCCTGTTCCGGCGATTCACGAATTTGCGCGTCGCGGTGCTTGACGTAAATTCGGCGGCCGAGTGCCACAGCGGAATCGTCGGCGGCCAGCGGCCGTGTCGCGCCGACGAATAACACAAACAACAAGGCGTGTCTCATGGCTTATCACTCATCTTTGGCGATGGTCACTTGTGCGGTTTCCGTTCGTCGCCCGGCGGTCGCAATCGCGAAACGGTCGATTTCCCCCCCTTCGAGATCGAGGACCCGCACCATCAGCCGGTCGGCGAATACGTCGACGATACCGAAATGGTTCACGCCGGCGCGAAAGCAGGCCGTACGTTCGTCGGTCCGCTCCTCGCCATAGAGCTTGCGGCTGCCACCGCCGCTGACCACATACGTGATCCCGTCGAGCGGCCTGCTCCGTTCGTAGTAATGGTGGTGCCCGGCGAGCACCAGGGTCGCGCCCGTGTC
>Ga0265338_10011420_pt1 | contig 10256 bp, 6 predicted proteins | sample 42126metaG_FD_193579 | JGI IMG/M metagenome (GOLD analysis project Ga0265338, IMG submission 193579) | Rhizosphere microbial communities from Carex aquatilis grown in University of Washington, Seatle, WA, United States - 4-21-26 metaG | ecosystem: Host-associated > Plants > Roots > Rhizosphere >... | reverse complement strand
GTCCACAACATGAGCAGAACCCTCCTTTGCACCCTATTCGCGGCGCTTGCCGCGGTCAGCCTGACGGCCGCCGACCAGCCCGCGGCGTCTCCTCCGGCGAAGAAGTCCATCTGGGGAGGCGTTCCCCACCGCAGGCCCGAACCCAACCCCAAGGCGGGGCTGCTTCCCCGGATATCGGTGAAGGGCAACCGGTTCGTCGACCCGGCGGGCCAGCCTGTTCTCTTCCGGGGGGTGTCCATCGCGGATCCCGACAAGCTCGCCGAGGAGGGACGATGGAACCGCGAGCTCTTCGCCGCCGTCAAGGATTTCGGGGCCAACCTGGTCCGGATCCCCGTCCACCCTGCGGCATGGAGGAGCCGCACGAAGGAGGGATACCTCGAGCTTCTCGACCAGGCGGTCGACTGGTCCACCGACCTCGGCATCCACGTGATCATAGACTGGCATTCCATCGGCAACCTGGAGACGGGCATGTACCAGGACCCGCAGTACGACACCGACAAGCGCGAGACCCTCGATTTCTGGCGCACGATTGCGATGCACTTCCACGGCAACCACACGGTTGCATTCTATGAGCTCTTCAACGAGCCGACCCACTACAGCGGCATGCTGGGCGCGATGAGCTGGACCCAGTGGCGCGAGCTCAACGAGGAGATGATCGGCGTCATCCGGTTCTGGGACAAGGATGCGATCCCGCTGGTCGCCGGATTCGACTGGGCCTACGACCTTACGCCGCTGCGCTACGAGCCGATACGCGCCGAGGGCGTGGGTTACGTCGTCCACCCCTATCCCTTCAAAAGGCCCCAGCCCTGGGAACCGAGGTGGGAGGAGGACTATGCGTTTGCGGCCGGAAGCTACCCGGTCATCGCGACCGAGATCGGCTTCGGGGTGAAGCCGGGAGAGGCGGACGACGCAGACCACTACGGAGTGCGGATCACCCGTTTCCTCGAGGAGCGCGGGATCAGCTGGGTGGCGTGGGTGTTCGACCCCCTGTGGGGCCCCCCGCTGCTGCAGAGTTTCGACGGCTTCGTCCCGTCCGGAAGCGGCGCCTTCTTCAAGAAGGCGATGCACGGGGAGCCGGCGCCGCTGCTGCAGAAGCCGAAGGGATAGGTCGGGGTCGCGCTACCCGGGTCCCGCCTCGGGCCCGGGGCCGCGCTGCAGCGCCAGTAGCCCGACCACGGCCGCCAGCACCGCGTAGGCGGCCGTCAACTGGAAGGCCAGGGTTCGCCCCACGCCCTCAAGCTCCCAGGGCAGGTACATCCCGCCACCCGGGTCGACGGAATGGATGACGCCGAAGAGGGTGAGGAGCGCCCCGGCGAGGAGCGTGGAGATCGCCGCCTTGGTCCGCCTGTCGACCAGCGCCGCGAGGAAGCCCGCCCAGATCATCGACGTGATGATGAAACCGTTTCCGAGCGCCACGATCACGCCCAGCTCGGGCATCCCCTGCGCCGTCGAGGTGAGCATCTCCCTGAAATGCTCGGGAGCGACATAGGCCGGATTCCCGAGCTCGATCGCCAGGAGGCGCGCGATGGCCGGGAAGAAGCTGAACACGACCGCCGCGGCGTGGCGTCCCGGCGACGCCTCGAACGCCTGGGCCGTGATGTCGATCGAGACGAAGACTAGAATCGGCGCCAGGACCGCGAGCGGCACCAACTCCACGAGGTTGGACAAGTAACCGAAGATGCCGCCGAGTCCGACGAAGACCCCCGTCAGCAGCGTATAGCCGGCGCGCGCGCCCATCTTCTTGTAGGCGGGCTGGCCGATGTAGGGGGTCGTCTGCGCGACCCCGCCGCAGAGTCCGGCGACAAGCGTCGCGAAGGCCTCGGTCAGCAGGATATCGCGCGTGCTGTAGTCGTCGCCGGCCGCCCGGGCGCTCTCGGTGACGTTGATTCCGCCGATCACCATCAGAAGCCCGAAGGGAAGGATCAGGGGGAGGTAGGGAACGGTCGAGCGCAGCCCGTCGATGAACCCGAGCGAGGGCATCGGCAGGGCGAAGCGCAGCGTGAGGGCGCCCGGGGCCCGGTATCCCGGCCCCGCCAGGCCCAGGGGCCCGAGAGTGTAGTAGAGGGCCAGCCCGAGCAGCACCGCCGCGAGGACGCCCGGGACCTTCCCCGGGAGCAGCCCCTTTGCGACGACGGAATACAGGACCACCCCGAGGGTCACGAAACCCACGATCGGCACCTGCATCACCTCGACGATCGGGATGAAGCCGATCAGCATGAGGGCGATGGCGGCGATCGATCCGAGGAGCCCCGCCCGCGGTATCACGCGCCCGACCCAGGCGCCGGCGAACGAGAGGGCGAACTTGAGCAGCCCCATCACCATCATGGAGGCCATTCCGAGGTGCCAGGTGGCGATCGCCGCGGCATGCTCGTCGAGGCCCGACTGCTTGAACTTGGAGAACGCGGGCCCGAGCACGAGGAGCGCGAGGCCGATGGTCGTCGGCGTGTCGATCCCGAGCGGCATCGCCGTCACGTCGAATCGGCCGGTCCTTCGGGAAAGGCGCACGGCCATCCACGTGTAGACGAGGTCCCCCACGAGGACCCCGAGCGCCGTCCCCGGGAACATGCGGGTGAACACGATGTCGGCCGGGAACTTGAAGAGGCCCACGAGCACCGTCGCCAGGAACGCCATGACCGCGAGGTTGTCCACGACCAGGCCGAAGAATCCGTTGAGGTCGCCGGCCACGGACCAGCGGCGTTGGGAGTGGGCGCTCGGCACGGGCTCCGAGAAAAGCCTTTTCCGGCGACATTGCAAAGGCTGAGTGGGCGGGCCGGATTTCTTTCTCCTTTTGGGGGTCGCGCGCGCCCTGTAGGGTGGGGGGCCATGACCCATGAATCGTCCCAGCCCGCGCGAGGCGGCGCGGCCCTGCTTCTTGGCGCGTTCCTCTGGGCCGCCGGCCCCCTCCTCGCCGCGGAGCCCGTGAGAATCGGCTTCTTCATGTCGATCACGGGGCGCGACGCGTCCTTCGGCGAGGCTTCGCTCGCCGGGGCGAGGATTGCCGTGGACGAGATCAACGGGGCGGGTGGGGTCCTCGGGCGGCGGGTCGAGCTCGTGGTCGAGGACGACCGTTCGCTGGCTGGGGAATCCGCCACGGCCGCGAAGAAGCTCATCTCGCGCGACCGGGTCGTCGCTCTGGTTGGCGAGTGCTCTTCAGCCAGGACACTTGAGGCCGCCGTCGTGTCCCAGGCGAGCGGCATACCGCTCGTGACGCCGGCGTCTACGAGCCCCAGGGTGACGCAGGTCGGGGACACGGTATTTCGGGTGTGCTTTATCGACTCCTTCCAGGGGGAGGTCATGGCCACATTCGCCAGGAGGAGGCTCGGCCTGCGCCGCGCCGCGCTATTGATCGACTCGACGGCTCCCTACTCCGTCGGCCTTGCCGACTATTTTTCCAGGACGTTCACCGCGCTCGGCGGCGAGGTCGTGGCCAGCCAGAAGTACGCCGGCACCGACACGGACTTCCGGGCGCAGCTTACCGCCATCCGCGCCGCAGCGCCCGACGCCCTCTTTCTGCCCGGTTACTATGTCGCCGCCGGGCTCGTCGCCCGCCAGGCGCGCGACCTGGGGCTCGGGGCGACTCTCCTGGGTGGGGACGGATTCGAGGCGCCCCAGCTCCTTGAGATCGGCGGCGCCGCGCTCGAGGGTGCCTGTTACTCAACCCACTTTGCCGCGGAGAACACGGGGCCCGTATCGCGGGCGTTCGTCGAGAGGTTCCAGCGGAGGTTCGGCACCGTGCCCAACGGGCTAGCGGCCCTCACCTACGACGCCGTGAGGCTCGTTGCGGACGCCATAGGCAGGGCCGGCACCACGGAGAGGACGGCCCTGCGGCGAGCGCTGGCCTCGACCCGGGGATTCCCCGGCGCGACAGGCATGACGACCATCAACGCCAACCGCGACGCCGACAAGGACGCCGCCATAATAACGGTGCGCAACGGAAGGCTCACGTTCGTCGAGACCATCCGGCCCGAGGCCCGCAACTAGTTGGAGGCCGACACGGGCGCCGTGCGGGACATCCACTGCATCTGCGTGAGGACGTCCCAGTATACGTTGTAGCGGTCGTAGCTGACCTGCCAGAACGGCAGGAGCGTGACGTCCGATGGCTTCCCGAGTCCGACCGTGTGAAACTCAAGCGGCTTGTCCTTGGAGCGCGCAACGAAGGCCTCGACAGGGGCGTCGCCCCGGACGAGGAGCGGAACCTTGAGGGAGTCCTCCCTGAAGTTGTCGTAGGCGCCGCGGGCGTAGGGCGCGGTGGCGGTCCTCGGCGCCGGCCCCAGGTCGGCCGCCAGCACGACAGGGCCGTAGAGGAACGCGACCCTGGAGGGATCGTCGGGCGTCGACTCGGTCCTTACGGCCATCGGGATCGTGACCTCGAGGCGGTCCCCCTTCTTCCAGTCCCGATCGATCGCCGCATAGGTGCCCGGAGTCCCCGCCACCTTCAGACTCCTGCCGTTCAGCCTGAAGCTCACGTCCGACGAGGCCCACCCGGGGCACCTCACCCGAAGGGTCAGGCGTGAGCTGGGCCTGGAGGCGAAGACAAGCGCGGTCGTCCCATTCACCGGGTAGTCCGTCTGCTGGAGCAGGAGGAGAGCCTTGTCGGCCCAGGCCAGCGACGACGGGATGAAAAGGTTCACATAGAGGTCGTCGCTTCCGCGCGAGTAGATGAATTCGCCGTACTTCGTGTGATTCTCCATTCCCGTTCCCACGCAGCACCAGAACGAGTCGAAGGGTGTGCTGTAGGTCTTGAAGAAGCCGGGCTGGAGCGACATGAAGTACGTGAACATCCCCCGCTCGGGGTCCTGGGATGCGAGGATGTGGTTGTAGAGGGCGCGCTCGTAGAAGTCCGCCTGATCGGCCCCGGGTTTCCACCCGAACACGTGCTCCGTCAGCTTGAGCATGTTGTAGGTGTTGCAGGTCTCCGCGGTGTCGGGGCCGATGGCGTGCGACAGCCCGACCCTCTCGCGGAAGAACTCGTTCCTCGTGTTCCCGCCGATGACGTACGAGTAGTGGTGGGCCACGAGGTCCCAGAATTGGTCCGCGACGGCGCGCGCATCGGTGTCGCCCGTGACCTCGTACGTGCGGGCCTCCCCGATGATCTTGGGGATCTGCGTGTTCCCATGAAGGCCGACGAGGACGTCGCGGCGGGCGAGCAGGGGTTCGAACAGCGCCCTGTGGTAGAAGCGCCGGGAGGCCTCAAGGCAGCGCGTGTCTCCCGTCAGCGCGTAGAGCTCCACCAGGGTGTCCATCATGCCCCCCTGCTCGACCTCCAGCATCAGCTGGACCTGCGAAGGCGTGAGCGCTGAGGTCATCCGGTCGGTCCACCCAGCCAGCCTGAGTGCGATGTCCCGGGCCTGGGTGTTGCCTGCCAGGATCCATGCGTCCTTCAGCCCGTTGAGCACCTTGTGCTCCGTGTACCAGGGGGCCCAGGCGCGTCCCTTGAACTCGTGCGGGCCCTGGAGCTCGACGATGCCCCTGCCAAGGTTGCGCAGGGTCCCGATCTCAAGGGGGGGCAGGGCGCCCACGTAGCCGTCGCCAATCGAGGCCTGGCACAGTGCAAGTTCCGACACGATGTAGTTGATCCGCTCGAGGAACCGCTTGTCGCCGGTCGCCGCATACTGCTGCGAGAGCGCGGTGAGGTAGTGCCCGAGCGTGTGCCCGGCGAGCCCTGTCTGCTCCCAGCCCCCGTAGCATTCTGCCTTCGGGGCGAGTCCCGCGCTGCTCCGGAAGGAGTGCAGGAGGCGGTCCGGCTCAAGGGAAAGGAGGTAGTCGGCGTTGCGGTCCATCGCCCTCTTGAAGGGGCCGTCGAGAAGCTTCACGTCCGCCAGGGGAAACGGGCGCGCGGCCGGCGAGAACGCCGGCGTGACGGTCCCGGCCCGCAGCGCGCAGGCGAACACAAGGAGGAGGGCGAGGCGGAAGTGCATGGGGGCGATGTCCCGGGGCAATGTTGCGGATCAAGGGTCCCTTGGCCAGTGTTTCCCTCCCTGCCTGGGCGCGGCGGGACTACTCGGTCCCCTCGATGGAGAAGACCTCGACCGGCTCGTCGCGGCCCCGCACGGGGGCCGCGCCCAGGTCGCGCACCCTGTAGCGCCCGCGCGCGGCGCGCAGGGTCGAGGCGCTGACCAGGATGTCCGCCTTGAACTGGGACATCCGGGTCAGGTCCTGCAGCCGCGCGGCCACGTTGACGCCGTCGCCCACCACCGAGTAGTTGAGCCGCCTCGACGAGCCGATGTTGCCCGCGATGATCCGCGCCGTGTTGATCCCGATGCCAAACGAGAGCTTGGCCCGGCCCTCCGTTGTGAGCTCGGCGTTGAGCCTCGCCAGGGCGGACTTCATCTCCAGGGCGGCAAGGATGGCGTTGTCCGCGTGCCCCGGCTGCTCCACCGGCGCGCCGAAGAGGGCCATGATCGCGTCGCCGATGTACTTGTCCACGATCCCGCGGTAAATCTCGACGATCCCGCTCATGCGGTCGAAATACCGGTTAAGGAGCGTGAGGACCTCGCGGGGCGGCATGGACTCGCTCAGCCGGGTGAAGCTTCTCAGGTCGACGAAGAGGACCGTCACCTCGCGCTCCTCGCCGCCGAGCGCGCCGCCGTCGCGCAGCAGCTGCGCGGCGACCTCGGGCGAGACGTTCTTGTCGAGGAGGTCCCTGACGCGGTCGCGCTCAGCGAGGCCCTCGCTCATCCGGTTGAAGGCGGTCGCCAGCTGGCCGATCTCGTCGACCCGGTCCAGCCGCAGGCGGCTCGTGTAGTCGCCGCCCGCGATGACCTCGGTGTGCCTGGCGAGGGCCCTCAGGGGATTGCTCAGGTTCAGGGCGAACACCGGGGCGATCAGGGCGGCGGCCGCCAGCGAGGCCAGGAAGAGGATGAGCAGGAACCGCTCGAGCTGGCGGGATGGGGCGAGCTCGGCCTCAAGCGAACGCTGGAGCGCAATGGACGCGCTGCCGGGGGTGATCAGGGGAAGGAGCGGGCGGTAGGCCGTGACGTAGGATTCGCCCCCGACGCCCACGGTCATGATCCCCTCGGTGACCGACGGGGGGGCCGATGACTTTGCGGCCCCCTCCTGCAGGGTGGACTCGACGGGCTGCATGTCGGCGCCCCGCCCATAGTAGAAGGTCACCTCAAGCTGGGCGTCCGACTTGAGCTCAGTGGCGAACGTGTGGTCGATCGGCAGCGCAAGCCCGATCCAGGCGACGATCTCCGGCTTCGGCGCATAGATGGGGACGACGAGCAGCGCGTAGAGCTTTCCGCCGGCTCCGTCCGGCGGGAGCCGCGCGAATCCCTTCGCCTTGGGGTCGTCCACGGTTTCCGCGACCTTCACGAGGTCCTGGAACGGCTTGAGCGCGGCCCCGGGAAGGGCCCCGCCGGTGTCCCCGATCCTCTGTCCATCGGGCGAGAGGAGCGCCATGAAGGGGACCCCCATGCGCACGCTGTAGGACTGGAGCGCCGAGCGCACCGTCGCCGGATCGGGCTGCTCCTTGAGGAAGAGCTGGCGGATCGAGTAGTCGTCGGACATGAGCGCGGCCCTTCCCGAGAGCTCGTCCAGCCTCGCGTCGACCCGCTTCGTGAAGAGCAGCGTGCCCTGCCTCAGGCTCTCGTTGATGCGCTCAAGGGCGTTCGCGCGGTTCGCCCTGCGGACAAAGAGGTAGTCGGCGCACTGCGCGGCCGCCACGAGCCCCGCGATCAGCAGGAGGAGCCGGGTGCCGAATCGCCGGAACTGCGGCAGTCTAGGTCCGGTGGATCCCAAGGGGCCCTTACTTGTAGTCGGCGCTCCCCGCGTCGGGGGCGCGCCGGATGCGCCTGTCCGGGCGCAGCGTCACCGAGACGACCTGGGTCGTGTCGCCGGATTCGAGGATGGTGATCTCGCGCCCGACCTTGCCGGCGAGCCGCGGGTGCCAGACCTCGAGGCGGTAGCGCCCCGGGGGCAGCCCGGCGATGTCCGCGGTCCCGTCGGCGCCGGTCTTCGCAAAATACGGGGTGGAGAGGACGAACACGTAGGCGACCATCCAGTCGTGGATGTTGCAGCCGAGCGTGACGGGGCCCGGATGGTCGAAGACGATGGTCGCCGTGGACTCCCCTATGTACAGGGGGATCTCGAACTTCTTCGCGGGCGAGACCGAGTAGACGTGGTGCTGGACGTTGTCCCTGTTAGGGAAGACGACGCGCGTGCCGACGACCACCGGGGTGACGTAGGGGTCGAACTCCTGGTCGTGCTGGGTGATGGCCACGGGCTCTGCGGGCGGGTGGACCTCGACCGCCGAGTCGAGCGCCTGCACGTACGCGACGGCGTCGGGGACCGGGCTTCCCGCGGGGTCCTTGGTGACGACCCGCACGGTCCCTGCGGCGTGGACGGCCAGTGCGGAAGCGGCCACGAGCGCGACTGCGACAAAGCGGTTAGGGGAGGGCATTAGAAATGGTGCGCGACGCTCAGGCTGACGACATTGTTGTCATACCGGTCGAGGCCGACCGAGGTAAAATGCTCGAACTGCAGGGTGAGCGAGGTGTGCCGCCCGAGCGCCGGGGATATTGCCGCGCCGTAGGACCAGGTCCGGTCGCTCACCCGCCAGGCCACGAAGGGCTCGTTGAAGGTCCTCACGTAGTGCCACGCGCCGGGAAGGTTGAACGCGTCGGCGTCGACGGGCACCCAGCCGAACGCGGACTGCTCGGCCGTGTAGTTGGCCACCGAGTCGCCCACGCGCCAGCCACCGATCACCTTCAGGCGCCAGGTCTCGTCCATGTCCCAGTTGACCGTGCCCACGAGGCTCGCGTAGTTGCCGCAGAACACGATGTCCCTTGCGTCATAGCTGCCGACCTTCCCATCCACGAGGACCTGAAGGGAGTCGCTGACGCGCTGGCTGAAGCCGAACACCACGTCGCCCTCGATCTTGCTTCGCTCGGGGTCGTTGAATCCGACGCCGAGTCCCGCGACGCCGACGTAGAGGTTGGGGGCAAGCGGGCCGACGCCCACCTTGTGGCGCAGGGTGAACTGGGGACCCACGGCCAGGTTGTCCAGGCCGCTGTAGCTTGTGCAGACCTCGGCGCACGCCGACAACGACGCGGTCAGAAGCGTCGAGAAATCGAGGGAGCGGATCCACGATGCCTCAACCTGCGAGTCCAGGTCGAATGCGCCCCGGGTCCCGTCTCCCGAGGGCGCATTGGTCACGTTGTCCTGCCAGGTTGCCGAGGCCGTCGCCGACAGGTACGGCCCGTCCGCGAGGGCGCCGATCGGTACGAGGAGCGCGAGCAGCGGGATGAGGGCCCTTCCTGTGGACCGCATGGGCCTGAAGAAATCCATCTGGATCTCGGATGGACGAAAGCGGCCAAGGAGACAAGCCCGGGCGGTCGGGCCTTCACCGAACCCGCTAGCGCCGAGGCCCGGCGGCCGCAGGTGGGCCCTCGCCGGCGGCGGTCCTGGCCGCGACCGTGGATCCCGGGCCCAACACAAGGCCCTCAACCGTCCTGACAAGGGGATGGGCGGGGTCGCAGTGGATGACGTCGAGCCCCTCGAGCACGGTCTTGGGGCCGCCCGGCGCCGGGGCGACGACATAGGCAACGACGGGGCTGCCGCCATCGGAACCCGGGGGCGAGATCCTGACCGTGGCGCCCTCCGCGCCCTGGGAAAGGCGCTCCCAGGCCGGCGACTGCGGAGCCTTGAGCCTCTTCCTGTGCCCGGGAGTCACGTTGGCGGTCGGCGGGGAAGGGGGGCTTGAGCCCACCCGGTTCGCGGCGGAGACCGCGAAGGTCACGCCGTGCCCGTTTTCGAGCTCCGTGAAGACCACGTAGCCCCTCGCCTGGAAATCGCCCGCCGGCACAACAAGCGTGGCGCCCGTCGACGAGGAGACGGTGTAGTAGAGCACCGGGGCGCCGCCGTCCTGGCATGAGGGGATCCAGGTGACGTAGGCTGCCGTGTCCACGGCCTCCGCCGAAACGTGGCTGGGCGGGCGGGGTGTCGTCAGGGCCCTGAACCTGACGTCGAGCAGGGAGCGGTAAGCCGCGGGAAGCCCGGTCCCGGCGGGCTCGGCCGAAGGCGCGTCGGGGCGCCCCCCGTGGAACCCAATCATAGGCTGCGCGACCCAGTTGGAGGATTCCCTCACGGCGCCAGCCCTCCCGCCCAGGACCCTGACCGCCTCGGACGGATAGTGGTCCACCTGGTTGCCCTCGACCGAGACGTCCTCGGAGCGGTCGACCTCGATGGCGCCCCGGCCGGTTCGCTCCATGGAGACGTACGAGAACAGGCTCTCCGCCACCCTGACCTGGGAGGAG
>Ga0265338_10011419_pt1 | contig 10257 bp, 9 predicted proteins | sample 42126metaG_FD_193579 | JGI IMG/M metagenome (GOLD analysis project Ga0265338, IMG submission 193579) | Rhizosphere microbial communities from Carex aquatilis grown in University of Washington, Seatle, WA, United States - 4-21-26 metaG | ecosystem: Host-associated > Plants > Roots > Rhizosphere >... | reverse complement strand
CGCGCGGCCATCGAGCTCGCCCTGGCCCGTAACCTTGACCCAGACCACCCCCACAGTCTGACCCGATCGGTGGTGCTCCCGTGAGATCTGTCCGCTCCCTGTGTGTCCTGCTCGCCGTCGCGGGCGTCGCCGCCGTCGCCGGCGGCTGTGGCTCGTCGTCATCCGGCTCGTCGGGAGGCGTCACCAACATCGTCATCTGGCATGGCTACCAGGACACCGAGGCCGCCGCCATGAAGAAGATGGTGGCCCAGTACAACGCGTCGCACTCCAAGATCCACGTCACCGATCAGTACTCGGGCAACTCCGACTACGCGCTCCAGAAGGTGCTGACCGCGATCGCCGGCGGCGACCCGCCGGACATCTCCTACCTGTACGGCTCGTGGGCCGCCAACATCGCCCGGAGCCCCAAGGTGCTGTCGCTGAACAGCTACATCCAGAATGACCCGTCGTTCAACTGGAACGACTTCTGGACGGTCGAGCGGCAGGTGGCGACCGTGAACGGGAAGATCGTCGGCGTGCCGGCGCTGGTCGACAACCTGGCTCTGGTCTACAACAAGAAGCTGTTCCAGCAGGCGCACCTGGCCTACCCGACCGCCAACTGGACGTGGAACGACCTCGAGAACGCGGCCAAGAAGCTGACCAACCCGGCCACCAAGCAGTTCGGCTGGGCCTACGTCAACGACGGCAGTGAGGACACCGTGTGGCGCTTCGAGGCGCTGCTGTGGCAGGCCGGCGGGGACATTCTCACGCCTGATAACACAAAGGCGGCATTCGACTCACCGGCCGGCGTGAAGGCGCTCACGCTCCTGCAGAACATGGCCGTGAAGGACAAGTCGGTCTACCTGGACAGTGGCAACGACGCCTACGCGAACATCTTCAACTCGGGCCACATCGGGATGCTCTACACCGGCCCCTGGGATCTGGCGGGCTTCCCGAACGTGAACTTCGGCGTCCAGATGCTGCCGTCCGACCAGAACCACCAGACGATCTCCGGCCCCGACAACTGGGTGCTGTTCAACAACGGCTCGCAACGGAGCAAGGCAGCCTGGGACTTCATCTCTTGGTTCACGAGCCCCAAGCAGAGCATGGAGTGGTCGCTGATGACCGGCGACCTGCCGATCCGCAGCGGCGACGTCAACCTGCCGGCGTTCAAGCAGTACGTCGCCAAGTACCCGGGTGTGGCGACCTTCGTGGCCAACCTGAAGAACGCCGTCAAGGCTCGTCCCGTGACGCCCCTCTACCCGAAGATCTCGGCGGCCATCGGGACGGCGGTACAGTCGGTGCTGCTGGGCAAGGCCCAGCCGCAGCAGGCCCTCGACCAGGCCGCCTCGCAGGTGAACGCGATCCTGGCTGCGCCGTAACCTGACGGGAGCAGATGCGGTTTCTGCGGTCTGATCACGTCTCGGGCTGGCTCTTCGTCCTTCCCGCCACGCTCCTGCTGGTGGCGTTTCAGCTCGTGCCGATCGGCTGGGGCGCCCTGCTCTCGCTGCAGCACAACGATCTGGTCACCTCGCCCCACTGGGTCGGCCTGGCGAACTACAAGGCGCTGAGCCACGACCCGACGTTCCGGCGGTCGATCCACAACACGATCGAGTACACCCTGCTGTTCGTCCCGATCTCGATCATCCTGTCGCTGGCGGTCGCCGTCGCGCTCAGCAAGCCGGTTCGCTTCATCAGCCTCTACCGCACCGGCGTGTTCATCCCGGTCGCGGTGTCCACGGTGGCAACGGCGATCATCTTCAACTGGCTCCTCGATCCCACCTACGGGCTCGCGAACTGGTTCCTGAACGAGATCGGGATCCCGTCGCAGGGGTTCTTCACCAACCCCGACCAGGCGATGTACGGCATCGTTGCCATGACCGTCTGGGGGTGGGTCGGCTTCGACGTGATCATCTACCTGGCCGCGCTGCAGGGGATCCCCCAGGAGCTGCTCGAGGCGGCGGCGATCGACGGGGCCAGCCGCTGGGCGACCTTCCGTTCGGTGACGCTGCCGCTGCTGGGGCCGGCGACCCTCTTCCTGGTCGTGTGGTCGACGATCAACGCGCTGCAGCTCTTCGACGAGATCTACAACACCACCCGCGGGGGCCCGCTGGGCGCCACCACGGTGGTCGTCTACTACCTGTACCAGCAGGCGTTCCAGTTCTTCGAGGCCGGCTATGCCGCAGCGATCGCCTATGTCCTCTTCATCGCGATCCTGGTGATCACGGTCATCCAGTTCGCGATCAGCCGCAAGACGGTGCACTACACCTCGTGAGGTACCTGCCCTTCAGCGCCCGCCACCTGTTCCTCGCGCCGCTGGCGCTGCTGATGGCGACGCCGCTGATCTGGATGCTGATCACGTCGATCGAGAAGCCCGACGAGGCGCGGCACTTTCCGCCCGTGCTGATCCCGTCGGGAATCGACTGGCACAACTACACGGCCGCCGTCGACTCGGTGCCGTTCGGCGCCTGGTACCTGAACTCGGTGATCGTCTGCGCGGTCGTGGTGCTGTCGAACCTGGTGTTCTGCAGCCTCGCCGCCTACGCCTTCGCGCGGATCCATTTCTTCGGCAGCAACCTGCTCTTCATCGTCCTGCTGGCGACGCTGATGGTGCCGTTCCAGGTGATCCTGATCCCGACCTTCCTGATCGTCCGCCACCTCGGCCTGATCGATTCGCTGGGCGCGCTGATCGCGCCCAACCTGGTCAACGCGTTTGGCATCTTCATGCTCCGTCAGTTCTTCCGCACCCTGCCTGTGGAGCTCGAGGAGGCCGCCCGGATCGACGGCTGCAGCCGGCTGGGCGTGCTGGTCAAGATCGTGCTGCCGCTGTCCGCTCCCGCGCTCTCGACGCTGGCCCTGATCATGCTGCTGTGGACGTGGAACGACTTCCTCTGGCCGCTGGTCGCGATCAACACCCAGAGCCACATGACGCTGCAGGTCGGCCTCTCGACCTTCCAGGGCATGCACCAGACCCAGTGGACGATCCTGATGGCCGGCAACGTGCTCGGCCTGGCGCCGATGGTGATCGCCTTCATCCTCGCCCAGCGGTCGTTCGTCCGCTCGATCGCCGCCTCGGGACTGAAGGGCTGACCGTATGGCGACGGTCGAGTTCAGGTCGGTCACCAAGAGGTTCGACGAGGTCGTCGCCGTCGACGACCTGTCGCTGCTCCTGAAGGACGGCGAGTTCATGGTGCTGGTCGGTCCGTCAGGCTGCGGCAAGACGACCGCCCTGCGGATGGTCGCCGGCCTCGAGCAGCCGACCAGCGGCGAGATCGCGATCGGCGACCGGGTCGTCAACCACGACTCGCCGGGCCGCCGCGACATCGCGATGGTGTTCCAGAACTACGCGCTCTACCCCCACATGAGCGTCGAGCGCAACATCGGCTTCGGGCTCCGCCAGCGGAAGATGTCGGGCAGCGAGATCTCGGCCCGGGTGCGTGAGGTGAGCACGCTGCTTGGCCTCGACGAGCTGCTCAAGCGCAAGCCGGCGCAGCTCTCTGGCGGCCAGCGCCAGCGGGTGGCGATGGGCCGGGCGCTGGCCCGCCGTCCGCAGGCCTTCCTGCTCGACGAGCCGCTGTCGAACCTCGATGCCAAGCTGCGGACGCAGCTCCGCGCCGAGCTGAAGAAGATCCACCAGCTCGTCCCCACCACGTCGCTCTACGTCACCCATGACCAGGTCGAGGCGATGACGCTGGGCCACCGGATCGCGGTGATGGCGGAGGGGCGGATCCAGCAGCTCGGAGTCCCGCAGGACGTCTACGACGAGCCGGCCAACCTGTTCGTGGCGGGCTTCATCGGCAGCCCGGCGATGAACCTGATGCGCGGGACGGTCAGCCGGGGCGAGCTCGACGCCGGTCCGGTGCGGATCCCCTCGCGAGTGCGGGAGGGCGCCATCGTCCTCGGTGTGCGGCCCGAGCACCTGACGGTGGCCGGTGCGGACGGCAACGGCACCGCGACGCTGGAGCTGAGCGTCGACGTGGTGGAGCCGCTTGGCAACGAGGTGATGGTGCACGGCTGGGTCGCCGCCGAGCCGTACGTGGGTGGGCAGACGGGCCTACGCGACCTCGGCGGCGAGGGCCGCTCGGCGGTCACCGCGCGACTCGACCCGGGCGTGCGCACGGCCGCCGGCGAGACGCTTCGCCTCGCCTTCGACCCGGCAGCGGTGCACGTGTTCGACGCCGAGACCGGCATGCGGCTCATACCCGACTGACGCTCGCGTGCTCCGACAGCCGCTCGGCGTCGGCCCGGTCGAAGCACGCTGCGCCGGGCACGGCCGCGTTGGCGGTGGCCGCTCCCAGAGCCAGGGCGAGCGCGTCGTCCCAGTCCGCTCCCCCCGCCCTGGCCACGACCACCCCGGCCAGGAAGGAGTCGCCGCTGCCCACGGGGTAGGGGCCCGGCTCGTCGAGCGTGCCGCGCAGCACGTTCCCGGCGGGCGTCGCCAGGACTGCGCCGCGAGCGCCCAGCGTGACGGCCGCCGCGGCGTGGCCGGCGCCGAGCGCGCGGACTGCCGCGACCGCCCCGTCGATGCCAGACGCGTCGATCCCGGTCAGGTCGGCCGCCTCGGCCGCGTTGACCTTGACCAGATCGAAGGCCGCCGGGGCAGGTGCCACGGTGTCCAGCGCGAGCGGGCCGGAGACATCGAGCTCGCGGTAGGCCGCAGGCGGCGTTCCGGCGGGCACCGAGCCCGAGACCGTCACCCAGGATGCGGTGGCCGAGCGCCGCCTCGCCGCGCGGACGAACTTGGCCCACAGCGTCTCGTCGATCGAGCGGCCGTTCTCGTAGAACTCGGTCAGCCCTCGGGTGGCCCGATCGGCCACCGACAGCGACGAGCGCGACTCCTCCTCCGCCCAGATCGGCTCCACCTCGATACCCAGCTCGCCGAGCTGTTCCGCCAGCCAGGCACCGGCATGGCCGCCGAGGATGGTGACGACCTCGACCTCGGCCCCCAGCGTGGCCGCGGCCCGGGCGGCGTTGAGCCCCTTGCCGCCGGCGACCTGCACGAACCGGCCCGGTCGGTGTACCTCGCCGGGGTGCAGCTCGTCGACCTCGAACAGCTTGTCGATCGACGGGTTCGCCGCCAGGCAGAGGATCACAGCAGGCCCTGCGCTTCGTCCAGCGTCGGTTGACCGGCCGTCCCGCCTCGTCCCCGGGTCGAGAGCGAGCCGCAGACTGCGGCCAGACGCGCGGCCTGGCCCAGCTCCCATCCCTGAAGGATCCCGGCCAGCCACCCGGCGTTGGTGCTGTCGCCCGCGCCGATCGTATCGGTCACCTCGACCGACAGCGCGGGGGCGCGGACGACGGTGTCGCCCGACACCGCGAGCACCCCGTCGGCGCCGCACTTGACGACCAGCGTCGGGCCGGCGGCGGCCAGCGTGCGGGCGGCCTGCTCCACGTCGCTCGTTCCTGCCAGGGCGCATGCCTCGGCCGCGTTTGGCATCAGGTAGCCGATGTCGCCGAGCAGGTCGCGGATGCCTCCGTCCCACAGGCCGTCGGGGTCAGCTCCGGGGTCGAGGGAGGTGGTCGCCCCCGCCCGCCGGGCACGCCGCAGGATGTCGCCCAGCTCGTCGCCACCGCCCTGCAGGAAGAACCCTCCGGTGTGCACGTGGCTGCTGCGTTCGAGCAACGCATCCGGGACGTCCGCGGCGGTCATCCCGCCGATCGTCCCCGGGAATGTCATGGTGGCGCGGTCGTCTGGCTCGACCAGCACCGTCGACAGCCCCGTGGGCCGGCTACGGTCGACGGCCAGCGCCTCGGTGACCACACCGGCCGCATCCAACCGCTCGCGCATGAAGACGCCGAACAGGTCGTCGCCGACGATCCCGGCGATGGCGGTGCGCAGGCCGAGGCGCGCGGCGCCGCAGGCAGTGATCGAGCTCGATCCGCCGACCACCAGCTGGGCCTCGTCGACCCACGTCTCCCCCTGGCCGAACTGCGGACGCAGGGAACTGCCGGCAAGCACCAGATCGGGGTTGCAGTCGCCGGCGACGAGCAGGTCGAAGTCACGCATGGGACGGCCATTGTCCCATGCGGCGAGAGCTTTCTAGCCGGTGGCGGCGTAGCGTACGGCCGCGCACTCCCGTGCTCGCTCGATCTCGCGCGCACGGTCCTTCGGAGGCCCGGTGGCGACGAGGCCCTCGAGCAGCCGTGCCGTCGCGGCGGTGATCTCCTCGACGGCCCGGTCGAACGCCTCCTGGTTGGCCTTTGACGGCTTGTTCATGCCGCTCACCTTGCGCACGAATTGCAGCGCTGCGTCGTGAACCTGCTCGGGAGTCGTTGCCGGGTCGTAGTTGTGGAGTGGTCGGATGTTTCTGCACATGGCCCTACCGTAGCCGAAGCTGGATACCGTCTGGCCGTGGCTGGCATCGAGACCTGGCGTGAGACCGTCCCCGCCCTCGTCGCGGACTGTGCGGAGCGCTGGCAGCTCACGGTCGGAGATGCGTACCCGGCCGGCGCCGCCGGCCACGCGCTGAGGGTCGAGTTGGCCGACGGCTCGCCCGCCGTGCTGAAGCTCATCTATCCGCACCGCGAGTCCGAGCACGAGGCCGACGCCCTGGCCCTGTGGGCCGGTGTGGGAGCCGTCCGCCTGCTCGATCGCGACGATGCCCGGGGGGCCGTACTGCTCGAGCGCTGTCAGCCGGCGGCCGCCCTCGACTCGCTCGAGCCGGATGCAGCTCTGGACGTCCTGATCGGCCTGCTGCCGCGACTTTGGACGCCGGCCGGCGAGCCGTTCCACACGCTGGCCGACGAGGCCGCGTGGTGGCTGAGCTACCTGCCCGAGCGGTGGGAGCAGTGCGGCCGCCCGTTCGAGCGGCGGCTGCTGGGTGCAGCGGTCGACGCGTTGTCTGGACTGGCTCCGAGCCAGGGGGAGCAGGTGCTGGTCAACCAGGATCTACATGCGGGGAACGTGCTGTCGGCGGAGCGCGAGCCGTGGCTCGTGATCGACCCCAAGCCGCTGCTCGGGGAGCGGGAGTTCTCGGTCGCGCCGATCGTCCGCGGGTCGGAGCTGGGACACGGCCGTCGCCAGGTGCTGCGCCGGCTCGACCGGCTCACATCCGAGCTCGGGCTCGACCGCGAGCGCGCGCGGGGCTGGGTGATCGGCCAGACCATCGCCTGGGATGTGGATGAGGAGCCGGGTCCCGGCGTCGAGGTCGTACGCTGGCTGGTGGATTGATCCGACCGGGGGCGGAAGTACCGTGCCCGCATGGATATAGCTTCCCAAGAAAGCTTTAGCACCAGCGAGCTCGACGCCGACGTGGGTGCCGTGATCGGGACGCTGGCGGGGACGCTGCGCCGGGAGGTGCGCAGCCGCTGGCCCGGCCCCGCGCTGCCGCCCCGCGGTGTCCGGCTGATGCGGCTGGCGCGCGACCGCCGGGGCATCCCGCTCAGCGAGGTAGCCGCGATCTGGCAGATGCCGGCGTGCGACCTGCAGGAGCTCGCCTTGGAGCTCGCCGCGGAGGGCGTGGTCAGCTGCACGCCGTCTCCCGACGGCGACGCGTTCATCGAGCTGACGGCCGCCGGAAAGGTGCGGATGGCGATGTGGGCGGACTGGCGCGACCAGATCACCGAGCATGCGGTGGAGCAGCTTCCGCCTCCCCAGCGGCAGGCGCTCCGGGCTGCGCTACCCGCGCTCCGCGAGCTGATCCTGGCGCTGGATGCTGTGCATCTCTAGACCCGTCTAGGGGATCTGCTTGGTGTACATCATCGTGGTCGCTTCGTGCAGTGCGGCCGGGTTGCTCACCCGGTAGTCGACCTTCGCAAGGCTGTCGATGAACCACGCGGTCACCGCGGCATCTCCGTTGAACCCGCGCTTGATGGCCTCCTCCAGCTCCGAAACCTCGCCATCCAGGTACGCACGAGTGATCTGGTCTTCCGTCACGCCCAGGTGCGAGAGCATCTCGACTTGGAAGTCGACGTGCGCGTCGTAGGCGTGGGTGGTCGACCATGGGCCGAGGTGCGTGCGGGTGATTCGCTCGGTGATGCCCTCCTCCATGAACGTTCCGAACTTTGTGCGGAACAGGTCGGGTGCGCCGTTGGTGTCGGCCAACTGGTGCACCGCCTCGTGGAAGACGACAAGCGTGATGTTGGCGCCCTGCCGCACCCAGATCTCGCCGTTCCACGCGAAACCGCCGCCCGGTGCCGGCCCCGTGCCTCCGGAAGCGATCCACTGGCGCTCGAACTCGGCCGGATCGACCTCCATCCAGACGTTGCTGCCATGAACCGGAACTGCCCGGCGCAATGCCTTGACCATGAACTCGCGGATCTCGGTGACCGTCATCGGCGTGCCGGCACCGCGGTGGGGCTCGCCCGGCTTCGGCTTCGGAACGGCGCCCGGAGGTGCGGCGCCGCCACCCGCGGGACCGGGCGGCCCCTTCTGCCCGGGGCGCGGACTGGATGCAGGTTGCGCAGGTTCGCCGGGCGCCGGGCCGGGTCGTGGAGGCCGGTCCTTCGGCGGAGGAGCCGCTCCTCGCGCCGTGGCCTCGTCCCCACCGGACTCGCCCTTGTAGTACTCGTCCAGGTCCTGCATCATCGACTTCCATGCCGGGCTGCCGCGCTCGACGTAGGTCGTGCGCTCGTTGTACTCATGCGCGTAGTCCTGCGTGCTGGCGAACTCCCGCGTCACGTTCTCGCCGTTGGCCCGCTGGTACTTGAGGGTCACGCGGCCCCGTACCGGCTCCACCGTGTAGGAGGCGAGTGCGCGACGGCCGTCCGGCAGCGGGTAGTCGATGAACTGCGTGACCGCGCGACGGGACTGGAACGCCAGCTCCGTCGAGATGCTGACGTCTTTGGGAGAGGGCATCCGCACCGTGAGGACGTTGTCGGGATTCGGGTGGCTATGGAGCGCCGTCTCCCAGTTCCCGTCGTCATACATGCTCACACTGCCCGGCTCGCCGACCTTGACGACGTATCGGGGAGGGCCCTTGCCGCGGAACCGGAAGACGCCCACCTCGCGGTTTCCGGCGCGGGCCAGCGCCTCGTCGAACGCCCGGAACGCTGCTTCCGGGGTCGAGAACTGGTTTTCGCCCGCAGCCGTCGTGTAGACGCCCGGCTTGTTGATGACGGGCCCGGTTGGAGCCGCCGGCGCTGCCCGGGGAGCCAGCCCTGTCTGCGAAACCTCATTCGCCCACTGGTCGTGCGCCGCAGCCGGCGTGCCGGCACGCGGCACCGTGGGCTCGGTCATTCCCGGGGGCGGCGTGGGAGGCTTTCGCGCCGACCCGCGTGCGGTATTGACCCCGGGGCCGGTGCCGGGCTCCCCGCCGGGCTCCGGAACGGGCTCACCGGGTGTGGGCTCCGGGGCCGGGGCGGGACCAGGCTCGCCCGGTGCGGGCGGCTCTGCGCCGGGCACGGGGTCCTGAGCGGCTCGGCCGGCGGGATGGCTGCCGGCCTTGACGGTCACCGCCACCAGTGCGCCGTCGAACGCCGCGTTGACGAGGGCTCCGTAGATCTTGTCCCAGTTGCCGGAGCCGATGGCCGCGATCAGGCTCTTGGAGTGCATACCGACCATGACCCCGATCTGCAGCCGGCCGATCGTCTTGCCGAGCAGCATCATCTCGCCCATGCCGCGCACCGTGGTCACGAATGGGGAGATGCCCGCCGCCAGTGCGCCGGCAATGCTCAGCAGGTCCATCGCCGTCTGCAGATCGAACTCGAAATCGCCGCTCTCGAGCCGCTCCACGATGTCGGCGAAACCCGTGACCGCGCCGTACACGGTCAGCACGAGGAGCACCTCCGGCTGACCGCCGATCGTTCCGACGATGAGCATGCCGGCCATCACCAGGCGACCGGCCCACCGCTCCGACCACGAGCCCCCCTGCGTCCGCAGGTTGAGGATCTCGGGTGCGATGATCTTGTGATCGGCGAAATCCTCCGAGAGCGACTGGGAGTCGATCCGGATGCGCAGGTTCCCGTCGGGATAGGGCGCATCGTGGGCAAACGTCCGCAGGGCGATCCGCAGGCTCTCCCACGGGTCGACCGCACTTCCGTCGTCTGTGTACTCCCGCGCCTCGTCAGGGAGTGTGAAGTCCCAGATCCGCAGCGGGTGGATGTGGGAGTTGGGCGCCTGCATGTCGGGGGCGACGTACAGCAGCAGCCGGGTCGACCCACCCGAGTCGTCGCTCACGTAGAGGGCCTCGATCGGGCGCAGCGGCGCGCTCTTCGTGCGTTCCTGGGCGTGCTCCAGCGAGTCGATCTGTAACTGCAGCTTGTCCTTGTCCTTGCCGGCTGGGGTGACGTCGAGCTGCTTCTTCAGCCCCTGCAGGAGCTGCTCAGGCGTGTATCCGG
>Ga0265338_10011418_pt1 | contig 10258 bp, 8 predicted proteins | sample 42126metaG_FD_193579 | JGI IMG/M metagenome (GOLD analysis project Ga0265338, IMG submission 193579) | Rhizosphere microbial communities from Carex aquatilis grown in University of Washington, Seatle, WA, United States - 4-21-26 metaG | ecosystem: Host-associated > Plants > Roots > Rhizosphere >... | reverse complement strand
ATGCAGCAGGACTTGGTTGAGGAGCGTCACTGGATCAGCAAACAAGACTACGTCGAGGGTCTGGCATTGGCCCAGTTGGCACCTGGGCCTTTGGCTGCGCAACTCGCAATTTATCTTGGCTATGTCCGTAACGGAATTCTTGGCGCCACCGCCGTCGCCATTGCGTTTGTCTTACCTTCGTTCTTGATGGTACTTGCGTTGTCCGCGGCGTACGTGCGCTACGGCGGCCTACGTTGGATGCAGGCTATTTTTTATGGAATCGGAGCATCCGTAATAGCAATCATCACGCGGTCGGCCTACAAGCTAACGAAACTGACGCTGGGCAAAGACAAGCTTCTGTGGGGGATCTTCGTCGTTCTCGCAGTCGTAACAGCATGGACTTCACGAGAGATCGTGTGGCTTTTCCTGGTTGCCGGCGTAGTGGCGCTACTGGTCAAAGCGATGCCCACAAAGGCACAGGTCGAGACCATAAGGCCGGCGGTTTGGTTGTTTGGCCCGCCGACCCTGGCAGGGGGCACCGGCCTACTCGGAATTTTTTTCTACTTCGCTAAGGCTGGAATGTTTGTGTTTGGCAGCGGACTGGCCGTGGTGCCATTCCTCTACGGCGGAGTAGTGCAAGAACATCACTGGCTCACCGACCGGCAATTCGTAGATGCCGTCGCCGTCGCGATGATCACGCCTGGCCCAGTCGTCATCACGGTTGCCTTCATCGGCTATCTTGTTGCCGGCATTTCCGGGGCAATGGTTGCGGCACTGGGCATTTTCTTCCCCGTCTATTTAATTGTGGTGTTGCTTGCGCCATCCTACAAACGGTGGGCCAAAAATCCCCAGCTGAATGCATTCGTCCGCGGTGTAACCGCTGCGGCGACCGGGGCCATCGCCGGGGCTGTCATCGTACTGGCACGACGCTCCGTCTACGATGTGGCAACCTTGATGATTGCGATCGTTACGCTTGGAGTCCTCATCCGCTGGAAGGTGCCGGAGCCAATCTTGATAGCGTGCGCAGCAGCGGCGGGAGTCCTGTTACGGTCCACGTGACCTGTTACAGTCCGCGTGGGAAGGGAGACACTGCTTCGGGACGGCGATTCCTACCTCCTGAATGTCCAGCGGAGCTTTACAGCGATGACATCGCTTTGAGGCACGATACTGGTCTCGTTCGGACTCAGGATCAACCGCTGCCATCCGCGGTTCCAGACGATGAACAGGTCATTGCCCGGTTTGATTGTCCATCGCAATCGCGTATTTGTGCCCACGTTCTGCGATTCGGTGTCGTATTGAATGAAGCTGCTGAGCACCAGATTGGGGCTCCAGGCGTAGGCACCTTGCAGTTGCCATAGGCGTTGAACGAAGTTGCCTTGGGGAAGATGCCCGAAGTCATTTTCGACGTCGGCTTCAAGTTGCACTCGCCCTTTTGGAGATGTCCACTTCAGATAGTTTTGCCATTGTGTTAGATGGCCATCGAAGAAAGAACCGAACCAGGTGGTATTTCCAAACTGTAGCGACCGGTGACTACTTGTCTGCGCTTCGAGGCGATAACGCGTGAACTGGTACGAGCCTGGAGGGATAACTACTCCGGGAGCGATTGTAAAAGGTGACAGCAGGATTTCGCCATGCGGGTTCCAATTGAATTCGAAGCGATCGCCGGTCTCGAACCGGACATTGATTGGTGCCATGAAATATTCCCAGGATTCGAGTACGCCTTGCGGGTCGGTATAGCGAACGTATTCATTCTCAAAGAACTCTTGGCGAATCCATCGGAAGGGACCGTCCTTGGAAGGACGAGGTTGGTAGGCGCAAAAGGCATCGGTACGACGCGTGCCAGGTCGAGGAAGAAATCCAAGCAGAGGCTCAAGCGCGATGCCAAACTGGTTCACGCTAGCATTGCAATCAAGAAGGTCGTTCGGATAGTCGGCACTGAGTCCCCAACCGACTTTGCTGCCGGGGCCAACGTCACCTTGAGTGGTAGCCGTCCATGCGCCGAACTGCAGGTTCTTATTGCCAAGGAACTTTGAAGTGCGCCAGACAGCGTCGATGCCCGCCAGCGTATTGTTGCGTCGCGCTTCGGGATCGCCGTGAGTCACAATTGTCCCGATCCTTAGATTTTCGTTGAAGTCGTAGGAGATGCGACCGGCGAACAGATTCGTGCCAGGCACTACCGGAGAGGGTAAGCCAAGGTCCTGTGCGACCTGGTCGGACACGATCGTTTGGCGCGTCTGTACATCCAGTATGCCGAGATTCCATTTCCCGACGCGACCGTTGATTTTGACACCGGCATCTATCGGAATCTGAGCCCCATCCAGCAGTCCGACGTTTCGGCTGAAAAATGGGATAAACAGCGGCGAGTCCTGCCGTGTGAGGCCCAAACCGAAATCGTACTGGTTTGCTCCTTCGAGGAAGAACGAGCGCTTTTCGGGGAAGAACAGGGGAAAACGAGTCAGGTTGATCTGGCGCGTATCAACTTCCGTCTCCGCAAAATCGGTGTTAGCTGTGAACACTGTTACCAACTGCGGGGTAATCTTCCACGTGACCTCGCCTCCGACTGCTCCTTGCCACGATCGCGATGACCCCGCACCGTAGAATTGCTTGGTTTTTCCGACAGCGTAGGGAGTAATTTCAAGGCCTTTGCCCTGCTGTACTTCTCCAACTCCTGTCAAGCGACCGGCTCGACTTAGATCGTACAGAAACGAATCCAGGGTCGGCGATGACCAGCGTAGCCACTGACGTTCGCGAGGAATAAAACGCTCCAAGTTCAGTCCCCAATCATTAAGGCCGGGAGTGAAACTCAAAGTGCGGGATGGAATTACAATTTCGGCCGACCAACCATCCGGCGTCCTTGCAGTGCGCGCATCCCAAATACCGTCCCAGTCGAGCGAGACACTGTCCGCAGTGGAAATCAGACCATCGACGCGTGTCCCGGCTGCATTGATCTGGAAAAAGTATCCTGTGCGCCGGTCTCCGTAGGTGTCCAACACAATGCTGACGGTGTCATCACCCGTCAGATCGCCATCGCGGCGCATAGTGTGGATGGCGATGTGGCGAGGGTCCGGGTCTTTACATGTAAAACCAAAATAGATCCGGTCGTTGGTGACGATTACCTGGACTTGAGTTTCATACGGTGTCGGCTGCCCCGGTTTTGGCGCCTGCTGGGTGAGTTTCATTACTGGCGCATCTAGCCAAGCCGGTTCGTTCAATAGACCGTCGAGTGTTATGGAAGCGGATGAAGTGGAGGGAACTTTTACAGCGGGTCCATCGTCTGAACGAGCGCTTGCCAGGGTAGTGGCCAACAGCGCACATAGGGCCCACTGCCATCGATGTTGTCGATGACATCGAGAATCTTTAGTCCGCCTTGTGGGCGATGGTTGCGGTTTGTCTAGCCTGAGCATGACTGTGCCTAGTGCTCTTCCGGGGGCTTGAGGTTTCGAAACGCACGATACAAGAGCAGGTCGTAGCCGATCTTGGCCCCGCCGCCGAGCACCAGGGGCGCGGAAAAGGCCACGTTCTGCATTAGAAAGCCTGCTACCGACGAACCTATGGCCCAGAAGACGTTGCGTGCTAGATTAGCGATGCCGCTGGCAAAGGTCCGCTCGTTCGGCAGAACCACAGCTGCCACATAGGATTGGCGTGTGGGCACATCCATTTCCACGAGTGCTTCGCGACACAGAAACAGTACCACCGCGACTTTCAAGGAAGGTGCGAATGCAGCAGCGACGAGGAACAAGCTGGAGGGCAAATGAGTAAAGACCATCGTGTTCACGAGCCCGATGCGGCGTGCCAACCACGCTGCCACCAGATGAGAGGCAGCGTTCAGCAAGTGCACAGCAAAGAAGAGGACACCCAAGCTTTCTTCCGCCACTCCAAATCGTCGAAAGAACCAATAAGCCACGAGTGCATCCGTCAGAAATCCGCCGCCGAAAGCATCCAGGGAAAACAGACCTGCAAGCTTTGTAACGATCTTTTTGGTTGCTGGTGTGATGTGACGGGGGAGAGCTTCCGATTCTGATTTGGTGACCTCGACTCCAGCAGAGACGGACGAGTACAGGATTGCTCCAATCACTCCTAGGAATGCGCATCCAAGAAAGACCATGCGATAGGAGGCGAGAAGCGGCAAGGCTAGCCAACGTTGCAGAAAGAGGGGTAGCGCTGCAGCCAAAGCCCCCAACGAACCCGCGGCGTCGAGCACAACGTTGTACCAAGCCAAGCCCCAAGTCCTTGATGCGTCCGGCACAAGGCCTGGAATGATTGCCTGCTCAAGAGAAAATGCAGCCGAGCGGTCCGTGCCGGTTCCGTTTAGCATTCCCACGAAGGCCATCGCTAGGAGAACCGGAACCGCGGGTGTGAAGGCGAGAGCCAGAGCACCGATAGAGCCCAGAAGAGAAAGTGCTACAAGTGTTCTTCTGCGTCCTGCACGGTCTGCTTTTGTTGTAACGCCGATCGTTGCCAGGGCTGACCCCACCAGGCCGACGGCGACAACCATGCCAATGTTGAACGAGGAGAAACCAGCACGGAACAAGTAGATGCCGAGAACTACGCCGGTGAGGCCGAAGGTGAACGAACGCAAGAATGCCGCTGTATTAATAATGAATAGGTCTTTCGAGACGGGTACCTTCACGACGCTAGACGCGCGTACTCGTAGAGTGCGTCGTAGACTGGGAATTGTCGTGCTAGTCGTTCTTCGTCAGAAAGGTCCAGGGCAGCAAAACCTTCGGCCATAGCCCTCAGCCCGATCCCTTCGACTGCAATTTGTTCCTGGCCTTTGATATCGGCGGCGCGGACGATCAGCGCGAGACGTTCGAGCCCTGGTGCTTGCAGGTGATAATCCTCAATAATTGCTTCGAAAGAACAGCGCACCCCACGATGATTCAAGTTCACTTCTGAAAGCCGTGGTGCGTCGAAAGGAATTGCATCTTCACGCGCCGCAGCTTCGAGGAGTTGACTTTCGTCGACGAACAAGAACTGAGCTTGGTGGTCGATGAAGCGACGGATCAACCACGGGCAGGCGACGCGATCTACCTTGATGTGTTCGCGAGTAATCCATTTCATGATTGCTTCCGAATCTCTCGTCGCTGCGAGTTTGGTTCCCGGTGCTGCTAAGGACCTCCGACGGCTTCGTACACAACCATACGGGCGACGGGCTTTCCGTCCTCTTCTTGCTCGGGGGTGTAAACGCGATGGGTCTTTGGATCGACGGCGAGACTGTGGACAGCATGCTGGACGCGAAAATCTTCGAGCTTGCGATAGTGATCGGGATCGTCTTGGTGGAAAACGGACAAGGCGCCGCTGTAGCAGGCGACATAGATGCGGCCAAGGCCCGCATCGAATTTGATGACATCGGGTCCGTCGGCAAGCGGCAGAAAGGCGATTGCAGCATGCTTGTCCAGATCGAAGACCGTCATTAGGTTGTTCTCTTCGCACGCTAAAAACGCGCGGTGATGCTCCGGGTCGAGCGCCATTCCGTGATTGCCCTTGCACCGCCCAACGGAATATCTCCCTATCACCTTGTCCGTCACGGGATCGATGACCGCAAAGATGTTCTGATCTTGCAGATTGACATAGACCTTTCGGGCAACGGGATCATATTGCGGCATCCCGGTTTCACTATCGAAACGCAACGTGCTCACAATCTCGTCCTTTTGCACGTCGACGATGGCTTCGGCTTTCCCGCGTTCGTCGGAGACGTACAGCTTATGGAAGGGAGCGGCGTAAGTACTGCCGTCCGGCTTGGATGCAGTTTTGAGTTTCTTGACGACCTTCATCGTTTTGAGGTCAACCACACCAATCGTGTCGTCGTGGGCGTTCGAGGTGTAGAACTTCCTGAGTTCGGGGACGTACTCCACTCCCTCGACGCCGGGTGTGTCGGTTACGACCGCAACGATGCGGTTGGACTGCAAGTCGATCACATAGGTCTGTTCTGCGGCCAGATGCGCGGAGATCAGGTAGCGATCGTCTTCATCGATGGTTAGGTAGTCAAACCTCTTTCCAGCGGGGCCTGGCAAATCAAACGCGGTGAGTTTCTTCAAAGTCGGCCCCGTCTGACCGAGTCCGGTCGCGCCAATTCCGAGAAGGAAAGCGGCAGTGAACAAAAGGACATTTTTCCGCATCACTCACCTCACTACATTCGTTACTTCAGCGCTATATGACTCAATGCCGCTTTGATTCCCGCAGCGACCGATTCCGGGCTACCCACACCCAGAAGTGCATAAAGAAAAGGCGAGGCTGCTCTGTAAGCATGTGGCTGTGCAGTGCTGTGACTGCAATGTCGTGTTCTTCGAGTGCGGAGATGACAGGATTAACCTCCTCCGCCGTCAACACGAAATCTCCGGTGGTCGCAACTTTACCCGTGCCGGCCTCTTGGAAGTTGATCGCCTCGGCTACGCCTTGCGGTGTGGTCAATGTCATTCCGTGATCGGTGATGGCCTCTCTACGAGGAATCCCGAAGGAAAGCACACCCCCGGCAAAGCGGCCTTTCGTGCCCAACGTGTCTTCGATTGTTTTTACAAATGCTGGAGGCTCCGCACTTGTTGCTGGCGGCGCTGGCTTGTCGAGTGGCGTCTTCGACTCCGCCAGGGCGGCGTGCAGGGCTTTCGCCAGTTCCACGGCCATTCCGTGGCCCATGTAATGCATGTAGATGACACGTGGCGTTTCATTTAAGACATGATTGTGAACGGCGGTGATGTCGAATCCCGCAGCTCGCAACTTCCCCATGACTGGCGTGAGTTCGTTCTCCAAAAGAACCAGGTCGCCCATAACCATAGCGGCATTATCATTCCCAGCGAACGCCGCCCAGGAGCCAAGTGCCAGTCCTGGTTTTATCTCCACGCCGCCAACCGACACATGAAGATCCGTGCGTGGAAATCCTAATCGGTAGACATCGCCAGTTTGCTGGCCAGAGCGTCCCATGGCTTCGTCAATCTTGGCCGTGTCCAAGCTCTGGGCCACCACGATCACGGGAAGAGACAACGCGACCGAAAGAATCAGCAGTCGTAGTTTCATAAAAGTACTCCTTTTTGCATCCTGATTCCGCTGGGCCGAAAGGCCCATTCACAGTTCTTATGAATCAGCCGAGAGACTTGTACAGCCCTTCAGCCAATTGCATTCCTCGCTTCAGAAGTTCTTGATCGCTGAGGCCCTCTCGGGCCCAACCCTTCATCACCTCATCGATTCCGAAACCCTCCTTCCGGCCAAACTTCTCGTCGAAGAGGTCCGCATCGTGAACCACTTCCGCCATGACCAGTACTTTCTTGTCGCGAATATGAAAAACCTTGAGCAGCGTTTCAAAAGTGCAGTCTTCGCCACGGTGCCCGAAGCCCCCTTCGTACATGTCGAACGGGACAGCTTTGGCTGGTTTCTGGTCCTCTGGTGCGACGACAAATTTGGCCTTAGGGTCAATGAACTTGCGGATCAGCCACGCCGAGGTTACTCGATCGACGCCTGGCCGTGGCCGAGTAACCCATACTCGGTTTCGATATTCGGCCGGTGAAACATTGGCAATCTCTGGTGCGACTGATTTTGTTTTGGATGCTTGAAGGGAATTCAATGCCTGCTCGACCTGTTTGCGAAGAGGGCTGCCGAAGAAGTCGATGGAGGCGATGTCTTGGAATCGCTGCCGGAGACGGGTGATCCGCGATGATTGCTTGGCGGAAGCCGGATTTCGAATGTCCTTGAGCAAATCCCGATAGTCCCCGGCTCGGGCATCGGAAAACCGTTGCTTCATCTGGGCGAAGGAGCAATTGTCAATGGACTGCACCTCAAGAACAGAAGCCTCGCCACCCTCAGTGCGGACCGCCATCGCCAGCCATTCAAATCGTTCACGGTTCCCATCAGTGTTTGGAAGAAAGTAGCCGGAGTTCCCTAGAGGCAATGCTCCATAACGCTGCAGCTTCCGCCAAACCGTCACTCTGAGGCTGGCTCCCTTTTTCGGCAAACTAAACACCAAGAGCAACCAGGGAGGCACGTTCTTTTTAGTAACGCTCATTGCTGCACGTTATAGTCATAACAGATACCAACTCCATGTTCAACCTGATGGACGCGTACGAATAGGACGGTTAGAGCACCTGACCCTTGAGCTAGCCGGCGCGCCGATCCGGTGCGTCCGGGTTGCGCGAACGTATAGAGCGCCTCATCAGAGTGCACGGCCAATGATCCGCCGAAAATCACATCAAATGCCAAACAGAATCCAGGCCACCAACGCGGTACCCCCGGATTTTCGATAAACAAGTGATGGACGAAGTCAAAACATCCATGCCCAACAATGGCAGCGACGACCAACCAAAGATTTGTTTTGAAGCCGAGTATGGCAAATAGGAGAAACCCGCTGGCTGCAAAGATTTCAATGACGAGCGTCCGCCCGGAAGCTCCCATCACAGCAAACAACACATAATATGAGGCGATGTTTGGCACGGATAACGAATTGACGAGTTATGCTGACTAAGTGTTTGGCGGGCTCGGATCGAGCATGCTCATAGAAATCGGACATGTGGAGGCGATCTTCCGGTATCCCGTGAAGTCCATGGGCGGCGAACGACTCGAGGAAGCTAACCTGGGCTGGTACGGCCTCGATGGTGATAGACGCCTGGCATTCCGGCGGATGGGGAGCGACAGTGGGATGCCGTGGCTGACAGCAAGCAAGCTTCCCGACCTGCTCCTGTTTGCTCCGCACCGCCGTGAAGACGGTGCTCAGGGAGACCTTCCTACGCATATTCGCACGCCGGATGGCGAAGAGATGCCTGTCTTTGGGGAGGACTTGGCCGCGGAGGTCGGACGTCGGTACGGGGCTCCCGTGGAGATGATGCAGTTAAGGCATGGCATCTTCGATGAATCGAACATCTCTGTGATCGCCCTCGATACGGTGCACGAGATCGGACGACTCGCAGGTCGGGGGCTGGACGTGCGACGATTTTGCCCGAATGTTGTGGTTCGTTCACTGCGATCGGTTCCTTTCCAGGAGGACGAGTGGTTGGGCGGTGTGCTCTCATTCGGCGAGGGGGACGACGCCCCCGCCGTCACCGTTACGATGCGCGACGAGCGCTGCTCGATGGTGAACCTTGATCCCGACTCAGCAACTCTGGCGCCAGAAGTGATGAAGGCGGTCGTTCGAGCGAACCAGAACAACGCGGGAATCTACGGCGTGGTCACTCGCATCGGTCGACTGGCGGTCGGACAGACCGTACTCCTCCGTGCGGCAAACGAGAAAAGGGAACGTGGGTGATCTAGCGGCTCGGGTGTTACAGCGTTCTCGGAAAGAGAAACGACCTTCAACGCTTGCTATCCGTCACTAGGACGGGTAATCGGTGAACGGATACTGTGATCGGCCGGTCACCTGACGGCGGCTTCGTTCTCAAGGGCAACCGGTAGCAATCCTACGGCGGCGAATGATTTCTCTCCAGAACCAGTTCGTCCCGACGCTTGAGCGCCGACGAAGTGCTAGACGCAAGTGAATTGCTCTGCGGCGGCAACGGTCCTGAGTTGCACGGCCAGGTGTCAGTGATAACTTCCGTATTGCCGACAATCCATCCGCAGCGCATCCGGACTGAAACGAATCGATTGCCTTGACTAGCTGTGCTGCTCGATAATCGCCTATCTATCTCGCATTGGGAGGATGTTTTGGCTCAGCCTTTGGTGCCCTCGACTGCGTTCGCAGACGCATGGATTCAGGTCGATCGAACCGACGACCCACGCTTCTTTGTGAACCTTCTGGATGCTACCCGCGCTCGTCTTCTTGAACGCGCTCGCACGTCGCCCAGGGAATTCTTTGCGCCGCTAGCTCTCCGCCCCGGACTCAACGTACTTGACGTTGGCTGCGGTACGGGGGACTTTCTTCGTCTCCTGGCTCCGATTGTTTCTCCGGGGAAAGCCGTTGGCGTGGATCTCAGTGAGACCATGATTGCCGAGGCACGCCAACGTTCTGCTGAGAACGTTGACAACCTCTCGTTCCGGGTGGGGAGCGTCCTGGAACTTCCGTTCCCGGCAGCGAGCTTTGATCGTGTCCTTGCAACGCAATTACTCCTGCATGTTCCCGATCCCCTGAAAGCCTTGGTGGAGATAAAACGAGTCCTCGCTCCATCAGGGGTAATCTCCATCACAGAAATCGACTGGGGAACGCTGGTCGTGCAATCGTCGGACAACGAATTAGGGCGGAGATTCAGCGACCTCGCCTGCAGGGAGTTGCGAAATGGGCTCATCATACGAGAGCTTCCAGGCCAACTTCGCGCGCTTGGATTCAATCACGTTATAATCCTGCCCGAAGTTGAGGTCGCGAAGG
>Ga0265338_10011417_pt1 | contig 10260 bp, 8 predicted proteins | sample 42126metaG_FD_193579 | JGI IMG/M metagenome (GOLD analysis project Ga0265338, IMG submission 193579) | Rhizosphere microbial communities from Carex aquatilis grown in University of Washington, Seatle, WA, United States - 4-21-26 metaG | ecosystem: Host-associated > Plants > Roots > Rhizosphere >... | reverse complement strand
AAGGCACACTGGAGCGGACGAATCCTGGAAAAGTTTTCACGCTCGGCGTTCTGGCCGCACTGCCTACGTTCACGATTTCCGCGAAGGCCGCCACGATTGGCGCAGGCGCCGCCAAAGGCAGCGCCGGCGCCAAAGCCGCCGGCGCCATGGGATTGTTCGGCGCGATTTTGAGCCCGTTGCTCGTCATCTTTGGCAATTACACCAGCTATCGCATGAGCATGGACGAAGCGCAGTCGGACATCGAACGTCACCACATCAAAAAACTGTTTCGAAATTCTCTCAGGGTTGCCCTGATCCTTTCCGCCGTGCTGGCCATGCCGTTATTTTGGGCATGCCGGAACCAGGGCGACCATACGTTGTTTTGGGGCTTATGGTTCAGCCTGACGATCGTCATTTATTTTCTGACGATTTTGGGCTTTGTCCTCGGCACGCTCGCCGGGCGGCGCAGGTATCTCGCCGGGATTTTGGCGCGGGAATATGCCGGCAATTTTCCGCCAGCCGCGTATGAATATCGCAGCCGGTTGAGTCTGCTCGGACTGCCGCTCATTCATGTCCGGCTTGGCGACCGTTTCGACGTGATGCGCGGGCCGGTGAAGGCGTGGATCGCCATCGGCAGCAGCCATGCGGTCGGCGTGATTTTTGCCTCCGGCGGTATCGCCATTGCACCCGTCAGCCTTGGCGGCATCGCCATCGGCTTGCTGCCGTTTGGCGCGATTGGAATGGGATTGGTTTCGCTGGGCGCGATCAGCCTCGGCGTCTGGTCTTTTGGCGGACTGGCTCTGGGCTGGCAGGCGCATGCCGGCTGTGGCATCGCGTGGAACGCGGCGGCGGGTGGCATCGCGTTCGCGCATGATTTTGCGCTTGGCGGCATCGCACACGCCGCGCAAGCCAACACAGAAATCGCAAAACAATTCTTCCAGCAAAACCTGTTCTTCCGCTTCGGGCAGGCGATTTCCAACCACGGCTTCCTGCTGATGATGGTGTGGGTGATTCCCGTTACTTTGATGGCGCGGGTTGTGAAGCGGGCGCGACGCCGGCGGGAAAATTGAATTAGTGGATTTTCTCCGCCAGCTCCTCCGCCGGATAGGTCCAGATTTCCGCGAGGGTCGGATGATAATGCGGCATCGCCGCCAATTCGCGAACAGTCATCCGCCTGGCCATCGCAGCGACGATTTCGTGGATGAGTTCGCCGCCGACCGGGCCGACGCAACTGCCGCCGAGGATTTCGCCGGACCTCGGATCCGCCAACAATTTCACAAACCCGTCCTTCGCCTCCATGATGAGCGATTTGCCGTGGTCGTTGAACGGATAGCTCGCCGCGAGAAATGGGATTTTACGCGCGGCGGCTTCCTTTTCCGTCAGACCGACGAATGCCACTTGCGGCTCGGTGAACACGACGGAAATCAGCAGCCGGTAATCCATTTGTCGCGGCGCGACTGGCTTGGCTATGTTGTGCGCCGCGATTTCGCCCTGCTGCACGGCGATGTGGACGATTTCATGCGGCCCGGTGCAGTCGCCCGCCGCGTAAATGTGCGGCGCGCTCGCCTGCATTTTGCTGTTCGTGATGATGCGGCTATTTTCAGTCTTCACTCCGGCGTTTTCGAGGCCGAGCGACGCCGTGTTCGGCATGCGGCCCAGCGCGAAAAGGATTTCCTCGGCGGAAACCGAAACGGTTCTGCCTCCATGTTTGAATGAAACGTTTTTCAATTTCCCCTTTCGCTTCGCGTCCAAAAGTTTCGTCCCGGTGAACACCTCGACGCCTTCGCGCCGGAAAACTTTTTCAATTTCAATTCCGGCATCGCCGTCGAACTCCTTCAAAATATGTTCACTGCGCTGGATGAGCGTGACCTTGACGCCGAAGCGGGCGAAAAACTGCGCGAACTCGCAGGCAACCGCGCCGCCACCGAGAACGATGAGTGACTTGGGCAATCGCTTCAGCGTCAGCGCGTCGTCGCTGGTAAGATAACCGACTTCGCGAAGTTGTGGCAGTGGAGGTGGCGCGACCCGCGAGCCGGTGGCGATGACGAAATGTTTCGCCGTAAGCTTCTGGGAGCGCCGGCGCTCCCATGACAATTCGACTGTCTGCTCGTCCAGAAACCTTGCGTTGGCGCGGATGAACTTGAACTTACCGGCGTTCAATTGCTGGACACGGTAATCCGCAAAGTCCTTGATAAGCGCATTTTTCCGCGCCATCACCTTTTTGAAATCGAAGCCGGTGTTTCCGGCGCGGATGCCCCACGGTTCAGGGTGGCTGGCGAGGCGCATCACTTCGGCGGCGTAAAGCAGCGCCTTCGTCGGCATGCAGCCGCGCAGGATGCACAATCCGCCGACCTCACGCCCACCTTCGATGACCGCAGTTCGCAGTCCCGCGCTTGCGGCGGTCCGCGCCGCCGCGTAACCACCGCTGCCCCCGCCGATGACAGCCACGTCAAAATCAAATTGTTTCATGCCGGAGAAGATGGAAGCGCGGAGCGAAAAAGCAAATTTCAAATTTGAAATTATCCGCCGTCTGTTGGAACATCCACCCATGAATGAAATCATTTACCCGCGCAGCCCGCGCGAAACGATGGACGGCTGGAGCTACCTGCCGCGTTACCTTGACAAAATCCGCCTGCATCTCGCCGGCAAGCTGCATTCCGATTACACGGAAAACTTCGGCAAGGGTTTCGACGGCATGTGGCTCAAGGCCGCCGGTGTCACGCACGAACAGATGATTGGCGTCGTGAAAAATACCGTCACCGACGGCCAGGTGTGCGACTGGGTGCGCCAGCACGTGAAGAAATCCCCCGCGGAAAAGGCCGCGTTCTGGCACGACGTGTCCAGCCGCCCGAAGGCCGGCGACGAGGCGGCCAACGCGCGGTTCAAGATGCGCATGGAACAGTCCAGCTTCGCCCACCGCACCGACATCAAAACCTTCGTGGACTTCATTGACGCCGACGAAAAGCGGATTTAGCTCACGCAGCCATCCGGCGGAAGTTCCGCTCCCCAATTTGCTACTTCGCGGGGCTTTCCTGCAGAACCTTTTGCAGCATATTCAACACTGTTTCGGCGGTGTAGGGCTTGGGCATGAAGTGTCCGATGGCGGCACCCGACTTGTTGCCGGAATCCAGTCCGCTGGAGCCGATGATCTTGATGTTGGGGTTGATGGTATTGAGGGCGGCGATGGCGGCCGGCCCGTCCATCACCGGCATGGCCATGTCGGTGATGACGACGGCAATTTCTTTCTGGCGGGCAGTGTAAAGCTTGACGGCCTCGGCGCCATTGGCGGCGAGCAGGACGCGGTAGCCGAAACGCTCCAGGATTTGTTTCGCAATTTCGCGGATGGGCTCCTCGTCGTCAACGACCAGCACCAGTTCGTTGCGGCCGCGCGGCAGCCGGGGTTTTTCCGCCGCCGCGGTTTCAACGTCGGGCGCGGCGCCGACGGGAAGATAAACCTTGAACATGCTGCCTTTGCCAAGTTCGCTATAACAATGGATGAAACCGCCGTGGCTTTTGACGATGGCCAGCGTGGTGGACAGGCCCAGGCCGGTCCCCTTGCCGTGCTCCTTGGTCGTGAAGAAAGGCTCGAATATCCGGTCCTGAACTTCCCTGGTCATTCCCGCCCCCGTGTCCGACACGCTGATGACCACATGGCGTCCTGGCTTGGATTCCAGATTTGAGCCGGCGTAAATCTGGTCGAGCACCTTGTTTTCGATGCGGAGGGACAATTTGCCGCCATCGGGCATTGCGTCGCGAGCGTTGACGCAGAGATTCAACAGGACTTGTTCGATTTGCGTCGCGTCGCCGGAAATCTTCCAAAGCTCCGGGGCGACATCCATTTGCAATCGCACCGATTTTGGAAAGGTTTCCCGGACGATCTCCTTGATTTCACGGGCTATATGCTTGATCTGGATCATGACGCGCTCGCCTTGGATGCCGCGTCCAAAGGTCAGCACTTGTTTGACCAGGTCCGCGCCGCGATTGACGTTGGTTTCAAGGGTGGCCAGTATTTGTTGCCCGTCGGCATCGGTGATTTTTTCCCTCAACAACTGGATTGAGATGAGAAGCGGCGCCAACACGTTGTTGAGGTCGTGCGCGATGCCGCCGGCCAGTGTGCCGATGCTTTCCATGCGTTGGGCGCGCAGGAACTGGGCTTCCAGTTTCTTCTTTTCGGTGACGTCGTTGAAAACAAGCAGCAGGTGGGGTTCGCCATTCTGAACAAAGGGACTGAAATGGCACACCATCGAGACCTCCTTGCCAAACGAGCTGACGAAGTTTGACTCGCAGTGCCGCGGTTCTTTCGTGGCCAGGGCTTCCTCCGCAAACCGGAGCATGCCCGAGGCGCGCCAGGATGCAATCTCCCGGAAATTCTGGGCCAAAAGCTGGGACACGGTGGCGTTGAGCGTCCGCGCGGCGGTTTCGTTTGCCAGCACACAGGGGCCGGACGCCTTGAAGACAATAATCCCCACCGAAGCGTCCGAGATGATTTTTTGGTTGAAGCTGAACGCTTCCTTCAATTGCCGCTCCGACAGCTTGCGCTCGGTAATGTCGCGGGTGAAGGCAAAATTCAATTCCTGTCCGCCTACGCGGACGCAATTGGCGTTGACCTCGACGGGATACACTTCGCCAGCCTTGGTGCGATGCCGGGTTTCAAAGGTCATCGTGCCGAGTCGCTTCAGTTTTTCCCAGTGTGCCCCCCAGTCGCCGGACTGGAAGTCCGGATCCAGATCGAAAATCTTCATGCCGAGCAGTTCCGACTCGGAATAGCCCAGCCGCCGGCAGGCCGATTTGTTCACGTAAAGCAGCCGCCCTTCAGGGCTGAGCCAGAAAATCCCATCGCCCGCGTGTTCCATGCAAAAACGCGTCTGTTGCAGCGTCTCCTCCACCCGCTTGCGCTCGGTGATGTCGCTGATGATCGCCACCAGATACTCTTGGTCGAGCGTGACGAACGACAGGCTCACCTCCACCGGATACGTCGTGCCATCCTTGCGCCGGTGCAGGACTTCCAGCGTGTCATGGCCCGCCTTTTTAACCTGCACGTTGTGGGCAACGAAAAATGCACGATCCACCCCCACCGTCACATCGAACACCGTTAACGCCAGCATCTCGTCGCGGGTGTAACCAAGATTCCGACACGCGCTCTCATTGACGTCCAGGAAACGCCCCGTAGCGGGTTCCACCACATGGATGCCATTCATTGAGCGGTCAACCAGCGCGCGGAACAGCTTGAGCTTTTCGATCATTTTTTTACTTTGCCTTTGACTCCGCTGCCTGGCGCCAGGCGGGTCGCGTAACACCGGCATATTTGCCCCCGCGCTGGAGGAAGGCCACGACCTCGCGAGCCAGATACCCGTAGCTGCGGTTGTTCTCGACGAGAAGAATTGCAAAGGACTTCATAATGGTCATCGAATCCTGACCGGCTTTCTATCTATCTGCTGACTTGTTACTTACATTAATTTGCGATTGGGGAAATGTAAAGAAAAACGTCGGGCTGTTCCCCGGCACGGACTCGAACCCGCGTGTGACCGGTGACAAGTGACTGGTGACAGGATTTTGTGTCACCTGCCACTCGTTGCTCGGCTCGTCATGTTTGCGGCGGATGGTGTTTCAAAATTTTTATGCCGAACGCGCCGCTTTGGAGCGGTTCACTGCCGATGAGATATACCGGTTCGTAATTCCGCCTCACCCATTGCATCACGTCGAAGCCATAGCCCTTCTTCACGCCAAAATACGGAACGCCATACTCGGAACTGTCCCGCTGGATGAGGATGATGTAATCCGGCGGATTTTTCTCGTAGGCGGCCAGCATGTTTTGCTCGCCAAAAGCCAAGACCTCGAACGCGAACACCACGTAGGGCGTCGGGTTGTCGCGGTGCGTGAGGTAATTGAGCATCACGCCTTCGGGCAGGACGGCGAGCGTGCTGGTCGGTGCGGTGCGCGTCTCAATCCAGGCGACAGCCGACGCCATCGCCGCGCCGGTCGGAGCGCTTTTTGGGTTATCAATCTTCGGATTGTAGGTGACAATCCGGTCGCCTCCCGTCCCCAGCACAAAATCCTTGTCCTTGTAAAAAAGAGCGGATTGGATGGTCAAACGCGCCAGTCCCGCCAGAAAAAAAATCAAAATGGCGGTGCGGAACGTTTTTGATTCCAATCCAAATCTTTCCAGCAAGCGAGGCAGCAGATGGAGCAGCAGATAAACGGCGGACAGAAAGGCGGGCATCGCCAGAAAAACACCGTAATGCGAAATCTGCGGATTGAAGCCCAGCTTGGCCAGCATCAAAAAGCTGAACGCCAGCCACAATATTCCGAAGTCCGAAGTCCGAAGTCCGAGGTCCGAAATCCGGCGCTTTTCCCGCCACCACAGGATGGCTGCAACGACGAGCAACAACGGCATGCAATGGCCGCCGCTTTGCCATCCGTAATTGATGGACGCCCCGCCCGCCGCCGCGAAGAATACCACGCGTTCCAGCTGTTTCAGCGTGGGCCGCGTCAGCCGCCACGCGCAAAGCCCGATAATGACCGCCAATCCGCCAAACTCGATCAGCGCCTGTCCGACATGAAACCACGGCGCGTCGAGTCCCGTCATCTCCCGGTAAAGCGGCATTTGCAGGCCGGTTGAATGCAGCAGCGGCAGCCACGCCCCGAAAATGGCGCGCAATGCATCCGCCGAATCCATCTCCGACCGGAACCCGGCAAAAAACCCCGCGAGCGGAACCAAGACACAGATCACCGCCAGCAACAACGATTTGGCCAGTTTGGAAATTGAAATCCGCCGCCATTGCAAAATCACAGCGACAGCGAACGGCGCGATGGCCCCGACAAAAACTTCCGGCTTGGTCAGAAAGATCAGTCCCAGACAACCGCCGGCGAGCGCAAGCGGCAGTTTCCGTCCCGTTTGCAGCCAGCGCGCAAGACAGGCCATCATCACGACCGCGAGCACGATGCCATGAAACTCCTCGTGCGAGTAGGGACAGATGTAATTGTAATTGCCCACATCGAGAAATTGACTGAAGGCCAGGACCGTCAGCGCCAGTCCAATCGCCGCTGCCGTCCACATGTCGGAACATTTCAGGAACAAGTAATAAACCAGCAGCAGCAGGAAAATGAGGATGAGAAAATTTGAGGCCAGCAGGACGTTCAGCGAGACGCCGAAGATTTTAAACAGGACGGCGTGGTAGCAGACCGACAGGCAGCCATAAACGTAGCTGACATCGTGATAAAGCACGGCACCGCGGGAAAGCCGCCACGGCACGTAAAGCTGCTGGCCAAAATCAATGAGCTGGTCCGGCCATTTGCGCCAGCTCATCCACGACAAAAGGATGAAGGCGATTCCCGTCGGAATCGCCCCCAGCCATGCACAGATTTTCTTTCCCGCCCCGTTCCCGGAGCCTTCGACTTTCGAATCTCCAGAAGCGGGGTTCGCCATCGTTAAACAGTGTAGGTGCTCGACGACGTGGTGCCGCCGCGGCCCGTCCAGTTCGTGTGGAAAAATTCGCCGCGAGGCTTGTCCACGCGTTCGTAGGTGTGCGCGCCGAAATAATCGCGTTGCGCCTGCAACAGATTCGCCGGCAGAACCGCCGAGCGGTATTGGTCGTAGAATGCCAATGCGGTGCTGAACGCCGGAACCGGGATGCCCTTCTTGGCAGCCGTGGCCGCGATGTTGCGCCAGCCCTTCTGGCAGCGCTTGATTTCGCCCCGGAAATAATCGTCCAGCAGCAGGTTCGTCAGCTTCGGGTTGTTGTCGAACGCCGTCTTGATTTTGCCGAGGAAACGCGAGCGAATAATGCAGCCGCCGCGCCACATCAGCGCGATGCCGCCGTAATTCAGGTTCCAATTGTATTCCTTGGCCGCCGTGCGCATGAGCATGTAACCCTGCGCGTAGCTGACGATTTTCGAGGCGTAAAGCGCGTCGCGGATGTCGGCGATGAATTGCTTTTTCTTCGCGTCATTCTTGGTGATGCTTGTGAGCGTCGGGCGAGGACCTTTCAATTTCTTCGCCGCCTTCACACGCTCGTCCTTCAACGCCGATACGCAACGGGAATAAACCGCCTCCGCAATCAGCGTGATGGGGATGCCGAGGTCGGCGGAATTTTGAATTGTCCATTTGCCCGTGCCCTTCTGACCGGCGGTGTCGAGGATTTTGTCCACGAGCGGCGAGCCGTCGGTGTCCTTGAAGCCGAGGATGTCGCGCGAAATTTCAATCAGGTAGGAATCCAGTTCGCCCGTGTTCCATTCCTTGAAAACCTCGTGCATCTCCGGCGCGGTCATGCCAAGGCCGTTCTTCAAGATGTTGTAGGCTTCGCAAATCAACTGCATGTCGCCGTATTCGATGCCGTTGTGGACCATCTTCACGTAATGGCCCGCGCCGCCCTCGCCCACCCAATCGCAGCATGGCGCGCCGTCCACCTTCGCGGAAACGCCCTGGAAAATGTTTTTCACGTGCGGCCACGCGGCGGGCGAACCGCCGGGCATGATGCTCGGACCGTGCCGCGCACCCTCTTCGCCACCGCTCACACCGGTGCCGATGTAAAGCAGCCCCTTGCCCTCGACGTATTTCGCGCGGCGGATGGTGTCCTCGAACAGCGAGTTGCCGCCGTCAATGATGATGTCGCCCGGCTCGAGCAGCGGCAGAAGATGTTCGATGAATTCGTCCACGGCCTTGCCGGCCTTGACGAGCATCATCACCCGGCGCGGCTTCTTGAGCTTGGAAACCATTTCTGCCAGCGAATGCGCGCCGAGCACCTTCGTGCCCTTGGCCTCGTTGGCGAGAAAGTGATCCACCTTCTCGACGGTGCGGTTGAAAGCCACGACGGTGAAGCCGTGGTCGTTCATGTTGAGAATGAGATTCTGGCCCATGACGGCCAGACCGATAAGTGCGATGTCAGCTTGTGATTCCATAAATGGTTAAAAATCAAATCAGTGAAGGAATACGATACAAAATTGCACGCCGTCAGCCAGCAGTTTTTTGTCAAACACCAACCTTGGTTTGCCACAGAAAATAAATCCAGTGGGAAATCAGGCATGTCTTCTCCCTCTCCGCCAACGGAGTTGGGAGCGAGGGAGCGCCTTTCAATGCGCGCCGAGCTGCAACCGCGCGTCGCTTTCGAGGAGAGTTTTCAGGTTCGCCCAGTGCGCCTCGTTCATGTCGTTGAAGGCGTTCAGATAAACGGACACGGCCTCCGGCGGATGCTTGGCGAGTAGGGTCTCGACGGCGGACTTCAACTTCGCGTCGTCCATCTCCTTGGGCAAATCGTCCACCACGCCGTCCTTGTTCGGGATGCCGAGCGCGTTCAGGAAATCCACCAGCATCGCCTTGTGCTTGGTCACGAGCCAGGCGCGGATGAGGCCGCCGGCGGCGGTTTCCAGCGCCGGGCGCGCCAGCGAGGCAATGATTTCGGCGTGCTGCTGGGGACGCGGCTGGCGTTCCAAAAAGACCGGGCGCACGTGCCGCGCCTGCGCGACGGCGGCCAGCGTGGCTTTATAGACCGGCTTGTCCGTCTCGTGGGTGAAGGTGATAATTTCATTCGCCAAGGCCGGCGACATGAATCCGAAGAGTTCGTGGGAGGTGAGCATTTCAGTGTTTGATTATTTCGGCTGTATTGTCTGAACAAGTGTCACTGCACGATTTTCCAACCACTCATTCTGCTTCCGCAATGCTGCATCATCTGTGTCTCTGGTCAAGAATTTGGTCGCTTCTGGTAGCCCAACTTCAGCAAGATATACGCGCTTTGAATGAACAAAACCGGCAACGGCTGTTTTGGTGCTGTCTGGTTGCTTGTAATAAATACACGACATAACGCCACCGAGCACCTCTGAATGATAGTGTGTCTCTGTCGCACTTCCGTATAGACTCTCAAAGCACATCTTAAGCACCATCTCATTGCCTCCACTCTCCAATGCAGCTGTCAGCTCTCTAAATAAACTAGGAGGAAATGGCAAAGAATAAAAACTGACCCGACTTCCAAAATCGTCACGGAAGGTGACACCACGCTCATCATCACCAGTAATCCGGTCTCCACCAGCCATTTGCGGCATCGGGACAGAATAATCCTGTTGAGCCGAGGTGTATGTCTTGCCATCAAACGTCCCGACGATTCTCGGTCCGACGCATCCGGCCACAAGCACAACTCCGAAGAAAAGAATATTACGAGCAAAAATATGTTTTATGGCATGTGGTGTTTGTTTCATCAGATTGTCGTGAGCGAGATTTTATTCTTTTTGGCCAGCGCTTCACAAGCTTCGCGTTCGAGCAATAGCGTCTTGCCGGATTCGAGCGCGAGC
>Ga0265338_10011416_pt1 | contig 10260 bp, 20 predicted proteins | sample 42126metaG_FD_193579 | JGI IMG/M metagenome (GOLD analysis project Ga0265338, IMG submission 193579) | Rhizosphere microbial communities from Carex aquatilis grown in University of Washington, Seatle, WA, United States - 4-21-26 metaG | ecosystem: Host-associated > Plants > Roots > Rhizosphere... | reverse complement strand
GCGGGGGTTGGCCCTTTACCCTCCAATTAACTCATGATAAGACTCATTTATTTCATATTCAGAAGAATTTAAACGCTTGTATGTTTAGGAATGTTTTCCTTAAGACAGTCGAGAGATATTGTGAGGATGGGGACGCATTGTTTAGTTATAACCTATTTTTCGAGAATCAAGTAATTTTCCGGGATAAGATTTGGTTATTTCGAGATAATAGGGTTTCAATTAAGATAGGTAATTGTCATATAACGGGGATATTAGAGGACCCTACTCCTTTTTTACGGTTGGAATATCCTAAAAAGGTTGTTTGGGTATTAGATGCGGCCAAATTTGTTCAAGGGGATCATGGAGGGACATTGGAGGAAGTAGCAAAGACATTTCTCCCTATAAGGAAAATGCCTCGGCCTAGATATTTGGGACAAAGAAAACCCACTAATAAGGAAATGTCTTACTTTAAACGCTATGCTATGATGGATTCAATATTAACGGAAACATTGGGCCGAGAGGTTATTAAAAAATATCACGAAAAAGCGGGCTTGGACACATGGTGTTTTTCCGTGGCTCATTTGGCGGGTAAGTTTTTTAATAAGAAGTTTACCAATGGAAAAAAACTGGATTTAGCCCCTCCAAAAGTTGAGGGCGGGGCAGTTTGGGCACGATTTGGGGGGTATAGGCGGGGATGGGTTGGGCCGGGGGTTTATAGGGATTATGTTCATTTGGATTTAAAATCCGCTTATCCATGGGCATATTCAAGGATGCGGGCCTATTTCGGGGGGAGGTACGTTGTTTCTCGGAAGGTTCCAAAGGACGGGGAGGGGGTTTATAAGATAGAAACGATTCTACCAAAACAGGATATTAGGCCGTTATTTCAGAAAAGGGGTAAGCATGGAGAGATATTAACGCAACCATTGAACCAATTGATTAGGTTTTGGGTAACGGGGGCGGAGATAAACGCTTATAAAAGGGTCTGGCCGGAATGGAAGTATAAGATATTGATAGGTTATGAGTGGAAAGGTCAATCAAAGAATCGGCCCCTTAATAGGTGGGCCAAGTTTGCATTTGGTATTAAAAATTCAGCCCCCAATAAATCAGACTATAGATATCACTTCGGAAAGGGGTTGGCTAATCATATAACGGGCAAATTTGATTCTTCTATTAAACGGTCAGAAGAAACATGGTTAACCCCCGAGGGACCTATGACCTTTCAGGAAACAACCCCCGGATCATTGAGAAATTACATGGTCGCGGCTATAATTAGAGGGATAGTAAGGGCGAAAGTATGGGGGGATTCTCGTTATTGGGAAAAATTTCCGGTTAATCCCTCAATTCAGGAAATGACGGATTCAATAGATGTTCCCCGGTCAGAATTACATAGGTTTAAGATCGGGGATCGGTTGGGACAGTGGGGTATCGATGCGGAGGGGGATTTGGTTTTTTTGAGGACGGGGACATATATTTATTGGGGCAGGGGCAAATCAAAAAAGGTTGCGTATCACGGTATACAAATGCGGAATAAAAGGACCGGGAAATTTGATGTTAAGATGTTTTTCCGGTTTCTTAAGAAGGGCGGCGGAACCTATACCCGAAAGAGGATGATACGGGCTAGGGAAGCTCTGAAGAGGGATGGGATAGCGGGCACTTCATGCCTTTTATTCCATGATAAAGAGTTTAAGTTTAAAGTCTCAAAATCTTTTAAAGAGGAGTTTGTAAAATGGTTAAAAGAAAAAAAGGTACGGTTATAAAGGGTAGGAGGCATTATGATTTGGGTTTTGAAAAGGGGACGTGGTTAAATACCTTGGTCCAAAATCAGGATATTAAAGGGGTTTTTCTCAAATCCTTTGCCACAGATTCCGATTATAAGAATACTCGGGAAGGTTCTGAGTGTTTTGGGAAGAAAAAGAAGCTCAATTACTCTTTCCGGCTGGATAAGGGCAAAGGGGTTTTGAATATCTCGGAAACAGGAGGAAGGTTTCAGGCCCTTTTGGATGATTTGGAACCGGGGGATTATTTCGAGGGAAAATACCTCTATATAAAGAGGGAGGACGGGGCAATATGCCCTCGAACCGTGACTACGGGAAAACAGTTAAAGAAGTGGAAACAGGGACAAAAGGCTTATCCCCAATGGGATAAAGACGCTTATGTTACAAAGGGGAGGGGTTAATAATGGACCCAAAAAAGAGGTCAGAGATAGTGGCGGGGACAACCCCGCCGCCCCCTCCCGATCCCGAAACGTTGCGGCGGGAAAAGGAAAAAAGGGATAAAGAGGAGTTGGAGAAAAAAGAGGCCCCCGTTAAAGGTCAACGGGGGCCAAAATCCAATTTAGTAAAAGCGGCGGAATCAGAAGCGGCCATGAAGTTATTTCGGGAAAAATGCCGCAAGGCGGGGAAAATGTGTTGTAACTCGTTAGTAATGACGGGTTATACATTTTTCGGCCCTGAGTTTGCTTATATTCCTCCGTTTAAAATTGATCCCAATGATTCCAGCTCTCCAGTGGTAGACGAGAAACAACGAATGGAGGAGGCATACGCCGATATGTTTGAGGCTTATGGCTGGGATATTATTCCTCCATGGATACCCGTGGTCACAGTTACATTGAGTTACGGGGCTACACGGTTGGGAATGGAAACAGTTAAAGAACGGTTTAAGAAGGGTTTCCTTTCCAGTATTAAAGACCGAATTAAGAATATCGGAAAGAAAAAAGAGGAAGTAAAAGCGTGAATACCTTGATAGTGGAGGCCACGGAATCCGGTAAAACAACCCTCGGGGCGGAATTGGCGGGGGAGTTTAAAAAACATGATTATAAGATAATCGTGTTGTCGGCCGTATATGATCCGAGATGGAAAGCGGATTATTATACGGAGGACCCCCAAGAGTTTTTGGGGGTTTTTTGGGATTCCGAGGGATGCATTGCTTTTATTGACGAAGCGGGGGAAACGGTTGGCCGATATGACGAAGCAATGGATAAAGTAGCTACTCGGGGTAGACACCGGGGGCATTCTGTTTTTTTCATTCTTCAAAAGGCTACCCGTATTTCCTTGACAGTAAGAGAGCAATGTTCTAGGGCCTTTATTTTTCAATCGGCGCCATCCACAGCGGCGGTAATGGCCGATGAATTTAATCAGCCAAAAATAGAGGAAAGGGCCCCATTACTAAAGAAAGGGGAGTATATAGAAGTGAGGCGGTTCGGCAATGACGGATTGCCTTATTATGAGGAAGGAAAAGTTTTTGAAGTAAAAAGTGAAATTTCTATTGACAAAGAAAATAAAGAGGAGTAAACCTTAATCATACATTAACGGTTAATTCCTTTAAGGTATTGGGCAACTATTAGGCGGGGTTTACAGGGGGCGTTTCAGGCCGCCCTCTGAAAAATTCCGCCGGTTGCCCAATTTTTTTAAAGGAGTAACTCTCGTGAAACACACTCTCATTACCGTCGCCATTACGCTGGTCATCATTGCCGCTTGCAAAAACATCCCCGGATTGAATACTACTATTGGTGCGTACCTCTAAAATCAAAAGAAAAGGAGGGCGTTACCATGCCCGTTAATAAAGCCTATGATGTTTATCTGAATCCTTACACCAAATTTCAGGCCGATCCTACTTCCGTTTTGGGAATCCAAAAGGATATTATTACGATTCCGGCCAATCGTAATTTTCAATTCTTTTTCTTGGAATTGATCAATATTACCCCTGCCCAGATTGTGAATATGGTTTTCAGGGCTAATAATTCCATTTTTCAACAATGGGTAAGTGGAACTGATTTGGATTTACAGAATCAACGAGAAGGCTTGCCCGCGGCCGCCGCGGCCACGTCCGGCAATCCGATATTGACGATCTCTCAAAGACGGGATCGGCTTTTCGGCGGGGCTTTGCAGTATTTGACGCCCCCTGGTAAAAACGCAACGTTGCCCGTTGGTTTGATGACAGGTTCGCCTAAAGATTTGGAAACCAATACCTCGTTAAATTGCGGGGTGGAATCGGCTCCGGGGGCGGGAGATGCGATCAATACCTTGTCTTTGGAATTATGGTTGAACATGGCCGGATCAGCCGCAACCCCTAGAATCAATGTTCAGGCCTATGCCTATGATCCTTTCCCAGGTGGCCCCGGTTTGATGAAATTCGTTGATACCAAATTGGTCACGGTTTCCTCGGGCAACCCCTTTACGTTCAACAAAGACACCGCCTTCACCATGGGGGACGGCCAACGGTTGAACCTGGATCAAGTTTTGGTTATGAATCCGAGTAACCATTCCATCGATAACCTACAACACTACTGGCAAAGCCAAATTTTGCGGAATCGAAACACGAACATCAACGCTTTCATGGCTTTGTTGAATACCTTGAAGCAGGATACGGGATTGATTTATCCCTTATTCGATTCCCGCGAAATGTTGTACGGGGATGAAACTTGGGATATCTCTAATCTTTCATCCGCTGTTTCCATGCAAGCAACCTTTGGAACCTCGGGTGGGTATCAGATATACCAAATTTCAACGGGTAAACTACTTCCCGGCCAACCCCAAGCCGTCCCTACTACTCAAGCCTCAAGTTAAAAAAGGGGGAATCCAATGGATGATTATGACGATTCGATGGATAACTCAACGGTTGACGGAATTACGGGTGTGGTAGGTTCTACCGCATCCGCGGTTTCACAAGTGGTTTTGGCTACTCGGGGGGTAAGTAATGTACCTGTCCCCTCGGTAGGTCCGGTTATTGTAAAATCATCCTCGAAAATCAATGTTAATATGTTATTGATTATTGGGGTGGTAGTAGTAGGTTTTGTTCTAATAAATCGATAGGGGGAAAATATGCTTCCGTCGCTCTCCCTCGGTTTCTCAAATCAGGCCGCCGCGACCAATGACGGTATCCAGTCATTAGGCGGCGGCATTTCGTACGGAAACACGGCCGTCGCCCCTTCAAATTCAACCGCCACGACTACCGCCGGGGCTAATTCCACGGTTGCGGCCTCGACTTCGGCCGCCGCCCCGATCAATCAAACAACCCTACTTCTCGGCCTTGCGATTCTTGCGGGATGTTTTATTTTTATGAGGAGGGGTTAACGTGTTTCGATCAATCTACCCCCGAGATAATTTCCATTATGACGCCACAAATTCAATGGGCACGGCCGCCAATGATCAAACCTCTGTGGGGGCGTCAACGGCCGCGACGGGGGACGGGGGCGGGCTAGCTATTTCTCAAGCGGGATCAACCATTGTCTCCAATGAGGGCGTTACCCAAAACACTACTTATAATGTGGATGATCCGGCGGATCAAGGTCTTATCGCTTTAGGTTCGGCCGCTGTTCAAGATTCCGCCGCTGAAACATCTCAGGCAATGACTACGGCTCAAACCGCTCTTATTGCGGCGGAGGAAGAATCTCAAAATGACGCGGGCAATGCAGACCAATTAGCGGCGGATGAAACTAAAACACCGATCCAACAATTATATGTCCCGCTTGCGATAGCGGCGGCCGTGATAATTTTCATTGTTTGGGGGAAATAAGAATGGATTTTACACACTTACCCACTAAAACGGCGGGGGCAACTGTTCAATGGCCTAAGGGCGGGGACTATGTGGAGTATCTTTCCATTGTAGGCGGCACGAATTACCCCCTTTTGGTGACTACTTTCCCCGGCGGGGAAACTTGTTATTTACGGTGCGGAAAGGCTTTTAAACCGGGGGCTACAACAAAATCGTGGACCTTTGCAAAGGCCGATGGGACAAATTTCGGGGCAACTGATTTGGTTTATTTAAATATCGGTTATGGGGTTTTACTCCCCGAGGATACGATAGGCAACGGGGGCGGGATACCTACCCCTCCCTCTCTTCAATTATCACAGGGAATACCCATTTCGTATCTTACCAATGGATACACATCGGGGCTTATTCCTGTTTTGGATTATCGTTATTTGATTTTGAATCTGGCTTATACGGGGACCGCTGGAAACGGCCAACCTATTAAAATCAATATTAGGATGTTAGACGATGAAAATCAGCCAATGTCCGGCCCTCCAACCGATCAACACATCCCCATATATTATATGGACGGAAGCCCCGTCCCTTATGTTTATGATCCGACGGGGCCGGGGATATTTGGGGACTATACAATTAACCCCGCCTTTGTAAATGGGCAACCCCAAACGGTAATAATCCCTGTAATGGGGGCCTCTGAAATTATTCTAGGAAACGTGGTTTCTACCCCCGGAAGTAGTTTACAAATTTCGGGGCAATTCACACAAAATTGGAATTGAGGATTAAATGAAAAAAATTGTTATCCTGTTAGGATCAATTATTTTTTTGGCTGGAATGGCCCGCGCGACAAGTGTTTGGGTATTAGGGGGTAATATTAACGCTGTCATTGCCCCTATAAACACCTCTACCCCCACAGTTACCCCCACGGGTACGTTAATTCCAACCTTTACCCCAACGCCCACCCAAACGCCGGGGGCTTTGATCATAACCAATTTGACCTATGATTCCGGCCCTCAAACTGTCACGTTATCGAGCCAATTTCCAGTGACAATCGGCCCTGCTTCGTTGGCTTATGGAAACGCAAAAGAGGTGTATGTGATAACAAGCCAGAGCCTTGGTACTACTCAAGCACTCGGGGTTACGGTCCAATTACAAGGATATGCCGGGGCTAGTTCTAATTCTAACTATGATTCTAACACATCAGCCGCTATTCCCGTAAAAACGCCGTTTATACTTACTTCTTTGCTAAGCTCTTTTGGTGGAACATCCGCACATTATGGAGGAGTAGTGGCCTATTTAACGCCGGGGCCAACTGCTACAATTACGCCAATTATTTTTGAATTGATCATGAAAAATTAAAAGGAGCATTAAAAATGAGAAAACTTACTTTTGTGATTTTGAGCATCATGTTTTTTGGGGCTATCTTCTTTGGCCAATCCCCTAATAAGGCAATGGGTTGGAACAATCCAACAAATACGCCCACCAATACGCCTACAATCACAAATACGCCTACGGTCACAAATACGCCTACGGGCACTTTATCACCATCTCCAACCCCTACGGTAACTGCAACGCCTACAAACACTTACACCCCCCAACCCAATACGGCCAGTATTAGTGCGATCATTGTCTATTTGAACGCCCATCCCTTGGCCACGTTGACCCCGTTTCCAACCCCGGCCAATCGGTAACATGAAATGCCACTTATTCTTTTATTTGCGGCATTGTTAGGGGGTTATATTTACATGAATTGGGATCAAGCCAAAAAAACTTACCGGGAAATACGGGACAACAATCCTTGCGGGGTGAATAAATCAGAATCGCAAGAATCCGCAATGGTCGGACTGACCGGGCAAATGGATGGGGCTTTATATATTTATGATTCCATGCCGAACGGTTTGATTAATGCCGCTCTTGTGTTGAAAAATGTAACATTTGGGCAATTCAGTGCCAATACTTTAAACCTTATCGCTTATAGATGGACCGGGTCCTATACGAATTACACGGGGGCCAATTTAGCCTCAATGATCAATGATCCCACTATCGGCCCCAATACGCCCTTGGATTTTCAAACACACGGGGCCGAAATTCTTTACGGCATTGTCTCTTGTGAGAATGATTCATTGGTTGCGGATTTAATGCCTCAATCATGGTTCAACGATGCGATTTTAAGGAATAGTTGAATGGATAAACAATACATAATTGCCGGATTGGGTTTACTGGTTATTGGATCGATCCTCTATTTGGCTTATGAGGATATCGAACAAAATCCCTTGGCCGTAACCGTTATGATTGGATCGGCCGCCGCCCTCCTTATCATGGAACCCCGCATCCTAAAGGGGGTCCAATGAGTGCCCCTACTATCAACTTGGATTGGAAGGTATTGATCCTTATTATCCCGGCCGGGGGGATTTTGTACGTTGCGTACATGGTTTACAAATTCAAACACGATCCAACCGCTTTTCAATCTTTCGCCACGGCTCACCCCAACCTAGCATCCCTTTTTATATCGGCCGGAGTGACCGCCCCTGGAGGTCAGGTCCCGGATGTAACGGGGGCGGCGGGGGCACAATCTTCAATTGCGGCCATGAATAGCACTATCTACACATCTCAAGGTTACTATGGAGCTTGTTTACAGCAAACGGCTTATGACAACGGGTTTGACACCTCTTTGGCCGAACAGGGGACATCTCAATGGCCCTACAATTCATATTCCGATTGGGTTTCAGCCGGATATCCAGCATTGCCGGGGGCGGATAAAATAACGGTAGACGCGGCGGGGGATATCTCCAATGAATACACCCCATAGGCCCATAGGCCGGATAAAACGGTTGGTCCCCTCGCCAACCGTTTCTCTTTCAGTTGAACATCGGCTGACCCGCCTTGAAATTTTGACTATCATAAACACGGCTCTTTTGCTGATAATGAATCACGGAAGCAGTTTATTAACGTTGTTAGGAGGATGAAAAATGAGTTTTGCGAATAACAGAAAATTGAATCCTATGCCAAAGGCTAAAGGGTTGGAAACACCAGATGGAAAAGGGGAATCTATCCCCACTCCGCCCATTGTGTTATCCCCTGAAATTGAAAAATTGATCGTGGAGAGAGTAGAGAGTTTTTTAATCGAGAGGGGGATCATAGACCCCCCGTCGGGGTATATCTCCCCCCTCCTCCCCCTCAAGGAGGTAAAACCATGAAGCCAGTATCTTTTGATGGGTTCGATTGGGTCCACTATCTAGCGGCGGGCCTTTTGATTCTGTCATCTTTGGGGATTCATATTTCCGTTGATCAAAATTCGATCATAGGAAAGATAGTTCCCGTTGCAAAGACCGTCATCGCGGCCGCAACACCTACCGATTAAATTTAGGCAAGAAAAAGCCCCTTAGAGATTCCTCTAGGGGGCTTTTCTTTTTAGTTGAGACTCAACCATTGAATCTCAACCGGGATATATTTTTTGGTTTCCCACCCAACCCCCCAAATCACTGTTACCGGGAAAATGGACATGGGGACGGGAAATTCCAAGGATTTAGCCTTTAGCAGGATCATTACCCTCCCCCTTTGGTTCGGCCAAAACGTTGACAAAGTGCCCATCGGGACACACTCGCCTTTGATGCGGTTTACCGAGGCAGGCATGATCGAACCAACCCTCACACTTCCCCTTTCCATCACATTCGATGATTTTTACTTCTTTACCGGGATGCTTTGGACATTCCATACTTTTTTCTCCTTTGGGTTATCGTTTTTCCGCCTTTGAGTAACTGATATTCATTTCGTCAACACACTTGAAACAGAGCCACATTTCCCAAAAAGCGTTGAACATGGCCGCCGCCGCCCCACACCTTTCACATTTTGTTTGGGCACAACTATCGCAATCCATCAAATTACCTCCGTTTCAGTCTGGACCATTTTCATCGTTTCCCCCCTATAACAAGGGCAAAGAATACAACACCGAAAAGCAGGACTACATCAAGATTTAGATGATGCATTTTTTGTCACCTCCTTTAAAAGATTTTGAATTTCGATAAGGGCCCCGCCGGTTTGGGTTAAAACCGGGGTCAGCTTTTGAAGGCTATCTAAATGATCCCTTATGGCCCGATGTTCCCCTACCGCATAAGCCCCCGCCACTGTCAGAAACCAAATAAGACCTATAAGAACATTGATCATAAATCCCTTCCTTTCGTTCGTCTACCCCGCCTTATTTCCCAAACCCGTAGCTTTTTATCCTTATAAAATTCTCTAAGGATATCCTCCAAAAGCACTACCAACCCCATATTCATTCCGGGTTTGTAGCGTTTGTCATCCACTGAAAACTTGATAATTGCTTTCATCATTCCTCCTTTTTATTTACGGCCGCTATTCTCGAACGGATAACTATCCGCCTTGATGCTCCGTTACTATATCACAAGGGCCGTTGCTATATCACAAGGGTTTCTAGGGACAGACCCGCACCATTTTAATTCATCGTAACAGATCGGAAAATAAACAAAATGTTTTGTCCATAGTGTGAAAGGAGGCACTTGAATCCCTCCAAATTCATCGTCAAATTCCACTAGCCACCATGGGGATGTTGGGGCAAAGGCCTCCACAGGGGTAAAGGCCTCCACATCGATCCAACGATCATAATTTAGTTTCATTCGTGCCTCAATTTCTTTTTTCCAATTAGTCATAAGCCCTCCTTTTTATTTACGGCCGCTATTCTCGAACGGATAACTATCCGCCTCCTTGATGCTCCGTTACTATATCACAAGGGTTTCTAGGGGCAGACCCACACCATTCCGATCCATCATAACAAACCGG